>Ga0256404_1000147_pt1 | contig 170433 bp, 168 predicted proteins | sample RumenRJG_01DNA_FD_185990 | JGI IMG/M metagenome (GOLD analysis project Ga0256404, IMG submission 185990) | Bovine rumen microbial communities from Lethbridge, Alberta, Canada - RJG_01 | ecosystem: Host-associated > Mammals > Digestive system > Stomach > Rumen | place: Canada: Alberta...
ATATCCATATCTTCCAAAGAGAACTCAACCCGAATCTTTTTCGAGTCGACCTCGCCCTTGGAAAGCAAGACAACCGTCTCAATGTGATGTGTATAGGGAAATAAATCAACTCCCTGAACAAAATCGGGTTTGAATTTGTCGGAAATTAATTGCTCCATATCTCTTTTTAATGTTATTGGATTACAAGAAACATAGATTATGTTTTTTGCAAGTTTTGACATGGTTTTAAGAGTATCAGTAGAACACCCTTGTCTTGGAGGGTCTAAAATTACATAATCAAAAATTCTTTTTTCTTTTATAAAATTATTTAAATGTATGCAAGCGTCGCCTTTATATATTTCGTAATTTTTAATATTGTTTAATTTGTAATTTTCTTTTGCCATCAAAACTGCATTTTCGTTTTCTTCAACAAGAGTTATTTGAGAAGCTTTTTCACTTGCATATATTCCTATTGCTCCGACTCCTCCATAGGCATCAAGAATGGTGGAATTATTTTTAATTTGATTTTTTACAACATCAAATAATTGAATTGCGTTGTAGGGATTCACTTGAAAAAAGCTTGACGGGCCGATTTTGTATTTTTTGTCTTTAAAAGTTTCTTCAATGGAATCTTCACCGATTATTTTAATATTTTCATTACTTAAAATTTTGTTTGTTTTTTGATTGTTCAGGTTTGCAAATATTCCTTTAATTTCTTTAAATTCAGACATAATATCCGACGAAAAAGAACATAGCTTTGATTTATAAAATTTTTCAAATTCATCTAAAACGAATGTGATCATATCAGAGAAGTCGATCAAGTTTCTGTTTATCATTTTATCTGAATAAGCCTCATATAAAGCCCACAGCTCTTTGGCTCTTTCAATATTTCCTTTTATTTTTTCAACTTCCTGATATCTGCCTTTATTACGAGTTTCACCTCTTTGTTCTCTCTCGTAAATTTCCGATTCTAATTCTTTTAATCTCGGAGTTAGTGTCGGGTTGGTTAAGATATATTCATGGTATTTTTCTTTCGTTATTCTTTTTGTTTTTAGTTTTTCAATGTGACTTATGAAGTTTTTTGTAAAATAATATCTGTCTGCTCTCGGTGCAACAAAGAACTGCAAAGGAACTTCATCGATACATTCTTTCATAATAGCAATTTTTTCGGTGTCGTTAATAACTCTGACACCAACGGAAAGGTTAAATTGAGAAGGGTAAGTTTTAATAATATCATTACAGAATGAGTGGTATGTATAAATATCAACTGAAGATGCAACAACGCCCATCTTTTTAATTAATCTTTGTCGCATTTCATTTGCCGCCGCATCTGAATAAGTTAAACAGAGAATTGATGACGGATCAATGCCATCTGCCAACATTTTTTCAATACGATTAATTACAGTAAAAGTTTTTCCTGTTCCCGGCCCTGCAAGAAGCATCACTTGACCTTTTAAAATGTCAATTGCTTTCTGTTGCATTTCGTTTGGCGTTATTACCCCATTACTCATAATGCACCTTCTCTACTTTTTCATCACTTCTAATTTTCGTCTTACCCAAAGACATGCTAATTATAAAACAAGTATATGTCAAAAGTGGACACTTCGCATCTTGTTATAATATGTCCACATTTGACATAGGTATAGTTTATAATGGCTGTGGGTGAAGTGAACCTTTACCTGAAGTGATCGTTATAACATTATAAGGGGTAACTATGAAAAGATTTTTACTAACACTATTTATTTTATTCATAACTGCAAACATTGGTTTTTGTACAACAAATTCTTATGATATGTTTGGTCAAAAGACGGGTTCATATTCACTAAGGGGAACAACTATAAATCAATACGATAAATATGGACAACGAACAGGAAGTTTTAAACAGACCTCAAACGGATATAATTCTGCAGATGATGAAAAACAAAATAAGTGTCCTGCAACGCAATAATTGCCTGCAGAATGCAAAAGCCTAGACCATCCGTTTCTAAACATTTCCATTGCTATACTTCACTTAATATACATCATCTACTTTATATATTATAGCAATATTTCAAAACCCAGTCAACTAAATCAATCGTTTAATGTAGATATGTTAAGCATACACTTTATATCATGTTTATAAGTAAATGCTGCAAACCCTACGCCTGCCGCATTTTCTCTGCTATCGTCAAAATTTCTCTCGTCAATTTGACATTGTGAACACGCAAAATGTTCACTCCCTGCATAAATAAATACAAATTAAGTGCCGAACTTACACTATCAGTGTCCTGCGGGTTCAAATTTAACGTCTTCCACAAAAAAGTCTTGCGTGATATGCCCGCCAACGTCAGTCCGCCCAGCCCGCTAAACTCCTTTATCCGCTTGACCAGCTCAAAATTGTCGTCTAACGTCTTGCCAAAACCTATCCCAACATCGGTTATTATCTTTTTTTCATCAAAACCCTTTGAAACAAAAAACTTTATCCGCTCCTGTAAATCCCGATATACGCAGTCCGCTAAGCCTTCTTCCCGATTGCTCAGGCTGCAATGTGTGAGAACGTAAGGAACATTCAATTTTGCAATCGTGTCGGGCATCTTTGGATCGTATTCGCCTGATGAAATGTCGTTGATTATGTCTGCACCGCAATCCACAGCCGCCTGCGCCGTGCCTGCGTTCCTTGTGTCAACCGAGATGATACATTTTGGAAATCTTTTCCTGACTTCCTTTAATACCGGCAAAAGCCGGCTCTGTTCTTCTTCTTCGCTGACAGGCTCGTGGTCAGGTCGTGTTGACTCGGCGCCTATGTCAATTATATCTGCGCCTTCTTCTAACATTTCCTCTGCGTGTTTAATTGCATCTGCAGGTTTAAGATACTTGCCGCCGTCCGAAAAAGAATCAGGGGTCGTGTTCAGTATGCCCATTATGTACCTTCCCTCTGAGGTGAAGGTGCGCTCCCCGACGGTTAATTCAAACTCCGGCGGACATATCTGTTTGTTAAGTAACTCGGAAACTTGACTCAATCTGAACGGCTGGGTTTCCAGCTTTTTGATTATCTGCTTAATCTGTGCCGTGCTTCCGCCGATAAGACAATCCGAATATTCTATCTTTGACGTGATTACGTTGCGATTGACCGCACAATCCGTTCCGACTGATAAGGCTATCTGCTTTAAAATGTTTGCCTCGGGCGGTCTTAAATTAAAAACTTTGTATAAACCGTATCGGTACTTGTTTTCGGCTGTATATAAATAAGTTTTGTCAAAGCCGACCAAGGTCAACTCTGACAAAACATTATCATTCGAAATATTTTTTACCGCTATATCTGTCGTTCTCATATTTAAATTCTATCAGAAAAACAGATTTGTAAAAATTATAGTTTTTTGATTTTTTCTTTAGCTTTTTCGATGTCTTTCATCGTTCTTTCAGTATACGGTTAAAACGATTATTTTTACCTTAATCGGCTGTGTGTAAAGGGTTTAGCGGTCGGAAGTAACCTACGAATAATCTTTTCAGCAGTCCTGAAAGTCCATTTTTTGGCTGTAAAAGTCTAAAAATTTATCAATATTGTCCTAATTCTGTCCACGCAAGAGTTTTAGACTTATTAAACCTTTCCGGATTTTTGTACGCTTGAAAAGATTATTTGTACGTTTTTTGATATAAAAATTTTATGCTTTTAAGTTCAAATTTTTCTTGATCGTAAAATTTTACAAAAGGTCGGAAAGATCCATAATGCCTTTATTATTAAATGCTTAACCCCTAAATAGTAAGTATCGTTATCTGCATTTCATCATTTAAATTTTTGTCATATGAGGCACCAAATACAATTTCAGCATTATTTGAAGCAATACTTTTAATATATTCTGCTACCTTTTCAACTTGGCATAGTGCTATATCTGGAGAACCTACCACAAAAAATAAAATCTTTTTGGCATTTTTTATTAATTTTGTGTCCAATGAAGCTTTTAAAATTGTTACACCACTATCCATTTCTAATGAGCTTCCACAGCCAAAAAATGCATTCATTTGACCCGAATTTTTAATAAGTTTTTTAATATCATCCATTTCAACATATATCATATGCGCTTCTAATATGGTATAAGTTATGCATTTTACTATTGGAATAATATTGTCTAATAAATCATTTGATTGAAAATCAAATATAGTATATGAATCAACACTTTGTGTTAACTGGTCAATTTTGCAAGATAGAAATGCAAGTGTTAAAATTCCTTTTTGTTTTGTATTTTTTGTTAAATTGTAAGCAATATTTTTACTTTTTTCATCAAATGTATCTACAATTAAAAAAACTATATTTGCATCATCTAAGATTTCCGTATAATCATCACTTTTGTAGTTATTTAATTTGCAAAATTCAACATATTTTAAATTATTTTTAGCAAGTTTATCTACAACATCATGTCCATAGCTACCAATACCTATGGCTTTAATTTTTGGATTCTTTAACATATATTTTCTCGCTTTTTGCCTGCTAAATAAATAATACCACTAAGATTTGTCAAATACGGACATATTTGTTATTTTTAAATTTTCTTTTTTCCTCTTCAAAAGCTTCAAGCCCTATTTCCCAAAAGAACATATCTATAAGCTTCATTGGCGGGTATTTTAGATTTTCATTAGTATGAAAATTAAGCTCTAACTTTTCTTGTCTGCTATAAAAATCGCAAAGTTTTTGATAGCTGTTTTCGCCAAATTTTTGTATTAAATTGCACTCATTTTTATTATTATAAATATCAATTCCTTTTTTGAAAAATCTATCATAAGCAGGAGTACAACCAAAAATACCAAGTAAAATTTTTGTACGTAAAACAGGCGATATTTCATCAGTACATTTATTTTTATTCTCTTTGAATTTTTCATAATATTTGAGAATTTCTTCATCTGCACTCTTAATATCTTGCCAAGTTATAGAATTTATATCATTCCATAGAATCCCGTGTTCTTTTGTTAATTTTTCTACTAATTCCTTATGGATTTTATAATCATGGTTCATAAGAAAAGAACCCCTTAACATGCCCCAGCTTGCAAGATAAGAAAAAAGCATAAGTGCGCCATAATCTGAGTCAATTTTCTCTCTATTTTTATAAAAATAAAGGTAGCAATGTTCCCAAGATAAAAACCTCCTATGACCATCTTCTATTTTGCGGTAATATTCATCTACTGTTGCTTTAAAATCATACATTTTGTTTTTCCTGTTAAAAGAATTTTGCACTTACATTATAAGTTAAAATTCCTACAAATAATACTTTCAAGTGAAACAAATAATCATCTAAAGTGAAACTTTACAGTACAGTCGAAAAAAATTTTTCATTGCGAGTCTGTGAGAGCGATGCAATCCAGCTTTTAGAGTTGAAATTGATTTAGTTTTACAATTGGCAATTTAATTTTTACATAAATCTTTATATGCAAATGCAGGAATATCATATAATGTTCCAAAATCAACCCATATAAGTTCAGAAGCTTTTATATAATCTTGAGGCAAATTATTATGCAAATAATTATTATATGTATCTCTAACTCTTTTATCTGCAACACAACAATATTTACCATCGATATTTTTATATATATTTTGACATTTTAATTCTCTTAAAATAAGCGGGATTTTTATCCGCATTTTATTTTTTCCACTTCCCAAACCCTCAATGGATGATATATAATCTATAAAAATTTTCCAATCAGACTTTTTGTCGGCTTTACTCATATACTCTTTTATCTCTTGCCATCTTACCGCAAGAATATGAACACTTTTATAAAAATCTTTTCTAAAAGATATTTTTTGACGTTCTTTGTAATTAATAAAGTATACTTCATTAGTAATTTTTCTACTATTATCAGCTTTATTGATTATTTCATCTTTTATAAAAAAATCATCCTGCCACTTTTCAATATCATAATCTTTATATTTTAGATAAGTTGTAAAAAATACGGCATTTTCCCAAGGTCCTGTTCTTGACCAAGCAGAAGCTAATACGAATAATAAGAATAGATCTTTTTCATTGTGTAAATCAAGTTTTACTACTGTACCATCAATATTATTTTTTAGATTAAAGTTAGTAACCCAACCTCTATAATTATTGTTTTCATCTAAATTTATATAAGAATAGTTATTCTTATTATTTACTGTTAGATTTATAAGATTTTTTATTAAATCATTTTTCATATTACATTACTAATATTTCTTTGTTAAATCGTAACACAATTTATATTTCTTTAAAAGTCAAAATAGAAAGGAGATTCTTTTTCATAAAATTTTACGTTATTTGTGTCAAATTCTATGCCTGCTGAGCCTATTGAACCATATCTGTTTTTTGCAATAATAATTTCAGAATTTGGGCTCTTATCTTTTTTACTCCTAGATACTCCATAATAGGCATCACGATATAGCAAAAGTACAACATCACTGTATTTGGTATTTTTAAACTCAACTAGATCTGATAATTTAGGTCGATGATCTTCTCTTTTTTCAGTATCCCAAGTTAGTGGTGTTGTAGCAAATATAATACATTCATTTTCTTTTGCTAGTTTTTGCAAGTGGAAGAAAATGGATTTGTTGTCTAATTTATTAGAAATTAATTTCATTGAGTCTATATCTTCAATAAAAACAAATTTTGGTTTTTGTTCAATAATACATTTTGCAATCTCATTATACTCTATTGCTGCATCATCAAAGAATTTAAGATTCCAATTTTGAATTTCTTCTATTGATTTTTCTATTTTATTATAGTCATCATTATCAAGTTTATTATTGTAAAATCTTTTTAATTCTATTCCCGATGTTAGCAATAAAAGTCTTTTTATTGTATTTTCTTTGCAATATTCAGATGTAAATAGTAATATTTTTTCTTGTTTGGGAGCAATATTTGTAATTATTGATAAAACAAATGCTGTTTTTCCCATGCATGGTCGTCCTCCAATTAAAATTAAAGCTCCCTTTTGTTGTAATTGAATTATAGAGTCTAAGTTCTTAAATCCAGTTAGTAAAGAGATTTTAGTCCTATTTTTTATCCCGTAATATACATTCATTAATAATTCTTCATTCATTTAATTACCTCCATTTATTTATTTTAAATTTAGCATATCAATATGTCAAAAATGGACATACTATTTTTATACCCTCTCGATTTTAATATTTCTTCGTAATAATTATGCAAATTTTGAACGAAAAATCAATGGTTTCCAGCATTGTAGCATTGTAGTCTGTAGGGTAGACTTCAGTGTGTAGGGTGCAATTTTTTGCACCGAAATAATTATCGAACTCTTTGTTCTTTCTTCTCAAACCGACTGAACTATTACAACCATCTTAATCAGGGAAATTAAAATATATTGTTTCATTCGGTTTTATATCTATCTGTACCCCTTTACCCCATGGAGTTGAACGATTCGCATAATCTTCCCACACTTCTCCTGCTTCGCCGTGGATAATTTTTTTTGTGTTATCAATATACGCAGGGGAAAACATTAACGGCCCCAAAGTTATTTCAGAATGTTTATAATCAGGCTTCATTTTCTGCCTGTAGGTTGCCTTAATTTCCTGATTAATTGCATGTTCTTCACCGTTTAAATCAGTATAAGAGGTTGGAATAAATGTAAAAGATGCATTATGATGCCATTTTTCAGGTTCGGTAATATTTTGCATCTTACCTGTCAATATATAATTCTTCTTTAAAATTATTTCACTATTTAACGGGAAATTTCGGGTAACTTTGACTCTGATAGTTTCTTTTGGTGCGGTTGTCGAAATATTGTCTACAGCCTTTCCTTTAAATACTCTTGCCTGTGCAGGATATAATACTCCCAAAGACAACATAACGGCAAATAATACAATTTTTTTCATATAAACTCCTCTTATTATTACTCCCTGCTCCAAAATATTATACCATAATTGTCATCTGTTATATTAAATAATTTAATTTTATTGTATAATGAGATACAAAAACAGGGGTGGAAATATGAAAAATTTTGGAAGTTTAGTTATTGGTATAATTTTATTCTTTGGAGCATTCTGCCTTTTATGGTGGAATGAAGGAAACAGTGCAAAAAAAATAAATATTGCAAATTACACCAACAAAAACGCAATAGAAGTTAATTCAAACAATATTCAAAGAGATAATGACAACAAACTGATTGCCACAAACGGATCGGCGCAAACATCTTCAACTTTAAGTGATGAATTTGTAAACAGCCCAAATACATTAGTTTTAGAAAGAACCGTAAAAATGTATCAATGGATTGAAGATAGCGAAGACGAAAAAACTATTTATAAAAAAGAATGGTCAGAGATTGAACAAAATTCAGATGAATTTGAAGATAAAACCCACAAAAATCCAAAATTTACTATAGTTTCAAAAGAATATGTTGCTCCAAAGGCAACACTTGGTCAATACGATTTATCTGAAAAACAAATAAGACTAATAGACCCGCAAAAAGAATTTTCCAATTTGCCAGAAAAAGCAGGATATAAAATAATAGACAATCAATATTATAAAGGCAACAATATTGAAACTCCTGAAATTGGAGATTTATTAATATCATATAACTACGCACCTTCAGATTCGGCGGTATCAATTATTGGTGAGCAAAGAAGCGATAATACTATCGTTTCAATGATACATAAAAAGCTCGGAGCTATATATATTCAATATGACGGTAAAATGACAAAAGATGAAATGCTTGAAAAATACAGAAACGACAACAAAATATTAACCATGTTTCTCAGATTCTTGGGATGGTTTTTGATGTTTATAGGGTTAAAATTATTCTTTGAACCTTTAATGAGTATTTTAAATTTTATACCAATTTTAGGGAAATTAGCGGATACGGCAACGACATTTATATTTGCGTTAATAACTTTTATACTTTCGCTGTTTACAATTTCAATCGCATGGTTTGCATACAGACCGCTGCTTTCCCTGTTGCTGATTGCGATAGGCACTTTAACGGCATTTTTTGTAAAGAAAAAATTAAACCAATAAATACATCATTTAGTGGATTTATAAACATATAAAAAGAAATAAAATTTGACTATGAAAATAGTTAAATTAACATTACCGTTAGAAGCATACGCAAAGTCCCTGTTTAAAAACACAGTAGGCAACGATTTGCGAGGACATCGCGAAGGTAAAATTGTCTTCTTAAACAAAGTTATTGCAGATACTTTTGCAAAAAATACTGCAGATAAATTGAGCTTTCACACTGCATCAATTTACAAGATTTAAAAACTGAAAACTCTCTGATTCTCAAACATTTTTAGCTTTCAAATTCAGAGCCAAGGTGTACTTCATCAGGCGAAACGAATTTTAGCCCCTTATCCATAGCAAGACGAAAATCTTTTGGCAGAGCTTGACGCGTACTGTTTTTATTTCCGTAAGAATCAGTTGTTGTTGCGGTAACTATAGTATTGTCTTTGTTATAGTCATAATTTACGGTTGATAACGGTTTTTCTAAATTCCAAGGTGCATAATGTGAAGCACTTGACGGCTTGCCGTTGTCATAAGACACAACCCACAGTCCGTTTGCTTCGCGTCCTGATTCATAACGCGCAATCATTTTGGTTCCACCGTTGCTATCAACTACACGCATCTGCGAAGCACAAAGTTCATATTTACCATTATCTTGCGGAATTGTAAGTATTCTTTTACCGTCTTTTGTTACACCGCTGATGAATGCATCTTCAGGAATTTTACCTTCAGCAACGCCTTTTTCAAGAAAATTTGTTTCATCAATCAAATCTTTTGCAAAATCATCAGACAGATGTTTTGGCATATTCAACAAAGCTCTTACGCTGTTTGATTTACCAAGAATATCAAGCATATATTCGGTTTTTGGCAGCTGAACTTCACCTGCAGTTTTTGGCAATTTTGCATTTTGTAATAGTTGTTCAACTTTATCTAAACCTTCCGGCATATTTACAACATTAGAGGTCATGTACGGAGTCTGAATCAATTGACTAAACACTCTGTCTTTAACCATTTTTGTTTCAACGACTGTACCTTCAGGCATTTCAAATTCTTCACCATTAATTTTCATTTTTCCGCCATTGGCAAATGAAAGATAATTTACCTGTGAACCATCATTGAACTTTATTTCATACGATTTATTTCCGTCATCTTGTTGTTTAAATGTGATTTGTGCAGGTTTCCCGTTACAAGACGCAGAAACGGTATCCTCACTTATCGGAGTATAGGTTTCAGAATTAATCACCGGTTTTTTATAAGCCTTGTATTCCTGCAAAAGTTTATCATAACCGTTATCTAATTCCGCAAAGAAATTCGTTTCATGAACCATTTTTAGCTCGTTTGCGGCATTAAATTTCTTAACGGCAGCTTCGGTGCGTTCATCAGCCGATTTTGGCTGATCCCCCGAACGCGAAAATTCATCATCCTTACCCGGAGGAGGATTTTTGCGTTCAAAATTAAGCGGTACTTTTCTTTTAAATCTGGAGCCAAAGTTTTCTATGGCAGTTTTGACAGGCGAAAGCGAGACATTTTCGATATGAACCATATTATTGCCTCCTTTCTTATTTTTTAAGCACCATATGTATTAATAAAAAATATATATTATATACTTTTGATATATATAATATATATTGTTACATAAATTAATAATTTTTAATAATTTTATTTGATGTTGTCATATAATAAATGTTAAAGACTTAAAAACACAAGCTCTTAACATTTACAGTAAAAAGGCATTTATTTAAAATGCTTTTTTACTATGTTATTCGCCTTTTCCAAAGCTTCAGGCGATAGTTCTGCCATTATCATATCCAAATTATTTAATGCTATACCAATAGCCGTACTGTTATACCAATTTTCGCTCTGAGCTTGAATCATATCTGTTGCATTTTTTAGAGCAACACCAAAATCAGAGTTCTGAACATTCTCTGCAATACTTTTTCGCAAAGCCTCTGCTTTTTGGAAAAACGGACTGTTTACAATTTCTTCAGGAAGGTTTATCTGAGTTGAAGTTGAACCCATAAATTCAGAAATGTTATTATAGTTCTTCAACGGATTATTAGAATCATAGTACCACAACGACAAACCTTCTTTTTGATTAAATTCTTTTGGCTTTCGTATAACTCTACCCATTTTTTCTTCAGAATATTCAAATATACCCTCATGAGTCGTTAATAAAATATTTGCTAAAACTTCTGATGTTGAATCAAGGTTTACTTCATTCAATTCAATCGGTGCAATTAAATATCTCACGCCTATATGTTCTCCGAACATTCCGCACCAATCATTCATAACAGAATAATTTGTTATAAACGAATAATCAAATTTTGTATTACAATCATACAAGTCTAAAAGATGCAAACACCCCGGAGCATTGAATGTATAAGTTTCTACTTTTTTGCGGTTAATTGTATATTCTTTGGCTGCGATAATCTGAGCTAACGCACCACCTAAAGAATGACCGACTATGACAATTTTATGTCTTGGATATTGATCTCTTACAGCTTTATAAAACTCCCAAGCATCTTTGAATTGTTCGGCACAAACCCCAACCAGAAAAGAAGAATCCGTATCCAAATCTTTCATAAAAACATTTACATCAGATTCATTTTCACCCAGCCCGGGCCTTTCGGTCCCTCTATATGCAAGCACAAGCTCTTTTTTATTATTGTTTTCAAAAAGACATGCACAAAAACCGCTATCAAGATTTTTATAACTGTAAAACTCACAGTTTTCTTGTTTTTTAGATAATAATATATCTGTAACTTTCTTTATTTTAGAATTTTGATTTAATGATACTTCTTTTAAAGTATAATCTTTGAGCTGTAAAAAGAATTCACCGCCATATACAATCTTTGATAAATTCAGATAATGTTTTTTTATTTTTCTTTCAAACATATTTACCCCTATTCACTCTTGACCTTCAGCGGATAATCAACTATACTTTCACAGCTGATATTTTCACTCCATGATGTTGATATATCACATACAGATACATTATCTTTTTCAACAATATGATTATATGTATCATCATCTTCTGTTTTATATGTTGAACAAATCAATTTATCGCCAAGAAAAGTTTCTCGATTAAACCTTATATGCAAACTCTTTAATGTATGTGATTTTTTAAATTCCTCATTCATCGTCATTTCTGCAAGATTTATATAACTTTTATTATTTACATGATTATTAAAATCCAAATCAGACAAGTTAATTACATGTATTATTTCATTAATTTTATCATTTTGTTCCGGCAAAGAAAACTTTTTATGTTCACCAAGCACAAGTTCATTCCTAACCCCAAATCGATTTGCAATTTCATCAGTTTTAGTAGGTCTTTTGGATTCCTTATCAATAACAAACCAAAGAGCATTCCCCTTTGTAAAAACTTTGTCGTTAAAATATAACTTAAAATCTGTATATATTTTCAACTTTGACAATTCAGAAATCCAAATTTCTACCTTTATATCTTCAGACCAAAAAGGCAGATTATCAACAAAATCCATATTAAATTCACTTACAATCCAGTATTGATTTGTTGCGAATAAATCATATGCAGCCATCTTTTTTGTCGCACAAAATCTTGCAAAAGCATCCTGCAAGTACATTATTGCTGAAATAGGCCTTAATCTGTAATGCAGCAAATCCATATTATCAAGAATAACATTATAGCTTTTTACATATTTATCCATAAATTTTCCCCTTTAGATAATCGTACAACAAAATAAATTGTTATTAAAGAGAATCCCTCAATAGAATAATAGTTTGCTGAATTTCAGTTTTAAGAAAGCCTAATTGTTCCTGTATATTATTCGGATTATATATATATCCGGCGCTTCCGTATGAAAGATACGGGTTATACTTTTCAGCCTCTGTCCTTAAAAGAGCAATTGACTGAGTGTGTGCACTAAGTTCAAGCAATCTTTTATACGAAACATAACTGCTTTCCGGCTTACCTGCATACCTGTCACGAAAATCATCTACATTACGATTAAAATAATAAACTTTTGCATTAAACAGCTGAACATTTGCATTTTCTTCCATAACATCGTACAAATTTTCAAGCATTGTTATAAATTCATTCAAATCATTGGCATATTTTGATGTTTTATCAGTTTTTAATATAATATTCACAAAAGCCGGATCATCTTTTGGAGCAGGTTTTATTTCATTCTCAGAATTAAAATCCTTTGATTCAATCGGTTTTACCGATTTTGCTTCCTGCTCATCATCTTCCGATGCTCCTGTTTTGCCGTAATCTCGGGTGACTTCAGGCAATGTACCGACATAACCCTTACCATCAACCGGCAATTTGCGGTTTTTTGCGTAAACAGCACTATTTAAGCACAACGATATTATTAAGAAAAATATACAAATTATGCGACTGATATTCATACTAACATTATAATTACTTATGGCGAAAAATCATCATTTATTTAAACTAGGTGGGACATTTTGCGATTAAATGTAACAATTTTTTAAGATAATAACAACAAAAAATATATTTTGTTTTACAATAAGTGTATCAATTACTAATTAAGGTGTAGCATGAAAGTTCAAAATATTAATTATCATTCGATGATTAGCCAGCGAAAAGCCAAGTACGGTTTTGAGGAACAAAGTACGGGTGTGGATTTATGCGGCAATCAGAGTGTGGGTATAAATACAGGTATAAATAAAAATAAAGAATATTATAACGGCAGCTTTACTGGGAAAGAAAAGGCTGCCGTTAGTTTATCTTCAAGGATGTTAGAAAATCTTATAGATGCCTGCAACAATCACACAACAATCGTTCAGAATTTAGTTGCGTTAGTTTTGGCACTAGGGCCTAGAACAATAGCAATATTATCACTTCCGGGCAAAAAGAATAAGGAAGATAAAATATACGCATCAGGTCATGCTTGGGCATCCGGTTTAATCGGTTTTGGTTTCGCATCTGTTGTTATGTACCCTCTGGGACAAGCAGCAAAGAAAATAAGAGAAGATGCTCAAACAGTTCTCGGCAGAATTGACAGAAGCAATGATGTAAAACTTGTAATGAAAAGACTTAAAAAGCTTTCCGAAGCTGAAACTCCTGATTTATCAAAATATCAGCCGGAAAATCTTTTAAAAGGTACATCATTTGTTGATGATAAAACTGACGATTTTATGAAGAAATTTGGTGTTCCTTATGACAAAGAATTCTTAAATTCTATAGGATATCTGGATGAAAACGGGCAAATATCTAAAAATGTCAAAGATATAGATTATATGAAATTCCATCAGGATTACTGCAATAAAAACCTGACAAAATCAAAACTTCTTGAAGGAACTAAACATATTAAAAAATTCTATGAAGATAAATTCCTTAAAAACTTTGTAGAACTTGATAAGAGCGGAAACTTCAAAAGTCTGAATAAAAATCTTGACTTTGACCTTGTATATAAAGCTATAAATATGGCTCCGGATGTACTTGTATTCGGTATAATAAAAGCAATGCTTACAGTCGCTTTGATTCCACCGATATTAAAATATGTATTTGGTATCGAAAAAAGCAAACCAGCTCAAGCGGCTCAAACCCCAAGCACTCCGACTCCGGACGAAAAGAAAGGAGGTATTAAATAATGAAAGTTACATTAAATACCTCTATATACAACAACAGACAAAATTTAAACAACAGAAAGAATAATCCGTCATTTAGCGGCGGTGCAGTTCCGGTAAAATCTGCATTCTTAGATCCGTTCCGCAAGGGCATGGACAAAATTACGGACAAAATTGCAGATTACTACTCAGGATTTGCATTTTCAAATTCATTTACAAATTGGCTTGCTAAAAGAGAAAAACTTGATAAGATTGTTGGTCATATGCAAACTGCAGGTTCTATAGTTATTTCAAGTATGTATATGACACAAACATTGAGAAATGAAAATCTTGATGAAAAAAGAAAGAAAACTCTTGCAATAAACCAAGGTTTAACTTTATTATTCTCAACCTTAGGTGCATACACTCTTGACAGCAAACTTGCTAATTTCTGGAACAAACATGTTTCAATGAAATATGCAGCTAATTTCTTGGAAAAACCTGTTCAAGAATTAGAAAAAGGATTAGCCAAACACCGCGAATCAATTAAGGCATTATATATTGAAAAACATCCTGAAGATGCAGGATTGGTTAAATTCAAAAAACCTAACTTACTTCATTATGTTGAAAAAGGCTTGAAAAATGATAACTTAACAGGCAAGTTAAAAGGTTTAGATGCACTGAAATCACTAATCGTATTCGGTACAGTTTACAGATTTATCGGTCCGGTTGCAGTTACACCGTTTGCAAACATGATTGGTAACAAATTATTCTATGCAGAAGGCAAAAACGCCAAAGAACAACCGCAAACAGCATCACTACAAACAGAACAATATGTTGCAAACAAACCTAAACTTGAAAACTTTATAAGTAAATTAAAATAAAGCAAAAAAAAAGAGCCTTATAATAAGACCCTTTGGAATGTAAACTTCTTTACCATTCCTCGTAATAGTGAAGTGTGAAGTGTGTGCTTAAAGTCTGGGGTAAATCCTCTAGACTTTTCGCATCCTCGTGTTTACATGTATATAAAGTATTTTTATTTTTCAAAATTGCTTTTTTTAATATATCCTGCTTAACAAAACTTAATATACATTTTATATAAAAATGAAATACGGCACGGATAACGAAATGAAAGTGTTTATGGTAATATTCTAATATGAGCGGTGATTATAAAAAACTTCTAAATAAAAAGAAAAAGAAATATTGCGACACCAAAACAATGGGAGTAAATATTGATAAGAACGAGTATTATGAAATAATACTGTCTAATTCCGCTCATCCTGAAAATGTAAACAAAAAATCCTAAAGACCAAGAGGAATATCAATTTCAAAAATTGTCTCTTTTTCATCAGATTTTACCAACTTTAACTGTGCATGCTGACTTTCAAGATACTTTTTAGTAAGACACAGCCCAAACCCTGAACCGCAAGTTTTTGTTGTATATCCGTACTCAAAAAGACTATTTTTTGAGTTTTCACTTATAGGAGAACCATTATTTGCAATTTTTATAATTGCGATATTATCTACAGCCGATAGCGACAGTGAAACATACCCTTTAAATTCAATCGCTTCAATAGCATTTTTGATAATATTTATAACACATGAAGATAATTTTGCTTCATCCGAATACATATAAATTTCATCTGCAACATCAAGCTTGAAACTTATATCCTTTTCGGATGCGAAAACTTTTGACATTTCTACACAATTTTCAAGAGTTTTACTCAGATTAAAATTTTTGAGAGAAAGAGAATTTATAGCCTTTAAATCAGTTAAATTTATGCTTATAAATTGCAGTGATTGCTGAATACAGTCAATTGCGTCATTCAATGAAGAATCCAAATTTCCCGACAATTCAAGTTTTCGCTTTAATATTTGAGAATACATATCACAAATAGATATATTGTTTCTTATTTCATGGGAAACAAAACTTATATGCTTTTGTATATTTTCAATGCTATTAAACAATTCTTCACTCATAACACAATATTGCTTTCGTAAATAAAGGGTTCCAAACTAATTCGGAACCCTTTTATTAAACTATTACACAACTACTATACAGCGCTCATCATTGCTGATTTTGGACTAACTGAAGATTCAGATTTGAACCCATGAGTTAACGCATATAATACAGCATTTGTTCTGTCATTTACCTGCAATTTTTGGAATATGTTATTTACGTGTGTTTTAACTGTTGTTTCAGATATAATCAATTTTTGAGCAATTGATTTGTAATTTATACCTTCAGTTAACAATTCCAACACTTCATTTTCTCTGGCTGTAAGAGTTGTAAGCAAGTTTTCGCCTTCGCAAGTTTTTGATTCTTCTTTTGCAACATTCTGGAAATATTCGAAAAATCTTGTTGAAAGAACAGATGGCAAATAAATTTTTCCTGAAGCAACCTCTTCAATTGCATCAATCAATTTAGATGAAGCCATAGTCTTTAAAACATACCCTTTAGCACCCAATTTCATAGCTCTGTAAATTAGATCGGAATCATCATAACCGCTCAAAATAACAATATTTGTTTGAACACCTGATTTTACAATAGACTGAATAGCCTGCAGGCCATCTTTTTCAGGCATATTAATATCCATCAATACAACATCAGGATGATATTTTTTAACGAGATTAATTCCAAGATTTGCGCTTCTTGTAGCACCCACAACATTGTAGTTTGTTTCAAGACTGATAAGCTCTTTAATACCTCTCAGATGATTTGCATTATCGTCAATTAACATAATTCTTAATTTTTTACCGAAATCTCTCATTTTATTATTCCCCCGTAATTAAATTGCTCTCTACACTTTACATACTACTCTTTTTAGAGGGTTATTAAATCCATGAGATGATTGATAAACAAGCAAAACAAGATTGAAACACTTGCCTAAATCTACAGATTGATAAAATTCCTCAACCATGCTCTACATCATGCTTTTCCGCATGGTTGACTTAAAAAACAAAATAAAAACAAATAAACTCTACATATGATTTTTATAAAAAAATAATAAACCATTTAAAGTATTGGCAAAAACAAAACTATATATTACTTTATATCGACTTTTGCTCCAACAAATTCAAGAGCCTTCTTCGTTAAATCAGCTTCCTGATCAGAAATATTTTTGATAAAAACCGTTGGAACAGCATTAACAATCCATTTTGCATGATCATAAGATATTCCGGTAATTTGCCTTAATGTTGCCATAACAGTAGCCTGATTATCCCCACAATCAGCAAGAAACAACGAATTATCACCGGTACTCTTTTCAATTATAAAAGAATGAGCCGAATACTTCCGCTTTATAGACACAGAAAACATGCGTTTTATATGATTAACAAATTTTTTGCATAATTGCCCAACATCAACCTTTTCCATATCAAAAGAGGTAGTTCTTTTTAAAATATCATTTACAATTATAACAAGCATTATTATAATCGCACCTGCTAAAAATCTGTAATCTATCATATTATAAGCTCCATATCACCTAAAACACAAACGGACGATTCATAACAAATCGCCCGTTTATTATACCATTTAATTTAATTAAAATCAAACTACTTGATTTCAACACCTGCACCAGCTGCTTCAAGAGTTTTCTTGATTTCTTCAGCTTCAGCCTTTTTAACGTTTTCTTTAACAGCTTTTGGAGCAGCTTCAACTAAATCTTTAGCTTCTTTAAGTCCTAAACCTGTGATGTTACGAACTTCTTTTAAGATAGCGATTTTCTTATCTGCAGGAACAGATGCTAAGATAACAGATACTTCAGCATCAGGATCATCAGCAGGAGCAGCAGCACCAGCAGCAGGAGCAGCAGCAACAGCTACAGGAGCTGCAGCAGATACGCCAAATTTTTCTTCCATAGCTTTTACTAATTCAGCTGCTTCTAATAAAGTTAATTTTTCAATTGATTCTAAAATAGTTTCTACGTTACTCATTGTTATTTCTCCTTTTAATTTTTTCGAGTTTGTACTAATAAATTTTTGCTTTCATAATTCTACAAATTGCAAAATCATTAAGCTGCTTTTTGATCTCTAACAGCCGCAATAGCTCTTGTAAGAGATGCCATAACACCGTTTACGCAACCAACAATGCCGGAAGCCGGTGAATTGATAGAACCAAGCATTTTTGCGTAAAGCTCTTCTTTGGTAGGAAGATTTGCCAATGCTTTAGTTTCTTCAACAGATAAAAGTTTTCCGTCTAATACAGCGCCTAAAATTTCACCTTTTTTAGTTTCTTTGATGAACTTTGTAAGAGCTTTAGCCGGAGAAACAGGATCACTAAAACCAAAAGCCAAAGCAACAGGACCTGATAATTTTTCAGTTAATGCTTCGTATTCAGTACCCTTAACAGCGATTTTTGCTAAAGTATTTTTGGTAACCATATAATCGCCGCCGTCTTTTTGGATTTCACGTCTTAACTTTGTGATTTCTTCAACTGAGAATCCTTTGTATTCAGTTACGATAGCAACCTGAGCTTTTTCAATTTTTGATTTAATAGCGTCAATTTTTTCTGATTTAAATTGTTTTGTTGACATTTTTGCTCCTTTTCTTTGCCGGAAATACCGGCATAGCTTTGTGGACATTTGTCCGTATCGACCTGTGTTAAATAACTAAAAAAGACTTTGCTTTCCTAGTTAACCGCAAAATCTTACACATAAAGTCTTTATCAAAAATGATAATGCTATTTACTTTTCGTGCAACCTCGGCTGGCTGATTTAATCAATTATGCCTTAGAGAACTTGTATTGTTGAAACAAGCACCGCCCATTTCAACTTTTCTTGCCCTCTGTTCAGGCACCGGCTGTCTGCGGTTTGTAAAAGAATAGTAAAACAAACCTATGAAAAAATCAAGCATTATTTATCTTTAAAAAATTTTCGCATTTACAAAACTTTACAATATAGGCAATTTTTACAATAGTATATACTTTATATATATAGTTAGACAAATAAGGAGAATGAGTTATGATTTCCATTAGAGGGTTTCTAAGCGAAATAGCACACAAGCTGAAAGGCAAAGAACCAAGCCTGCAGGATCAACTTGACAAATACTACAAAACTCACGGCACATACGAAGGTTTTAAATTGCCAAAAGGCAAAATAATTGTGAACGGCTGTATATGTGATGACAAATACAATACAGGAGCCCCTGCTAAAAAACAGGGTATTACAAGTGTTGCAAAATCAAAAACTCAGACTCACGGAGCAGGTGCAAATGGACCAAGTATATGGAATCCACAGAAAAAAGGTGACTATGCACCTCATCAAAGATAATAATAAGCAATTAATAAAAGTAATAGTTGATGATAAAACAAAAGGAGATTGATTAGGATGAAACAGATTTTATTTGATGCCGGCGGAGGAAAAGTCAACAGAAGTGGTGCAGCCGGAAATAGTGCAAATGTACAAAGAAACACAGCTAATGCAAAAAACAAAGGCACTATTAATATGAAACTGCCAGACCTTTCGGATGACATGGTAAGAACACTTGAAACATTGCTCAAAAACCCTAAAACAAAAGAAAATGCAAAAGGTATCTTACAAAACATGGGCTGGAGTGAAAAACAAATCAATGCATTCGTTGACCTGCAAACGAAAAAGAAATCACAGGGTGCAAAATCTACGGTAAACGTAAAAGAAATCGGCGGTTTTATAAAAATTGCCAATGCACCTAAGCCTAAAAAGACACAACCTAAAAACAATATAACCCCTGATAAATACGCAGGCAAAGAATATGGCAAAGATGGTGACGCAGAAAAATACAGCGGAGTAAATGCAAATGATATACACTTGAAAGCAAAAGAAATTGCTATGCGTGAAGCTGCTCACAACCTTGATGATTTGCGTGTCGCATACAGAGTCGGAGGAGGAGGAGCAAGCGAAGCAGATTTTAAATCATACTGTCAAAGAAACGGAATCAAATATACTCCGCCGAAATCAACTAAATGGCTCGGCAATTAATCAAAAAAAAAAGGTGTGCAATAAGCACACCTTTTTTATATTCGTCTTATAATTCCAAAGGCAAAAGCTAAAATTATTGAAACAATCACCGCAATAAATGTATTATCTAAATGATATTGCGGAATAAAATACGCAACAAGCATCAATAATACAAAGTTTATAGAAAAATTAAAAAGACCGAATGTTAACACATTCAACGGGAAGGCAATGATTTTTAATAACGGCTTTACAAAAACATTCAATAAAGCCAACACAAAAGCAATCAACATTGCATATTCAAACCCGTCAACTTTAACACCGGGCAGATAGCATGTCGCCATTATCACCAGGGCAAACAAAACCCACTTTATTATAAGTTTTATCATTTTTTACTTTTCGCTCTTTTCAGTATTTTTTATAGTCTGAGAGTTTGAGTGGATACCTTGAATTTTAATTGTTCCGTCATCCCCTCTTGTAAACTGCATAGAAACAGGATGAACAGGGTGCAAATAAGTACCGCCGTAGTTTGGAGTGTAATTAGGATTGAAGTTTGAGCTTCTTACTTTATTTTCATTAATATTTGTTTCAGTTTTATGCTCAATTTTATCAGCAGTATTTGAAAGACCAAATTCTTCTTTATCCATTTGATGCATCATTAACGGATAAAAATCTAAAGTACTTGCATTCGGCGCAGAATATGTCGGATTGTAAGCATAAGCACCGCAGCTGGTAAATACAACAATCATTGATGATAATAAAATTTTTTTCATAATAACTCCTTTTTATAATCCTATTTTCTATTATAGCATATTAAAAAAAATTTAACAAATAATAGTCCCCTGTAATTATTTTTTTGGAAGATTTATTAACATAAAGTCTGATGAAATAACAACCCCCGGACTTTAATATATTTAATATAAATCCTCAACTCTTCTGATTGCTCAGCAGTCCTCATTTTTTCATGAGGACTTTTCTTTTCTTAACATTATGACATCTTTATAAAAAAAGTGTATAATCAAAAAAAATGTTATGAAAGGGATAATATGAGAGAATTAGTTATTGAAGGTCAGGAAGTATTAGTAATTCCGTCAAATTATAAAAATTCGGTTATAGGCAAAGTTACCGAAGTCAGAGCAGGCGATTTCACTTTGGAACTGGAAACAGAACCGCAAAACATTTTAATTAACACATACTGTGAATTTTATACTCAAACCAAACACGGAAAGCTGTACTTTGATTCATTTGCAAAAGAAATAAACGGCAAAACAATGATTATTGCAAGCCCTGCCAAACATAAATTTTTACAAAGACGTCAATATACACGTGTTAAATATGTTAATGACTTTGAAATGTTTTACAATAACAACGGCTATAAGATTACCACTCTTGACATCTCTGCAGGCGGTATGAAGATTAAAACAAACGAAAAAATTGACATTGAAGGGAATTACGCAATTACAATACCTGTTTCTGAAACAAAATCACTCAGCTGCAATTTCCAACCGATAAGAATTGAAAAAGCTAACGAAGGCGGATACACCATCTCCGGACAATTTACCTACAATTCTACGCACGACAAAATGGTTCTTACCCAGTTTTGTGCAAAAAGAAGTTTTGAAATTAAAAATAAATAGGTAATATTTAAAATATGAGTTTAGTTAATCTGTTGTCACACAAAAGTGATAAAATATTATTTACCACTCCATCCCACAGCCAAAAGCATGTGATATATGAACCGCTGTCAGAAATGTATAAGATTGACATTTCCGAAGTTGATTGTCTTGACCCGCAAGAAGCACTGACAAGAGCTCAACTTTGGGCAAGATCAATATACAAAACCTACTCAACAACATTTTTAACAAACGGTTCAACAAGCGGAATAATTGCAGCAGTATTAGCATGTGCGGATGTCGGCGATAAAATTCTTATATGGGAAAATGCCCATCCGTGCCACCTTAATGCAGTGCGTCTTGCAGGTGCAAGAGCTCTTACTTATAAACTTGAAATTGATCCAAATTGGGGAATTCCGCTTGAAACAGATCCTAAAATGATTGAGTCATATTTAAGCAGATACGATATTAAGGCTGTTATAATAACATCTCCGACATACGAAGGCATTATTTCCGATATTGAAGAGATAAAAAATATATGTGAAAAACACAATGCATATCTTATTGTTGACGAAGCACACGGTGCATTATATCCGTTTAGCGACAACTTGCCGCTTTCAGCCGTAAATATTGCCGATTTTACGGTTCAGTCTTTACACAAAACAGCCGGAGGACTAAACCCGACAGCACTTTTACACTGCAACTGCGAAATAGATGTTAAACCGGCTCTTGCAACAATCTCGACAACCTCCCCGTCTTATCCTTTACTTGCATCTATTGAAGATAATCTTGTTTATCTTAATTCTAAACAAGGGCGCAAAGATATAGACAAACTTATAGAAAGACTTGATAAGTTGAGAGAAAAAGTAGATAATGTTTTGTTCTTTGGAGATGATCCGACAAAACTTCTTATCAGAATACCAAATGTGAGCGGATATGAGTTATCTGAAATTTTGTACGAAAAATTCGGAATTGAAGACGAAAAAACAAACGAAAAATCCACCCTTTTATTGTGCGGTATAGGAACAGACAACAAAAAAATCGATAAACTTGAAAAAGCACTTTCTAAACTGTAATTAATTTAACTCTTTTACAAGATCCTTGATATGCTTTTGCACTGCCGGAGTGATAAGTAGATCCGGTTCAGACATTGCAAAGTTATCAAGTGTCGTAATTGCTTTGCGTTTATTACCGTTCTGTTCTTCCAAAAGCCCAACCATTACACCTGCAACCGGATTTTTACCCTGCAACTTTCTGTATTCAGCAAGCTTTTCGTTTGTTTTGCCAAGGCGTTTATAGCATTTTGCAAGGTTCATATAAAAATCAAAGTTCAAGCTATACTGCTTTATTGCATCTTCAAAACACTGCAAAGCAAGTTCCGGATATCCGATTATCAAATATACTTTCCCGAGATTATTCATATAAATCGCAGTTGACTGTGCTTTTGGGTTTAAACTTATTGCTATTTTAAATTCCTGAATCGCGGCATAATAACATTTTTCCTCAAGATACATAATCCCTTTATTGTTGTGATCCCAGGCATTTTTTTCGGGGTCTATAGTATAAGTTACAATAGTGCCGGGAGAAGAAAACGCCGGCAAGGATGACAATATTAAAATTAAAACAATTAAAAACTTTTTCATATTATATTCTTAATAAAAATTTTTTATTATTCAACATCAAACTCCATACCCTCATAAGACATAATAATATTCTTATTACCGGTCGTATAAAGCTCTTTTATTCGGTCTAAAGTTTCATCATTATATGACGGATCGTAATGGAAAAATGCAAGATGTTTTGCACTTGACTGCTTCATAGTTTCAATTGCCATATCAAATGTTGAATGTCCGTAACCCTGTTTTGGAGAATGTAAATTAAGGTAATCTTCTGAAGTATATTGAGAATCGTGAATTAACAAATCGCAATTTTTTGCAAACCGAACAAACTTCTTATCACCGCCAAAATAACATTCTTTATCGGTTGCATAAACAACGGACTTTCCTTTATATGACACTTTGTAAACAATAACTCCATCTTGCGGATGCACATATGACTTATAAAAGGATACAACTACATCATCTTCAGTTGCGGATAAATCACTTTTTGGCACAAGACAAGGAGCTGCGTCTTTTCTATACAAAATGACATTATCTTCAGATATATCATTTATTTCAAAACTGCAGGCAATATCTCCTAAATCTATCGGAAATGTTTTACCAAAAACCAAATCCGATAAACTCTTTTGCAAGTCAGAATTTCCGCATCCGGCACCAAAAATTTGTATTTTTGAAGATTTTACATGCATAGGTTTGAAAAAAGTAAGCCCAAGCAAATGATCCTGATGTATGTGAGAAAGTAAAACAGAGGTACTGATAGGTTTTCTGTCTTCAGGATTTAAACCTGAAGAAATATAGTTTGAGAGCAATTCATTGCCAACATTTACTATACCTGTTCCGGCATCAAGAATTATTGTATGACCGCCTGCATTAATCTCAACACAAGCAGTATTTCCGCCGTATTTTAAAAACTTTTTATCTGCAACAGGGAAACTGCCTCTTACCCCTCTGAATTTAACTTTAAAATCGCTCATAAATCATTGCCTTTACTTATACTTCACCTCATGTTCTATAATACCACTCATGTAAAATCAAGTGTTCATCCGAATACATTATTTATTTTTCTGATATAATGTATTTATGAAAAAATTTTTATTAGGACTAATAATATTAACAGCATTGTTTAATACAACTGCATTTGCAAATGAAGTAGAAGACGATTATTTTGACATTGCAGGGAATTATTGTGTTGTGGGAGATTACAATTCCGCAATGGAATATCTGGATAAAATTTTAAAGATAAATCCTTCCAATCAGCGTGCAATTAATTTAAAAAAAGGACTCAGCCACGTAATATCAAAAGACAAAAAATCTTTTATTGATAATACTGCGCCGTCTGTAAAAACAGCAATGGAATTTAAACGAATAGGTAACGAAAGAGAAGAATTAAGATACCTTATAAAAGGAACTCAGGAACAAAATTCCTATCTTGCGTATTATTATCTCGGGAACTTTTACCGTTCAAAAAAAGCCTATAAAGATGCAATTGATGCATACAATGCATCATCTTCGGCAAGAACCGATTTTGCTCCTGCATATTTAACAACAGCTATAGTTCTTTACGAAACAGGGCAATATAATTCGGCAATAAACCCTATAGACAAGTATTTAACTTTTAACCCTGAAGACGATTTGGCTTATGCGGTAAAATCAAGAATTGAATTTGCAATGGGCATGCTGAATGAATCAAAATCAGACTTGCAAAAAGCAATCGAAATAAATGACTGCCCCGACTATCAATTTGATATGGCAAAAATATTATACAAAGAAGGCAAATACCAAGAATCAAAAGACCTGTTTAAAAGTCTTTTAAATGACATACAAACCTCAAAAATATACGAATATATGGGTTTGTGTGATTATGCACTTGGTAACTATAAAAGTGCTTTAACAGATTTTGACAGGGCAATATTACTTACCGTAAATGACGATTATCTTGAAGCAAGATATAATGAAATAAAGGCAATACTGGAAAAACAAAATGAGACGGCAGAAACACCACAATAAAAATAGACCGGATAATTTTTTTACAAAACTGTTTAACACTTTTGTAACACTGGGTCTTACTGCGTGCTTAATGTGGGGATTACAGGCATACAGCAGCTGCACAAGTCTTAAATTTATTCAATTAAGTGATATACATTTTCTTGCAGAAGGTTCAAATACAACATTTAAAATGATTGGAGAATCCCCGAGGCTATTGACTGACGCAATTGACCAAATCAATGAACACAAAGATTTGGACTTTGTAATGATTACCGGAGATTTAATTGATAAACCGTTTGAAAAAGAACTCAAGGCAGTATTACCATATTTGGAAAAATTAAATTTCCCGTGGTACTTTGCATTCGGCAACCACGACAGATGCGTGGGCGGATACTTAAATACAGACTTATATATGAAAATGATAAAACAGGTAAATCCTGACTATCAGTTTAAAAAGCCGTACTATGCCTTCACTCCCAAAAGAGGCTACAGGGTAATTGTTCTTGACGATATTATTACAAGTGATATAACTTCTCAAGGATATGTAGATCCTACACAAATTAAATGGCTGGAAAAAGAATTAAACAAAGCAAAAAATGATACGGTTTTAATATTTATGCATATACCACTAATTGAACCTTTTTCAAGTCCGAACCACAGATTGCGTAATTCTTCACAGGTAATGGGTATTATTGAAAGTCATACAAATCCTATCGGAGTTTTTCAGGGACACTATCACGCAGCAAGAGTAGAACAGAGAAATAATGTACTGTATGTAAATACTCCGGCACTTGTATCCTATCCAAATGCTTTTCGTATGGTTACGGTGCAAAACCTTAAAGATAAAACTGTTTTTGATTTACGCTGGATTGAAACAAGAGAAAAAACCATTCAAAAAATGGCAAAACTTCTTGTAATGGTTTCTTCTATATACACAGGGGAAGAAAAAGACCGGCAGGGTGTTTATGAAATAAAAAAATAAGTACCCTTTAAGGCTATTTTCAAACCTTTAACCAATACTATTCGGGGATTATTTATGTATAAAAAGCCGTAATAATATAACTATTATGATAGTTAGGAAAATTATGGCAGATCTTTTAAAATTTACAAAAATGATTGCAAAGAGAATTAATTACTATGATGCAATTATAGAATTTACAGACGAAACTCACTGGTATAATCCTTTTTACAACGGCAGGGAAGTTATTGTCATATGGTCTGAAAAAGATGAAGATGCAGCTAATTATTAATATTCATTTTGTCTATTTATATATTTTTACATTAACTAGCAAAAATTTTTTTTCTCGTGTATTATTACATGCATATCCTATCAATATTGGAATTAAACATGCAATCGCTACAAGAAAAAGAACATGAAAAAATATTCAAACCGGATTTTAATTCAAAATCAGGACGGGAACTACTTGCGTTTTATCTGCAGACTAAGTTCAAACAAATATTTTTATATGACAAAAAACAACAAACCCCGATAATTAACGCAATTAACCCAAATTTTATCAGCAGATTTACCAAAAGAATTATCAATAATCCATCAAAGCGTATGCTTATCGGAGTAACGGGAGAATCCGCATCCGGCAAATCAACAATCTGCCGCGAAATAAAAAATGTAATCGAAAGATTATCAATGCCTGTAACCGTATTAAGTACGGACAATTATTTTAATGATATTTCTGAACTTATAGACAAATACGGTTCATTTGATGCCGTAAGAGATAGCGGATATGATGTTGATGCTCCGACAAGTTTCCAAATGGATATACTAAGACAAGATTTAGAAAGCCTGTCAGACGGAACGGATATTAAAGCTCCGATGTATCTGCCAAACGGAACAGGAATTTCTATACCAAAAGCTCTTGAAGTTAAATCACAAAAAATCGTAGTTGTTGAAGGTATTGCAACTATGTATGACGCTATTAAAGATGTTTTTGATATAAAAATATATGTTGAAACAGACAAAGAAATCAGACGCTCAAGATTTGTTTCAAGAGCCATTGAAGAGAGAAATCAAGACGAAGAAAATGCACTTAAACACTGGAATTATATATCATTGGCCGGTGAAAAATATGTAAAACCGTTTAGAAAAGAGGCAGATTTGGTATTGAACGGGAATTCAGATTTAAGCTATTTTGCTCAAATCCTTGAATATATCTACACAATCACCAATAATTTTGAAAATTAATAAACAGAGGGTTAAACATGAGAATATATAACATTACACAGGAGAATTCAAAAAAGAGCCTATGGTTTGATATTATATTTATGCTCATAATTAGTGCGATACCTTTTAGTGCGTGCATTTTTGATTTTAACATTATCACTTTTTCAATCTTATTTATTATGATTGTTATAGATATAATCTTTTTCATAAATTTGTATAAAAAAAGACAAGAATATAAAAACACAGTAAGTTTTCACAAATTAATCAATTATATAGATTTTGAGTTCGACAGAATACTCATATGTGCAAACGCAGAAGATGGCACGCAGAAATTCTTAAAATACAAATACAGCGATTTTGACTCTATAAATATTGAACTGGAAACCTTTGATTCCAGTACAACAAGAAAACACTATACAGGAATACGTGATATAGCTGTATATTTTAACTCCGAAAACGAAGATGCCAAATTTGTATTACATTCATACCACATGACTTTTGGCGGGAATTTAAACACGATATACAAAATAATTGATTATGTAAAAAATTCCCAAAAACTAACTTATACACTTAAAGGTACGGGTGACAAGAGCGAAATCATAGAAAAAATCGATTTCTACATTGAAAATAACAGAAAACTCAGAGTTGAACACAGCGGAAGAAAGGATTTAAAACTTCTTTCAATAATAATATTTGTATGGGGAATTGCAATCAGCCTTATTACAATTCTGCCGATTGCAGGAGCAAAAGGGACAATTATATCGAGCATAACTTTTGGTTTGATTGCATACTTAATTTATTTTCCTGTAATTCTTGATAAAAGCGAAGAAGAACAATAAAATTTGCCCAAATGTAAATAAAAATTAACACATCAGCAAAAAATTTTTATTTTAAGTTTTACTGCTATATATCGTAAGGATATATGATATTTTCATATATCAATTTACAAAATACAAAAAATGTTTATAATTTTAACATAGAGTGGTAAAAAAGGGGAATGAAAAATGGTTATAACACCGGTCAATTCAGTGAATTTTAAAAACAATTATGCATCTTTAAATTTTGGTTCAAGAAAAAATAATGATACGGAAGGACAAGAATTTAATCCTTCACAAAGACGAAATACGACAGATTTATCAAAAATGCCTGTTGTTGTATTGCTTGCAATGACACCGGCACTATCAGAGGCAAAAGTTCCCGAAAACTATGCTAATATAATACCTATTACAACAAATTATACAAAACCCGAACAAGATGTTTCCGCATATGCCAGATTTCCGGAAACACAAGAAACTCCGCAATCAAAAGCTCCGTTTGGCTGGGAAAGCATTAAATATATGAATATAAATGCTTCATACAAATTTTTTGCAAGAGGCGAGGAACAAAACTTAATTTTTGTTGATCAGGGAAGAAAAAATTCCGTCAGTTTAATATATATTATTCCAACCAATTCTAAAGGAAGCAAAGACGAAACAGACATACCTCCAGAAGTAACCCAGCTTGTATATCACAATATAGGTAAAGACAAAGAATATTGCGGTGCGATTGTTTGCGAAGATATTCTGGATATAAATACCGGTAAATACAAAGGTACATTAAAAAGTGAAATACGACTTCCTGATGAAGTAGCTCAAAAAATAATAGATTTAATTACCGGTTATTCAAAACTGGAAAATAACACAAGTATTAGAATAAAAGAAACAACAAATCCTAATCTGTCGCTTCCAAAACTATATGAATAAATGTAACAATTATAAAAAATAGTGAAATATCGCTTTTTATATTTTTTTTCATGAAGTAGTAAGTGCAAAAAAGAGTGCGAGACTATGGCATTAGATTTTCATAATGAAGAATACAACAAACCGAAGGTAGCAACTCCTGAGATTACAACAACAGGAACCCCTTCAGTTTCGACATCTCCTGAGCCGACCAAAGCACCGATACCGATTGCTGAAAAAAAAGACGAAGAAGACAATAAAGGTATCGGCATCTCAAAAGGGAACGATTCTGCACCGGATTCAAAGATAACTACCATAGAAGATGAATATAACACACTTTTTAAGAAAAAGTGTGAAGGTTCTGCAACGGAAGAAGAACTTAAAAGATATGAAGAAATAAAAGCCGGCTATGAAGCAGCTGCAAAAAAGAATGCAACCGCAACAACAGAAACACAAAAGGATGATAAAGCAGAGGTAAAAAAGACACCTGAACAAGAAAAAAAACATAATGAATATGCTGAACTTTATCAAGAAAGCGGAACAGATTATGAAAAAACCTCGAGAGTTTTAGATAAATATTTAACAGAAAATAATGAATCATATGCGAAATTAAAAGAAAGTTACGGACACGCAAAAAATAAGACTGAAAAAAATAAAATTGAACAACAGATGAAAAAGCAAAGGGATAAACTAATCCACGATTGGCAAGCTGTTGTAAATCCGGGTATAGATAATAGTAAACTTAGCGTTAGACTTCGTCAAAGAGGTATTCGTGAAATTGGCAAGATTTTTGCTTATGCCGGAGAAAAAGGAATAAAACAAGACTCAGAAGAATTAAGAGACAAAAAATTTATAAGTGATATTAAATCCAATAGATATGAAATTGAAAAAATAGAAACAGCAATACAAAGTATAGATTTTGAAGCTGCAAAAGATAACCCGGATAAAGTTATTAAAGAATTTGCACAAGCAATGCTTAAAGATGATGCTAAATACAATTCTTTAACCGGTGAAGCACAGGAAAAATATTTACAAGAAAAAATAGCATCAACCATTTCAGACCGTATTGGTATGAAATTTTCAGCAGAAGAGTTACAAAATAACCCGCGAATTGCTGTTTTGAAAAAAGTAATGGTAAGCATTATTAAAAAAGCAAAAGAGAATGGCAGTGATATAAACAAGATACTAAATAATAAATCAATATTAGCAGATGAACTAATAAAAAACATGAAAAAATATGAAGAAGAAATTAATAAACTTCCCGAAAACGAAAGAAGGGATGCTAAAAGATTTCTTACACATATTATAATAAGTAAAAAAATAAACAAAGACATTGAAAAAGATGGCGCAATTACAGAACGTGATATCTACAACAATTTAAAAAAACGCAGTGTAGAAGAAAAAAATCTAAATGAAGATGAAAAAGATCTGTTAAGATATCTTGAAAGAATTAATAAACACAATCCGGCAATATTAAACCAAGAATTTGATTATACGAGTGCAGTAAGCATGTCTATTGTGTTGGGAGAAAAACTAAACAAGATAGGCGAAAGATATTCTGCATACATTGATGAGGGTAAAACAAGTAATGAACGCATAACAAGACTTGCTGATGTTGCTGCAAAATTTCGGGGAACAAATAAAGCTTCTACAATTTTAACCGATATAATTACCCGCTATGAAGCTAAAAACGGTTCAATAGAAAAAGAATTAATTAGCAATAAAAAGCTTAGGAATAGCACTTTATATGCAGCATATATTGCAAACATAAATCTTGATGCTAATGATCCTGAAAGCCGTATAGCAGCTGTTAATAGCCACAAATTGCTGAATAAAATGGGAAAACTATCTACTGCAGAAGCAATAGCATATAAAAATTCCATCAGCGGTTGGAGTGAAAATGACCACATTCGCATGGGAAAAGAAAAAGAATATCGAAATGTTTTATCAGAAAACAAACAACTCCGCAGCTTAAACACTCAAGTTGTCTTAGCTAATTTCTCGGATAATTCAATACGCAACATCCAAAAAGAAAATATTAAAACCGGAGACCAAAAATTTAATACACTATACTCGCAATCATTAATTGAATCTGCAGATCCTAAGCGACAAATATCGCTATCAAAAGAACTGCTATCATTACACGATAGCGCTACAACGGAAGGTATAGCAGCGGCAGAGCAATCTGTAGATTCAAGTGTTCGTGAGGAGTATTCTAAAGCATTAAATAATGAAATAAACAGCGGTTACTATACCACAGAACAAAAAGCGAATTTCCAAACTGCACGTGAAACAGGGCAAACATCTTTTGAAAGAACACAATCTTCAGAAGGTGCAAAATCTGAAGATTCAAACCTTAACAACAAAACTACAAGTCCGATTTCTTCTTCAACACCGGAAGCCGGAGTTCGCCCGACAAAAGTTACAATAAGTACAATATACATCTCTCAAGAATCGAAAACATACGCAAGGGAAATAAAAACAACACTTGCACAACTTGATTCTGAAAATAAAAAAGCAGAAGCAATGAAAAAAGCTGCTGATAATATTGCAAAAATTCAAAAAGACGCAATAGAGCGAGAATATACTAAAGCTGAACAGCAAAAAATTCAGGAACAAAAACAAGCTGTTGAATCTGCCCAAAAAGAAAATGCTAAAAAATCGGAAGAAAAACTCAAATCAGATCTTGCAAAAGCAGTAGATACAAGCATTGAAGAAATTAAAGAAGAACTGCCAACCTCTCCTGAAGCAGCAGAGGTTCAAAAAGCATTCGGCGAAATGTTTAACGAGCTTAAAGCATACGCTAAAGCCGGACAAATTGATCAGGTATATTCGCTGCTTGGCAAAATTCCGAAAGCTCAGGAAAAATTCCTTGAAAAACTTGCAACTAAACACATATCAACAATAACCCACTTTATCAAAACCGCCGATAAAGCAGTTATAAGACAATTGTGCGAACTAAATCCGTCACTTATTGCCGTACTTGATAAAAGTACCCTGCTTGAAATTGGCATAAGTAAAGCAAAAATAATAAAATACGGTGACAAAGATCAGATTGCAGGGCTTTTAACCGATTTACAAATGAGCAGTACAAAAGATACTCTTAACGAATTTTACGAAATCATGGGCATAAAAGAAGATAATCCGCAGGATCCGGCTGAAGCTGTAAAAAAAAATGGTAACGTAAACGGCGGAGATGACCATATGGCAAGGCTAATGCAAAACATGAAAGATGCCAGCAAAAACAATGAAATTGCCCTGTCATCAAATATTGTCGGCGGTTCAAGTTACAGATTTCCTGAAGGAACAAAGAAAAAACTTGACCCAAAAGAGTTTTGGGGATAACTCTTGATTTAAAAATATTTTTGTGTTGTAATTTTCTTACAGGGAGTAAATTTTACCCCGAGTCCACTTGAAAGAAGACAATTTAATTGCCGAAAAAAGAAATTACAATAGCGAAATACGCAGGGTTTTGTTACGGAGTTAAACGAGCTGTCGAATCCGTTAATAAATTAAAATCCCAAAATCCTGATAAAAAAATATATATACTTGGAGAACTAATACATAATTCTCAGGTTATTGGCGAACTGGAAAATTCCGGAATTAATACGGTTGAAGATATTCCACAAACAAACGACTGCGGGATTTGCGTTATCAGAACACACGGACAGACTCCTCAAACATTTAAAGCCATTGAAAATGCAGGATTAGAAGTTTTTGATTTAACCTGTCCAGATGTCAAGAAAGTTCAGCAAAAAGCTGTCGAGCTTGTTAAGGAAGGTTATTATCTTGTTATTGTGGGCAAAGAAGAACATCCTGAAGTTACAGCAATAAAAGCAAATGCCCAACAATTTGGCAAAAATATTATAGTAGCAGAGAATGTTGAACAAATTATTCCATACGAAAAAGAATTAAAAGAGCACAAAAAGATTGGTATAGTTGTTCAGACAACCCAAATGCTTTCAACATTAAACCCTGTTGTTGAATATTTGACATCAATATCAAAAGAACTGCATATTGCAAATACTATTTGCCCAAGTACATCTTTACGCCAAAACGAAGCACAACAAATGGCAAAAGAAAACGATTTAATGATTGTTGTCGGTTCAAAAAACAGTGCAAATACAACCCATTTGGCACAAATAACAAATAAAATTACAACAACAATTCACATTGAATCAGCATCAGAACTTGATTTATACAAAGATACAATCGAAAAATGTAAAAAAATCGGGATTACAGCAGGTGCTTCAACCCCGCAGAGTTTAATTGAAAATGTACTCAACTGCTTATCGGAGGTCGCATAGAATATGAGAACAGAACCTATTAGCAACATTAATTTTAACGGAATATACAAATTAAAATTCACAAATAACGAAAAAGTGAATAAGAGTATTAATGATTTTGTTAAAGAACATGATTATGTATTAAGAAAAACAAAAATCTTTCAGGAAAATAATGAAAATTATATGTATGTCATCACAACTGAGGGAAAGTTGGATGAAACAATTTTTGAAAAGGATTTGAGAGATATAAAAGTTCCATTCTGGAAGTCATTATCAATAAACAGTTTATTAAATAAAAGCATTGTTGATAACCTGTTTGAACTGACAAAAAAACAAGAAGGCAAAGAAAATTGGATTATATAAAAAGAAATTCTGAAAAATATTCAGAAAATAATATAAAAAAAAGGAGAAAATAAAAATGACACAAGCAACATTAGACGAATTTGAAAAGTTATTGGAAGAAAGCTTTTCAAAAGCACACACAGTCGCAGACATCGTTGAAGGAACAATCCTTCGTAAAGAAAAAGACGGTTACTTAGTAAGCGTTCACGGTACAAAAACAGAAGCATTCTTACCGGAAAAAGAAGTTTCATCTTCAGAAGATTCAGCTGAATTAGAAATCGGCGATACTAAAGAATTTTATGTATTAAAAGAAGAAACAGATGAAGACGGAATGCTTTTATCACTTAAAAGACTTGCATTTGCTCAGGCTTGGGCTCAACTTAATGATGCAAAAGTTCAGGGCGATACAATCCTTGCAAAAGTTGTTAACGTTGTTAAGGGTGGTGTTTTAGTTGACGTAGCGGATTTAAAAGGTTTCATCCCTTCTTCTCAATTAAGAACAGGTACACCGTTTGACGGTTTATTAGATCAAAAAATTGAAGTTAAAGTATTAGAAGCAGACCCTAAGAAAAACAAACTTATCTTATCTCAAAGACAAGCTATTGCAGAACAAAGAGATCAGGTTGTAGATAATATTCTTTCTACATTAGAAGAAGGTATGGTTGTAAAAGGTGAAGTTGTAAGAATTGCAGACTTTGGTGCATTCATCGACATCAACGGAATTGACGGTTTACTTCCTATTTCTGAAATTTCTTGGTCAAGAATTAAACACCCTTCAGATGTTATTTCTTTAGGTGAAACTTTAGAAGTTAAAATCATTAAAATTGACAGTGAATTAAAGAGAATTTCATTATCATTAAAGAGAATGGGTGAAGATCCTTGGACTCAAATCGAAGGTCAGTTCTCTGAAGGTCAGGTTATCACAGGTACTGTTAATAAAGTTACCGGTTTTGGTGCATTTATTAACATCTTCCCTGGAGTTGAAGCATTATTACCTGTAGCAGAAATGGCTGAAGAAAATGTTAATCCGTTTAACAGATTCAAAGTTGGTGACAGCGTAGAAGTTCTTATCAAGAAATTCACTCCGCAAGAACACAGAATTGCTTTAAGCATTAAAGATATAGGCAAAGAACAAGAATCTGCTGCAGAATCAACTGAAGAAACAGCCGAATAATATAATTGTCATTGCAAACCGTATGGTAAAGCAATCAGGAAATAAAAACCGTTTATGAAAACCTGAACAAAATTCAGAAAGACATAAACGGTTTTTGCATTATATTATTACGCATAATTTTATCAAATTTTTGCCGAATGGCAATCAGTCCCGCCGGTTTTAATTAAGCCGTATTTATCCGCAATTTGTTCAATCTTTGAAAGCGGGGCAAATTTCATATATTTTCTCCATCTTGGGTAAGGATAATATACTTCAACCCCATCAAGACCAATATCTTTTAAATCCTTTATAAATGTATCCATATTTAACGCCCAGCAACATGCCGGATGCGCAATAACGGCAATACCGCCGGCACTATGAATAGCATTTATTAAATCTTTTATATTTCTTCTTGAAAATATACGTACAATATCTTTTTCGGTACCATTTTTATCTTTTGAATAGAATTTTTGCAAACATTGAGCATTAACATCTATACCGTATGCAAGCAAGTGAAGAAATATATATTTATACCAAACATCAAACTCAACTCCTGTAATTACGCCGTCATATTCATTATCAATATAACCCCCAACGGTATTATGATCGGTGATTGAAATATATTTATAGTTCTTTTCTTTTGCTTGTTTTATAAGGCTGTTAAAATCACCCTTACCGTCAGAATAAGTTGTGTGAATATGCAAATTCACGCAATTATGTTCATAGTCGTCTTTTGTAAATGATTTTATTAATTCTTTTATATCAGTCATGTTTTTATAAATATATTTGTAATAAAATAATTATACATAAAAGGAGAGTGCATGTCTAAACCAATAATCCGAAACAGTATATGGTCAGTATTATTTGAGGGTATAAAAATATACATTTCAAATATTGATAAGTTTGTATTATTCATGCTGTTTCCTGTTTTTGGCCAGCTAATCGGACTTGCCCTGACCTTTGGGCTTACAATAGGTCTTGCATCAAGAGTTGCACAAAAAGCTCACAGTATGACGAGTGCAATGGCGTTTATTTTTCTTCTTGCACTACCGGGATTGCTGGTATTTATGAAAGCATTTTGGGATTATATGGTTGCATATGTTGCACTTAATTCAATGACTCAGGGAGCATTAACAACCGGCAGAGTTTATGACTTTCAATCTCACAGAGAAGTCGCAACCAGACGAGCTTTGAAGTATATCGGATTTTTACTGGCTATAGGTGTTTTAACAGCAGGTTTATCTTTCTGCACAATTATACCGGTTTTGGGACTTATACCGCCGTTAATAATATGGATTTATTTTATACTTGTATATCAAATCTTTACGTTTGAAGAAGACCTGTCAATTAAAGAGTGTTTTTCCCGCAGTTATGACCTGATAAAAGGCGACTGGGCAAGAACCTTCTTACTTATGTTTATACTTGGATTTTTCTCGGTATATATAATCACTATCGGGGTTACGGTTATTTTTGATTTGTTTAGATTAACCGCTCCGATATCATCTGTTTTTAATGTCGTTGGAGAAAGCTTACCGCTTGATTATGTAAACAAGGCATTAAGCTATCTGCATTTGAAAACTATTACGGTAGAATTTATTTCCCAAACAATATTCACCTGCATTTTAAGTATGATAGTTGCCGGATTAAGCCTTCCGATAAGAAGTATTTGCTATACACTCTGGTATGCAAATTTGTCATACTTAAAAGACGGCAGAGAAGAAAAACCGAAAAAACAACGTAAAACTAAAAGAAATAAAGACGAAGAATAAATGTTCATATGTAAAAATTGCAAATCGAAAGATAAATTTGAACTTATGTTTTCTCCCGAATACATGGGAGAAAAAAAATTTTCGCAAAGATATAACGAAAAAGGAGATATAGAAATAACCGTTGACGGATATACCTTTATTCCTGATTTGCAATTTATGAATCAACATGCAGTTTGTAAATATTGCGGACAAATCTACATGTGGGATTATGATTACGACTTAAACACCTAAATATAAAATATTAATGAATGTAAAATTATTCATAAGAACTAGTTAAATAGTATTAATATTTTTATCTGTTTGTGGTATATATATTATGTACATAAATGTATTATATTGTATTTAATATATAGCTCAGAATGGAGGCAATTAATGGCAACAGGACAATTTGTATTTATGTTACACTCACATTTACCTTTCTACAGAAAAGCAGGAATGTGGCCTTTTGGAGAAGAAAATTTATATGAATGTATGGCTGAAACATATGTTCCGTTAGTAAATGCAATCTCCGAATTATACTATGAAGAAGGTATTAAGGCTAAGCTGACTGTAGGTATTACTCCTATTCTGGCTGAACAGTTAAATGATGAACATTTAAAAAACGGTTTTGTGGAATATCTTGATGAAAAAATCAAGAGTGTTTCTAAAGACTTAGAAAGATATCCTGATGAAAAAGTACCTTATTCTCAGCATTTAAAATATCTTGCTAAATACTATTTTGATTGGTATTCAAATATCAAGACTTCATTCGTTGATAAATACAACAAAGATTTAATAGCTCAATTCAAAAAATTACAGGAATTAGGCTGTATTGAAATTACAACATCAGGTGCAACTCACGGATTTTCACCATTGCTTGCAACTGACAATAACTTAAATGCACAATTTAAAGTAGGTTCAGACACAACAAAAAGATTATTTGGTAAAAAAGCACAGGGTGCTTGGCTTCCTGAATGTGCATACCGTCAAGGTTATGAATACACAGGCAAAGACGGACAAAAACACTGGAGACCGGCTATTGAAGTTACCCTTCAAAATAACGATATTGAATACTTCTTTACGGAATCTCACGTTATTGAAGGCGGAAACTCAATAGGCTGCAGACGTGTTGTTGGTATTTACGGTAATATTGAATATATTCCGTTGCCTGAAAGAGAACCAACCGGCTATGACACTTATTCTGCATACTGGTTGCCTGATGCACAGGTTGCAGTTATGGGAAGAAATGACAGAGCAGGTTATCAGGTTTGGTCAGCTGCTGACGGATACCCTGGTGACGGATGCTACAGAGAATTTCATAAAAAAGATGACAAATCAGGAATGAACTACTGGAGAATAACATCTCCTACTACTGATTTGGGCGATAAAATGTTATATGATCCGGTTTTAGCATTAAATCAGGTTAACTCAAATTCAGATCACTATACAACGATGCTTTATCATTTATTAAATGACTACAAACAATCTCACGGTGGTAAAGAAGGTCTTGTAATGGTATCATTCGATACAGAATTATACGGTCACTGGTGGTTTGAAGGTATTGAATTTATTAAACAGGTTATAAGAAAACTCAACAATTTCTTACCTCAAATTGAAAGAATGACTGCAGGAGAATACTTGAAAGCTCATCCGCCTACGGAAGCTATTCAAATCCCGGAATCATCATGGGGACAAGGCGGACACTTCTATGTATGGAATAACCACCTTACCGAATGGATGTGGCCGATTATTCACTCTTGCGAAAAACGTATAACCGCTATAGCTGATAAATATCATACTATACCGGAAGATAAATTATTACACAGAGCCTTAAATCAGCTTGCAAGAGAAAATTTGTTATTGCAAAGTTCTGACTGGCCGTTCTTAATCACAACATGGCAGGCTAAAGATTATGCGACAGACAGATTCAGAGAACACGTTGACAGATTTGAATTCATTGCTGATATGATTGAATCCGGCAACATTGATGATTCTAAATTAAAAGAAATAGAAAGCATTGATAATTGCTTTACTGATATAGATTACAGGGTATATTTACCGATTGAAGAAGGAATAATTCCTCAACAATCACAAAATCTTGCCCCTCTATATGCAGACTAAAATATTACTAACAGACAACTTTTTACAATTCATTTTATATTACAAAGCCTTGAATTTATTTCAAGGTCTTTTTTTATGCAAGAAAACTGTTGTCACTCACATAGAAATTTTTAACTCTTTGACCTAATTCAGCCATTGTGACTCGACCATCTTTATTCAAATCTAATCCTGCATTTAACCTGTAGGCTGCTTCTCCTTTTGTCGCAAAAACACCGGTCTTTGCCTTTGCAGGTCTAAATACCAAAGCATATAATTCTCCGCCTGAAAGTTGTTTATTTTCAGAAAAACCTGCCTGTTTTTTAGTTTGTTTCAAATATCTTGCAACATAATCAAGCTGTTCAACAGGACTCATTTGTTTTAATTTTTCAACGGTTGTACCCAAGCCTTGTGCTGTTTTCGGCATAAATTGAATTAAACCCGTTGCATTCGTACTTTTATTAACAGCTGTAGATTTTATACCTGATTCGGCATTCATTACAGCCAGCAAATCTTTATAATTACAATTTATTTCATTAGCAATTCTCTTAACTTTTGAAAGAAATTCAGGCCCGTAACCACTTCCGTTAGAAACAACTTTTTCTTTCGGAGTTTCACTTTGCGAAGCTTGAGTTTGCTCAGAATCCGTACTTTGAGTCTGACCTAAATTTGTCCAGTTTGTAAAAGAATAAGGTGAAGTCATTCCTGAAAATAACGGAGGTCTTAAAGATGATCCTAATAATGACGGCGGAGTTAAACCTGAATTAAGGAAATTATAACCGCTAAAATTACCATAACCCCCGTAACCATAAGAACCCAAACCGGTATTTAAACCTGTACCGAAAGTTGACGCTCCGCTCAAACTTGGATTATAAGAAGACAATTGCATAGGATTATTTAAAAAATTGTAACCAGTATATGACGGAAAACCACCGAAATTATATGACGGAAATAATGACGGTGAAGAAAAATTATTATATCCGGAAAAATAATTTCCAAAAGGATTTGAACCATATAAATATGGATTACTTAAATATCCTGATTGTCCAAAACCATAATATCCAAACATATACTCTTATCCTTATATATATAAAGTATATTATTTTTATTTAATTGCTTTTCTCCGGCATTATGTAAACAATTGTTAAAAAGATTTCACAATTGATTTATGGACTTAACTGTGTTTATAATAATATTATTATAGTGAAGAGTAAAGGTTAAGTATGTTTAATGAAACAAAAACACATGAGATTACAGTTGACGTTGTAATTCTCACCATAAAAAACAATGCCCTTCAGGTACTGTTGGTAAAACGTACCAATGAACCGTTTAAAGATAAATGGGCAATTCCGGGAGGATATGTCAGATTATCAGAAAATCTTGATGATGCGGCTTTGCGCGTATTAAAAGAAAAAACAGCAGTAGATAACATTTATCTTGAACAGTTATACACCTTCGGTGATCCGTTAAGACACCCGAATGCAAGGGTTATTACATGCGCATACTTTGCACTCGTTCGCTCTGAAGACATAAAAATTGTTTCATCTTCAGATTTGGGTTGGCATAAAGTGATGGACTTACCGCCGCTTGCGTTCGACCACAAAGAAATTATACAGTACTCATTAAAAAGAACAAGAGAAAGACTTGAAATTTGTCCGGTTGCATATCAATTATTGCCGGAAAAATTTACACTTACCGAAATGCAAAAAGCATATGAACTTATTATGCAGAAAAAACTTGATAAACGCAATTTCAGGAAAAAAGCTCTTTCTACAGACGGCTTATTGGAATTGGAAGAATATACAAAATCATCTTCAAAAAGACCTGCAAGGCTATATACTTTTGAAAGAATTGAATTAAATTCCAAAAGAGCTCATTTTATAAAAAAAGGAGATAAAAAGTAATGGCTAATACTTTATGGATTATATCAACCGTAGCAGCGGTATTTTTGATAATATTGATTTTAATGCACTCTCCAAAGGGTGATGGTATCGGAGGCATAGGCGGTGCTTCTCACATTTTTGCATCTCAAAAAAGTGCTGAAAAAGGATTAAATAAAATTACCGGTGTTATTTGTGCAATATTTATAGTTTGCTCATTTTTAATTGGTTTTAATATTATCAAGTAATATATGAACAGAAATATTTTTATAAATTTATTAATAATAAGTCTTGCTGTAGGATTTGTTTTGGGAGAACTGGCAGTAATCCCTTTTGTTAGTATGATTGCATTATTTCTTATGCTGTTTCTTTCGGCACCAATTGCAATTGTACTTTTAATAATGCTTGGCAAACTTGACCTTACAACTGTTAAAGACAGTATAATTCAGGGATTAACCGCAGGATTTTTTGCAAATATTACTTTTTCTTTAGGATACTGCATATCAACGGCTCTAATCTACATTATATGGAAATACACCTCAAACTATTTTCTTACAACAATGATAATAAATTCTTCTGCCTGGCTTATTTTTATGGTTATAATCTTTATCGGAACACTTACTGCCGTAACAAATGCATTCTCAGGATTTTGCCTGTATTATATAATAAATTATATTCGCGACTATTATGAAGAAAAGCAGAGAAATCAATAAAATAAAAGGATAAACAAATGGCTGAATTTCAATCAAAAATCAGAACAATCGAATGGGTTGACACATACTCAAAAATGGTTGACCAGACAAAGTTTCCGGACAAATATGAATACATAAACATCACAAATGGTGATGATATGTTTGATGCAATCAAGACAATGATTGTGAGAGGAGCACCGGCAATAGGAATAGCAGGAGCACATGGAGTTGTATTATATGCTCAGGAGCTTTGTGAAAAAAATCTTTCTTTTTCAGATTTTAAAACAGAACTTTTAAAAAAATCCGATTATCTTGTAACCTCACGCCCAACTGCAGTAAACCTGTACTGGGCAGTAGAAAAGCAAAAAGATATTATAAAAAATGACAATTCAGGCGATATAAAATCATTGATAGAAAAGCTTAAATCAAACGGTAAAAAACTTGAACTTGAAGACATCGAAATCAATAAAAAAATAGGAGATTACGGTGCGCAAGTTGTACCAAAAGGTGCAACTATACTGACTCACTGCAACGCAGGTGCATTGGCAACCGTAGGGTACGGAACAGCATTGGGCGTTGTCCGTTCTGCATTTGCAAACGATCCGACTATACAAGTTTTTGCAGATGAAACAAGACCAAGACAACAAGGTGCAAGAATTACAACTCTTGAGCTTGTAATGGACGGAATTCCGGTCACATTGATTACAGACGGTATGTGCTCATATTTTATGAAAAAAGGTATGATTGATATGGTTGTAGTCGGAGCCGACAGAATTGCTGCAAACGGAGATGCTGCAAATAAAATAGGCACATATACAGTCGCAATCAGCGCAAAATACCACAATGTTCCGTTTTATGTTGCAGCTCCGCTATCCACAATAGACACATCTATTTCGTCCGGAGATGAAATTGTTATAGAAGAACGTTCACACAAAGAAGTAACGGAAATCAACGGAAAACCTATTTGTGCTCAGGGTGTTAATGTTATAAATCCGGGATTTGATGTTACACCAAATGAACTTATCGCAGGAATTATAACAGAAAAAGGAATCATAAGACCTGACTATAGACAATCTATAGCCGAATTATTTGAGTAAAAGGAATAAATATGGATAAAACTACTAAAAAATTTATAATTATACTTGCACTGCTTTTTGTTATAATAACACTGATTATAATGTTTGGCGGTTATTCATACCAACTGAAAGGATACAATCCGCCCTCTGCTCAAAGCCAAAACAACAACGGCAGTGTTGATATGAAATCATACACTGAAGCTATGCACAATAAAATTTCTTCAAAATGGACTCCGCCTTCAGTTGAAAAGGGCGGAAAAGTTATTGTTGAATATACTATTCAAAAAAACGGTCATATAATTAATGAAAAAATCGAAACATCTTCAGGCAATAAAGAAGTTGATGCATCAGCTCTAAAAGCGTTACGCAAAGCTTCCCCGCTTCCGCCTCTGCCTATGAATCTTAAACAGGATTCTATTAACGCAAAATTTAATTTTATTGTAAAAGGTAAAAGCGAAGAATAGATACAGGCTGATTGGAGTACAAAGTTGAACAATAACTCTGAAATATATTTATATGACAGAATAATCAATAAAAACTACGATTTTAATATGTGGTTCGTATTTCCGGGGTCTGAAACCTTTGCATTGTCATCTTTAGGCTATTTATGGCTCTATCACCTTGTAGATAAAATGGAAAATGTGAATATCGAAAGAATATACTCTGACACAAAAACAACGGATATTATCAGGGATAAGATTGATTTGATAGCATTTTCACTATCATTTGATATGGATTACCTGCAGGTGCTCTCATTTCTTGAAAAAAATAATTATGCTTTTAAATCAAAAGACAGAAAAGATACCGATCCCCTTATTTATGCCGGAGGCCCTGTTACAACAGCAAACCCCCAGCCGTATAAAGAAATCTTTGACTTTTTTGTAATAGGTGACGGAGAAGATGTTAATCTCGAAATTGTACGCATTTGTTCTGAAAACAAAAACCAGACAAAAATACAAAAACTTGAACTTTTATCGAAAATTGACGGAATATATGTACCATCTTTAAAACAGGAAAAAGTAATTAAATCCACAAAAAAATTATCTGAATGTATTTACACCCCGATAATAAGCGAAAAGGCATTTTTTAAAAACACCTTCATACTAGAAGCCGAACGGGGCTGCTCAAACAGATGCGGTTTTTGCCTTGCTTCGTATCTTAATTTACCGATACGATTTGTTGAATACCAAAAGATTATTGATGCAGTAGAACTCGGATTATCAAAAACAAACAAAATTGCACTACTGGGGGCTCAAATTACTGCGCACCCTGATTTTGAAAAAATTTGCGGTTATATTCATTCAAAAATCAAACAGGGTGAAAATATAGAAATGAGCGTATCATCATTAAGAGTTGATTCATTCAAAGCACCCATTGTTCAGACACTTGTAGATGCAGGACAAAAAAACCTTACACTTGCAATTGAAGCAGGAAGTGAAAGACTACGCAAAGTAATAAATAAACATCTAACAGAAGAGCAAATATTTAAGGCTATAGATGTTGCAATAGAATGTGGACTTCGGGGGTTAAAATTTTACGGAATGATAGGACTTCCGACAGAAACACAGAAAGATATTGAAGAAATAATCAACCTGACTAAACGCATAAAAAATCAATATAAAAACTTTGGAATTTCATTTGGATTTTCAACCTTTGTACCAAAGCCTAACACTCCATTCCAATGGATTGGCAGACTGGATGAAAAAGAACTTGAAAGAAGGGCAAACTACCTAAAAAAAGAATTGCATAAATTGGGAATAGAAGCATCAGTATCAAGTGCGAAATGGGATTACTGGCAGGCAGTATTGTCAAGAGGGGACGAAAAGCTATCAGATTTTATAATAGAAGTATATAAACAAGGCGGTAAACTCGGGGCATTTAAAAAAGCCGCAAGAGATTTGAATATTGATACAGACTACTACGCATATACTGATTTTACATTTGAACACACAATGCCTTGGGATTTTATAGAAACAAAACCGGGAAAAGAATTTTTAATACAGGAAAACAAAAGACTACTGAATATTACAGACTAAAATCTGAAATCTCTTTTTCCGTTTTCTATTTCTTTTAAATACTCTGCGGTTTTATCTTTTACGGTTTGTGTGCCTTCCATATCTGCTAATTCTCTATCAATAAGAGCATAGCCGATTTTTTTAGTTTCTTCTGATGCATAGTCTTCAAGGTACTCCTTCAAGGTTATCAATGCATTAGGATGGCAGAAATTATGTATTTGCTTATCTTTACATATTTCCATAAACCTGTCCCCGACTCTGCCGGCTCTGTAACACGCAGTACAAAAACTCGGAACATAACCGATTTCCATAAGCCATTTAATGACTTCATCAAGAGTGCGTCTGTCCTCCACATCAAACTGTGCTGTTTCTTCTTCAGAACTATCATCAGGATGTGCATAACCGCCAACACTTGTCTTTGATCCGCCTGAAATTTGAGAAACACCTAAATCAAGAAGTCTTTTTCTCGTTTTTGCAGATTCTCTTGTTGAAATAATCATGCCTGTATATGGAACTGCTATTCTTATGCAAGCAACAATTTTTGCAAATGTATCGTCATCTATCCCATTTTCAAAAGCAGAAGGATCAATATCATCGGCTCTTCTAATTCTTGGAACGGAAATCGTATGAGGACCTACACCAAATCTTGCTTCAAGATGTTCTGCATGCATTAATAATGCCGCAAACTCATATTTATATGTTGATAAACCGAATAACACACCCATTCCGACATCATCAATTCCGCCCTCCATAGCTCTGTCCATAGCCTCTGTATGGTAGTCATAATTATGTTTTGGTCCTGTCGGATGTAATCTTTCATAGCGTTCTTTATCATAAGTTTCCTGAAACAAAATATATGTACCTATCCCGGCTTCTTTTAATTTACGGTAATTTCCAACGGTCGTTGCCGCGATATTAACATTCACGCGTCTTATTGCACCATTTTTATGATTTATAGAATAAATAGTTTTTATAGATTCAAGTACATATTCAATAGGGTTATTAACAGGATCTTCACCGGTTTCCAGAGCAAGACGCTTATGTCCCATATCCTGCAAAGCTATAACCTCTTGTTTTATTTCTTCCTGAGTCATTTTTTTACGGGGAATGTGTTTATTTTTAGCATGATACGGACAATAAACACATCCGTTCACACAGTAATTTGATAAATACAACGGAGCAAAAAGAACAATTCTGTTTCCGTAGTATTCAAGTTTAATTTTTTTTGCAAGAGCAAAGATTTCCTCATTTTTTTCAGGTATTTCACAAGCAAGCAAAACAGATGCTTCTTTATGAGTTAAGCCCTTTTCTTCTTTTGCTTTTTCTAATATTTTATCAATTAATTCGGCATTATTTTTATTATCCTGTGCATATTTGACGGTATTTAAAACTTCATTATTATCAATAAATTCTGTTGCATGCACAGATTTTACATCGTACATAATTATCTCCCTATCTGTATTTATGATAGAACTTCAAGAAATAATGTAAAGCTAAAACTTCTTTAACTTTGCATACGCAGCATCCATGGCTTTTTTACCTTTTGCGCCAAAATCAACGGTGTACATAACACTTTCACCAAGATGCATGACATTTGTAACATGTCCTATACCCATTTGCTCATGGAAAACCCTTTGACCTTCTTCAAAGACCTCTGTAACAATTTGAGCTGCTTTGCGTTCTTCTTCTTTCTTTCTTGCTTCTTCCTGTTCCATAGCTATTCTTTTTCGGCGTTCTTCTGCCATTCTTTTAATCTTGTTATCTTCAAAAAATGCTTTTATCTTTTCTTCTTCTCTTTGTTTATTAATTGCAGATTTTTTAATAAAAGATTTTAGAGGAGTTCTTTTTACCGTTGTTGAATGATTTGATAATCCACGTTTTTGAGGAGCAACAAAATTTGCACCAAAACTTGTTGTTGCTCTTACATAACCATCACTGTCACTTAAAACTGCAGGGCGGAAAGATTCTTTTGCTCTTGATACCGCACTTCGGAAGGTTGAATAATTATCACCACTATCATCTTCAGACTCAAACGACTCAATTAAGGCTGACGGAATTTCGCCAATAAATCTTGACGGATTATAGTAACGGTATTCGCCCCAGGTTTGACGGCGTTTAGAAGAAACCAAATACAATTTTTCTTTTGCTCTTGTTATACCGACATACATCAACCTGCGTTCTTCCTCAACTTCAGAAGGCACCTGCAAAGTTCTTTGGGAAGGGAAAATACCTTCATCCATCCCTGCAATAAACACAACCGGAAATTCAAGACCTTTTGCAGCATGCAAAGTCATAAGTGTAACATTGTTAGATTCGTTCTCCATTGAATCTAAATCTGAAACAAGGGCAACCTGCTGCAAAAACTCAGACAGCTGCTCATCAGGTTCTTCCGGTGTAAAGGACTCTGCAACATTTACAAGTTCTTGTAAATTACCTTTATGATCTTCATATTCCTGTTCTTCTTTGTATGTATCCTGCAAATAACTCAAATAAAAGGTTTTTTCTATAATTAAAGTCATAAAATCTTTCAGGCTGCAAGTATTTTGAGCCTGCTGAAATCTGTATATCAGATTTGCAAAATCTTTTAATTTTGATTGTGCTTTCGCATTAAGAGTTTCGCATTCATCACAAATTTTTATAGCTTCAAAAAGACTTAAACCTCTGTCATTTGCGAAATCAGAAAGATTTTTTACCGTTGTATCACCAATCTGGCGCTTCGGCACATTTATTATTCTGCGTAAACTCTGAGAATCTTCAGTGTTGTTAATAAGTTTCATATAGGCAAGAATATCTTTTACTTCTGCTCTGTCGTAAAATTTTATACCGCCATAAATTCTGTATGGAACACCTGAAGCCATACAAGCTTCTTCCAAGGCTCTTGACTGATTATTAGTTCTGTATAAGACTGCAAAACGATTATAATTGCCGCCGGCATTTTGTCTTATATTTTTGACAATATATCTTGCTTCATCATTATCGTCTGCAGCAACATAATAACTTAATTTTTCACCCTCACCTTTATTTGAATAAAGAACTTTATCCACGCGTTCATTATTATTTTCAATAACAGCATTAGCCGCATTCAGAATATTTCCTGTAGAACGGTAGTTTTGTTCAAGCTTTATAAGTTTTACATTTTTGTAATCATTTTGGAAGTTTAAAATAATTTTAAAATCCGCACCTCGCCATGAATAAATAGACTGGTCAACATCACCGACAACACACAATGAACGCTCCGGAGGAACATCATTTTTCATATTTGTATAAAGCATATTAACAAGCTGGTATTGTGCAAGATTTGTATCCTGATATTCATCAACCATAATGTGAACAAATCTGTCATAATATTTTTGGCGAACCTGTTCGTTTTGCGCAAGCAATTTTACAGCAAGTAAAAGCATATCGTCAAAATCAAGAGCATTATTCATTGTGAGAATTTTTTCATATTCAGCATAGATTTGAGCGATTTTTTGACCTTTGTAATCTCTTGATGTTCTTGCAAACATTTCCGAGTCCTGCATTCTGTTCTTTGCATTTGATATAATTGATTTTACAAGTTTGACAGCATATTGCTTTTCATCTAAATTTAAACTTTTTATTATACGCGTCAATATCTGATTTGTATCAGAATCATCATAGATAGTAAAATTCTTATCAAATTTTTTACCTGTAGAAGTGTTAAGATGCTCAATATTTTCTCTTAATATACGACCGCATATACCGTGGAAAGTTCCAACCCACATATATTTAACAGTATCTTCACCTACAATCTTAGCAATACGTTCTTTCATTTCTTTTGCAGCTTTGTTGGTAAAAGTGACAGCCAAAATATTCCAAGGTTTTACACCGTTTTGAATCATATATGCAATTCTGGTCGTTAAAACTTTTGTTTTTCCGGAACCTGCACCAGCCAAAATCAGCAGAGGTCCTGTTGTTGTCTGCACAGCCTGTACCTGTTCATTATTAAGATTTTCCAATAGATTTTCCATGACCTCTTCCCAAAATGAAAAAAATATGCTATACTTATAGCATATTTGAAAAATATTAGAAATGCAATTAGAAGGTAAAAAAAAGAAATGACAGAAAGTGGTATAGGAATTTTGATGGACTCAGAGGAACAAAAAGAAAGTAAAGAAGGTTCGATTGTTGTTCCGATTGATGATGAAATGGATACAGTTAAGGCAGATTCTCCAAACACAGTAGATGAACTTGCTATGGAGCTTGCAACAATTAAGCAATCTGCAAAGAAAATCGCAATTATAGGCAGCAGAAATCTCCCTATAACTCATCAACAAATGATTGAAACACTTGCTACCGCTTTAGTCATGCAAGGAAATACAATTATTACATCAGGTGGTTCTTCAGGAACCAATGCAGCTGCTATCCGCGGTGCAATGAAAGCAAACCCTGAAAAATTATGTGTAGTATTACCGCAAACCATTGGTCAACAACCAAGTGACGTTCAGGATCAACTTATTGGTGTTCCAAACATTGTTGAACATTCTGACCGTGCAATGATGACTCTTGCAGATGCTTCAAGAGTATGCAACAGAGAAATTATTGACGGATGCAATCAGTTAATCTGCTTCTTGTCACATACAAGTAAAACTCTTTCTCAAGCTGTTAAATATGCTGAAGAAGGGCACAAAGTTATTACTGTATTTTACTTAGATTAATTTTACTATTAATCTTTATAACCAGAGGTTTTATGGCAGATAAACTTAAACAATTAACAGGTAAAAATCCTGCAGATTTTGAACCTGTTGCTTATAGTCTTATAAATAATCCTGATACAGACCTTTTTAGACAACTTGTTGAAAAGGACGATTTTTTGTACGACTTTATTAAAGATAATGTTATCAAAAGACTTGCAAAAGTTTGCAACGAAAATAATTACCGAAATTTAATCAGTTTCTTTAAATATTATTGCCCGACATACGAAGATTTTATTATTTCCACTCTTGTAAAATATGCAGATGAAGAATTAACCGACCGAATACTTGAAATCTTTGAAAATGGTACTGAAGAAGAAAAAACTTATTGTGCAAAATTCTTTTCATATATTCAGGATCCGCTGGCACTTGAATATCTTAAAAAGAATGCAAAATCAGATTATCCGGCATTGAGTATGAATTGCATCAGCACACTTGCAAGCTTCGGGGACAGAGAAATATATGACGAAGCATTAGAATTGCTAAACTCCGGAGATGATTTTGATATATTAGAAGGTGTCAAAATCCTTGTATCGTATGGGGATAAATCTGCACTCGGTGATATTATAAAAGTATTAAAGACTTCACACATGGCAGAAAATATTGCCTGCGAACTGTTATATCTGTGCGATTTGGAAACAATTTTGAGTGATGATTTTTCTACCGGATTATACATTTTAAATTTGATTATAAACGGTCTTGGAGAAACTGTTGCGCTGGCACAGGTATTTGATTTTGGATTGTATGATGTTATTTCAAATCTGCTTGATAATCAGGCTTTAACATCTGAATGTGCAGTTGTACTTCTAAATGCAAAAGAAAAATTTATTACTCTGACTGAAAATGACGAATATTTATATGATGAAAACAGCACTGTAAAACAAGAGATTATGGATATTAAAAAGATGCTCAAAACACTAAGCGGTGAATATCTTAATACTCTTATTGATGAAGAGTTACAACCGCAAAGCCCGTTTATATATGCCGCTCTTGATTTATCAAAGAATACTTCAAAAATAAGAGCACTATTAACCTGCAAAGATCAGACAATTATACTGAAAGCTATAGAAATCCTGAAATCACTAAAAATCTTAAGTAACACCGACAAAGAAACCGCATTACAAAATGTTCAGGATGAAAATATTAAAAATATTATATTAGCGATTTAAAATTTTATCGAAAAAGCTTTCCAATTTTGCTTCTTTAAATGCTCTGGAGATTCCTTCAAAAAATCCTAATTTTTCGTCAGATGTTTCATTTAATTTAGTTTTTTCGGCTAAATAAAATGCTTCATCAATTTCTTTAGGGTCAATTTTCTGAAGGTTATCATAATATCTTTCAAGTTTTTTTACATCAATAAAACCGGCATCTTTTACAGAACTGAGAACAGGAGTTTTTGGCATTGCAATTTCGCCATATTCATCCATACGCACTTTACCATCTACTAACGGAGAATAAATCCTCACAATATGAGAGGCTATTGGATTTTTAAAGCGCGGATAATTTTCATAACGGGCATTACCTAATGTAAATTTAGTATTTTTATCAGTTTTTGACATATATTGAGATAAATTCTCTAATATTTTACTTCCGTATTCTTTTAACTCTTTCGCCTTCGCAGAGTCAAAAGCACCTTTTTTAAGCTGGTATGAACATTCATTTTTTATTGCTTTACTAACATATTTTTTAACGGATTTATCAACATATCCGCTGAATTGGGGCTGATAATTTGAAATTCTATTTACTTCCATGATTCACATCTCCTTGCAATAAAAGATATCACAAGGATATACACATTGCAAGTTATCCGATCAATAACATTGCAAAAGGAGGTGCAAATAACAAAACTCCGACCATTACAGCGATTATTGTAACAAGCATAACAGCACCGGCTGCAATATCTTTTGCCATGCCAACCATTCTTGAATATCTGTTATGATATATTGAATCAAGCGCAAACTCTATAGCGGAATTCATCATTTCAGCAGAAATCACAGAACCTATTGCAAACAAAATAATACAAAATTTTACGGTTGAAAAATGAAAACAATACGCACTAATCAATGCCAGCACGGCAGCTGCAAAATGTATTCTAATATTACGCTCGCTTTTAAGAGATAAGCGCATCCCCTTCCTTGCGTTTCTGAAGGTATTTAAAAAACTTTGAGATTTATATTTTGTCATAGATAATATTCATACTTTCCAATGCTTTTTTCTGCCATTCCACTACAAAATTATAGTCCTCATCTGTCTGATGGTCAAATCCCAGTAAATGCATAATCCCATGGCTTATAAAAAAGCTCAGTTCATCTTCTTTAGATATACCCTTTTCTTTTGCACCATCAATCATTTTATCAAGAGCAATAATTATTTCACCAAGATTTATCTCACCATCCAAAACAAATCTTTCTTCTTTTGAGCTATCAGCAAATACCGCAAAAGTAATTATATCTGCAGGATAATCTTTACTGCGATATTCTAAATTGATTGTGTGAGTATTTCCGCTTCCGCAAAACAAAAAGTCAAAAGCAACAGAATTATATTCATAATCTTTAAGACAGCAATTATTATATATTTCCGGTTGAGAAATAAGAAATTCAAACACAGACTTCGCACAAGAAATAATTTTGTCAAAATCTAATTCCCAATCTTTGTATTCATTTTCACATTCAATATTTATATTCATAATTCCTGCCTTTATAATGAATGAAAATCATCATTTCCACTGTCTTTTGGCTCTTCATTTTTTGGAGCATCAGTCGGTGCAACAGTTTTTGATGCTTCCAACTCTTTAATTTTATTTTCAAGATCGGCATCAAGCGCTGCAGAAATCATATCAACTTTATTCTTTTTAAATTCATTTGCAATATCTTCCTGATATTTTATTCTGTTGTGCTGCATACCTCTTAATACTCTGCTGAATGTGGCAGCTATAACTTTTAAGTCTTTTAATGTTAACGGGCTGTCTTCAAGCTGACCATCGCTCAAACGCTCATTAATAATTTTGTCTATAATACTTTCTATTTCTTCCGGTGTAGAGCTCTTCATAGCTCTGACAGCAGACTCAACAGCATCAGCAAGCATCAAAATAGCAGTTTCTTTTCTGTTCGGCTTCGGACCCGAATAGCGGAATTGCTCCTCTTTAACACTTTCCGCACCTTCTTCCGCAACAGCCTGATTATAAAAATACTTCGCTATACCTTCGCCATGATGCTGAAGAATAAAATCATTTATAATACCCGGTAGTCCGTATTCCTTGGCAAGTTCTACACCGTCTTTTGGGTGTGCTGTAATAACCATTTTACTCAGTCTTGGGGTTAAGTTATTATGCGGATTTTCAATACTGAAATAAGATTGATTTTCGACAAAGAATAACGGTCTTTTTAATTTCCCGATATCATGATAAAAAGCACCAACTCTTGCAAGTATAGGGTTTGCACCTATTGCTTCGGCTGCAGCTTCACACAGAGTAGAAACCATCAAACTGTGGTGATATGTTCCCGGAGCTTCAAGCTGAAGTCTTTTCAATAATGTCTGATTATGATCCCCTAATTCTGCAAGTCCATACGGTGTTATTATATGGAAAGTACTTTCTAAAAGCGGAGAGAGTCCCAATGCCAATATTGAACTTACAATTGTATTTACAAAAATAAACGCACAATCACGAATAATCAGATAATTTTCAACCTCTATTAAACATTTATCTATAAGGTATAAACTAAGCATTATCAAAATACCCGCAACACCCAAATTGAAACCTACTTTTATTAAGTCAAACCTTCTTGTATAACGAATTTTTGAAATTGTTATCATTCCGATAAGACCAAGTAATATAAATACAATGATAAATAATGCTTTATACTGAATTCCAACAGTCATAACAGATGCAATTAATACTGTCAAAATAAACGCAATTCTAGGATTTAGGAATATTGAAGCCAATATTATTACAGCAGGCATCGGTATTACAAAAGGTGAAAATCCTATTGGTAGAACGACACCAATCGAACATACACAAATTGACAATGCCGCAGAAAGCGACAAATAGCGAGGTTCATTGTATGCTTTTTCAAAGAATTTTAAATATGATAAAAAGATTAAGCATACAAGCAGAACAAGTATATAAATAGATACAACACCCTGCCAATTTAACTCATATACATTATATCCGGCTTCTCTTAACGCATCCCTTTTTAATCGGGTAATCGGCTCGCCTTCAAAAACTATCTTTTCGCCTTTTTCAAACACAACTTTGTAAGGTTTTACGGATTGTTGGGCATTTATCTTTGCTAAATCAGTCGCCGCATCATCAACAACAAGATTTGGAACAATTACCTGTTCTAACAAAGCTGTTATTACCGATACCTGACGTTTTGAAACATTATTAACCAAATTGTCATGTATTAAATTTTTTATAGTACCTTTACTGTAATCATTTTCCGTAATACCTGTACGCAAAATATTGCTAAGAGTGAATGACGCCTTGTTAAATGCCTCATTTAAACTTCCTTCATCTACGTGAAGAAGGAAATCCACAACAAAATCTTTCTTTGCATTGTCGGATAAATCGAACAGAATGTTCAATTCTCTGACTTTTGTTTTATCATCAGTATTCTTTTTTCTTATTTGTTTTACCGCATTTTGGATTGTTTCAAGATTTGTTTTAATAAAATCATCTTCTGCCGGTACTAAAATAGGCTCAACTTTTTGAGCTGCTTCCCTTTTTAGCTGTTCTGTCTTTTTAACATCCACAACGGTTAAGGTCTTTTGGGCATAAATATCTTTTTTACTTATCCCATTTGCAATTATATTCTGGAAAAAGAAATTCTGAGAAGATATAATCGCTGTTATTACAAAAGAAAACAATATCAGATAAAAAAATCTGATAAACTTTGACGATGAAATAAACTCTCTCAAAGTCTGCATATACTTAAATTTTTCCATATATAAAATCCTATTTTATTCAATATTATATAAATATTTTATAACCTTTTAAATATTTTGCAAGCAAAATAGGATTAAATACGGCATAAAGACGATATAAAAACAAAGATATTCACATTCTCTAAATATCTTATTCACATATCAAAAGATTTGTGCTAAAATTAATGTCTGAAAAGGGATAAAGGACACTTTTCAGTATAAGGAGAATTTATATGTCAGAAGATAAAGTTGTCAGTTTGGGTTCAAAAAAGAAGAAAAGCTCAAAAACTGCAGAACACCACCACGAAGAACACGAACACAATGATCTTGTTTATTGCAGCTTCTGTCACCGTCCTAACACTCAGGTAATAAAAATGATTGAAGGACCGGGAGTAAATATTTGTTCCGAATGTACTATGATTGCCCTGCAATATTTTGTACTTGAAGACAGAATACCTTGTGCTGAAGCCCAGAAAATATTACAGGCATTCTGGGGAAAGGCTAAATAAAATTGGATAATAAAATTAAACAACTTAATCCGTTTGAAATAAAATCGGTACTTATCAAGTTATTGGCAAAAATTAATTCCCTGAATGATATTCAAAATTGTCTTGGTGAAATAGATACGCTTGACGCACAGGAAGATAAATCATTACTTTCAAAACTTTTATTCAAGGAACTTATAAATTCACCTGCCCCAAAAATTCCTGTTGTATGCTTCCTTTTAGAGCACTTTATTCCAAAAGACATGCTTATTGCAGGCTTGTGGGACGTATTAAAAAATAAGAACCTTAAAACAGACATACGTGTAATGGTCTTGAATATGTTAAGAGAGCTGGATGCAGACTGGAGTTATGAAGATTGCAGCCAATACATTGAAGATGCAGAGGATATTTTAGACGAAAACACAAAACAACTTTTAAGCTCTGCCGTTATAAATCCTGAAGTGCAAATTGATTTTATGGACTTTATGTTTTCTATAAAAACAGACGATAAAATAACACTTCTTAATTCTTTTGAAAATGATTTTGACTCTGATGCATTAGCTAACATTATTATTCCTGTTTTTGAGTCAAACCCGTCCTCTCCTGAAGGACTTGAAGCCTTAAAAATGCTCGGTAATACAAAATCTCAACTCGCCCTGCATACACTCGAAAGAATGGCTAAACTTACAACAGGAGAATTAAATCAAAGTATCAGAAGAAGTCTTGCAACACTAAAAATGGCAGGAATCAGGCAAGACAACACTGAAGAATTTTACAAAAAAATATTATCAAACAGTAAACCTGAAAAATTTTACGTTACATACCCTGATGCACATGGTGACAGTGCAATGATTTTCACAAGAAAAACCGATAACAATAAAATAAGATTTGTTTCAATTGTAATTAATCTTGAAACAGGAATCAAAGATTGTTTTGGTTTCTATGAAATTTCACAATTTGAATGTGACAAAATACTGGAAAGATTTCTTAAAAATGAAAAGGTTGTAAGCATTACTCCTTCAGGGTTTAAAAACATTCTTTATAATGCGGAAATCACAACACTCAACAGGCAAAAAAATGAATGGTTACTTCCATATGAATATGTTTGCTGGAAGAATTTGCTGGTTGATATTGAATGTGAAGAATTACCAATAAACCAAATTGTTGAAAAAAATATTAAACCTGCTCAACCAAACCAAAACATTATAAATAAACTTGAAACAATGAAAATATCAGCACACTGGTTTATGGACATTGAATACAGTGATGAATTTTCAGAATTGATACACTGTCTAAAAACGGAAAATAATCTTGACAAACTTATTACGGAAAACTTTGACAAAATATACACAGAGGAAGAAAAACAAAGCTGGAAGGAAAAACTTATATTCAGCACATATATAAAACATGTTATAGGTAAAGATGATGAAGCATCAGAAATATACACCTCTGTACTGGATAACAATATTTTCACTCAACTATTGGAAAATATATTAAAACGAAGCATATACGAATATCTTGTACTGATAAAATACAATAAAGATTTGAATAAAGAAATGTTTACAGATGAAGATATTTCTTTTAGAATAGAATATATAGAAAAGAATTGGGTAAAATCTGATGTATAAGATTATGGCTCTTGATATAGGAACGAAACGAATCGGAATAGCTCTAAGCGACTTCCTTTTAATAACAGCACAGGGACATTCTTTTATACCGAGAGAACCCGAAACACAAGCACTGGAAACAGTAGAAAAAATTGCCAAAGAAAATCATGTTGAAAAAATTGTAGTCGGGCTACCTCTAAACATGGACGATACAAAAGGTTTTCAGGCAGAAAATTGTGAGAAATTTGCCTCTCAAATTACAGGATACGAAATTATCTTTGAAGATGAACGGCTAACTTCTCAGCAGGCAGAGGAAAATTTAAGAGAAAAGAAAATAGATTTCCGCAAGAACAAAGGACTTGTTGATATTGAAAGCGCCTGTATTATACTGGAACAGTATTTATCGAGAATAAAATAAAGGAGAATATACATGGCTGAAGATTTTGATTATGAAGATAACTTAATCGAAATAACTGACGAAAAGGGTAATTCAATAAAATGTGAATTATATGATATTATTGACTTTGAGGGCAAACAATACGCAGTATTAGCTCAACAGGACGAAAGCGGAATTGAAGTTACCGACCCAGAGCTTGTACTTATGAGATATACAGAAGAAAATGGCAGCAGCTATTTTGAAACTATTTCTGATGATAGTGAGTTTGACAGAGTTTCAGAATATATAGATACTCTTGACTATGATGACGATGAATATTACGATTACGATTATGAAGACGAAGAAGAATAGGTATGTTTGAAAAATTTACGGAAAAAGCACTAAATGTAATAGTTGAAGCACAAAATATTGCCATATACGATCACAGTTCTGAAGTATTATCAGAGCATCTTTTACTGGCGGCTGTAAAAGAAACAAAAGGGTTTTGTGCCAGAATTTTTGGTTCATACAACATCAACTATGACAACCTTGCCAAAGAAATATACATGTCTATTAATATCAATGAATCTGATATGACTTCTTCTATACCGTTCAGCAACGATTTCAAACGCATCTTGCAAAATATCATGAATCTTGTAAATGAATCCGGCAATTCAACTGTTCACTATGAACACATTGTACTTGCGCTAATAACGGATAAATATTCTAAAAATCCGTCATATCTTGAAAAACTGGGATTTAACATAGAAAAAGCAAAACCGTTAATAGAAAAACTTGTTCAACGCAAGGTAAAAAAAGATTTTCACCCTGAAATAGAAGAAAATAAAGAACCTGAAATTGACTTGACAAGAGAAACAGACTCACTTTTTGACAACGCAGAATCTTCAAAAGTTTTTGAAAGAGCAGTATCAAAATTATCAGCTTCAGGCTACGAAATTTTAGGTACGGAACAAATTATATCTTCTATACTCGAAGACAAAGAATCTAATTTAACAAAAATTCTTGAAAAATTCGGCTTAACCGGTGAAGTTTTTGAAGATAAATTATCAAAAATACAATCCCGTAAGGCAGAATATGAGGGACGACAGATTGTATTCACGCCAAATGCTTTTGTAGCTATGAGTTTGGCTTTACAAACAGCAAAAGAACTCGGTTCTTCGGAAGTATTACCGGAACATATGGTTTTAGGACTTTTAAAAACAAAAAAAGGGGTTGCATACAACATTTTAAAAGAGTTAAAAATAAATGACGATGATTTGGCACACACAATTATAAAACCTATTGAAAAAGAAATGCCTGAAACCTTGACGATTTTACGATTGGCAAAGCAAGAAGCCAGACGACTCGGCAAAACAGTTGTCGGAACAGAAATGTTTTTGCTTGGTATAATTGGAGAAGCAACAGGAATCGGCGCCATTGTACTTAATGAGCTTGAAATTAATATAAAAGATGCGCGTGTAATCGTAGAACAGCTTGTCGGAACCGGAAACGATTACTTTGACAGCGAAATTGTTTATACAAAACGAGCAAAAAAAGTTTTGGAAAACGCATGGGAATATGCTAAAAAAACAGGGAAAACAAAAATCGAATCGTCAGATTTACTTTGGGCAATAACTTCATTCCCTGACTGTACAGCAATGCAAGTTCTTGAACAATTAGGAACTGATGTTCTGGAGCTCAGAGAAGGCATAAAAAAACATTCTCACTCAAAATAAAAAAAATAAAATGAATTTAATACAAAATACAATTAAAAAATTTTTAAAAAATTATAATATTAACAATGGTAATTATATCTATCTTGTTGCATTTTCAGGCGGATACGATTCAATGTGTTTAGTGCATGCACTAAAAAATATTTGTTCAAACAAAATTGTCGCTATTCACCTAAATCACAACTGGAGAGGGACTGAAAGCGACAACGAAGAAATAAGATGTAAGGAGTTTTGCGAAAAAGAAAATATAGAATTTTACAGCGAAAAACTTCCCGACAATACAGATAAAAATGAAACAACCGCAAGAAATGCGCGTTACAATTTTTTTGAAAAATGTGCATCAAAATTTAAAAGTAACATTATATTTACGGCACATAATAAAAACGATAATGCTGAAACACTATTATACCGAATAACTAAAGGTACCGGAATTAAAGGGCTTGAAGGAATAGCAGAACACAGAGATTTATACTATCGCCCGATTTTGAGTATTGAAAGAAATCAAATTGAGAAATATTGCAAAACAAATAAATTACTCCCTAACAATGACAGTTCAAACGAAGATATAATTCACAACAGGAATTTGATACGCAAAAATATTCTTCCCGAACTGAAAAAAATTAATCCGGAGGTAATATCAGCAATAAATTGTCTTTCTTTAAACGCATCAGAAGATACCCAAATTATCAATGAATACCTGGATATAATTTATAAAGAAATAAGCAATGAGGGTAAATTCGACACAAAGAGCTTTTTAAAACTTTCACAACCTTTACAAATGAGAATTTTATATGAATTGATTACACCGCTTGTACCGTTGAAATACGACAGAGAAAGAATCCAAATTCTCAATGATTTTATCAAAGATAACAAAAACTCAAAATCAGGAAAGACCTGTTCAATAACTACAGATTATAATTTATTTGTAAATGAAAAATTTTTTGAGGCAGTTTTAATTGAAAATCCCCCAAAATTAAACTGCAAAATAGATAAATGCGGAGAATATAAAATCGGAAACACAACAATCTCAATCACCGAATTCACGCAAAAGCCATCTAAAATTAATATTGATAACAAAATAATATATGCTGATTTCAGTAATTTTGATTTTAATTTTGAATTAAGAACAAGACAAGACGGCGATGTTATTCAGCCATTCGGAATGAGCGGTCATCAAAAACTAAAAAAATACCTTAATTCAAAAAAAATCCCAAATCACGAAAAAGACAAATTGATTGTGCTTGCCCAAGGTAATGAAATTTTATGGGTTTGCACTCAGGGAACAAGCGAAAAAATCAGAGTAAAAGTAAATCCGACACATAAACTGGAGATAAAGGAATAATTATGGAAATTAAACAAGAAGAACTAAAAATTTTATACAGCGAAAAAGAAATTCAGCAAAAGATTGAAGAACTCGCACTTAAACTTAATGACTTATATAAAGATGAGGAAGTAACAGTAATTTGCACCCTCAAAGGTGCTGTTATGTTCACAACCGATTTGGTAAGGAAATTTAACTTCCCTGTTAAAATGGAATTTATAAGACTTTCAAGTTACGGAAGCGGAACAACAAGCAGCGGAAAAGTTAATGCTGTAGATATAAAACTCCCTGATTTAAACGGAAAAAATACTTTAATCATTGAAGACATAATCGATACCGGATTAACTGCAAAGTTTTTAATTGATTTTGTTAATCTGAATTTTCACGTAAAATCACTAAAATTCTGTTCTTTACTGGATAAAAAAATTTCGCGCAAAGTCGATATACATCCGGATTATTACTGTTTTGAAACGGATGATAAGTTTGTGGTCGGCTACGGACTTGATTATGACGGATATTTCAGAAATCTGCCTTACATTGCATATAAAGACTAGGCCGGTAAATCAGAAGATTCAAACTTTGTCATATTTGCAAGTTTGTGCCTCAAAGCTTTCAGTTTAAAACCTCTTTCCAGAATGTGAAGCAATTTTACCATTTTTTCAACACCTTTACTGTTTTTAACAGATTTATAAACTGACTGCACTTCATCCATACTGTCATAACTAACAGTATAGTTTTCTCTGTTCCCATCATTCATTCGCACAATTATTGTAAATTCATCGGGTTTATTTTTATTTTTCTTGACATGGCGTTTTACACTAAACGGACCTGCGTATGTTTTTTTTGTGGAAGGAGAGGTTAAGGTATAATTTTCAGGATTAATATTCAAATGCCATTTATATTTCGCACACTCATCTTTTGCCTGCTCAACAAGAAGCAATGCGCGTGAGCCTTCCTTTTTTAATAATTCAATTCCGCCATCTTTTACCTTTATCCCATTAAACGATTGATTATAAGAATAATTATTATTTATTAACATATATTTCTCCTTCGCAGATTATAAATCTTGTAAAAATAAAATTTGCGTATTTTTGTTGTAAAATATAACAAAACAGGTCTGAATTTCAGACAAACAAAAAGAAAGGATAAATATGTTGACAAAAAGTTCTAGTTTAACAACACAATTCTACGGAATTGATTTTAGCAAATATTCATCAAAAGTATCAGCATTTGTTGATGAATTTTCTTCAAGAGCAAACAAAAAAGGTCAGTTTTTAAACTGGGTAAATTTACCTGCGGAACAATTAAAAAGAGTTGATGAAATTTATTCATTGGCTTCAGGTTTAAAATCTGCAACAGGTGCAAAAACTCTCAGCGTAATGGGTATTGGGGGGTCAAAACACACAGTAGAACACATGTTATCAATTAATGGTCTGAATGTTAACAGATCTGATGTTGAATTTTATTCAGATATAGATTCATCAAGCTGGGAAAGATTCTTATACAGACTCGGCAACGATGTAACAAAATCAAATTATTTAATTGCATCAAAATCAGGTTCAACATTTGAAACAAAAGACGGTTTGTTAAGAATATGGAGCAAGTTAATTGAAGCATACAAAGCTCAGGGTAAATCTGAAGAAGAAGCTAAAGCATTATCAAATAAACATTTTATAGCAGTAACAGACTGCAACGCTGAAAAATCTGAACTCCGCAGAACTTCAAACGAAAATCATTGGATTGGCGATTTATACATTCATGATGATGTTGGCGGAAGATTTAGTGCATTTGACGATCACGCATTGTTTACACTTGCATATGCAGGAATGAAAAAAGAAGATATGATTACCATGCTTAAAGCAGCACAAAATGTATCGGAAGAATCATTAACCGCAGATATGGAAATAAATGATGCTCTAAAGGAAGGTATTTTCTGGGCGGATGCAAAATCAAACGGAATAGATGCTTCAGTTCATCAATATATGGGAGCTATTTTTGAAAACACTGTATATTGGCATGCTCAAATGCAGAATGAATCAGTAAAAGATACTTTAAAACAGGTTGCAAAAGTTCCTGATGCAATGCATCACTCTGCGGAGGCACATTTTAATCCGGCAAATAAACTTGTATTTGCTCTGACTGTACCGGCAGACAACGGCGTATGCAGAGAAAATGCTCAAAGCTATATTGAAGCGTTAACAAAATCATACTCTGTAACAGGTTCATTATTTGTAGAAAAAGCAGAAACACAAGGAATGGGACTCACTCCTGAAGCAGCAGGCAGATTAACTCAATTAAGAGCATTTGCTACCGTTTATCAGGAAATTGTAACAAGAATTATGAATAATCAGAGCTTCCCTGAAGTTCTTGATTCTGTACTTCAACCGCATGTAGAATTTTACAAAAAGAATTTAAAAGGCGGAGTTGTAGTACCGGGACGCATTTCATAGTTTTATAAAATACATAAAATATAAGAGGAATGATTTTTCAATCATTCCTCTTTTTATATTCAACAACATTACTCACTATTTACGAAAGGGTCAAAAATATACTGCTCTTATTTTGCTTCTTTTGCAAATATTTTATTTGCTACAGTTTTTACAGCTTCGAAGTCAAAACCTTCAGTAATTTTTACTTCGTACCCTTCCTGTTTTCTTTTAGTATCAGCGTATGCTGCTTGTTGAGTATATTTAACATCCGGAGCACTGTTCTTTCTTAATCTGTCAGAGTTAATTTCAACTGCAACCATTTCTCCGTTTTGATCATATAGAGCAGTTACATATCTGCTGCCGCCGTATAACAAGCCGCTTACACCTGCTTTAGCCTTGTCTAAGATGTTCTTGCTGTCACCGGCTTCGTTACCGAATTTTGCTGTTTTGTATGTATATTCTTGACCGTTGATAACTTTTTTACCTTCTTTAATATAAGGATGTTGTGCATTATATGCCAAAGTAATTAATGTTTTATTTGCTTTTGTGAATTTCTTTTGAGCTTTAGCTCTGTGATCAGTATCTCTTGGAACTGTTGTATCAATAGCAGCTTCGTCATGAGCCTTTTCTTTCTTCATTTTTTCTTTAAGAGCTTTCTTTTCAGCTTTTGTCATAGGAGCTTTTTCTTCAACCCCTTGTGGTTCATCATTTGCAACTTCATTTTCTACAGCAGGAGCTTCTTCTGATTTAGCAACCTTTTCAGCTGCTTCAACATTTGCTTCTTCTTTTGCAGCTGCACCTAATGAGATGCCCATTGCTGAATATAATTCTGCCATTTCATCTTTTGTAAAATCAATTTTTTGATTTGGTTGAACTATGAAGCTTGTATGATAACCTGCTCTTGATTTATCAGTACCACCTGTAAAAATTGTTGCTGCACCAACTTCTTTTCTTTTTTCATTGATTTTAACTAAAGCATCGATTGTTTTGTCCCATTGTTGTGCAGAAATCTTTGCATCTTTTCCTACGTGAGCTCTGAGTGCCTGAGTAAGACCTTGTCCTCTAGTAATTTGAATCTGTGTTGAAATTTCGTTAGCCATAATACCTTTCCTCGCTTTCTATTTCCTAACTTGTGACAATATAAAATTGTCTATCCCCTAAATTTACTTTCTATACTTCTATAAAGTATTTTTGTTTTTTCAAATTGCTTTTTATGTTTCATAAAAATTTTCTCGAAAATGAAAACCCTTATTTTATAAGGGTTTTGGTCGCTTAACATTTGTAACATTTCTAATTTTATCTCATCTGAATGGAGGATATTTTGACTAATTATATAAAGAGAAATAATAATTATCCGACATGGATAATATAGATAGATATGAAAAACGCAAGTTTTTCATACCTCCTCCCCAAGTCTGGTAGCCGTTTTTTCAAAACGGCTTTTTTTTAGCTCCGAGCAGAGCTACGAACGAAGTGAGAGTCGAAAAACAATAATCGTAAAATGAATATTTTTCGATTTTGTTTTGAGCGGTAGCGTTTATTGCGAGGAGCGTACCGCCGAGCAGAGGCAGGAACGAAGGGACAGTTGTGTAAAAATGAATATTAAACGAGCGAACAAAGGCTGAAGCCATCGGCGAAATCGTCAGGCACTCGGCAAGACAAATGAGCCGATGCGAAAGCCGTCTAATGTGAGCGAAGTGATTTATTTTGTTTTGAACGGTGCCGTTTATTGCGAGGAGCCACTCGCTGAGCAGAGGAATGAGCGAAGCGAAAAGCTGAGCAGAGGAATGAGCGAAGCGAAAGGTGAAAAACAATAATCGGAAAATGAATATTTTTCGATTTCGTTTTGAACGGTTCCGTTTACTGCGAAGCGAAAGGTGAAAAACAATAATCAGGGGATAATTTATAATTAAAAAGGGAGTGAGCATGCTCACTCCCTTTTTACAATATATTTTATAATTTATTTTTTAGATTTATCAGCCAATTCAGAGTCCACTCTTAAAAATACAGGATGAATGTCCTCTTTTGATATTAACTTACCGGTTTTAATATTTGAAGTTGTTATATCATCATATTTTGTATTAATATCATATGAAAGCTGGTTTGCCATGTCTTGTGCAATATTTGGACAATACGGATAAATCAGCGAAGAAACAACGCACATAACTTCAAGTATTGTTGCCAAAACCTGACCGCATTCAGTCATTTTTTCCTCTTTTGCAAGAGTCCAAGGGGCATTATCGGTTACAAATTTGTTTGCAGAATCAACTATACCAATTATTTCCTGTGCTGCCTCTTGAATTTCGAAATGATTGAAATGGTTTTCAACAATTTTTACAGTTCCGAGAGCTGTTTTTAAAAGACTTTCAGCTTCTTTTGAACGATTTGTTATGAATTCCGGTTTTATTTCTCCGTCAAAATATTTAACAAGCATAGACAAGCTTCTGTTTAAAAGATTTCCCATGCTGTTTGCAAGATGCGCATTAACTTTTTCTTTAAAGTCCTGATCTGAATAGTTCCCGTCACGCCCGCATGGTGCTGATGTTGCCATATAATAACGGAAGGAATCCGCATTCTCTAGTTCAAAACTTTCAAGCACTGATGTAGGGGACACAACATTACCCAAAGATTTTGACATCTTTGTTTCGTCTATTGTAATCCAGCCGTGTGCGAAAATATGTTTAGGCAAAGGCAAATCAAGAGCCATAAGAATTGCCGGCCAATATATTGCGTGGAATTTCAATATATCTTTTCCAATTACATGAACATCTACCGGCCAAAGCTTGTCAAACTGCTCACTTGAGCCGTCAGGATCATATCCGATTGCCGTAATATAATTAGAAAGAGCATCAATCCAGACATATATAGATTGTTCAGGATCATCAAGAATATCAATACCCCAGCCTACATTTTCTTTTGAACGGGAAACTGAAATGTCTTGAATATCTTCCAGCTGATTTAAAACTTCATTCGCCCTGAAACTTGGCACGATAAAATCAGGATGCTCATTTATGTGTTTAATGATTGCATCTTTATATGCACTTAATTTAAAGAAATAATTTTCTTCTTTTACAATATCCGGCTTCTTTTGGTGATCAGGACATAAACCGTCTTCTGTAAGGTCTTTTGGATTAAGGAAACATTCACAACCCTGACAATACCAGCCTTCGTATTCATGTTTATATATATCACCTTTATCTTTTAATTTTTGGAATATTTTTTGAACAACTTTTTCATGATCATCATCTGTTGTTCTGATAAATCTGTTATATTTAACATCCAGCTTTGCCCAGGCATCTTTGAATTTTTGAGCATTTTCATCACACAATTCTTTAGGAGATTTACCCTGAGCAAGAGCAGTTTTTTGAATTTTTATACCGTGTTCATCTGTTCCGGTAAGAAAAAACATATTATCTGTTCTTAAAGAATAATGTCTTGCAATAATATCTGTCAAAATTTTTTCGTATGCGTGTCCGATATGCGGAGCACCGTTAACATAGTCAATTGCCGTTGTTAAATAATATTTATCAAGCATAGTTATATCCTCTCATATTATTAATATAATAGCATGAAAATTTCTCTTTATGATACAATTCATTTATGAATACAAATTCAAAACAGAGTTTTACAACACAAAACAAATTAATTATTTTTGGTTTATTTTTAAGCACATTGCTGATAACAGCAATAGCTGTTTTTACAACCGCAAATATTGAAAAAAATCTGAATGAAAGCTATCACAGTTTCGGCCAAATAATCTCAAAAACACTTGCAGTTGAAAGCGCAGATTTAATAAAAGATGCAAACAAAAACCAAACCGAAGCAATACTAAAACAACATTCGGATTTAATCTTAAAAAGCAATAAGGACATAATGTTTATTGCGTTTAATGATAAAAACGGCAATTTGATTACCAAAACACAAAATTCCGGCATTACAAAAAGCAAAAAGAAAAATATTTCCGTTACATCGCCAATGTATATCGGGGACACAAATTCCGGCTCCGTAACGGTCGGATTATCTTCAGGGATAATTGAAAAATTATCATCTACCACAAGAGCATCTATTCTTTTTGAATTTGCAGTTGTGTGGCTTGTTTTTGCGTTTGTGGTTTTAATAAATACATACTTAATTACAAGAGAATTAAAAATACTGCAAAATGGCGTTAAACGCATATCTTCAAAAGAATTTGGAGTAAAAATAGAAGCAAAGGATGTCAGTGATGAAGTGCAGGAATTATTTAATGCCTTTAACGATATGTCAAATAAGCTTCATCTTTATGAAGAATCAAATATTGAACAGCTTACACTTGAAAAAAACAAACTGCAGGCTGTTCTTATGAGTATTGTAAACGGTGTTGTTGTATGTGATAACAACGATATTGTCACACTTCTAAATGAGCACGCTAAAGAGCTTCTTGCACTTGAAGACGACCAGCTGCTTAATACAAATATAAAAAATTATGTTGACTCTGACGGTAACGATTGCTTTACCGAAAAAATAGAAGAATATAAAAATTTATCACTTCAGGAAAAAACATCTAAACCGGTGATATTTAATATAAAACTTGACGATAAAACACTCAAAAGCATAATTTCACCAATGTTTACACAAAATCACGATTATGTCGGATATATTATCGTTCTTATTGATATAACTAAAGAAGCAGAAATGGATGTAATGAAATCTCAATTCATTTCAAATGTTTCACACGAACTCAGAACACCTGTTACAGTGTTAAGAAGTTATATCGACACCCTTTATAATTACGGTTCGGAATTTGATTATGAATCACAAAAGGAATTTATAGGAACAATAAATACCGAAATTATAAGACTTCAGAACATGGTGAATGATATTCTTGATTTTTCAAGACTTGATTCAAATGCCAAAATTGAAAAATCAGAAAATGATATCTCCCAACTTGTTGACTACTGCGTAAATCAGGTTCAACCGCTGTTAAAAGAACATAATCTCAAGATAGAAACAGAAAAAGAAGACAATATTCCGCTTGTTAATTGTAACTATGACTCTATTGCCAGAGCTTTAACAAACTATTTATCTAATGCCGTTAAATATGCTCCGGAAAATTCCGTTATCAAAGTGAAGTTATACAAAGAAGACAAATATAATCAGGTCGTTGTAACAGTAAAAGATGAAGGTATCGGGATTGCTCCGGAATTTCAAAAGAAAATATTTGAAAGATTTTACAGAATTGAAAATAAAACCCATAGTGTAAAAGGTACAGGACTCGGGCTTCATCTTGTTAAAACAACTATTGAAAAACATCACCACGGACACGTATTTGTAAATTCCCAGCCAAATCAGGGTGCAACATTCGGATTTTCACTTCCTGTTTCTTATCAGGATGAAGAAACAATGTAAAACATCCTTATTTTATATAAGGCTTTTTTATTTTAAATATTTTTTATTGAGTAATTAAGAAAGCTCTTGATCTATTTTTTCATCAATGATATTTTGTCTTATCATATCCTGAGCGGTTTTTAACTCATTATAATCTTTGTTTACCTGATTTAATTTCGCACTCTGATGTCCCCAAGAATGTGCTAACTGAGTACCAATAGCAATCCAAGGAAGATATGCAACAACACCTTTACCAATATCTTTTAATGCAGGCGGCATCTTTTTGATAAAATCTTCGGCTGCATTTAAAATTTTATTGTCATTTAATGCTTTATCTAATTTTGTAGTCTTTAAAGTGTCTTTTAAAAGTTCTCCGCTGTCTTTTAAGATATACTTTTGAGCAATCTTTCCGCTTAATCTGTTTGCAAGAATTACAGCTCCGAAAGAAGCAGTCAATAAAGACAATGTAGAAAGAACAGGATGTTCTTTATTAAATTCTTTTAATGATTTAATATGTTTTTCCGCAGCATTATTAGCGCCCCACAAAGCACTTACTGCGCCAAGCGCAACACCCCATGCACCTGTCACCATGCCGGCTCTTGTAAGCTTTGCTGCTCTCAATTTATGAGGCGGAACACTCATCAAGCCTGTTTTGAAAGGTCTGTAATCCATCTTTTGAGCCAAAGTTGAAATACCGCCAACTATAGGTAATGAACAATATATAGCATTATCCAAACGTCTATGACGCTTATCATCAACTTCTACGGATGCTTTTTTCCATGCTAAAGATCTTAAAGCCTCATCGCTTAAAGCAGCAAACCTTCTTTCTTCCTCACTTGCTCTGAAATTCGGACTATTTAAGGAAACTGCACTTATTTGCATGTAACACCTTCACCTTTCACAACATTATTATACACCATAATAAAGTTGATGAAGATATTTTTTTGCCTTTACTAAAAAATTTATTAACAAAAATTTACAATTTGTCGGCTATATATCAAGCCCTGTAAACATTTCAAGAGATGTAACATTTTTTAGCAGAGGAAAATCATCTTCGTTATATTTTTTTACAAAATCTATAGCTTCATTTCTTGCATACTCTAAAATTTTTGCATCACGAACAATATCAGATATAAGTAAATCCGGCAAACCGCTCTGACGAACCCCCAAAAATTCCCCCGGACCACGTAATTGTAAATCTTTTTCAGCAATTACAAAACCGTCATTTGTTTCTGTCATTATTGAAAGACGTTCTGTTGTTTCCGGTTTATTTGAAGAAGAAACCAATATACAATAAGACTGTATATCACTTCTGCCGACTCTGCCCCTTAATTGATGGAGCTGTGACAAGCCAAACCGTTCGGCATTTTCAACTACTATAACTGTTGCATTCGGTACATCAACCCCGACTTCTACAACAGTAGTTGAAACCAAAATATCATAATTACCTTTTTTAAACTCATTCATCACCTCATCTTTTTCCTGAGGTTTTAATTTTCCATGCAAAAGTCCTACTTTATATTTAGAAAAAATACCATTTTGCAGCTTTTCAGCTTCTTCTGTTGCCGCCTTAGCACTCAATGTTTCACTTTCTTCTATTAACGGGTAAACTATATATGCCTGATGACCTTCATCAATTTGTGTTTTAATTAAATCCCAAACTTTTTTATGTGAAGAAGTTAAATAGGTTTTAACAGGTTTTCTGCCTTTAGGCAGTTCATCAATAACAGTAAGCTCCAAATCACCATGCACCGTCAATGCCAAAGTTCGAGGAATTGGAGTAGCGGTCATTGTAAGCATTTGAGGGTTTTGAGATTTTTTCTTCAATACATTTCTCTGCTTAACACCGAAACGATGCTGTTCATCAACAACAATCGCACCAAGATTATTAAATTCAATATTATCCTGAATTAGAGCATGCGTACCTACTGCAATATTAATCTGCCCGTTACGCAAAGAAGTTTCAAATTCCGAACGAACGCGTTTTCCCTGACTGCCCATAAATAATCCGACACTTAGCCCCAAAGGAGTCAGCCATGAAACAAGATTATTATAGTGTTGTTGTGCAAGGATTTCTGTCGGAGCCATAAATGCTCCCTGATACCCGTTTTCTACCGCAGCAAGAAGCATTACCGCAGCGACCACCGTTTTACCGCTGCCGACATCCCCCTGCAAAAGCCGTTGCATTGGGGTTTGCGAATGCATATCATTTAAAATTTCATTTATCGCATTTTTCTGACCCGGTGTAAGTTCAAACGGCAAACTTTTTATAAACTTTTCAACAAGACCGTCTTTATGCACCGTCAATGCGTACGATTTTATACTCTTTGAATTATTCTCCCTCAGCCTTATTAGTTTTAACTGTATCAAAAATAATTCCTCAAAAATTAAAGAAAAACGAGCTTGTTCAAGCAAGTCAACAGAAGACGGAAAATGAATCTGCTCAATTGCAATCTTTTTATCAAGTAAACCGTACTTTTTCATAATAAAATCAGGTATTACATTGACTATTTCATTTTTATACATTTGAATAGCATTAAATATCGCCTTACGTAGTAATTTTATATTTAAACCGTCACAAAGCGGATATACAGGGACAATTCTTGCTATATTCAGGTTTTTATCCTTTGCATCGTCAATATCCGCATTCAATATAGAATAAGACGGTTTGTCCATTGTAAGAGCAAATGTATAATTATCTTTTTTTACAACCCCTGAAACCATGATAGAAGCATTTTGAGGGAATTGAGCTTTCATGCGTTCAAGTACATAACGATTACCTTTTGCATTGAAAAAAGTAAGCTCCATTTTACCGCTTTCATCTGCAATCACAACTCTGGTTATAGATAATTTATTCTTTGAATTAAAAGTCGAAACCGATTTTATATAGCCAAAAACAGTTGTAGTTTGTCCCTCTTTTAAATTTTTAATGAGTGTTCGTGAAGAATAATCAATATGCTTTTTAGGGAAATATACCATTAAATCCTGAGCGGTGTATATCCCAAGTTTATTAAACTGATATGCTAATTTTGGCCCAACCCCTTTTACATACATAACATCAACTTCTGAGGGGTGTTTTTTTCTCTGAAGATTGCGTTCCTGTTCTTCCTGCTGCTCCTGTTTTTTATTTTTCAACTCTAATTTTATAATCTTTATCAACTGTTCTATTGATCTTCGTCTTTCAGCAATTCCAACAAAAGGGTAAACATCAAATGCTTCATATAAAACTTGCCAGCGCGGATTTATTTTGGATTTTTTTAACTCTTTTTTTATTTCACCTTTTATAAATTTTGAAAACGAAGTAGTACGCCCCTGCATATCAATGTAGCGGTATTTTGTTTCATAATCAATTGCCTGTTTTATTTTATCTAAATTATCTAACATATCCTTATAAATTTTTAAAAAGATACTACTTTATTATGCCAAGTTTTTTACATGCCAGATATGCAGCTTTTTGTTCGGCATCTTTTTTGGAAAAACCTCTGTCAGATGCAAGAACTTCACCCCTGTATATGATTTCCACTTCAAATTCTTTTTTATGTTCCGGCCCATATTCGCCAATTACACAATATTCCGGACGATCTTTATTAATTTTTTGCGTATATTCTTGCAAAATTTCTTTTGCATTATACCTGCCAAAATTAACCTTAACTTCCTCAATTAGAGGAGTAAAGGTATTTTTAATATATTCCCGCACCTGTAAATAACAACCGTCTAAATAATATGCACCCAAAATTGCTTCAAACGCACATGCACAAATTGAATCCAACTTTCTTGCGCCCTGCTTTTCATCATGCTTACTTAATATTATTAAATCCTGAAGGCCATTTTCCTTTGCAATTTTTGCAAGTGTATTATCTGAAACGATGATACTGCGTATCTTTGACATTTCACCTTCAGAAGATTTCGGATACATATTATATAAAACATCTGAAACAGTGAGCTTTAAAACAGCATCACCCAAAAATTCAAGCCTTTCGTAACATTCGGTTACAGGAAGATTTAAGTCCTGAGTATAAGACGGATGAGTAAGTGCTTTTTTATACAGTTCATCAGTTTTTGTCGGAATACCAAAAATATCAGCTACTGCAATCATCTGACCAATTCCTTTAAGAAATTCACAACATGATGCATCCATTCTGTTTTAAACACAAAGTATTTAAAGAAGTAATACATAATAGGAATAGTCAAAGCGAAACTGTCTGTTCTGTCTAAAAAGCCGCCATGTCCCGGAAGCGTATCTCCGGAATCTTTAACACCTGCATCACGTTTCAATAAAGATTCGCACAAATCACCTATTTGTGCAAAGAAAGTACACAACAAACCTGCAATCAATGCAATATACCAGCTTAAACCTAAATATAATCCTATAATTTCAGCAAAAATTACAGAAAATACGGCACCGCCTATTGCACCTTCAATAGACTTATTCGGACTTACTGTCGGCGCAAGTTTTCGTTTTCCTAATCTTGTACCTACATAATAACATCCGCAATCAGTTGCAATTATAGAAATCAACATTAGTATGACAAACCCTAAACCGCTTGAATATTCCGCATTACTCAAGTTACGGAAGAATATTAAATGCAAAGGGAACCAACCGCAATAAACCATTCCGAATAATGTAGTTGCGACATTGGCAATATATGGCTGACGCCCGACAAATAACACCCACATAAACGAACTCATAGAGCATATCGTCAATGTTGCAGCTACAAGGTCAAATCTTTCAAAATAGACAATTACTGCAAGTGCAATTTCAGTCGCATATATAACCTTTAAGCTGGGATAAAAACCCTTGTGGTTTAGTATCGAGACATATTCTTTTGTTGCGAATGCCAGCACAACGGCTAACATTGCAAGTAATACCAAACCGCCCTTTATTATACATGTAAGAACAATCCAGCCAAACAGCAGCCCTGTCAACATTCTTGTTGCATTTTTATTCATTCCGAGGTCAAATTTCATTATACTGTCATAACCTCTTTTTCTTTATCGGCAACAATTTTATCTATATTCGCAATATATTTATCGGTAACTTTCTGAATTTTATCCTGATTATCTTTTACCACATCTTCAGGTAAATTTTCATCTTTTTCTATTTTTTTCAATTTATCAACCATATCTCTGCGGATATTTCTGATAGCAATTTTTGAATCTTCGCCCATCTTTTTAACATCTTTTGCAATTTCACGGCGCCTGTCTTCAGTCAACGGTGGGAACGGTAATCTTATACAAGTTCCGTCAGAATTTGGAGTAATACCGATTTCTGCTTTGATTATACCTTTTTCGATTTCTTTCATTATAGTTTTGTCATATGGAGTTATTACAAGTGTTGTACCATCTTGAACCGTAACCTGTGACATTTGTCTTAAAGGAGTAGGAGCTCCGTAATATTCAACAACAACTTTATCTAAAATGGCAGGATTTGCACGGCCTGAACGAACAGATGCAAATTCTTTCTGAAGCTGAGCAATAGCTTTTTCCATTTTTTCTTCGCCAAATAAATACATTTCATCTAACGCTTCTGACATATTTTACCTCTTTCTTAATTAATATATGTTCCTAATTTTTCACCATTTAGGATGTTTTTAATACCGTCTTTTTGTTTAAAATCAAAAACAATAATCGGGATATTATTTTGGCGGCATAAATCACATGCCGCTGTATCCATAACTTTTAAATTATTTTTAATAATTTCATCATAATGTATTTCTTCAAGTTTTTTAGCATTCGGATCAACATTCGGATCAGCTGTATAAACACCATCTACGCCATTTTTTGCCATAAGCATCGCCTGTGCATTTATTTCTGATGCTCTTAAAGCAGATGCTGTATCAGTAGTAAAGAATGGGTTTCCTGTGCCGGCTGCAAATATCACAACCCTGCCCTTTTCAAGATGTCTTATTGCCCTGTGACGAATATACGGTTCTGCAATCTGTTTCATACTGATAGCACTCTGAACTCTGCAATCAACATTAATTTGAATTAAGGCACTTTGCAATGTAATTGCATTCATAACAGTCGCAAGCATTCCGACATAATCGCCACTGGCACGGTCTAAACCGATTTTTGTACTGTTTTTCATTCCTCTGAATATATTTCCGCCCCCTACAACTACTGCAACCTGTGCGCCCATATCAACCGCTTTTTTAATTTCATTTGCAATCATAGTAACAGGTTCAGGAGCGATACCAAATTGTTGTTCGCCTAAAAGAGCTTCTCCGCTAATCTTTAACAAAATTCTTTTATATTTCAAGTTCTTTCCCCTCTATAAAAACTTATAAAATTATAAATATACTTATATTTATAACCCAAAAATATTATTGTGTAAAGAATATTTATAATAATAAATACAAAAAATGAACAATTTTTTATTAAAATCGTTATAATGGTATAAAGGATAAAATTATGGATAAGAAATGTACTAAATACGAAGCATTATTTACTTTCGGAACAGAAGAAGATCTTATGGCACACATTCAGCAATGTCCTGACTGCGCCAAAGAGCATGAACAAATGCAAAAAATATCTTCTCTTGTTCAGGAAGTAAAACCTTATTACAAAAAAAGACGCAAGAATACTCAGGTATTTAAAATTGCATGCACTTTACTGTTTTTAATTTTCGGCAGTCTGTCATTTACATTCATGAATACGGATGTTTCAGACACGTTGAAGTATGGAACAACACTTAGTGCGGAAGACCTGGGACTTCCTGTAGATTCTTACGGACTAATAATGGTAGAGTAGATGGATTTAGAAAAAATAATAAAAACCAATAAACAAAACATAAAAAACATTATCCGACTAATTACCAAAGAGGATAATGAAGATATCGAGCAGGAAGTTTACCTGAAAATATGGAAAAATTCCGACAAATACAAAGAACAGGGTGCTTCAAAAAGCTGGATTTCAATGATTGCCAAGAATACTTCACTTGACTATCTGAAATCAGCATACCGCAAAATGTTCACAAACGCAGATGCAGATGATTATACACTTGAATCTATATCAGATAAAAAACAAACACCTGAATGCAATGTAATAAGCATAGAAAGACGAAAGAAAATAATTTCCGCAATAGAAAGTTTAAAACCAAAATTTAAAGAAGTAATCCTTTTAACTGAAATAGAAGGATACACATACGAAGAATGTGCAAAAAAACTAAAATGCCCGCTTGGAACAATAAAATCAAGGGTATATAGCGCAAAAAAAGAATTAAGTATTCAGCTGAAAGATTTGATATAACAAAACTAAAGAAAGGATCAATCATGAAAAAAACATTATCCGTATTACTATTATGTGCCGTTTTGGCAATCGGTTCGGGAGTTAAAGCTTCAGAAAATTCTGACACTGCAAAAATTAAGGACAAACCACCTGTTGAATGTCCTAAACAAATGAAAAAAAATAAATTTGAAAAAAGATTAAATTTAACGGACAAACAAAAGGAAAAAGCAAAAGCCATTCACCAAAAAGGGTTTGAACAAATGAAACCTGTAATGGAACAAATTAAAGCACTTAAAAAAGACATTTACGAAACAAAAAAATCTACGCTTGACGAAAAAGCAAAAACAGAAAAAATTAAAAAAGATGTCGAAGAATTAAAAGTCTTAGAAAAAAAGGCTCGTGAAATCAGAAAAGCAAACAGTCAGGAATTTGAAAAAATCTTGACCAAAAAACAGAAAAAAGAACTTGAAAAAATGAAGGCTGAAGGCCGTGCAAGATTTGAAAAAAGACACCATCCAAGACCTCCATTCAAAATGTTTAACCCTGAAGAAAGAGGAATAACACCGCTTCTTCCTCCTCCTCCAAAACCAGAACCGGAAGAAAAATAAAATTAAAAGGTGAATTTGTTTAAAATTCACCTTTTTTGTGCTAAAATACACAAGTAAAAGTTAGGGGTGGAAAATTATGCCGTTTGAATTTGAAAGACAAAAAATAAAAGATATAATACTCATAAAGCCAAGAGTATTTGGAGATAGCAGAGGTTTTTTTATGGAAACATACAAAAAATCTGACTTCCGGGCAAATGGAATAGACATTGAATTTAATCAGGATAATCATTCTAAATCCACAAAGGGTGTTTTAAGAGGACTTCATTATCAGGCATATCCGCACGGACAGGCTAAAATAGTTCGTTGTGCAAAAGGCAGAATTTATGATGTTGCAGTCGATATACGTCCTAGAAGCGAAACCTTCGGACAATATGTAAAAGTTGAATTGTCAGAAGATAACAAGCACATGTTATATATTCCTGTCGGGTTTGCACATGGTTTTGTGGCTTTATCTGATGAAGTTGAATTATTATATAAAGCAAGCGGAGAATATAATCCGCAAGCAGACAGAGGCATTTTATGGAATGATCCAGACATAAACATTGATTGGGAAATTGATTTTGAACCGTTATTGTCAGAAAAAGATAAAATACAACCGAAATTAAAAGATATTAACAGAGAGGAAATAGGCTGATGACAACAATTTTAGTTACTGGCGGAGCAGGATTTATCGGGAGCTGCTATGTTAGACATATACTAAAAAAACATCCTGAATATAAAGTAATAAACATAGATGCTTTAACTTATTGCGGGAATTTAGAAAACCTTAAAGATGTTGAAAATAATCCGAATTATACCTTTGTCCACGGAAATATCTGCGACAGAGAACTTGTAAGAGATTTGATAAAAGACTGCGATTGCGTTGTAAACTTTGCCGCAGAATCTCACGTAGATAATTCTATCAAACACCCTGAAATATTTGTAGAAACAAATGTTCAGGGAACATTGAATTTATTGCAGGCCAGTAAAGAATTGGGAATTGAAAGATACCTGCAGGTTTCAACTGATGAAGTTTACGGAACTTTAGGCAAAACGGGATATTTTTATGAAACAACTCCGCTTGCACCAAACAGCCCGTATTCCGCTTCAAAAGCAAGTGCGGATATGCTTGTAAGAGCTTATTATGAAACATACAAATTACCTGTGTTAAATACAAGATGTTCAAATAATTACGGTCCTTACCAATATCCTGAAAAACTTATTCCGTTCTTCATTTCAAAACTTTTAAGAGGAGAAAAAGTTCCTGTATATGGTGACGGTATGAATGTTCGTGACTGGTTGTATGTTTATGACCATTGCGAAGCAATTGATGAAGTTTTACATAAAGGTAAAATCGGTCAGGTATATAATATCGGCGGTCATAATGAAAAAACTAATCTTGAAATTACTCACCTGATACTTGATGCTATGGGTAAGGATGAAAGCTCCATTGAATATGTTCAGGACAGACTTGGTCATGACAGACGCTATGCAATTTCAAATGACAAAATCACAGCAGAACTTGGATGGGAACCGTCTGTTACATTTGAACAAGGGATCAAAATGACTATTGATTGGTATCTGAATAATCAGGAATGGATTAAGCATATTGAAGATAAAAAGAAAGTGGGAGTAAATGTCTAAAAAAGTTCTCATTACCGGTGCTAACGGTATGTTAGGGCAAGATTTGTGTCCGATTTTAAAAGAAAACGGTTATGACGTTATTCCAACAGATATTAACACATTAGATATAACTGATGAGCAAAATGTAAAATCCGTACTATCAGAATACAAGCCTGATATTGTTATACACTGTGCAGCATATACAAATGTTGATAAAGCAGAAGAAGATTACAATACGGCTCATAAAATCAATGCTGTCGGTACCGAAAATCTTGCCAAAGTATGCGGAGCTAATGATATAACAATGGTTTATATTTCAACTGATTATGTTTTCAGCGGAAACGACAACAAAAATTATAAACCCGATGATAAGACTGCCCCTCTCAATAATTACGGTTTGACAAAATGGGAAGGCGAACAGGCTGTTAGGAAATTCTGCAAAAAATATTACATAACAAGAACAGCATGGCTATACGGAATTCACGGTAAAAACTTTGTCGAAACAATGATTTCACTTTCTGACAAACCGGAATTAAAAGTTGTTGACGATCAAACAGGATGCCCAACTTGGACTATTGAATTATGCAATGGAATATTAAAACTACTATCAGGTAAAGCCTATGGCACATATCATGTATGCGGCGGCGGTAAAACCTCTTGGTACGGATTTGCAAAAGAGATTTTTGAACTTGCAGGTTTAAGTGTAAATTTAAAACCATGCACAACAGAAGAATTCCCTCGCCCTGCAAAACGTCCTGAATATAGTGTTATGGATAACAATGGTTTATGCAGACCTTGGCAGGATGCTCTTAAAGATTATTTCAAGATAAGAAAATAGATGAACCTTTGTATAAATAAAATCGTTACATAAGCAAAAGGACATTTAATGGATTTAATAGAAGTCAGACACGCAATAAAAACATACTCTACAGGAGAAGAATCATTTAATGCTCTTGATGATGTTTCGTTGACTGTAAAAAAGGGAGAATTTGTTGCGATAATGGGGACATCAGGCTCCGGTAAATCGACTTTTATGAATATGCTCGGAGCACTTGATAAACCGAACTCCGGAGAATACTATCTTGACGGTCAGGATATGCTGAACCTTGATTCTGACAGTTTGGCAGAAGTCAGATGCGAAAAAATGGGATTTGTATTTCAGGGATTTAATCTTATTTCAAGAACCTCTGCACTTGATAATGTGTGCTTGCCAATGATTTATAAAGGTATTCCTGAAGCTGAACGAATTGAAAGAGGTAAAAAAGCTCTTGAAATTGTCGGACTAAAAAATAGAGAGGACCACATGCCAAACCAAATGTCAGGCGGTCAGCAGCAAAGAGTTGCAATTGCAAGAGCTCTAGTAAATGATGCACCGCTGATTTTAGCAGATGAACCTACAGGAAACCTCGACACAAAAACAAGTATTGAGGTTATGGAATTTTTCGTAGCCCTTAATGAAAAACTCGGCAAAACTATTGTACTTGTAACGCATGAACCGGATATTGCCGAATATACACAAAGGATTGTTAAATTTAAAGACGGTAAAATTGTACTCGACCAGCCGAAAGAAGAATGGCTTAAACACAGGAACAGGGAAACATAAATGTTAGATTTCAAATCAATATTAAAAATGGCAGTTGTATCATTGAAAATAAACAAAATGCGTTCAATGTTAACAAGTCTTGGCATAATTATCGGGGTTAGTGCGGTAATTATAATGCTTGCAGTCGGATCAGGTGCAAGCAAAAAAATCGCTTCCGACATGGAATCTATGGGGAGTAATCTTTTGATTATCCGCTCTGCGTCTGCAAAATCCGGAGGTGTTCGTATGGGTATGGGTACAAAACCTACACTCACAATGAAAGATGCACAGGCTATTGAGGATAAAGCAAGAGGAATACTTGCTCTTGCACCATATTCAGCCGAATCGAAACAAATTACCTACGGAAACCAGAACTGGTCAACTTCTGTTGCCGGAACAACAATGTCATATTTTATGATTAGAAATTATGAAATGGATTCAGGCAGAGGATTTATTCAGGAAGATACAAAAAATGGCACAAAAGTCGCAATCTTAGGACAAACTGTTGCTACAGAATTATTTGGGGATGTCGATCCGATAGGAAAAACCATCAGAATAGGGAATATACCTTTTCGCGTAATAGGACTATTAAAAAGTAAAGGCTCAAGCGGTATGGGGCAAGATCAAGATGATATAATATTTATCCCAATTACAACCGCTCAAAGAAAAGTATTTGGAACTGATTTCCCGGGAACAGTTGCAATGATAAATGTTAAAGCGCAAAATGACGAAGTATTATCAATTGCACAGGAAGATATTACATCTATTTTAAAGGCAAGACATCATATAGGTGCAAAGCAAGATAATGATTTTGAAATAAGAAATCTCGCCGAAATGCAGGAAACAATCAAATCTGCAACTAAAACAATGTCACTGCTGCTGGGGGCAATTGCCGGAGTTTCTTTAATCGTTGGTGGTATAGGTATTATGAACATAATGCTTGTATCAGTAACCGAAAGAACAAAAGAAATTGGTATCAGAATGGCCATCGGGGCAAAAGCATCAGACATAAGAATACAATTTTTAATTGAATCGTTTTTATTATCAATTTCAGGCGGAATTGCAGGGGTTTTGGTCGGTATAGCCGGAGCCCATTTAATGCATACCTTTGCCGGAATGAATATTGCAATAACATTTTCGTCTATTATACTATCGCTTGGCTTTTCTGCTTGCATAGGAATAGGTTTTGGATATTACCCCGCCTACAAGGCATCTTTACTTAATCCAATTGATGCTTTAAGGTATGAATAGCATATATTCACAGTTGCACAAAAAACCGGACATTTCTGTCCGGTTTTTTATCTGAAAAACTATTTCTTCTTATTTAAAAGAAAAGATGCTCTTCCAAAATCCTACTTCTTCTCTGTATGCCTTTTTAGCGGCATCTCTTTGAGCTTTTGCTTCTGCTTTTCTTTTTGCAGCAGCTTCTTTTTGTGCTTTCTTTGCTGCTTCTTGTTGAGCTTTTGCGTCTGCTGCGGCTTTCTTTGCTGCTAATGCGTTTGCTTTTGCAGTATCATCAGCCTTTGTAATTGCGTTTGCAGTATTTGTCAATGCTGCTGAAGTTTTGTTTAATGCATTTGTAAATGCGTTTGCACTGAATGAAGGTGCTCCGATTGACAATACAGATAATGCCAATAGTGATAATACTAATTTTTTCATGTTAATTTTCTCCTTTCTCATTTTTGACAGAATTATCATCTGAATTATTTTGTTCAGTTTCATTATTATTTTCTAATTGCTCGGTTTTAACCTCTTGAGAGGAAGTATGTACTTGCTGATTATCTTCCGCCTGCGAATTTTGTTTAGCTTGATCATCAGCCTTCAAACTATTTAGCAGTCTTACTTTTTTATTCAACCTGTTTTGCAAAAAAGCTTCATCACGCCCTTTTATGCGTTTTTTATCTTCATACTTTTCTATTTTTGACATGTTTCTTACGATTTTTCTGCGTTTTTTAGCATTTTGTTTTGCTTGCTTTTTATCACTTTTTCCCTTTGAAATATTTTTTTGATCAGTCTTTGTAACCTCTACCCCTTCTGTAGATTGAACTTTTTGAGCCTTGGCATTTTTATCTTTAGCGATTACAACACCAAAAGACAAAGACACCATTACAAATATTATTGATAAAGAATAAACCAAAAATTTTCTCATACTAAAAAATTACTCCAAAATCGGATATTTTTCAATAATTTCATCTATACCATTTTTTGCTAAATTAAATATTTCTAACATTTGTTCATAATTATACGGTTCGCCTTCGGCAGTAGTCTGAAATTCAATTATTTTACCGCTTTTTGTTAGTACAACATTTGAATCCACCTGTGCATGAGAATCTTCCTCATAATTAAGATCAAGACGAACTTCTCCATCTATAATTCCGGCAGAAATAGCACCAATCGGCTCAATTATCGGATTTTCATTTAATGTTCCATCTGCTAACAATTTGTCAACAGCATCACTCAAAGCCACAAATCCACCGCAGATACTTGCTGTTCTTGTTCCGCCGTCCGCTTGTATAACATCCGCATCAACAGTTATAGTCAAATCCGGCATTTTAGTCAAGTCAACACATGCCCTGAGGCTTCTGCCTATCAAACGCTGAATTTCCTGTGTTCTGCCCGAAATTTTTGTACGTTCTCTTTGACATCGTGTAGATGTTGATGACGGTAATAGAGAATATTCAGCAGTCAACCAGCCTCTTGGATCTTCCTTATCCATCCATTTAGGTTTGCCTACTTCAACACTAGCTGTTGTTATAACCTTGGTATCACCAAATTCAACAAGCACGGAACCCAATGCATGCTTTGTATAATTTTTTGTAAACTTTACCTGTCGAGTCTGATTATTTGCTCTGTTCTCTAACCTCATGATTAAAACTCCCTTAACTTTACAACTTATATTATACATCAAATTTTCAGACAATATAAAAGCCCCCGATTAATATCGAGGGCTTTTATAATATGTTTCCCAAATCTTTGCCTTTTTCCTTGATTATCCCAACAACGACTCCAATAAATCTGCATTTTTGATTGCGCCTGTTGATTCTTTAATTTTTTGCTTGTAAATGTAAGTTCTCAACGCTTCTCTAATCAACTCACTGCGAGAGCGATTTTCTCCTGTTGCAACCTGATCAATTCTGTTTAAGAATTCTTCAGGCATAGAAATTAATACTCGTGCCATATATTCTCCTTTTCTCTATACATTCTCTTATGTATTAATAAACACTTTTTGTTAAAAAAAAGTGCTAAAATTTATATAAAAAATATATACTATTTTTTGAAACACAAATATATTCAGCGTTTCAAGGCTTGGCACATGTTAACATTTTGTTACAAATTAATGGGGAAATTTTCTGAATTATTATTCAGCATGCTTGACAATTTTAAATAGTCATGGTAGCATGACTGTGGGGTAAATGTATATTTATAAGTCTTATCAATTTGATGAGACTTTCTTTTTATTAATGGCAATTATTCTTTACTATATAAAACACTACTTAAATATCTTTCGCCGCAGTCAGGAAGAATTGCGACTATTAACTTATTTTTATTTTCTTCACGCAAGGATAATTTGGTTGCCGCAAATGTACTTGCACCTCCTGAAAAACCTGAAAGAATACCCTCATTTTTAGTCAAATTTCTCGCAGTTTCTATTGCTTCTTCGTTAGTAACAGTTATTATTTCATCCACTACACTATCATCATAATTTTTTGGTTTAAAATTTGCACCAATACCCTGTATTTTATGAGGTCCTGCCGTACCTTTTGAAAGTAATGGTGAAGAAAAAGGTTCAACCGCCACAATTTTTATATTTTTATTTTTTTCTTTCAACTTTTTCCCTATGCCTGAAACCGTACCGCCTGTACCGACACCTGCTACTAATATATCAATTTTGCCGTCAGTATCCTGCCAAATTTCCTCTGCAGTATTTTCATAGTGAACTTTTGGATTTGACGGATTTTCAAATTGTGATGGCATAAAAGAATTTTTATATTTTTCATGCAATTCATTTGCTCTATCAACAGCGCCTTTCATCCCTAAAGCTCCGGGGGTTAAATCAACTTCAGCACCGTATGCCTTCATCAATAAACGCCTTTCAACAGACATAGAATCAGGCATTACCAAAATTATTTTTAAACCTTTTACAGCACGAACCATCGCAAGTCCAATACCCATATTCCCGCTTGTGGGTTCAATTATAAGAGTATCTTTATTGATTTTTCCTTCTTTAATTGCATCTTCAATTATTTGAAATGCCGGTCTGTCTTTTATTGAATTTGCAGGATTAAAATATTCAAGTTTTAAAACAACATCTGCCTCGCCTTCATTAAGCTTATTCAATTTAACCAACGGCGTATGACCAATTAACTCTGTTATATTTTGTGCAATTTTCATATATTTATTTCCCCCTTTTTCATTTTATCGCTCGCACATTATAGCATTTATCGTAATGCCTATCAAGAACAAATAAAAAGCCGGCTCGTCTGAACCGGTTATATAAACTCTCTTCTTATTATCTAGTTATACTCTCGAATATCAAATTATTTCACTGCACGCAGATTTGCCTTTACACCGGCATTTGAATTAATTTCCAGTGCATTGGCATAAGCTAAAGTTCTGCGTTTTTTGGCTCCTCTTAATATTAATTCAACACTTTCGCATCTATTATAGGATGGTGTTGTTATCTTCTTCATGATTAATTCTCCATAGAAACTGATTACAATATTTATATCGGTTGATTTTTATTCAAACTTTAAATTTTTAGCAGTTTATTTACAAATGTTAATAAATGTCCCTAAAGACACTAATAATTTTTGTAACAAGTTTTATTGAATAAATAAAATATGTTATACTGTATTAGGCTTTTATAGGCTTTGAAAGAAGGGAATATGAAAAAGATACTAATTGTTGATGATGAACAGGATATTGTTGAGAGCCTGAAATTTGTGCTAGAAAGCTACGATTACACTTGCTATTGTGCATATAACGGCGAAGACGGTCTAAAACTTGCAAGAGATATAGTTCCGGATTTGATTATACTTGATGTTATGATGCCAAGAATTAACGGGTACAAAATCAGCCGTTTGCTGAAGTTTGACAAAAAATATAAAGATATTCCTATTCTTATGGTTACTGCACGTTCTCAGGAAGAAGATAAGCTGATAGGAGAAGAAACGGGAGCAGACGAATACATAACGAAACCTTTTGATCTTGATGATGTTGTAAAAATAGTAAATAAATACTTGGGAAAAGAAGATTAATATGCCGGCGATTACAAACAAAACACTTGAAACATTAAAATATGACCTTGTTAGAGAAGGGTTAGTTCCTTATGAAATAGTTGAACAGGCACAGGAAATTGCAACTGCCAGAAACATTAATATCGGACAAGCCTTAATTGATTCGGGTTTTTTGAAAGAAGAACAACTGATAAATTTTCTTGAAAATAAACTGCATACACCTTATGTAAATTTGGAAGATTACCAGCTTGATACAAAAAGTTTAAAATACATCAGTTATTCTGATGCCCGCAGATACAAAATCATTCCGCTGTTTAAAATTGAAAACACTTTGACTGTTGCAATGTCAGACCCAAGAAACTTATTTGCAATAGACAAAATTATGGAAACTGCGGAATGTGAAATTGAACCGGTACTGGCATCAGAAGACAGTATTCTGAAAAAAGTTGATGAGTATTATAAAATTGATGTGGCAGTAGGGAATATTCTTACAGGTGCAAATGTAAATTATGACTGGCAGGAAGAACTGCACAAAGAAGATCTTAGCGATAATCACATTCAAAAAATAATACGAGCTATTCTTAAACAGGCTATGCTTGAAGATGTGCACGAAGTTGTTTTCCAGGGAGATGATGAAGGACTGGGAGTAAACTTTAAGAAAAACGGAGAAATGATAAATAAAGGATACATTCCGACAGTATTAATTTCTTCATTCAGCGCAAAACTTAAAGCACTTTCAGAGCTTGATCCTGCGGTTTCAGAAGTTCCTCAGCTTGGTAAACTCTGTTTTAAGGTTGATAATATATTTATTATTTCAAGTGTTTCTACATTCCCGACAATTATGGGAGAAAGAATTTTTCTTAAAATTTACAAACCACCAAAGTCATTGGACAACATAATATCTTCCAAAACAGATATTTCTAAAATAAGACAGGCTCTTGACAGTTCAGGCATTATTCTTGTCTGCGGTTCAGCTTTGAGCGGCAAAACTCATATGATATATTCAATACTATCTGAAGCCGCAAAAAATAAATCAAAAAATATTATGACTCTTGAAAGTATTGCCAAATATGAGCTCAAAGGTGTAAATCAATGTGAATTTAATGAAAATGTCGGGTTTAACATGGATAAAGCAGCACGATTTATTACATTCCAAAACCCTGATATTATTTATCTTGAAGGGATTAAATCAAAAGCCTCTTTTGATTATTTTTCTAGCCTTGTTCATGAAAACAAAACAATTATTATGGAATTTTTGGCAAATAATATGGACGATTTGCGTCACAAAATGGCATTTTCTGATTTTGACACTCTTAAATCAATCATTTCTGCAATGGTATTTATTCATTCCAAAAACAGTATTGAAGTCTTTGACAAAGAAACCCTGCAAAAATATTTAGGATAAAATAACTATTTTTCTGCCTTATCAATAAGCCTTGCCATTCTAATATGTCTATAAATTTTGTTTAATTCATCGAAACACCAAGTGCCTTTTTCTTTTGGAGCTTGAAACAAAACAACCCAGGGTTTTGCCAACGGATGATTGATTTTTTCAAAAATTCCGACAGTACCATCTTTAAGGTTATCAAACTTAAAAACTCTGCCGTCTTTTTCCTTTTCCATACGCATTATATTATTCTCGAAAATGTCTTGTTGCACATCATTTAAACTCATTTTAAATTCCCTTAAAGCCTTATTTATTTTTAAGTATCCATTAAATGATGTTTGTGAATTTTGGTTATTTATTGAATGCACCTGCATTATATATCCCCTCATATATCTTTTCCAAAAAATTTTAACACGAAAATTAAAATGGAACAAGAATATAGCCTTGCTCCATTTCTACAAATCATAAATTTATACAACAATTAGCCTATAACAGGTTGAACAAAAGTTCTTGCTTTTAATTCATTATCAAGCATCAACAACGCTTTTTTATCATCTCCAATTAATCTTAATTTTGCAAGTAATCCGCCGACATTTGCTTCTTCTTCAACCTGTTCTTTTATATACCAGTTCAAAAAGTTTAATGCAGCTCTGTCCTTTACTTCATCTGCAACATCACAAAGAGCATTTATTCTTGAAGTTACATATTCTTCATGCTCTAAAACCTGTTCAAATATGCCTAAAATTTCTGAACTTTTTACTTCAGGTTCATCGATTGTACGCAAATCAATATGACCGCCTCTTTCACTCAGGTAATCGAACATACCCATTGCATGTGCCATTTCTTCCTGATACTGAACACCAAACCAATTTACAAAACCTTCAAGATTACATTCCTGAAAATAAACTTTCATAGCCAAATACAAATATGCAGAATACATCTCCTTGTTTATCTGATCGTTAAAAGCTTCTTCTAATTTTGCATTTATCATAATAACCTCCTTTTGATTTAATATTAACATAAAAAAGGCTTCCCGTTAAGGAAGCCTTTCTATTTTGATTAAATTATTATTATTCAATTATATTATCATCGTCCAAAGAAAATTCAGGAGCTCCGAACATACCTTCAATTTCTTCCAAAATTGCAGATGGTTTTCTTGCCTGATTTCTCTGGCTCGCAGCCTGTTTTCTTTCTGCCTGTTCTTTTTCCTCATTTGCATTAATCAAATGATGGAAACCTGTACCTGCAGGAATCAAACGACCGATGATAACATTTTCTTTAAGACCTCTTAACAAGTCTTTTTTACCTTCAACAGCTGCTTCTGTAAGGATTCTTGTTGTTTCCTGGAATGATGCTGCTGAGATGAATGACTCAGTATTTAATGAAGCCTTGGTAATACCAAGAAGCATATGCTCGCAAGTTGCAGGAGTTTTATCCGCATCAATTGCATCCTTGTTTTCTTTTTCAAAAGTCTGAACTTCGATAAGTTCACCCGGAAGCAAGTTAGTATCACCTGCATCAATAACTTTTACTTTCTTGGTCATCTGACGAACAATAACTTCAATGTGTTTATCAGAAATTTCAACACCTTGAGAACGATATACTCTTTGTACTTCGTCAACAAGATATTGTTGAGCAGCTTCAGGACCACGTAAACGCATTACATCATGCGGATCAGGAGAACCTGAGGTCAAAGCCTGACCTTTAACAACCTTCTGACCGTTTGATACGATTACGTTTGCTTCAATTGAATATTTAATTTCAGAAGATGTACCATTTTCTTCATCAGTGATATACAATCTAGGGAAACCGCTTTCATCAACTTCGATTTTTGCTACACCGTCAAATTCTGCAAGAATTGCACAATCTTTTGGTCTTCTGCCTTCTAAAAGTTCTTCAACCTTTGGCAAACCTTGAACGATATCGCCTGTTTTTTCTCTTTCATAAGTTAATGAAACAATCAAGTCACCTCTGAGTACAAGTGCTCCGGCATTAACCATTAACATAGTACCCGGACTGATTAAGTAAGGACGACCAACTCTTATTGATACGCTTCCTTTATTTACACCCGTAACAAGACCTGAAACAGGTGCTACCTCGCCGGAATCAGCAATTTGGCTGTCAGTTTTAATTAACTCACCTTTTTTAACTGATGCTTTACCCTTAATTTTAACATCGGTAGAAGAACTTTCAGAAATTAATAACAATCTTCTTGCTTCTCCTTCTGTATCCTTAATAGAGGCAACTGCATCATGCAAAGCCAATACCTGAGTTTTTGCAACCGGAGTTTTTGGTTCAATTACCTGACCGTCTTTTACTAATAGTTCAGTTTGTAAAGATTGATTTGCAGAACCTTCAAGTTCACGACGAACAATCAGGTTTTCCAATACAACAATTCTTAAAGAACCATCGCCGTCTAATTCTACAACACCTTTGAGGTGAGATAAGTATCCGCCCATTTGCAAAACTAAACTTGTTCTTGTGATTGTTGCACCTTCAATGTTTCTAACTCTTGCACCATCTTTATACTGCAATTGTGTAACAGGAACTACATCAATTAATTCATCAGAAGAATTAAATTTGATAGATACTGCTTTTTGTTCAATATCAAGAACCTGAACAGGTCTTACTAAAATTTGAACAGGCTGATTTTCAATAGCATCTTCATCCAAGCCCATTGAAGAATCCATATCTTCATCCAAATCATCAATTGGTAAATCTTCTGTAACAGAATCCATTATAGTAACAACTGAAGTAGTTTTCGCTTTTATACCGTCTGCGATAACTGTACCCTTCTTAATTACTTCACCTTCGTCAACCTTCAATTCAGAAATGTTTGCCAAAGTATGAACTTCACCAGGTCTGATAGTAACTTCGTGAATAACATCATTGTATTCTTTAAATTCAACAACACCGTCAATGTGGCAATACAAGTCTTTTACAACTTCTGTACCGGCAGTAACGGTTGCTCCGTTTTCCACCATTTTTAATGTTGAATCCTTGTTGATTTGATGTATTTCTTCAGGAATAAATACTACCTTACCCGGTTTTGTAATAATCTGATTTTCATCTACTTCAACATCAACATATCTGATTTCACCTGATGAAGGAACTGTACACTCATCATCAATAAGTTCACCGATTATCATACCGTTTTCAACAGTTGTATCAACAACAGCCTTAACAATATATTTTTCACCGGTTTTATCAACAGTCCAGATTTGTTCTTTTTTAGTTTGTTCAAATGAAGCATTTGATGGAGCTAAAGATGCAATAACGATTGTTAATTCCTTACCGGAAACAATCTTCTTAATCTTTTTACCGTCAAATTTGGCATCTTCAACAACTAAATCAGAACCAACTCTAACTTCACCACCGTGTTCACAGATAGTTAAAGTTTCAGCAAGTTTTTCGCCTTCAGATACTTTCTGACCGTCTTTTACAAGAACTTTTGAACCGCCCGGCAATGTGTAAACATCACCGCCAAGAACCCAAACAATACCTTGTTTATTAGTAGTTCTTAAAACGTTTCCTTGTCTGTCTTTCTTTTCATCAGCTTTGAAACCGTCAAATACAACTTCACCGCTGATATCAGAAATAATATCCTTTTGAGCTTTTTCGGTTAAACGGCTTGAATCACTGCTTGATTGAGGTGCATGTTCCGCCATTTTGAAACCTTTTGCAACTTTATCACCATCTTTAACAAATACAGTTGCACCTGCAGGAATATGATATTTAGAAGTTCTTTTTTCGCCTTTAACTTCCAAATCAGCTTCATACATTGCAACCTGAACAACATCACCGTGACGTGTTCTGAGTTCTCTTGTTTTAATTTTGGAGATTACAGTACCTGCTTCGTGAGCTTTGATTTCTTTCATTGCTTCTTTTACGCCAACAGCACCACCGGTGTGGAAGGTTCTCATTGTTAACTGAGTACCAGGTTCACCGATTGATTGAGCTGCAATAATACCGATTGACTCACCTACATCAACGAGTTTTTGTGTAGTTAAAGCCCAACCATAGCATTTTTGACATACGCCGTATTCAAGACCGCAAGTCAAAGCTGAACGAACTCTCAAATTTTGCAGGTCTAAACCTGAAATTTTCTTAATATCATCTCTATTTAATGTTGTACCGTTTGTGATAATTACTTTACCATCTGCATCAGTAATGTCTTGTGCAACAGTTCTTCCCAATAATCTGTCGATTAGAGGTACAATTACAGCATCACCGTCAGTGATAGGTTTTAAGTCAATATATTTATCTGTATGACAATCTTCATCTCTTACGATTACATCTTGTGCAACGTCAACAAGACGTCTTGTTAAGTAACCTGAGTCAGCTGTTTTTAACGCAGTATCAACAAGACCTTTTCTTGCACCGTATGATGAAATGATGTATTCGGTAACGGACAAGCCTTCTTTAAAGTTTGATTTAATAGGCAAGTCGATAATTTGCCCCTGCGTATCAGCCATCAAACCTCTCATACCAACTAACTGAGAAACCTGAGATAAGTTACCTCTCGCACCGGAGAATGCCATCATATATACAGGGTTTAATCTGTCAAAATTTTGAACAACTTGTTCGGTTAATTTTGCAGTTGTTTCAGCCCAGGTATCGATAACCTTTGTATATCTTTCGACTTCTGTAATTTCACCTTTGAGGTATCTGTTTTGAGATACTTCAATCTCTTTTTCTGCTGATTTTAAAAGTTCTTTCTTTTCAGGCGGAACTGATAAGTCAGCAATAGAAATAGTTGTACCGGACATTGTTGCGTATCTGTAGCCTAATGTTTTTAAAGCATCAGCAAGGTTAGCTTCTTTAGCTCCGCCGTATTCAAGATACATCTGACCTAACAACTTTTTCAACGAACCTTTATCCATCTGTTTGTTGATGAAATCAGGTGTTTTCTTTGCGTGTGTATATGTCATTTCCATTTGTAATTTTTCCTTTTCCATTATTACATTATTTTATGTTTAAACTAAAGCCTTACGAATTTCTTGGTTAAAGATAATTCTTCCGACTGTAGTTTCAATTCTTTCGCCTTTTTCATCACGAACAACAATTTTGTCGTGAAGCTTGATAACCTTAACTTCATAAGCTGAAATTGCATCTTCAAAGCTGTAGAAGTATCCTTGTACTTCCTGATTTGGATCTTTCATAGTCGTTAAGTAATACATACCCAAGACCATATCCTGTGAAGGAGATACGATAGGTTTACCGTTCGCAGGTGCAAGTAAGTTATTTGTAGCTAACATCAACATTCTTGCTTCTGCCTGAGCTTCGATTGACAAAGGTACGTGAACAGCCATCTGGTCACCATCGAAGTCAGCATTGAACGCTGTACAAGCTAATGGGTGAAGCTGAATTGCACGACCTTCAACTAATTTCGGTTCGAAAGCCTGAATACCTAATCTGTGAAGGGTTGGAGCACGGTTCAATAATACCGGATGCCCGTCAATAACCTCTTCTAAGATATCCCAAATAACAGGATCTGATCTTTCAATCTTCTTCTTAGCAGATTTGATATTCTGAACATAACCGCGTTCTATTAATTTATTAATAACAAACGGTTTGAATAATTCGATAGCCATTTCTTTTGGCAAACCGCATTGATTTAAGCGCAGAGAAGGACCAACAACGATAACTGAACGACCGGAGTAGTCAACACGTTTACCTAACAAGTTTTGACGGAAACGACCTTGTTTACCTTCAATGATATTAGATAAAGATTTCAACGCTCTGTTGTTAGGGCCAACTACGGTTCTTCCGCGTCTGCCGTTATCAATTAAAGCATCAACTGCTTCTTGTAACATTCTTTTTTCGTTTCTGACGATAATTTCAGGAGCTCCCATTTCCAAAAGTCTTTGTAAACGGTTGTTTCTGTTAATTACACGTCTATATAGGTCGTTCAAATCAGATGTTGCAAATCTGCCGCCATCGAGTTGAACCATTGGTCTTAGATCCGGAGGAGTAACAGGAACAACATCCATAATCATCCAAGTCGGATCTGTTTCAGATTGAATTAAATTATCCAATAATCTTAATCTCTTAATTAATTTTGATTTCTTTTGAACTGAAACACTGCCTTCAAGCTCTGTTCTGATTTCTTCAGCCAGTGCTTTAATATCAACTTCAGAAAGTAATTGTTTTATAGCTTCGGCACCGATACCTACTTTTAAGGTAGAATCTTCGTTTTCAGCCATATAATCATCATATTCTTCTTCGGACAATAACTGAAGTTTTTTGAAATCTGAATCACCGCCGTCTAAAACAACATAGCTGTTGAAATAGATAACCTGTTCAAGATTTTTCAAAGTCATATCTAAAAGTAAGCCTAAATAAGAAGGGATACCTTTTAAGAACCAGATATGAGAAACAGGAGCAGCAAGTTTGATGTGTCCCATTCTGTGACGTCTTACTTTACTATCTGTAACTTCAACACCGCAGCGTTCGCAGATAATACCTTTATGTCTTACTCTTTTATATTTTCCGCAATAACATTCCCAGTCCTTTGTAGGTCCAAAAATTCTTTCGCAGAACAAACCGTCTCTTTCCGGTTTTAATGTACGATAGTTTATAGTTTCCGGTTTTGTAACTTCGCCGTGTGACCATTGAAGTATTCTTTCCGGAGAAGCTATACTGATTCGTATATAGTCAAAATAATCTATACTTGTTGACATTTTTAAATGTTCTCCTTTTTATTTGAAGGGGAGAGGTTATCCCCCCTGAATTATCTTTATTACAAATCACCAAAAGTGGTTGGTGTTTCAAAGAAGTTAATATTTAACAACTCTGAATCAACATCTGACAACGTACGTTTTGGAGCAGCTTTTCTCAAGTCGTCCATATCAGTCATCAAATCAACTTCGGTTCCGTCTTTTTTAGCAACGGTTATATCCAAACCGATACTCTGCAATTCTCTTACAAGTACCTTAAATGATTCAGGAATACCAGGTCTTGGGATATTATCACCCTTAACGATTGCTTCGTATGCTCTGTTTCTTCCGTTTACATCATCAGATTTGATTGTTAACATTTCTTGCAGAGTATAAGCTGCACCGTAAGCTTCTAATGCCCATACTTCCATTTCCCCGAATCTCTGGCCGCCGAATTGTGCTTTACCACCTAATGGCTGCTGAGTAACAAGTGAATAAGGACCTGTACTTCTTGCGTGAATTTTATCATCTACCAAGTGAACTAATTTCAGGAAGTAAGTTAAACCAACTGCAACCGGTCTGTCAAACGGTTCACCGGTTCTGCCGTCAATAAGCGTAACCTTACCGTCTTCGCCAACCCAAGTTGCACCTGATTTTTTAATACCTTCAAGTAATTCACCTTTAGTAACGATTTCAGATTCGTTTTCACCGTACATTTCATCAAACGCAGGTGCTTCATAATGCTTACCTGTCAAGTATGCAGCCAAACCTAACAACAATTCGTAAGTCTGACCAACATTCATACGAGAAGGTACACCCAGCGGATTCAATACGATATCAACAGGAGTTCCGTCAGGTAAGAACGGCATATCTTCTTTTGGAAGAATTCTTGAAACAATACCTTTGTTTCCGTGACGTCCTGAAAGTTTATCACCGACAGAAACTTTACGTTTTTGAGCGATATAAACTCTGATTACGGTATTTGCTCCAGGAGGTAATTCATCACCTTTTTCTCTGTCAAATACCTTAACGTCAAGAACTCTGCCTCCACCACCGTGAGGAACTCTTAATGAATTATCTTTTACATCTCTTGCTTTTTCGGCAAAGATAGCTCTCAACAATTTTTCTTCAGGCGGATGTTCAGATTCTCCCTTTGGAGTAACCTTACCAACAAGAATATCATCAGGATAAACTCTTGCACCGATACGAACAATACCGCGTTCATCCAAATGTCTTAATGCATCTTCTGATACATTTGGAATTTCTCTTGTTATTTCTTCCGGCCCGAGTTTTGTCTGACGAGCTTCGATTTCTAATTTTTCAATATGTAATGAAGTGAAGATATCATCATGTACGCATCTTTCAGAAAGCAAGATAGCGTCTTCATAGTTGTAACCTTCCCAAGGCATATAAGCAACGAGAATATTTTTACCTAATGAAAGTTCACCACCGCAAGTTGAAGCACCGTCTGCAATTACATCGCCTGCTTTAACTTTATCACCTTCGTGAACAATAGGTCTTTGGTTAATACAAGTATCCTGGTTACTTCTTACATATTTCATCAATGTATAAATATGAGATTTGCCATGTTGATCTTTGATAACAATTTCTTCACCAACTACTCTTTCAACGGTACCGTCAACATCAGCAACGATAACCATACCGGAGTCTTTCGCAACACGAGCTTCCAAACCTGTACCAACTCTTGGTCTTTGAGTAATCAAAAGAGGTACTGCCTGACGCTGCATGTTAGAACCCATCAATGCACGGTTCGCGTCATCATGTTCGATAAACGGAATCATTGATGTAGCAACAGATATAATCTGAATAGGACATACACCGACATAGTCAACACGAGAAGCCGGCTCCATGACAAATTCAGAACGATATCTTACAGGAACAATCTCATCTTTGAATGTTCTGTCTTTATTCAATTTAACGTCTGCCGGAGCGCAACGGTAATTTTCATCGGCGTCAGCTGTCATATAAACAACTTCATCGGTTACAACACCATCTTTAACAACAAAGAACGGTGATTCAATGAAACCGTAATCGTTAACTCTTGCGTGAGTAGCCAATGAACCGATTAAGCCGGCATTCGGGCCTTCCGGAGTTTCAATAGGACAAATACGGCCGTAGTGAGAAGGGTGGATATCACGAACAGGGAAACCTGCTCTTTCTCTTTGCAAACCGCCAGGTCCTAATGCAGAAATACGTCTTTTGTGAGTTAATTCTGCAAGCGGATTAGTCTGATCCATAAATTGTGATAACTGTGAACTTCCGAAAAATTCTTTTAATGACGCAACCAAAGGTTTTGTATTTAAAAGATTTAACGGAGTCAATGTTTCGGAATCCTGAAGAGTCATTCTTTCTTTAACGATTCTTTCAATTCTTGAAAGACCAACTCTGAACTGGTTTTGAAGAAGTTCGCCAACCGAACGGATTCTTCTGTTACCCAAGTGGTCAATATCGTCTAATGTCCCTTCATCATAAGTTAAGTTGATTAAATATTCTATAGTTGAAACGATATCTTCAACAGTCAAAGTTCTTTGATTTTTAGGAATATTTAAGTTAAGTTTTTTATTTAATTTATAACGACCTACACGACCAATATCGTATTTCTTGGCATCAAAAAATCTTGATTCAAGAATTTGACGGCCGCCCTGAGGAGATGCAGGATCTCCGGGTCTGATTTTTTTGTATAAATCAATTAAAGCTTCATCGGTAGTTTCTGCTGTATCTTTATCAAGAGTTTTCTTTAAGAAATCAAAATGAGTGAATTTTGATTCCATTTCAGCAACAGTAATACCCATAGCTTTAAGTAATGTTGTAGCTAAAATTTTTCTGTTTTTATCAATTTTAACGTGGATAACATCATTGGCATCTGTTTCGAATTTAACCCATGCACCTCTGTTCGGAATCATTGTAGCGTTATACAAACGTTTTCCGTTCGGAGAGATAGTTTTATCAAAATAAACACCAGGAGAACGAACAATCTGAGATACGATTACACGTTCTGCACCGTTTACAATGAATGTACCTTTGTCAGTCATAGTCGGAATATCACCGATATAAACTTCCTGTTCTTTAATTTCACCGCTGTCACGGTTAACTAATCTGATCATTACACGCAATTGCTTTGCATAAGTTGCGTCATGAATTCTGGCTTCCTCTACCGTATACTTTGCATTGTCAAAAGTATAATTCGGTAAAAAGTGCAATTCTAATCTTCCTGTATAGTCTTTAATAGGTGAAAAAGCAAGTAATTCTTCTTTTAAACCTTCAGTTAAAAACCATTCAAATGATTTTTTCTGCACTTCAATAAGATCGGGTAAATCGTCCAAACGAGTATGAGGAATACCCATCGGCGTTACTCTTTTTTCGTATTTAGTGTTAGACATTAAGTCACCTCGTTTTAATAATGGTGTGTACTACAAAAATTTTTCTAACTTAAGGCTGTTGACCCTCTACCGATTAATTTTTCATGTTTATTTTCCGGTAAATAATGCAATTTTCATGGGTTTGTAAAGTTGGTAAAAAGCACTTATACTCAAATTTTCAGAGTTTTGGGCACAATTTACCCCACCCTACATTTGCATGTTCTCTAATCTTATTACATCAATATTTATAGTCAAGAAATTTTGGGGTATTTTTCCTAAATTTTTCACATTTTTCTTAATAAAAATTTACAATAAAAATACGCATAGCCAAAAGTTTGACTATTCGTGAATTACACTGTCAACCCCTATTTTTAAAATTTGCTAAACATTGCATAAATAAAGGGTTTTGGCAAAATCGCCAAAACCCGCTCAATACAAAACATATAAAGATATTATCTTATAAACTCTTTTTAAAATTTTTATAAACTTATTTAAAAATTTGCAAACAAAAAGGTCATAAACCAAAATAGTCTATGACCAATAATTTTCAAGTCCGGTAGCCTAATCTTTGACAATTCCGTTATTATGGAACATCAAAGATTTTTCTAGCTCCCATTTCCTTTGTCGGACATCTTCGATATGCTGTTTGATTTCATTGAGTTCAGAAAGCAAAGTATCTAAATCTTTGTCCTGATGAACTCTTTGAGCCGGTGTTTCTTTTCTTTCCGGAACAATATCATCATTCCAGTCGGCAAGAAAACAGCCTTTTTCAAATAACATTCTTTCGTAGTCCATTTCACATATCTCCAATAATCTCTAGCTTATGCTTAACCTCTGTCTGACAACAATTCCTGAAAGAAATCTGTCAATTTGAAGTTGCCATATTTAAACGGATAAGGCTTTCTCATATACTCTGTATCTGTAATACGATTTAATGTTTCCATTTCTTCATTTGACAATGTTCCGAAATCAAAACTTGTCATTTCAGCATAATCAATCATTAAATCTTCTACATCCATAATTCTTTTTTCAGACATTTCTACACTCCTTAAACATGTATTAAACTCTACATGCAATAAGTCGGCTCTTTAGTGATATAACTTTAGAAATTTTAGATAGTTTGTAACAATTATTAACAATATAATTTTAAAACGGAACCTGAATATTGAATTCAGATCCCGTTTTCGTAGGGTTAGTTAATTGGATAAAAGAGGGTTAAATTAAATCTTTTTAAGCATTAGCTACATATTTTGGAGCTAAATCTTTTATGCCCTGATCCCTTGCTTCTTTTGCAGCTTTAATTTCTTCCGTTATTTCTTGAAGCTGAGTAGTCAAGGATTCTTTTTCTTGAGCAATTTTTCCTTCTTCAACTTTTAAATTCTTTTCTTCTTGTTGTTTAACAAGTTCTCTGCCCTGAACCCACAGAGAATTCATAATATAATTCTGCATATTTTGCATCATTGCAGGATTTTGCTGCATCATGCCTGCATTTTGTTGTTGGAACATTGCAGTCATCATTGGAGCATTAGAATTCATATACTGCATTGCAGATGCATTTGCAAAAGACAAATAACCAATTGCCCTGCCCATCATTGAACCGGGACATTTCAACAAATCACCTATTGAAACACTTCCGTTACCAATAATTGCGGCATATTCTTGGAGATGTCTTAATTTTCTTGAAATCTTATTCAGTTTATACTGAATATCGGATTTCTGCTTTAGCAAGTCATGTACTCTTGCTGCAAACATTAAGAATGCCATAGCCTTACCTACCTTTAACCTTTTTAACTAACCTAATTTTTTTAACCTACATATATATAAAAACATGCAACATCAGGTAATTGCATGTTTTTAGGCTTTTATTAAGTTTTGTTAACAATTCTGGTTTACTTTGTAGTCGGGACTTTTTCCACAACCTTATCAATAAGCCCGTATTCCATAGCTTCATAAGCAGAAAGATAGTGATCTCTTTCGCAATCTTCACGAACTTTATCAGGATTTTGACCTGAATTTTTTGCAATAATATCAATCAACATATCTTTCATTCTGCGAATTTCTTTTGCTTCAAGTTCTATATCGGTTGCCTGACCTTTTGCACCGCCTAACGGCTGGTGAATCATTATTCTTGAACTTGGCAGGGACATTCTTTTACCTTTTGCGCCAGAGCAAAGCAAAAACGCACCCATTGATGCAGCTTCGCCCAAACATATTGTTGAAACAGGTGCTTTAATCAAATTCATAGTATCATAAATAGCCATGCCGGCAGTAATAACACCTCCGGGGCTATTAATATATAACATGATGTCTTTATCAGGATTTTCGCTATCTAGGAGTAAAAGCTGCGCAACAACAGAATTTGCGACATCATCATCTATTTCAGTGCCAAGAAAAATTATTCTTTCTCTTAATAATCTTGAAAAAATATCAAAAGACTTTTCTCCTCTTGATGATGCTTCAATAACCGTAGGCACATAACCCATAATCTTCATATAAGTTTCCTGATCCATTTAATTCTCTCCTTTTTTACAATTTTATTCCAAACTATAAGATTGTGCAAGTTTACAAACCAAATCAGATAAAACAAATTACTCTTAATTTCTTACCATTCACATGCTATAATTAACATATGAAAAAACTTATTACATTATTAATAATATTATTAATCAATATATTGCCTGCAATTTCAGAAGAGACAGATGTAAAACAACTCACAAATGATGATGTGGTTCTGTATCAATCGGACAATGGTGATAAGTGGGGATTAAAAAGTCAAAGCGGAGAAATTTTAACTAAACCTGTTTATAAAAAAATGATAAGAATAGGTTATCACAGCTGGCTTGTCCAATCTTCAAAAGATAAATACGGCCTGACAGATGAAACAGGGAATGTTATAATATCGCCGAAATATAGACAAACTGACAGAATATTAGGTAAATATGTAAAACTTGGCAACACTAATGATTTTGGGCTATATGATGAATACGGGAAAAATATAATTCCGCACAAATATCAAAAAATTGATTTACTTTTCGGCAAAATGTTTCTAACAATGAAAAATTATAAGTACGGAGTTATGAGCTTTGACGGAAAAGTATTACTAGATAACGAATATGATGATATATACATGCCATCTTCAAGTGTAATGCGTATTCTTTACAACGGCGAATGGTATGAAATTGAACAGGTTAATGCTCAGACTCTGTCACTTCCGGAAAACGCAAGAGAACATATTTATGACAAGGATACAGATATAAATCTTTATAAAATTGTAAAAGAAACCGGAATTATTTCAGGATATTCGGTTGTAACTTTTTCAGATTACATAATAAAAATCTTTTCATCCATATCACCTGCACACGAAGAAACAATTGACGAATTATTATTATCACACGGAGCGGATACAATCAGCCTTGTAAAAAAAATGAGCTGGATTCCAAAATATCCTATCACATATGCACAAAAATATTACAAAATAGTCAGAAATCCTAATTCAGGACCGCTTGTCGATTTTAAAAACGATTTGAGAAAGAAAATGAATTAATTTTTATTTAAGGATACAATTGTCGGCGCGTTCAAACCATTTTGTACCGCTGACATCTGATAATTTCTGTTCTAAAAACTCTGCATAATCAGGATAATCTATCCTTTCTTTTACAAGCTCTTTTAAAGCTCTGTTTTTATTTACATCACCCTGCGTTTGCTTAAATCCCATTTTTTCATAAAACGGTACAGCTTCTTTATAAGCTACTAAAAATACATCTTCAAAATTATTTTTTGAAGCTTCTATTACAGAATCCATGAGTTTTTTCCCTATATTTGCCCCTCTTAGATTTTTATTTACGGCAATAGAATCTATATACAAAGTTAAAGGTTCTTTAATTTTTCCGTCAATATCAAGACTTCGTGAATATATTGCTGCTTTTATAGATCCCCATTTGTTTCGGGCAATCAAAAAGGTTGTATCCGGATCCTTTAATGCCTGCCTGTAGTCTTTGATATTATCCGCAATATAACTGTCATATACAGCCTTATCCATAGTTGGTTTTCTGCATTTCTTCCAAAACGGATGGGAAGAAGTATTTGCAAATATATCTAAAAAAAACTGACCAATTCCGCCAAGAAAAGTATTTGTATAACTTTTATTATAATCAAGTTCTCTGCATTCCAATATACCCTGACTTGTCTTAATTTTAAAAGGCTTTATCGGGCAATTTCTTGAAGTATATGAAATATTAGGGTTTACACTGTTAATTTGCATTCAAATATTATAAAACAAAACAAAAAATAATTTGCTTTTATGGACTATTATGAATTATTCGTGATATACTAGGCTTATGAATAAGAAGATAAAAATAGGATTAATTGGTTTAGGTACTGTTGGCGGCGGAGTTTTCAAATGCCTTCAGCAATATGAAAACATTGAAATTGTAAAAATCGCCGTTCACAACAAAAATAAAAAAAGAAACATTGATAATCTGGATGAAAGCATAATTACCGACAATCCTTATGAAGTTGTCAATGATCCTGAAATTCAGATAGTGGCAGAACTTATTGGCGGAACAGAACCTGCGTATGATTTAATCAAAACCGCTATGATTAACGGAAAACATATAGTAACCGCAAACAAAGAACTTCTTGCAAAGCATGGCGAAGAACTTTTTAAAATTGCGCAAGAAAATAATAAAGTCATTTTGTATGAAGCAGCCATTGCCGGCGGTATTCCTTTAATTATGCCGATAAAAACAATTCTTGCCGGAAATAAAATCAGCAAAATTAAAGCTATTTTGAACGGTACAACAAATTATATTTTAACCAAAATGGATGTTCTTGGTGCATCATATAATGATGTATTAAGGGAAGCTCAAGACCTTGGATATGCAGAAACAAACCCGACAGGCGATGTGGAAGGCTTTGATGCAGCATACAAAATCACAACACTTGCAACTATTGCATTCGGTAAAAGAATAAAATTTGAAAATGTATATAGAGAAGGTATTACGCAAATTCGTCCCGAAGATATGAAAGCTGCAAATGAAATGGGTTATAAAATAAAACTTATTGCATCTGCAGAAATGGATGAAAATAATCATGCGGATGTAAGAGTTCATCCGATGCTTGTTCCAAAGACTAAAACTCTCGCACACATTGATTATGTAACTAATGCCATTACATTAACCGGACACCCTGTCGGAGAAATTACACTTTCAGGGCCGGGAGCAGGAGAATTTCCTACTGCAAGTTCAGTTTTAGGAGATATACTCGCAATTGTTTCAGAACTAGACAACGAAAACATTTTACCGATGATGAAATGTAAACATGATGAAAATGCTGTTATGACAAATATTTTAGATACAAAAAATAAATACTACTTATCGATAACGGCAAACAATAAAACGGGTGTAATTGCAAAACTTGGTAAGGCATGCGAAATAAATAATATCAGTCTTGCAAGCATCGTACAAAAAGAAATTGCAAAAGATGAATGTGCAGAAATTACTGTTATTACAGAGCTTTGCAAAGAACAAGATATGAGAAACGTAATTGAATACTTAAAAGCTGATGAATCCATTGTCAATGTTAACAGCCTGATTAGAGTTCAATTGTAATTGTAACAAATTATTAATATAAAATTTTAGAAAAAGGCAATTAATTTAGAGTTATATACTTTATATATACAAGAGCAGAGTATATATAAGGATTTATTTATGGCAAAACTTCAGAGCAGAGCTGTAGAGCAGGTTAAAAGCATGGCAACGGCCTCCGGAGAGGGATATGTATCTACTGATTTAAAACTTCATCAGGAAAATGATACAAACGGCATACTTGGTGCAACATTCGGAGCCATGACCAAAAATATTTTAGATATTGTTTGGGGTGCAATTGGTTTTGATGCCAATGTAACCGCAGGGTATGAACAAGTTATGACAGATCCCGATTTAGCAATAGAAATTAAGGGCAGAAACTATTATCCTCATCCGGGGTTAGGAAATCTTCGCCCGTATAATGAAGCAGGAAATCCAAGCGGCGGAGTATTTTCGCTTTATACGATGGGTTAAGGAGTAAACAATGGATCAATACGGCGGAATACAAATAAATCCTGTTGGCAAAAGTTTTGAAGACACGTATCAAATACCTGATACTGGGTTGTTGAATACCACAACACTCCACATGTTTGCACAATATAATACACAAACTGTTGAATTTGAAGGTAAAAAAACAGAAAATTCAAACCGCAAAAATCCTCAGGAATTACAAATGCAAAATGAAATGCTTGCAAAAGCAAACAGAATGTTTTTTGAATAAATTTGTCTTATAAAATTTATAAGCCGAGAATTATTTTCTTTACTTCAGATTCATAATTCATCATTGAAGGCATACTTTCAGTTTTTTCGGCTTCTTTCAATTCTTCTTTTTTATCGGCTTTGGGACTAATCCCTTTGGGAACTGGAATATTTGCCTGCTGACGCATCTGAACAATATTATCTATTAATGCCTTTGCTTCCGCTTCAGAGTGAACTGTTGACGGATCAATTCCAAGGGCTATAAGTTTCCTTTTAGTAGCCTCACTTAAAGGTGAACCTGCACAATAGGAATAAGAATTTATAAAACTTACGGAATTTATAGACATAGATACACAGACCTTTCTGCATGGGGTTTAATGATATTTATAAAATTATCAATATAATTGACGGAATAAACACCCAAAACTTTATTTATGTTAACAAATGTTACAAAAAACATAAACTCTGAAATCGGAGCTTCTTTATTTTTTTTATATATGTAAGAGAGATAAATAAAAAAGAGGTAAGAGCTATGTCAATTGCGAATTTACAAGAAAAATTGTTATTCTTTTCAAGACAAAAAAGTCGTTTGAACACGGAATTGTCAAATATTCAAATGCAGCAGATGTCAGCCACAAGAAAAGCCGGTACATCTCAGATGGCATATAACCAATCTTTGCAAGAGTTATATTATGACCCTGAAATTGGATACGGAACAGATGAATATACAGAAGTTTTAGTTCAGCTTCAGAGTGACCATGAATTTGAAATGGCAAGTTTAACTGCTTGGGAATCTCAATTAGAAGCTCACAAAGAATCAACCGAAACACAATTAAATGAAATCACAAACTATGAAAATTCTTGGCAAAAATTATTAGCTAATAATATTAAAGTTGAATTCAGTTATGGAGGAGTCGGCGGCGGCGGTAAATAGGTACTAAATTAAATAAAAATCAGATAAAAAAAGAGTTCATTTCATATGAACTCTTTTATTGATCTAAATTAAATATATTTAATGGTCTGAATAAATATTTGTTTACATCGTAATCATGAAAACTATTTCTTGGCTTTTCAAAAACATTTTCGACAAGAGTTTCAACAAACCCATTATTCCGCAACAGGTCTGCTACTGCACTATCATAATCTCCGATAATCAAAGTAAACGAACTATCAGCTTTTTTAGATAACAAATCTGCAAGTTCTCTTATTCGATCCGCAGACAGATAAGGCCAAAAATTTCTGGCAAATAGAACAGTATTCTTTAAATCCATGTTTTTAATATCTTCTACAATATCACCTTGTTCAAAATTTACAAGAGATTTTAGAGAATGTTCAACCTTTACTGTTTTTGTATATTTTAACCTCGGGTCATTTGAACCTCTTGAAGGGATAGGTTCAAAATAATTATAAAAATCTCCCTTCAAATATGCATTACCCAATTCATACTCAGAATTTGTAATATTATAAACTCCTCTTTTTGCAAGCTTTAAATGGTTCAAATCTATATCCTTTGCTCTCAGGGGTAAAAATTTTGCAGCCTTATCTTTTAAACGATTTATTAAAACTGAAAGAAAAGAATAAGATTCTTCTCCATCAGAGCAAGCATGCATTACAACATTCACCTTTGGAACATTTTTGTATTTATTATTCAAAAAATCCACAACTTCCGGATAATACAAATCATCACGAAAAATTCTGGTATCACCCCTGTAGGCTAAATTGTCATCTGCATCTTTTACCTCATGAAAATATACACCAAATGAAACCGGCACATTTAATTTTACTGTATTCAGAGTAATCATATTTTACATAAAACACATAAAAAAATTTTTTGCACAAAAAGAGCCGGATTATAAAATCCGGCTCTTTTATATATTTTTAAAATTACGCTTTAGCTGCACCGGCTTTAGCAATAATTTCGTCTTCAACATTCTTAGGAACCTGTTCATATTTTTGGAATTCCATTGAGAATGTACCACGACCTTGAGTATTTGATCTCAAGTCAGTAGCATAACCGAACATATTTGCCAAAGGAACAATTGCTCTGACAATTACGTTTCCGGTATTACCTTGAGGTTCTTGACCTTCGATTCTGCCTCTTCTTCTTGAAATATCACCGATAATTGTACCTGTAAATTCATCAGGAATTTCAATTTCAACCTTCATCATAGGTTCAAGGATACAAGGTTGTGCTTTTTTACAACCTTCCTTAATTGCCATAGAACCGGCAATTTTGAACGCCATTTCAGAAGAGTCAACTTCGTGGTAACTTCCGTCATAAAGTTCTACCTTAACGTCTATCATTGGATATCCCGCTAAAATACCGCCTTCTAAAGCTTCTTCCATACCTTTTCTTGCCGGTTCAATGTATTCTTTAGGAATAGCACCACCAACGATTTTGTTTTCAAATACAAATCCAGCATTTTCTTCTGCCGGTGAAATTCTAACTTTACAATGTCCGTATTGACCTTTACCACCTGATTGACGGATGAATTTAGAATCCTGATCAGCAGTTCCTCTGATTGTTTCTCTGTATGCAACCTGAGGTTTACCAATATTAGCTTCTACTTTAAATTCTCTCAACATACGGTCAACAATAATGTCTAAATGAAGTTCACCCATACCGGAAATAATTGTTTGACCTGTTTCTTCATCAGATTTAACTCTGAAAGACGGATCTTCTTCAGCAAGTTTCTGAAGAGCGATACCCATTTTATCCTGGTCAGCTTTTGTTTTTGGTTCAATTGCAACTGAAATAACAGGTTCAGGGAATGTCATTCTTTCCAAAATAATCGGATCTTTTTCATCACATAAAGTATCACCTGTTGTAGTGTCTTTTAAACCAACAGCTGCACAGATATCACCTGCATAAACTTCATTTTCTTCAAGTCTTTGATCTGCATACATACGAACTAAACGAGAGATACGTTCTTTTTTACCTGTAGTTGAATTCAAAACATAAGAACCTGAAGTAATCTTACCTGAATATACACGTAAGAATGTTAGACGACCAACAAACGGGTCTGTCATAACTTTGAATGATAAAGCAGAGAACGGTTCATCATCAGAAGAATGTCTTTCAATCTTTGTTCCGTCTTCTTTTTCACCTTCAATAGCTTTAACATCAACAGGTGATGGCATATAATCAACTACATTGTTTAATAATAATTGAACACCTTTGTTTTTAAATGCTGTACCGCAAGTAACAGGAACGATCTTGTTATTACATACAGCTTTTCTTAAACCTGCTTTCAATTCTTCAATTGTAATTGATTCAGGATCTTCAAAGAATTTTTCCATTAATGCATCATCTTCAGAGCAAATAGCTTCAACCATAGCATCATGGTATTCCTGAGCCTTGTCTTTTAAATCTGCAGGAATTTCTTCTTCTTTAATATCTGTACCTAAATCATTAGTATAAATTTCAGCTTTCATTGTCATCAAGTCAACCAAACCTGTAAATTTATCTTCTGCACCGATAGGTAATTGGATAGGAACAGCATTAGCACCTAAACGTGTTTTAATTTGTTCTGCAACACGATAGAAATCTGCACCTGTTCTGTCCATTTTATTAACAAATACCATACGAGGTACTTCATAACGATTAGCTTGTCTCCAAACTGTTTCAGACTGAGATTGAACACCGCCTACTGCACAAAATACAGCAACAACACCATCCAATACACGCAATGAACGTTCAACTTCAATTGTAAAGTCAACGTGACCCGGGGTATCAATAATGTTAATTTGGTGTCCTTTCCATTCAGCAGTTACAGCTGCTGACTGAATTGTAATACCTCTTTCTCTTTCTTGTTCCATAAAGTCGGTTACCGCAGCACCATCGTGAACTTCACCTAATTTGTGAGTTTTACCTGTGTAAAACAAAATACGTTCTGTTGTAGTTGTTTTACCGGCATCGATGTGGGCAGCAATACCAATGTTTCTAATTTTTTCTAGTGGAGCTGGTCTTCCCATTTTTCTTTTCCTTCTTTTCTTTTATAAATTATGTACTACTTTTGCTATTTATATTTTAATGTCTGCATAGCAAATGCCGACATCATAAATTATCACACAAACATAAAATTTTTCAAATAATGCACATAATTTTTGTAACAAAAAAGATTTAAGATATGTTCATTTACGAATAAACATAAGGCGGACCATTTTTAATTTCCGACAAAATATTTTCTGCAGTATTTTTTAATTCTTCCTTTGACCTGCCTTCATCAACCTGTTTATAAAATTCTCTGACCAATGGAAAAATTGAAGAATCTTTCTTTGCTTTAAAGTTACGCAGTTCTGTTGAAACAAGGCGTTTTTGCAAGTTCAGTTCTGTTTCGGCATTAATCTTTTTAACCTGAACATCTTTTAGTGCTTCACCTGTAAGCTTTCCGCCGTACCCGACAGCAGTTATGCCTGTTATACCTGCAAATAAAAGTGCAAACTGCGGATTTGAAGTATCTAAAAGCCAATTATAAAAGAATGCCTTATAATCATCTACAAAAGAATTAAACGCGGGTTTTGGAGTTCCGTCACCCCCGATATTAGGATTTACTTTTGTTGCGGAAGTGTTAAATTTTTCGGTAATTTTTTTGAGAAACTCATCTTTTTCTGCACCATTTTCCCAGTTCAATAAAGATATCTGTTCTTTTGCAAAATCACGTATTCCTTTTGAAGTTTCAATTTCAACAAACATATGAGTTAAATTTTCTTTATCTGCATTTTTAGTTTCTTCACTTGAAGTTTTAACAATATTTTTTATCAAATCTTTTGTTTTATTCAAACTTTCTTCAAGATGCATCTTACTTTTAGTCAGATTTTTTAAAGACAAAAATCCAAGTCCTACAATCCCTAAAGCTGTCCCTATCCCAAGCAGAATATTACCCACAGGACTGCTTTCTTTGTTTTTATTTTTTATACCCTCACCTTTAAACGCAAACTGCTCAAAATTTTTCCTGCCGAAGCCCTGTTCTGCTTTTTCATTTTGAGGATTAATATATTTTTCAAAATCTGAAGAATATTTTGACAGCATTGCACGAATTATCTGCATTTTTCCCGAAAATGCCTGTGTCTCAATATCGATTAAGTTTTCCTGAAGATTTTTTTGAATATTTGCTTCTTTGCGTTTCACCCAAATATCTTTGTATCCGTCAAAAAAGGTTTTGCCGATAAAAGCCATTGCAGAAAGAGTTAAAACACCCGCTCCCGCAATAAAAGTTTTGCTGTTCGGACTTTGCACCATCTGGAAAATTACCTGATAATGCTCTTTACTCAAATTTACGTTTCTTGTAACAGCAGGAAGCCATTTTTCTTTTGAAAGATTTTTTGAAACCTTTGCGCTGTACCTTACAAAGCCTGTCAATCCCGCAATTGCACCCATTACACCCAGCGCTGCTGCACTCAATGGAAGCAATTTCCGATCTACAATTTTATTATCCGTATATAATTGATTCGGCAAACTTGCATCGTCAGAAATTAAAAAACTGTCTTTTATACCCGAAAGATTATTTTCATTTTCTTTTACGGTACTATTTACAACAACACCCTCTTTTGTAGTGTTTAAATTTTTTCTTTGGGATGAAGTGAGATTTCTGTGTTGTATTAAAGACTCATTAACAAAAGGATTAACGTTCATATTCTGCTATCCTTTCTTCTTCTCTTTTAAATTTTCGTGACAAGTTATGCAAAAAAGTTTTTAAATCAAATGCTTTTTGAGTTTCCTCTATTTTTTGTTCTTCCTCGGAATTTTCATCTGCACCAAACATGAAAAATATTGATTTCATTTTCTTTTTTATGCCGCTCATTAAATTTGAAAGACCTTTTTGTAAAGATGCTTTTAATTCCCCGAAAACTGCTGCCAATTTATCTGATATATCCGCAAACTTCTGTGCAATATTAACTATTACATTACTTATATTTGAAACAATATTTAAAACTTTACCTGCGATATTTAAAACAATATTTACGGGAATGGCTGCAATTTTAGGCATTGAAGCTGAAATAACCTGAGATAATTGAGATATTCTGCTTTGTGCATTTTCAAGAGTTTTTTGAAACTGTGCAACTGCTGTCAAAAAACTCTGTTGTGCCTGCTGAGCTCTTTGTTTTGCAGCTTTTTGATTTTTTAGCATTATACCCACTGCAAGACATTGGTTATAAGTCATTTCACCAACATTCCGGGGAACATCTCGCTTTGTTGTGGAATTACCGCCTGCCATACCGCTGCATATCGGACATGCCCCCATAGGCATACCATGCGGACAGCAACCAATTTTGGTACTATTAAAATGTGCAATAGCAGGCATAAAAAATCCTCTTTTTACTGACATAAAAGAGGAAACACTTATAATTCAGATATATCTATCTGTCCGTAGATAATCATCCGTGGAGTGTTCCGGCTTTTACGGTTGCGGCAGCAGCTGAAGATATTCACTTCATTTCCTCTTTTGTTCCTAGATATTAAAATAACTATATACCTATGTCAAATAATCTCAAATAAATATTTACAATTATTTATTCTCGGTATCGTTATTTTCTTCTTCCTGATTTTCGCTGTTTTTCTCTTGATTTACTATTGTACCCTGCACATCTCTGTAGATGTCATATTCTCTGATATTATTTACTCTCAACAATACAGAGCTTCCTTCTTTCTTTTTATAATTTACACCCTTTGTAAATTTATCAATTAATGCTCCGGTAGCTTTTGCAGTAGGCTCGACAGAAATAATACCGATAATTGAAGCCGTTTCAATAATCATTAAACACGAACCGACAGCACCGGATACCAATGCAAAAGGAGTGCCTATTATACCTTTCAGGGTATTTGCGATTAGTGAACCTTTGAGTTTTAATTGTTTTGTATTTGCACTTACTGTGTATATATCGCCGTTAGGGAAACGCATTTCGTTGATATCAATTATCATATTCGCTCTGCGATAACCCCATTTACTTTTTTCAACAGACCTGATTTTGCCGTTAAAAATAGTCCCCTTTGGAATTACAAAACCGCTTCTGTGCTCTGTATAAGTTTTACTTGTAGTAAACTGAACCGCCTGATTTGCAGAATCCTTATTCGCATTCACGCGCGTATTGTATTCAGATTTTATAATCAACGGATACTCTGCACCGTGAGGAATTTCACCGGCATAAGCCATCGGCATAGTTATAAATGAAATCAAAAATATAACAGACAAAATCTTTTTCAGCATAAAAACACTCTTTCTTTTATAATATCAATCGACAAAATAATCTTAACATAAATAACATATTAGAACAAATAGACAAATTAGTACGGACTGATACGCCATATTTTTCTTAAGAAAGGAAATCTGTGAAAGAATATTTCCCTTGTAGGATGTTTCAATTTTTTTATAATGGTAACAACCGGCTCGCAGGAATCTTTGTTCCATATTATAGCACCTGCGGGGAAAGGACTGAACCTGAGTCTTTTATTTGGAAGGTTAAGTTTACTTAACCCTTTTTCATTTCTTATTATCGGCTTTAATAATATTTTTAAAAGTTTAAATTCATCATATGCAATATTTCTTGGGGTGCTTGGCTCAAAATCGTTCAAAGCCATTTTATGCTCCAGCTTTTCTAATACCGGAGTCAGAGCATATCGTCTTTTACCGGCCTGCTCAACATAACCGCATCCGACACCTTTGTACAAAACTTTGTTGACAAAACGCCCGAATGTCATGCCCGGAGTGAATTTATTTAAAGCTGCAGAAATACTTGAGACCATTATTTATACCTACTTATTATTTAAAAACAAATAAAAATAAAATTGCGTATTTTTTCTGCAATATTAACAAATATTAACCAATCAAAACTTTTGCCGAATTCCGTGAAGGCACAAAAGAACTTCACAAAGCTATATGGTGGATTTTTGTAGTTTTAACAATTACACAAATAAATCACCATTTTTTAAATATAAAAAATACGGCAAGAATTATTAACGCAAAACCGACCAAATAATTCCATTTAAACTGTTCTTTTAGGTAAAAAACTGAAAAGAAGCTGAACACAACAAGTGTAATAACCTCCTGAATAGTTTTTAGCTGTGCGGCATTATATACATCATATCCTATTCTGTTTGCGGGTACTTGAAAACAATATTCAAAAAATGCAATTCCCCAGCTTGCAAGAACAACGGTCCAAATGGCAGAAGATCGGAATTTAAGATGTCCATACCAAGCAAAAGTCATAAAAATATTAGAAATAAGTAATAAACAAATAGGTGTAATAGCTCTTATCATAAGTATTTCTCCTCAACAGCTACAGATATAACATATAAGGATTATAAAACAAACAAAAAAAATCTTGACACAGAGTTTTTTTTATCTATAATTGATTATACGAGCGTTAAGCCGGCATAGCTCAATTGGCAGAGCAACGGTTTTGTAAACCGTAGGTTGTAGGTTCGAGTCCCATTGCCGGCTTTTTTAACGAAAAAATTTCTCAAGCCCTTGTGGCTCAGAGGTAGAGCACTCCCTTGGTAAGGGAGAGGCCGCGAGTTCGAGTCTCGCCAAGGGCAAATTTTAAGCCCGAGAGAGAACGGAACAGGGCAGAGAAATTAAAAATTAAATAAGGGTAGGTGGCCGAGTGGCTAAAGGCGACAGACTGTAAATCTGTTCTCGCGAGAGTACGGTGGTTCGAATCCACCCCTGCCCAAACTTTTTAAAGAAGGTCGAAAGACCTTCTTTTTTAATTGCAGGGGATTGGATGAGAACCACAGATTTGTGGTTCGAGCGAGGAGCGAGCAGAGGCTGAAAAGACACGACAAGGGTCGTGGCTTGTAATGCCGTTTATTGCGAGCGACTCAAGACAATCCACCCCTGCCCAAACTTTTAAAGAAGGTTGGAAGACCTTCTTTTTTAATTGCAGGGGATTGGATGTTCTATGTCATTGCGAGGACGAAAGTCCGAAGCAATCCGGCATTTTAGTTTTAACTATGTCAGAGGTTGACTGACTTTGATTAACCAAAATGTACCGGTAGACTAAAGTCTACCCTACTTGCTGAAGTCTACCCTTGTATCTTAGTAAATATTCAAAATCCACAAAACTCAAACAATGTTTGAAAATTTCAGCGTAAGAATAGTCAATTTTAGTCCGTTTTAAAATCTTTGGTGCAAAAATTATACCCTTCCGGCTTTTTATTCACGCCAACCTTTTAAGAATTGTTCTTCTGGTTGTCCTTTGAATATTTTTTCAAAAATCGTTTTGCAAATATTTTTATCTCTAATCGACTCACTTGCAGTATTATATATCCCAACCAATTCTACTTGATTTATAGGTATTTCATTATTATACATAAACTCTAAGTCAGATTTCAATTGTTTATATAGAGAGGTGCATTTTGCATCAATATTGCCTTGAATTGCATTCATTCTTTCATCGAAAGATATATTTTTATTGTTAATTCTATTTCTTGGTCTTATTTTAATATTGGATAGATTAGTTGTAGGAATGCGTAACATTACTAAACCGCTATTTCTACCTTTTTGAAATTCTAAAATATAATTACATAAATTATTTCTATCTGCGGAACTCCAATATTTGCTAAAACTATCTAGTTCTAACATATAAACTTGTTTATGGTAAGAGCTAGGATTAATAAAACCTGACTCAATAATTTTTTGAAAATTTTCAAAGCTCGTCATATGGTACAAATATCTTGGGATTTTATGTTTGCCAATAGTTTGCGATAATTGCTCAGTATCTTTTGCCAAAGTAGGAACATATTTTAATCCTTTAAAATTTATTGGTCCTAAAACTGTTTTTTTGCATAGCAAACTTTTGGCGAGTTTTCCGCCTCGTTCAACCATAAAATTAAATGCGACTTTTTGTAATCCCATTATAGAATTATCCCTTATTTCCCCTGTGTATATCTATACAAAGTGTTTTTCTTTTCAAAAATTGCTTAATTGTTACAAAAATACAAAATTACACTTGAAAAATAGAAAAAATGATTTATAATAAGAGTAGGGAGTGGGCATCCCTAGATACCCACTATGCAGTCCCTACAAGAAAATCGAGATAATTTGTAAAAAATGTCCTAGTAACGATAGGACATTTTTTATTATCTGTTTTTTCAATGTAATCACCCCCTTTCTTACACCTTCATGCAGAAAAGTTGATGTGCGTATAAGGGTAGTGTGGAACTGTCCTACTCTTGTTATAAATCATCTATCAAGGTGCTGTAAACTAATTATAGCATAAAATAGTCAAACTACCTGTTCTTTCTTCTCAAACCTACTGTTATTATACAAGGGTCGTGGCTTGTAATGCCGTTTATTGCGAGCGACTCAAGACAATCCACCCCTGCCCAAACTTTATAAAGAAGGTCGAAAGACTTTCTTTTCTATTGCAGGGGATTGGATGTTCTATGTCATTGCGAGGACGAAAGTCCGAAGCAATCCAGCTTTTTAGTTCTAACTATGTCAGAGGTTAACCGACTTTGATTAACCAAAATGTACCGGTAGACTAAAGTCTACCCTACTTGCTTACTTTACAATAATCGCTATTTAAATTTGGTGCAAAAAATTGCACCCTACAAGCTAAAATAGGTCGGGCTTTAGCAAGACACATATTTTACAAGTTTTTGACGGGTTAAAACCCGTCCTATTTCCTTAAATTTATATTTAAGCTTCTTTGTAATCTTCAATTCCAAGCTTTTGGGCTTCACATAAAAATTTACTAACCTTATTTACAAAATACCCAATACATCCTATAGCTCCGGCTATACATCCTAATATAGCACCTGAAACTCCCCTCAATACTTTTTTATTTTTAGCAAATAATAGTGAAATTCCGGCACTTGTTATACCACCTATCACACTTGAAACCGCGACTTTTCGTTTAAATTCATCTGCAGTATAGGTTTTAAGGGATGAAACAGATACTTTATCACATAATTTTTCGTATTTATCGGCATTCTCATTTGGAATTGTAATTTTTTTGCATTTTTGAGTATAATTGTCTTTGACTTCATACAAAACTTTTCCATCAGGCGTATTACCTAATCTTCGATAAACTTTAACATTATTGTCAATCATAATTATTCCCTTTTTAATTTATAAAATTGCGAAACAAAAATTTTTGCTATTAATTATTTTTTTTTAATATATATTTTACATTGCTATATCATTTTACCTACCTAAAAACTTAAATCGAATAAATCTACGCCCAATTAATCTAAACACATATATGTTAACTGTAAAACTTCACGAAAATTGCCTTATACCAAATAAATATTACAAAAATTTAACGGACTTTTTTATCAATGTAATTCCCTACTTAATGATATTTGCTAAATCTGATTTTTTCGTTACAGGTTGACCACTAGCTTGTTGTATTTTTCTTACACTACTGATTAACTTGTCTTTATCAGCAAAGTTTATATAATTTTGCAAATAACTTTTCCGTAAATGTTTTTCCTTTAGTCTGTAGGGTGCAATTATTTGCACTCAAAAGTTATTGTCGGACAAGTATGCCTAACCTATAAGCTTTTATAAATATGAATAATTCGTTTTATAAATAACACCTAATTCATCAGCATAATCTTGCCAAAATCGGTGAATTCCTTTAATCTGTTCATAGCCGACATCAAATTCCGTTTCTGATTTTATTTTCTGTATTTCTTGCTTAAATTCTTGTACTACCGTTTTATATTTAGATTGTAATTCTTCAGCGCTGTATTTTCCTGTTGATTTTAGTTCTTTTATTTTAGCGGCTAACTGCTTGATAGTTGTGATACCATGAAACTCTTTTGGTAATCTATCTGTGAGTGCACCCAAAATTTCCGGATACATGTAAAATACATGCTCTGCTTCATATAAAGCCATTTGTTTTTCATCAATAGGCTTAAATTTGGGAGTTTTCATTAAAAGAGAAAATTCCCCATTCTTATTAAAGGCTATAATATCATCACAATGTCTGAACATATATCCAAAATCATCAAAACTGATTGGAGTAGATAGCGATTTATCCCCGCACTCATGTAATGCAGGGTGTCCATGAACGACCGAACAACTTTTTGGTAAATGTAATTGATCAAAACCTGCACTTACTTGATGTTCATCGCCCTTATATTCTCCAAATATTTTATGAGATTTTTTATCAATAATAACCATATGTTCGTATGGTTCATCCGAATGTAATGCGCAAACAGCTCGTTCTTTTGCATATTTACGAGCACCTTTTAAGCTCGTAAAGTTACTTTGTAACGATGGAATCTTATTTTCAGGAGATATACTACTTTTACCCGAAATCATATCTTCAATCCATTTCATTACAGTTTTTCTAGCTTTTGATCCATCAACAGTTACATTTTCAATAATTTCATTTGAAGTTGCACTTTTTATACTTTTATTAGTTATTTCACTCTTAATAACCGTTTTAAAATTAACTATATCCGCTTTTAATGGTACATATTTCAAACCAAATGTATTTGTTATTTTATGTTGTTTAGTACATAACAAACTTTTGGCGAGTTTTCCGCCTCGTTCAACCATAAAATTAAATGCGACTTTTTGTAATCCCATTATAGAATTATCCCTTATTTCCCCTGTGTATATCTATATAAAGTGTTTTTCTCTTCAAAAATTGCTTAATCGTTACAAAAGTTTATAGCGCGCAATTATTAAGTTGAAAAAATTTTAATGTCACCCTGCGGGCAATCATCGCAAGAAATCTTCATAGCTTTTAATTCTGAAAAACGGATTATGACGAGAATTTTTCATCATAATAATTCTATCCTTATAAAATTCTTTTTGTGCAGAAAGTTTAAATATCGGATCATCATCCCCTATATAAGCACGATCGAAAATATCTTTTATGTTTTTAGAATTCTCTTTATAAATTTTTTCTAAAGCCTCAAGTTCAAGATTACAACTTTCCAGCGTTCTTTTTGAAGGATGAAAATTATTGTATTCTTCATCTGTTTTGACAAGATAATTTCTTGCAAAATCATCACAATTTTCTTCGTTTATTTGTCTGAATGTTTCCAGCATTTTAGACGACAGACCGTAATGTTCATCAAACAAATACGGGTTTCCGCTTATTGCGATTTTTTTATTTATCTTAAAATCAAACGGATAAATTGAAGCCATAAAAACCCCGGCAGAAAAAGCGAGAAGATTTATTTCTTTATATTTGGAAAAATCAAAATTCAGATTTGTATCAAAATATTCATACAAAATCAAAACATCAGAATCGGATTCAAGATGTAAAAATTCAAACTCATCACACCCCCAACCCGAAAAAAATAAAATTAATTTATCAGAATTTTTATTGATGTAATACTGCTTCATGCAAAATATTATACAGCATGTTTTATATTTTGAGAAACTTGTTTTTTAGAATTTAAAAATTTAATTCTGTATTTATCACTTACTTTTCCTATCTGATTAAGAACAATTCCCGAAATAAAACCAAGCGCGAGAGATTTTCCGCCAGAAACAAGTTTGGTAGCAGAGCCTATTGAAGTAGCCAAAGCACCTGCAACCGGAATACCTGAAGTCAGCATGACTGAAATTTTTTCATCATCATTATGTGCATATTCAAGCCCTCTGAGAATCATCATAGTAGATAACACTACCGTTAAAATATCAGTTGGAGCAGAACCTATTGCCAAATCTCTGACCTTATCAAAGAATTCAACTATTTCTGTATTAACGGATTTATCAAATGATTTTACTGCATTTTGCACCGCAATAGCCGCACCGGATTTTGACAGTTCAAACGGGGCTATCTTGTAATAAATAGACAACATATCCTGAATTTCACCCGTTGATTCATCCTCTGCCATTTCAGATATAGAATTTATATGTGACTGTTTATATGCTTCGTGTTCCTTTACCAACTCGGGAGATATCTTATCCGTAACCCTATGCTCTGATAACTTGTTTAGCTCTTTTAAAAATAACTCTTTATTATTTTTGAGTCCTTCAGGGTTGTTTGCGAACCATTCAAGCCTTTTTATTATTTCTTCCCCCTCTATATCATTTTCAGGAATAAAACTGCTGAGTTTAGCTATATATTCTGAAATTACTTTTGTTTTGTCATTTCCGGTGTATGTTATAACATTCCTTGCCAATGCTATATTCCCGGCCAAGAGTGTTTTATCCCCCTGTATCTGTTCCGCAGCAATAAAGGTCTGCCACATTTCTTTACGGCGGAATTTATTTTTACTCGACCAAAAATCCTTAAAAGACGCATCCCAAAAACTCGAATATAGTTTTGAATTTATGGCTTTAATGTACGCATATCTGTTTTTCATTGCATCAGGATTAATAAAGTTATCAACCACAATTTTTGCAGTTTCTCTATGTTCTTTTGCTTTTGCAACAAGTTCTTTTTTAGTATAATTTTTACCTTTAAATTCCACAATTTCATCAGGAGAATTTTCAAGAATATAATTATCTAACTTATCAAATATTCTATACATTTTGTCAAAACTTTGTTTTGTGTTTTTATAAGACTTAACAACTGTTTTCCTTGACATGTTTTCAAACACATCAGAAATAAATTTATGTAATTTTTTTGTAGGTTCTGTTTTATACATAAGTTTCATAAACAAAATATCTTTTACAGAGGTTATATTATTGATAGCTTCTGTCTTTTTTATAAAAGTATTTAGCCCTTTCAGTGCATGTTCATAAAATTTTGAGCTTCTTGAATTATTCAGGTTAGATAACTCTAATTTATACTCAATAAAATCTTTTAATTTGCCCATATATTTTGCTGCACCCTTTTGAACCCCTCTTGAACAACCCAATAACAAAACCCCTGTTATCATACCCGTAATACCGAGAGCTAAAGCGGGATTTGACTCTTTCTTATTTTGAACAGATATAAGTGAAGCATCTGCATTATTTCTATGCAAAGACGAATTTTGTTTATTTTTGAGTGCAAACTGTTCAAAAATACTTTTATATGGAAGATAGTATTGACTTGTATTTAGCTGTATTTTATTCATAAAATTTTGTTATTTCGGTTGTTAGTATTTTTTAGAAAACATAAACTAAAAATTTTTTGCTGTTTAATATCTGATAAATATTTTAAATTATACCATGGTGATTGTATCGAGTTCGTAAAAATTAATTGTAAATGAGATGATTTTATTATATCATTTTATCACTTATTTTATATAGAGGGGTATTATGAATAAAGCTTTAAAAATTACAGGAATTGTTGTAGGAATATTGTTACTTATTTTATATATATGTTTTCTGTTTGTTTTACCAAGGGTAATTGACATTTCCCAATATAAAGAACAAATTCAAAAAATAGTTAAAGAGCAGGTTAATCTTGACCTTGAGTATTCTAATGAGCAGTTTATAACAACCCCGCTTTTAGGTGCAGGCTTTAAAGCAGATGATATTAAAGTTACCTTGCCGGACAAAACAGTTGTGCTATCAGCCGATAATATAAAAACAGCCATATCTTTACCGCATCTTTTACTTTTAACAATAAGGGTTTCAGGTGTAGATATTCAAAACCCGTTTATTAATATTGAAATTTTAAAAAACGGCGAAGATTATAAAATAGTTAAACATTTTGAAGATTTACTCAATGCGAAAAAAGAAGAAACCTTCGCTCAAAAACCTGTAATTGAAGAAACTGACGGTTTTAGATTTAATCCGGAATGGGTAAAAATTGTAATACCAAATGTCAGATTACACAATTATAAATTACTGATAACAGATTTAGCATCCAAACATTATCTTGATTTGCACGGTGATAAATTAATTTTTGGATATTTTGACCGCAAGAGTATTAGAGTCAGAACTGCTGCCGATTTATACAGCGACACAAATAAAAATATTTCAGCAAACATTGATATTGATACATTCCTGCCGCCGCCATCACCTGAACTTGATGAAGAAGATGATCCGGCTGAAAAAATAGACATTATGTTTATTAATCCGGTAAAAACATATCAAAATTATGACTTAAAAGCTGATATTGATACAAAAATTAAAGTAAGAAAAGCAAAAAACGGCGGATATAATTCGTACGGACACTTTAATGTCGAAAATCTTACACTTCGACTCTCTCAAATCCGCTTGCCAAAAAGCTATTTCAGAGTTAAAACATTCGGATCTAATGTCGCTTTGGATACAAATATTTACACAACCAAAGACGAAAACATAAATATTTTCGGAAGATTAAATATTTCCAAACATCCAAGAATTGACCTAAATATAAAATCAGCATCAATAAAATTCCAAAACCTTTTAACTTTATATAAAGCATTTTTGGATTCTTTGCAAATCCCGAATGAATTGGGGCAATATAAAGCATCAGGTTCACTCCTTGCAGATTGTTATATCAAAACAAATTTCAAAAAATTAAAATCAGACGGATTTATAAAAGTTGAAGGCGGTTCACTACAGGTGAGAAATCTTGGAGAAGTGCTTTCAAAAGTTAACATAAATCTTATGCTTGATGACAATGTCTTAAATATAGTTAATTCCGGTCTGTTCGTTGAAAATTCAGAAGTAAAAATTAACGGTTCAATTAACGAAAAATCATACACTGACGTAAATATTAAAACAAATGCAATCCCGCTTTCAAAATTATTCAATGCCTTTGCTCCGAAAAATTTAAGAACAGGATTTAATTTAAAATCCGGCACACTGTCGTCTGATTTTAATATTAAAGGCAAAATGAAAGAAGCCATAACAAATATCAATTTTAAATTAAAAAATTTTGATTTTGCTGACAGGAAAAACACTTTTGACATAAAAAATTCAGAGCTTGGTTCGGTATTTATTTATGAAGCAAAAACACAAAACCTTTTGGGCGAAATTTTGAATAAAGATTTTCGTTTTATCTTGCCAAAAACAGCTTCAAACATTTATATTCCAAGAATAAAAGTTAATGTAGAAGATAAAAATATTACAATCGCAAAAAATGACTTGTTATTTAATAATGCATCTAAAATCGTTTATTCCGGAAAAATAACCGATTATGAAAAATTAGAAAATATAATTTTTGATGCAAAAGGTTCTGTAAGCACTCAAGACTTAATAAAACTTATCGGCAGAGAATTTAAACCTTATATTAATGCAAAAGGTTCTATTCCTGTTGAGCTTTCACTAAACGGAGATGCGGATAAAAAGACTCTTTACGCCGCAGCTTTGGCAAACAGCGGAAATTACATTACACCTGTTGATATTGATTCTTTGCAGAACAAAGATACATCCCTTCAGGCAACTTTAATATTTAAACCCAAAAGATTAAAAATTAAAGACACCGGTTTATTTACAAGAACCGTATCTTATGACGAGGAAGGCAATAAAAAAATATCTCTCGGGAATGTTGCAGATCTTGACGGAACGGTTGAATTTAACCGCATTAACCTTATGAAGTTTGATATCCCTCAAAATTTGGCAGGTAAAATATACTTATTCCCGCGTTCAAAATTTGTAATAGATAAAGCACATATTTATGCATTCGGCAGCTTAATTTCTCCGCTTGTAAGAGGGGATCTTAATATAAATAATCTGTTCATACCTGAAATTCGTACCGCATTAAACAGTTTAAATATCGGGTTTACAGGCAGAAATATAAACATTAATATGAAAGATTTAATGCTCAAAAATTCAGATATTAGTGCAGATGCGAAATATTCACTTGAACCAAAACAAAATATTGAACTGAATGATTTAAAAGTAGATTCAAAACTTATAAATGTTGATGATTTAACTTCGGTACTGGCATTGGTTGATCGTCATATACCAAAGATACCTTCAAAATCATCAGCACCTGCTGATATTCCTGTCAGTATTCCAAACGGTACAATCAATATGCGCAAAATTGTTACCGGTAATATTGAGCTTGCAAATACAATCTCAAGACTTATTTTGAGAAATAATATTCTCTACCTTAATAATTTATCAACAGCAATATTTAAAGGCAATGTCAACGGGAATATTGATGTAAACCTTTTATCAATGTTAATAAATGCAAATGTTAACGGCAAAAACATAGATATAGAAAAGGCTTTGCTTGACAGTTCCGGAATGAAAGATGCTCTCAGCGGCAAGGCAGAATTTGATGCAAAATTAAAAATTGACGGTTCAGCAAACACCCAGCAGGCACAAATGAAAGGAATAGAAGGTGAAATCAATTTTACCGCTAAAAACGGTCAGTTTGGCCCGTTTGGAAAACTGGAAAATATGATTTTAGCAGAAAATATCAGGGAATCTCAATTCTTCCAAACAGCGCTCGGCGGTATTATAAATTCTATATCAACAATTGATACTACACATTTTAACGAACTTAACGGCAAAATACACCTGAAAAACGGAATATGTAATATTTCTCATATAACATCACGGGGAAATGTAATGAATTTACATATACTTGGTAAATTTGACATACTTAAAAATTATGCTGATATGAAAGTTCGAGTAAAAATAACATCAATTATATCAAAATTACTTGGACCGTTAAATGCGATTAATCCGGTAAATATAATGAGTAGTGCGGCAAGCATGAATGTTGTTACGGCAAAAGCTTTTTCACTATTTTGCGAAACCGTACCGGAGGAAGAATTTTCGGTTCTACCGTCTTTTTCAAATAAATACATCGACAGCGGTGCAACTAAATTCCAGCTGGGCGTAAGAGGAGATGCGGCAAAACCGCTATCTTTAATAAAATCGTTTAAGTGGCTTGCTTCTCAGGCTCAATATGATGCTGCAAGTAATTATGTTGCATCTTTGCCTGAACCGGTTGAAGGCAGTACCGCAACAAACATTGAAGAAGCGATTGCAGAAGCAAAAGCAAGAGAAGAAGCTGAAAAGAAAACCCTCAAATATAAATTAAAACATTTGATTAAAAAAGAAAAAACAGAAGAAAAATAATTATAGGGAGATACAAATGACAGAAGACCTTTTAAAAAAGTTTATGAACATGAAGACTGTGTTTTATATTTTATTGACTGCTCTGGTTATATTTATGTGGAAAAATCCGGAAGTAGCTTTAATGTTATTTGTTGCAGTAGTTTTTGCAAGCTCACTCAATCCGCTTGTAGATAAACTTGAAAGAAAAATAAACCGTCCTGTCGCAACTTCAATTGTATTATTCAGTTCTATCGGGCTGTTACTTGCTGTATTATTACCGATTTTCTGGTTATGCGCAAGTCAGATAAAAGATTTTGCAATGCGGTTACCGAGTTATGTTGCAAGTATTGACAGCCTTACATTGAAATATCCTATTTTACAAAATTTTGGACTTAGAAATATGAATTATGATGGAATTTTTGAATCTGTCGTTCAGTATTCATCAGATATATTTGGCAGTATCGCCGGTTTATTCGGCAGCCTTGGAACCCTGTCCGTATATGTATTACTAACCTTAGTATTTACATTTTTCTTTTTGGCAGACAAAGAATACATAAAATCCGCAACCCTCAAACTATTCCCTGAAGACTTAAGACCTAAAACAGAAGGACTCATCGGAAAAATAGGACAAAGAATAGGATCATATGTTTTGGCTCAGATATGTGCGATTGTAAGTGTTGGTATTGTGATGGGACTAGGCTTATGGATTTTCAGGGTTGATTATGCTTTCCTTTTGGGATTAATAACGGCAATATTGGATATTATACCTGTTATAGGACCTGCAATAGCACTTGTTATTTGCTTATTTGCAGTATGGGAAACAGGACTTAAATCTATAATTGCAGTATTCGTGTCTTTTGTACTTGCACAATTTATTGAAAACAATTTTGTAAGACCATTTGCCTTCGGAAAGCTATTAAAATTGCATCCGATGATGGTATTTATATTCCTGTTTATAGGTACAAAATATTTTGGTATTGTAGGAACACTTTTTGCACCTGCAATTGCTGCAACCTTCTGCGTTTTGGTAGAAGAATTATATATAAATAACCTTAACAAAGCAAAAAATGGCAATTAAAAAAATAATACCTTTATATTTCTCTGCGGCCTTCGATTGCTTTTGCAATAGTAATTTCGTCTGCATATTCAATATCAGCGCCCACAGGAAGACCAAAAGCAATTCTTGAAACCTTTATTCCGAAAGGTTTTATTAAACGCGTAAGATAAAGACTTGTTGCTTCACCCTCAACAGACGGGCTTATAGCAAGTATAACTTCCTTAACCTGTTCATCGGTTAAACGGTTCAAAAGTTCTTTTATTCTTATATCCTCTGCACCAATACCGTCTATTGGAGAAATCAACCCCTGCAATACATGATAAAGTCCTTTGTATTCATTAGTTTTTTCTATCGCAATTAAATCTTTTGATTCTGCAACAACACAAATAACCGAACGATCCCTGCTTGTCGATGAGCATATTTCACACGGGCTTGCAGAAGAGATATTATAACAAATCTCACAAGTTTTGGTTTTTTCTTTTGCTTCAATAACTGCTCTTGCAAAATTTTCCACATCAGATTTTGGCATTCTTAACAAGTAAAAAGCCATTCTTTGTGCAGATTTTGGCCCGACTGACGGGAATTTTTGAAACTGCTCAATTAACGCAGCTATAGACTTTGGATAAATCATATTACCTTAAAACAGTCCCGGTATTTTTACTCCGCCTGTAACTTTTTTCATTCTTTCTTCCATCTCTTTGGCTGCTCTGTCGCCTGCCTGTTTCATTGCAGTAGAAATAACATCTTCAAGTGTTTCGAGCATGTCTTTATCCACACTTTCAGGATTTTCAGGATTTATAACCTCTGCAGAGATAGTTATAGATTTGAATTTTCCCTGCCCGTCACATATAACTCTTACTCCGCCGCTTTCTCCGATTACCTCAAGATTAGCCAATTCTTCCTGAGCTTCAGCTGCCTTTTTTTGAACATTCTGAACCTGTTTCATTAAATTACCAAAATTCAAACCCATTTTTATAGCCCCCTTTAGTCTGTTTTACTTTTAGATATTTTTTATTATACTATAAAAATATGGAGAAGAAAACCTATTTACAAGAATCAATTAAAAACGGCAGGCTAATGAGATGGAACAATATGCCGTTAAAGGTTTATATTGCTCCGATGAAGTTTTATTCAAAACAAGGTCAGGATGCAAAATATCGCCGTTTTGTAAGAGAAGCACTTGACGAATGGCACAGAATTTCTAACGGAAAAGTATCCTTTGTTATAGTAGATAATTTATTAAGTTCTCAGGTTAATATTGACTGGCAAAGAGTTCAAAGACAGGCTCTCGGACATTGTGTATTTCAATATGACCGCAATAACCGTCTGTTTAGTGCAGAAGTCATGATTGGTTTGACTGAAGGACTTGTTCACGCCGATTATGATAATGACGGCGAAGTTTACCATACCATTTTGCACGAAATCGGGCACGCAATCGGACTCGGGCATAGTTATTTTAAAAATGATATTATGTACACTCCTCACCAAAAAGGCATTACCCATGCAGGCCCCGGGGACAAATTAACTGTTAACTGGTTATATACATTCCCTCAGGGTAAAACAGTCAACGAAATTGCCTCAAAATATCAAACCGCAGGTTCGGATCTTGATGAAGTCGCAGCCAAAATTATCTCTAAAAAGGCAAAAACAGAATTTGAAAAAGTTAAGGATAATATCGATTCACAGCCTGAAAGAAATTTGCTTGATGAAGCTGAAAATATCGGGAACTTAAAAAAATACAATATGGCACTTCAAAATATTCAAATTTCAACAGAGCTGCAAGAACAAATCAAACGACATTACAGAGATAGCTCAATGAAAGACAGATAGCTATTCTATTGTATAAACTTTTCTGTAATACAAATAACATCCAACGGAAGCCAAAATTATGTTTGGAAGCCACGCGGCAAGACAGGTATTTAACGAGCCGGCAGAACCAAACGATATCGATAAAGCACGTAAAACATAGAACGCAAATATTATCAATATACTAAACAAAAATCCTCGGTTATAACGAACCCTCGGCGGAGTAATCGCTAACGGAACACCTATGAGGACAAATACAACTGTTGTCAATGGCAATGCAATCTTGTCAAACAACTGAACCGACAAATTTCGCCTTTCCTCAGGACTTAAATCTGATTTAGTTAAATATTTTGCTAACGCCGTAAAGTTCATTTCTTTTGCCAAGTTATTATTGATTTCTTCTGATAAATCCAACCCGAATTTTACAACAGAATCATCAAATAGTGTGGTATTTAAAATTTTACCGTTATCATCTATTGTATAAATTGCCCCTTTAAAAAACTTCCAGCCTTCAGGAGATGTTTTACCCTCTCTTGCCTGTAATATTTGAAGAGTACCCTCTTTTGAGTTATCTAAAACAGTTACATTATGAAGAGATTTCTTTCCGCTGTAACCTACATAAAATAAACGTTTTAAAAAGCCATCACCGTTTAATTCCTTGAATACAAAATTCTGACGCCCTTCAGGAACATTTTTCTGCCCCAATGCGTATAAAGCCGTATTCTTTGAATATCTTGACATCGCCGGAGCAACAGTTTCATTTATAAAAAATGTTGCAATCGACATAATTACCGCAAATATAAATATCGGCTTTGCAATCCTGCTGAGCCCAATACCGCATGAACGCATTACGGTAATTTCCGATGACAAACACAGCCTGTTTAAAACCATAACTGTTGCCAGCAAAACACCCATCGGAATAGACAAAACAATAACCGATGGTAAATTTAAAATTATTATAATCAAAGCATACTTAAACGGTACACCATACTGAGAAATCTGTTTTATTAAAGTAATAAATGTATCTGAAGCAAATATGATAGTAGAAAAAACAAATACGCCCATTAAAAACATGGCTATTACCTGCTTTAAAAGATATTTATCCAATATCATCATATTGTTGTACTTATCTTTCAGGTAGTTTTTCACTATATAATATTTTTCTTTTAAAAATTCATAAAGCTTTTGAAACATAATAGAATTTTATACTAAACAAAAAATATACACAAACATATTTTAAAACCTTAATTTTTTTTAAAATAAGGACAAAATTATATACAAAACGGGCAATTTTCCGGATAGAAAATACTTTATATATACAAGGGGACAATTTTATAATGGGATTACAAAAAGTTGCATTTAATTTTATGGTTGAACGAGGCGGAAAACTTGCTAAAAGTTTACTGTGCACAAAACCGCAAAAAACAACTCCGGGCATTATAAAATATAATGCACTGACAAAAGACTGCGCAACTTTTACCCAAACAAAACTACCAAAAGCTGATGAATTACTTAATATAAAACAATTTCAAACAGAATCACCAAAATTTATAAAAGATAATTTTTTTGATTGCGAAGTCATAAACTGTGTGCGTTACGACAGAAAAAATAAACTTATACGAATGAATGCAGGCTTTGAATATTCTGATCTTAAAGGCAGATATCAAATGGATAAAAGGATTTGCTGTTATCTTGATGATAATGAAAGAGTTACACAGGCACTGATGCTTGATACTGAAACAAACAACATAAAAGCTGTCGATTTCGTAAACGAATTAAAACAAAACTATTCAAGACCTGAAGTTGAAGCATTACATTATTACAAATATCATCCCGATTCAATTCACGCACGATTGCGTTACGGCAGAGATATGTATTCAGGAGATTTTCAGGTTGAAACAACAAATACTATAAGAAATCTTGAAGCCATTTTTGGCAATAGTTCAAAACTTTCGGTAAATAAAGAAAAAAGAATAATATACCGTGCCCTGCAAAATAGATTATCAGAAGATGAAATCTCAAACTTACAACAAATCGGTAAAATTTTTACAGACAAATCTTTCTGCTCCACTACAACAGATTTAAAAGTTGCAAGACGTTTTGCAAACGCAAATCCGATTTTGGAAATTGAATTTCCTGAGGGTGCACAATATATTGATATGGACAAACTTTTTAATATTGACAGAGAACACTGGCTTGAAAAAGAATTTTTGCTTGATAAAAATGCAAGATTTCAGGTAATGGGGTTTGATAAAGAAAATAATATAGTTAAAGTGAAATATTTATTGTAATTTGTCTTATAATTTCACTTCGGCTCGTGGCTCTGCTTGAACTATGCATTTCGCAATAAACACCACCGCTCACAAGCAAAACAAAAAGATAAACTTTTTTGTTTATACTTGTTCGTCTCTCTCTTCGTTCCTGCCTCTGCTCGGGCTTTACGCCCTCGCAGTAAACGGCAACGTTCACAATTAGTAAAAATATTCATTTTTACATAATTGTTCAACTGTCGCTTACGCTCCTGCCTCTGCTCGGGCTAAAAAAAAAGCTTCTTTAATAGAAGCTTCCTTGGAATCTGTTACAATTCCTCGTGTAAAAGGTTAGTAGGTAGAAAGTAGAAGGTAGTAGTTATATAATTAAAAAAATTAATTATATATGTGTTATATATTTATAAAGTATTTTGTATATACTTAATTGCGTAATTGCTTAAATTTCGTTACATTTGTTTACAATTAGAAGAAAAATAAACAAATTGCAAACAAAAACACCATATGGTATCTTATTTATCGGAGGAGTTATGAAAAAAATTTTCTGCCTTATCCTATTTGCATTTATGCTTTTAACAACAGGCTGTATTAAGGCAAAAAACGAAATAAAAACAGAAAATCAGCTTATTAATGCAATAGAGCAATTTCAATATGATAAACAAGAGGTCAAACTCTATGCCATATCAAATTACATTGTAGAAACGGAATTTCTCGGCTATCAGGGAACTCACGCACTATTACAGGGGTTTTATTCAGGCATCCTGCACGAGCATCCGAATCTGTTTGGGAAACTTTACCACTATTACGGTGAAATTCATTTTCTCAGGCTTTTACAACTAACCGAACAGTTTTATCAGACTATGGAAGATATATTAAATGAAAAGCAAAAAGTATATCCTGACGGTTCTGAATTTATAGATACACTTTGGGGATATTTCTACGCAACCGGAGATAAAAGAGTAATTCATACCCTCTGCCGTATTCAAAAAAATGATTACAACCACACTATTAAAAACAAAGTAAAAAGGTCGCTGGAAAGAAATCAAAAAACATATCCCGAATTTAAAATGAAATGTAATTGATAAAAAATATCATTTTATGGTAAAGTCATACATATCAACGGAGATTTATTATGAAAATTGGTGTAATTGGACTTGGTTTAATCGGCGGATCCATATTTAAAGACCTAAAAGCTTTAAAATATGACATAATCGGAATTTCGCAATCGCAAAACGGCGAAAATATCCATAAAGATTTTAATATGCTCAAAGACTGCGCAATTGTCTTTGTCTGCACCGCAATGAATAAAACTCTTGATATATTGGATAAACTTGAAAATATTTTACCGCCGGAAACAATTGTGACAGATGTTTGTTCACTAAAAACATTTGTCAGCCAAAAACAAAGGCCATATAATTTTATTCCGTCTCACCCAATGGCAGGCACCGAACACAAAGGATTTGAACACTCTTTTGAAGGCTTATTTAAAGGCGCAAAATGGGTAATCACCCCTTTTGAAAACCAACAAATTCCTGATAATTTTCTGTCACTGATAAAAAATTTCGGAGCAGAGCCTGTAATTACAACCCCGCAAGAGCACGACAAAGCAGTTGCACTAATTTCACACATGCCGATGCTTATTGCTCAGGCAATTTTTAAAACTGCACAAAATAATGAACTTGCGCTAAAAATCGCATCTTCAGGCTTCCGTGATATGACACGTCTTGCAATGTCAAATCCTGAAATGGCTGAAGATATGATTACTATGAATGCCGCAAATATTGAAAATGCAATTTTAAAACTTTATAAATCCATAGGCGATTTAACCGCTGAAAATTATAAAAAACAAATTGAACTAATCAGAGAAAAACGTTCTGAAATGTTTAAAATCAGCTAAAAATATGATAACTTTCTGTGCAAATTAAGTTAAAATCAGCATAAGAGAGGTTATTATGGAACAAAATATACGTGAAAAACAAGAACAAAGAGAATTTCAGTATTTAAGTGAATTTGCAACAAAATCAGCACAATCCAAAGGTCGAAAAAAAGCTGAAGAAAAAGATAATCTAAGAACAGATTTTCAAAGAGATAGGGACAGAATACTTCATTCTAAAGCATTCCGCAGATTGAAACATAAAACACAGGTATTTCTTTCACCATTTGATGACCACTTTAGAACACGTCTTACACACACACTTGAAGTTTCACAAATCGCAAGAACAATTGCTCGTTCGCTTGACCTTAATGAAGACTTAACAGAAGCAATAGCCCTGGGACACGATTTAGGGCACACCCCTTTTGGTCATTGCGGAGAGGGGGTATTAAACGAACTTGTTGAAGGCGGATTCTATCACAATATTCAAAGTGTAAGAGTAGTTGAAATTCTTGAACATCTGAATTTATGTCAGGAAACAATTGACGGCATCAGAACACACTCATGGGGATATAAACCGCTGACATTAGAGGCTAAAGCCGTTCAGCTTGCAGATAAAATCGCTTACATAAATCACGACATTGAGGATTCTATAAGAGCGGGTGTAATCTCTGAAAGCGACCTGCCTAAAGATTGTATAGAATATTTTTCATCCAATCAAAGCAAAAGGCTCAGTAAAATGATAAATGAAATTATAAATAATTCTATCGGCAAATCTGAAATTTCAATGAGTGAAGAAGCCTGGGGATACACTACAAAACTACGGGAATGGATGTTTGAAAATGTCTATATAAATTCAACCGCTAAACTTGAAGAAGTAAAAGCAAAAAATGTCATAAAAGAACTTTACTATCTCTATTTAGATATGGTTAAAGAATTTTGTCCGCCGGAAAAAGCCGTAAGAGTAGTAGTTGACTATATCTCAGGAATGACAGACAGATATGCAATTGAACGATATAAACGTCATTTTATTCCTGAAGGATTTAAAAACAGCACAAAAGATGACTTTTTATTTAAACTTGCAAATATAAATGATCAGCTATAATTATGGATTTAGAAAAAGTTTCGCAATACCTTGAATTTATTGAAATCGAAAAAGGTCTGTCAGAAAATACCATTAACGCGTACAGGCGAGATTTGAGTGCTTTTGTTGATTATTATGCAGATACACCGCTTGAAAATATCACAAAACACAGTCTTAATAACTACATCATTTACCTGCGGGAAAACAATCTTAACCCCCGCTCCGTAGTGCGAAAAATCGCATCATTAAGAGGATATTTTAAATGGCTTAATGCAAACAGATTTATAAAAAATAATCCTGCAGAAACAATTGAACAGCCCAAACTCCCCAAAAGGCTTCCGAAAGTAATGACATTATCTGAAATAAAAGAGATTTTAAATGCCGATCTTAATACAGAAGAAGCACTGATAGTAGAACTTTTATACGGATGCGGATTAAGAGTTTCCGAACTTGTAAATTTAAAAATATCAGACATTGATACCAAGTCAAAATATGTTAAATGCTTTGGCAAAGGTTCTAAAGAAAGAATTGTCCCTTTTGGTAAAAAAGCCAAAGAAGCTCTGATAAATTATTTTAGAACAAGAGATATTAACATTTTAAAAAATAATTTAAAAAATCCTGACAAATTATTTATTAAAACCACAGGAAAATATATTACAAGGCAGGATGTATATAATTTTATACACAAACAGGGGCAAAAAATACATAAAAACATATCACCTCACACCCTCAGACACACATTTGCAACACATTTGCTTGAAAACGGTGCGGATTTAAGAGTTGTACAGGAATTATTAGGGCACAGTGATGTTTCTACAACCCAGTTATACACCCACATAACCAAAAAGAGATTAAAGGAAGTATATTTTGCAATCAATAATATGTCGTGATATTATATTTTTATGTTAAGAGTCTTTATATCCGGTATTAAAAAACAATCAGGAAAAACACTCGCCGCCGCAGGACTTGCAGGAACAATGCAAAGTCTTTCTTATGCTACAAGTTACTACAAGCCCATACAAACAGGGGCTAATCTGATTAATAACGATGAAGAATTTATAAAAAAAACAGATATAAACATAAAAACTTACACTTCGTACAAGTTTAACAATTCAACATCTCCGATTATTTCTGCGTATGAAGAAGGGATTAAAAAAATAGACAAAAATCAAATTCTTGCAGATTACAAAAATAATACGCAAATGTGCGAATGTCACATTGTAGAAGGAACAAACAGCATATCTTCCCCAATTGATACAAAACTCACAGAATGCGGGATTATCGCATATCTCGATTTGCCTGTAGTTCTCGTATTAGATACTATAACTTGTAAAATTGACGAAGTTATTGCAGGAATAAATTATTTATATGCAAACAGAATAAAACTTATCGGAGTTATCATAAACGAATACAACGATAAATCATCTAATATCGAATACAAATATTATCCGCAGCTTGTAAAAGAATACACAGGTGCTAACATTCTCGGATACCTGCCCCATTATGATAATTTTGAAGACTTGGATACCGGTGTTTTAATAGCAGACACCCTAAATAACATCAACATTGAAGAAATCTTCGGCTTAAAAATCGCTAAACTGACTTAATGACCAATACAGGCAGGTTCTTCAGAATCAATTTTACCGTTAAAGTCATTATCCACCCCGTCAGAACATGAACCTATAGAGTTTAAACTCTCTGCTTTAGGGGTAAATTTTAAATATTTTTCAGGAATTAAATTCCATAAATATACAAAAAATTCTTTATAATTTTTGGCAATCTGTGCATTTTTTATTACAAGCATATTTTCATCATTTTTATTTTCGCCGCTGTTTGAAAAATTCATTGAACCCATTATAAGATACAAATCATCAATTATCATTGATTTAGAATGCATTTTACCCGCATAATTTTCAAATTTAAGTAATACACCATTCTCTCTTAAATATTTATGTTTCGTATTTGTTGTACCGGAGCTGTTTGCATCAAGAATTACTTTTACATCAACGCCGCTATTTTTAGCATTCACAAGGGCAGATGCAATATCCTTATGAGTAATCAAAAATGACGGAACATAAATATATTTTGAAGCATTATTGATTAAACTTACAATTCTTTTTGCAGATTTATCCTGCGGAGAAAAATAAACCTCAATTTCAGAATTACCAAGAGCAAATTTATTAACAGTATTGTGCACGGACTTTTGACTGTGGAATTTACCGCCAAGCATTTGTTCAAATTCAAGTGTATATAAATGAGCAATCTCTGAAGAACTGATTACCGCAACATCATTACCGTCATAATCACTCAGTCCTGTTTTTGAAAAATTCATTGAACCTGTAAAAACAACATTATTATCAAAAATTGCAAATTTGTTATGCATAAGTTTACTTGCCTCGGCATTATTTCTGTCACTCAAAGAAACATTTGCCAATGATTTTATTACATCATTCCCTTTATAATAAGTGTTTTTAGGGTTAGGAGCTTCATCATAAATAAACCTGATTCTTACCCCTCGGGATTTAGCCTGCTTCAGAGCATTTGTAATTGCAGGAATATCCTCATAACCATACAATGCAAGATCAATTGATGTTTTTGAACTGTTTACAAGAGTAACAAATTCACGGCATACACTTGTAGTGCAGTTTGAATTTGGTACAAGATGTTTCGGAAAATCAATTTTATAAACCTTTATATTTCCTGAAGTAATAACAAGCGGGGAATTATATACAATATCGGCAAAAACTTTTTTATGACCGCTTAATTTTTTTAATTTATTATTTATATTATGGCAAAACTTACAAGGCTTCATACCTTTTGGCAATTGCTTTAACGGTATGATAACCATATCATGCGCCATATTACCGTATTTGCAATTTAATTTGTGATATTTATTTGAATGATGGTTTAAGATAACAAGATTTAATTTTCTGCCATTTTCAAGATTTTGTTTGAATTTTTTAGAGTTTGATATTTTTCCGTCACGCAGGGCATAAGCATTTTTATAAAGTAAATCGGCATAATTTACTCCATTAATTTTTACTTTTGCATAAGTACATTCACTTGTAACTTTACCTGTTTGCTTTAAAGTAACTTTGCGATTTAAAAGATTTTTCTGTGCAAATTCACTGCCCAAATACCCGAGATTTAAAATATCTGTTTCGCTGATTTTTAATTTTTTAGTATATTTTTTAACAAATTCTTCTGACGGATTAAGCGAAAAACTTTCAATTTTTGCAACACAAAAAACCTCACTGCTGTCTTTAATTTTATTTTTATTTACATCCACAACAATTTTTGAAGGCGAAATTATATCAATAACCTCATCAGCCGAGTTTATTACATGAATAAATACCCCAAAGGCGATCATCAATATAAGTAATATTACAATTGCAAAACTATTTTTCATTATACATTGTCAAAATTTGTTATTTCGAATCCGAGTTTTTTAATCCGTTGAATTAACTCATTATCCTGAGTTATAGCATATTCTTTTGTATGAGAATCCTTTTGAGAGTTATCATATTTACACGGATGAATAAGTGCCTCTGTTAATGAATCTTCGTTTATAACCTTTAAACCGGATTCAATAGCAGAACTGTCCATCATACCTGTATAACCTACACCGATTATAAAATCATTTGTTTTTAAACCGTATTTGTCTATTGTTTTCCGATTAATTCGGGTAAAATAACGAAGCAAAAATATTTTTATAATATTTATCGGATACTTAAAATTCAAATGTTTTTCTATTCTGGGAATAAAATACATTTCTTCAAATTGGGTACGCACATATGGAATATCGTATTCTTTTGCTAATTTGCAAACAATTTCAAATATAGGCGGAATTGCATGCGTATGAACATGAGAATCAATATGAGATATATTTATATATGGTTTCGCTTTTTCTATCTGCGCTCTGAATTCTTTTTCAATTTGTTCAAGTAAAGTCGGATTATTTTGGTTCACTACAAGGTAAAGGTAACCTTTATCAAATACTCCGTCATCATTTGTTAATTTTGAGCAATCAGTAAGAGATTTCCCTTCCATAATATTGAGATGAACCCCTACGCTGAGATTTTCGCAGTCAGGCATGATATTGTTAACGGCACCGTCAAAACCGTCAGTATTAACACACAAACTTGCACTTTTTAACAACCCGTTCATATAGCCTTCCAAAACAGCCTGATTGTTGTATCGGCTAAGTCCAAAGTCATCCGCATTCAATATAAATTTTTTATTTATCATTTTTAAAACCTTGCATTAAATACTCATAATCTCTATAATGATAATAGTAGAAAGAGGTTATGAATGCAAATCCCAAAATTAGCAATCATTGTACCTTGTTACAATGAAGAATTATGTATAGAAGCAACTTGCAAAAGACTTTTGGAAATCATTGACATGCTCTCACAAAAAGGCAAGATATCGCAAGACAGTTATATTTATTTTGTTGATGACGGTTCAAAAGACAAAACCTGGGAAATTATAGAAAACTGTCATAATTCTAACCCGACAAATGTTAAAGGTTTGAAATTTATAAGAAATTACGGGAACCAAAAAGCTCTCATTGCAGGATTAGAAGGAGTCAGAGAACTTGGCTGTGATTGTGCTGTTTCTATTGATGCTGATTTGCAGCAGGATGAATTAGCGATAGAAAAATTCATAGATAAATATGCAGAAGGGTACGAAATAGTTTTGGGTATCAGAAACGACAGAAACACAGACGGTATATTCAAAAAATATTCTGCACTATTATTTTATAAAACAATGAATATGCTCGGAGCAAAAATCCCCGTAAATCACTCTGACTACAGGCTTGTAAGTAAAAAAGCACTGGATATGATGAAATTGTATCCTGAAAAAGCATTATTTTTAAGAGGATTTTTCTATGAACTTGGTTTAAATACCGCTTCTGTAAATTTTGATGTAAAACCTCGCAGTGCAGGGCAGTCGAAATTCAACTTTTTCTCACTTATGGGACTTGCACTCAACGGAATCACATCATTTAGTATTGTTCCGTTAAGAATAGTGTCCTGCCTTGGTTTATTTATGGCTGTAATTGCTTTTTGCCTCGGGGTTGAAGCAATATATGAAAAATTATATCTGCAAAATGTAATAAACGGATTTACTACAGTAATTACAATGCTTGGTTTTATAGGCGGTCTGCAAATCTTTTCATTAGGTGTAATCGGCGAATATGTCGGTCAAGTTTATAAAGAAGTTAAAGCAAGACCTCGATATATCACAGAAAAAGAGCTTAATTAAAGCCCTATGTTCTGATCTAATTTAAAATGATCAACTAAATTCAGTATTGAAGTTAATTCATTAAAGAAATTGTTGACTTGTCTTGATTTATCAAGAGATGCAAATAAACTGCCGACCTCAAATAAATCCTTATTTGTTGAAATAGCAAACATTATTTGATCATCAAAAAACGAACATTTTACTTTTTGAGTACCAAAGGCAGTCTGTAAACCCTTTAACCTGTCCATAAACGCAGGTGTAACAAGATATCTTGCCTCAAGCTGATCCTCTGATATTACCTGAAATTTTCTGTCGAATTCAACATCTTCAAGTTTTATACCCTGAAATTTATTTTTACGCTTAATAATCAAATAATATGCAATCATACCGATAAATACGACACCGTAGAGTATAAAATTAAAAATATCTCTAACTACAATACTGGAAATTATCAGTAATAGTACAGATATAAGAGTAACATAAAGACCGGTTATTGTATTGTTCACATTTCTGTCACCTTTTGTAGTCACGACAGTTTGTGCTTTTACGGTTTTATTTGACGGTAACACTATCACAACCCCTTTAAAAACATCATAAACACGCCTGCTTTTACCGGATCCCTGGACATCCTGAAGATGAACTTCGACAACTTTAACATTTACCCCTTTATGCGTAATGGTAAAAATGTCATCATAGTATTCTCTGTTAAACGAACTGAATAAATTACTCTTTATAAGAATATCATTATCAAAGTTTTCACACTTATCCCACACCAGTTCATGAAAGCATTTTTTAAATATCGGCTCGCAGGCTGATTTTAATTCCTTTTTAAACTTTTTATTCATTCCTGACACTATGAACAATATAATAATGCTTATTATTGTGGTTATTATTGTCATAATTATTACTTCGGGCTGAGTCGAATTGCAAAAAATTTTATTAACAACGATATTATAAAAGTTGAAAAGCAAAACCACTGAAAAAATCACAGTAGAAGATATAAATGTAAACAACAGTCGTCTCCTTTTTGGCTCATAATCCATAAAAAGAGGCAGAATTTCTTTTATATATAACTCATAAAACTTTTGTTTGTATTGAGATCTCATCATTCAATTACCTTTTATTAAAACATTCCCGGAGGGCCGCCGCGTCTTTTAGCCGGAGCAGTTTTACCCGCTTTACCGCCGACAGAACCTATTATAACTTCATCACCCTCTTTTATTTTATTTGAAATAATTTCAGTATTTGAATCATCGCTTGCGCCTTCTTTTATAGTAACTCTTTGAGGCTGATTTTTAACAAGAATCCAGATTCCCTGCTCTTTGTATTTTCTGCCGCTTGCTTCAGGTGTATATTTTAATGCGATATTAGGCACGCATAATACATTTTGGCTTTTGCTTGTAATTATGGAAACATTTGCAGTCATTCCGGGTTTAAGAGTTAAATCTTCATTTTTTACGGTGACAATAACCGTATAGGTTACAACATTTGATGTTGTTGTGGAATGAAGTCTGACCTGAGTAACCTGTCCGTGAAATACTTCATCCGGATAACCATCAAGCGTGTATTCAACTTCTTGACCTTCTTTGACTTTGCCAATATCAGCTTCCGAAACATTTACCTGTATTTGCATTTCTTTTAAATCTTGTGCTATCGTAAATAATTCAGGAGCCTGAAAACTTGCGGCAACCGGCTGTCCTACGTCAATTGCACGTTTTATTATTGTACCGTCAACGGGAGCAATAATTTTTGTGTAACCAAGGTTTGTCATAGATGTTTTAAGACTGGCTCTTGCCTGTGCTATTGAGGCTTTTTGAGCACCAATAGAAGCTTTTTTGGCAAGATATTCGCTCTCCGCCTGATCAAGCTCGCTTCTTGCAATAAAATTCTTTGCATAAAGGTTTTTATATCTTGTATATGTTTTTTGGGCATATACCATTTCAGCATTAAGTCTTGCCAAATTTGCTTCTGCGTTAATTATTTGCGCATTATTCTGGTCAACCTGAGCCTGAAAGGTTGCAGGGTCAATCTGTGCTAAAAGCTGACCTTTTTTTACTTCGGAATTATAATCAACGTAAATTTCCTTCATAAGACCTGATACCGTAGAACCAACACTCACGATATTTACGGGATTTATAGTTCCTGAAGCTTCTACTACCTGAGTTATTGTGCATCGGTCGAGTTTTTTTGTCTGATACTGAACCTTATTTTTATTTATCGCTCCGAATATCATACCGAGAATGATCACAATTACTACGGGAACGGCGATTTTTTTATTTTTCGCTAATACAGTAAGTTTATTTTTTACGTCCATTTTTCTTTCCTTCTAAGGTCTTTGTAACACGTTGAGGCATTGCAATTACACTTTCCAAATTTGCTATTGCAACATTATAATTATATATAGATTCTATATAAGAATGTTGTGCATTATTATAGTTAACTTTGGCATCCTGAAGTTGAATATAATCACCCAACCCAACATAATATCTTCCCTCTGCAAGTTCATAATTTTCTCTTGTTTGGCGGACTTTAACAGCCTGAAGCGGTATTTGTTTTTCTGCCTCAAGCATCAATATATATGCATTTTGAACTTGAAAATATATATCTTTTTGCAATTGTTCAAGAGTATTCTTTGCAATATTTACCTGATATTTTCCGATATCAACCTGATTTTTTTGAGCCATAATATTCAAACTGCTTGAAATCCCGACCCCTGCATTGAAGCTGTTTGTAAGTTCGGTTTTGTTTGAATCCCTTAGAGCATAACCCACGCCGGCAGATATTTCAGGATAATAATTTCTTTTTATATACTTTAGATTTTGCTCTATAGCATCAACCGTTGCTTCATAAGCTTTTAAATCCGCACGGTTTTTCTTTGCCATATCAATACATTCATCAAATGTATAAGGGAATTTTTCTATCTTATAATCGGTTAAAAGTTCAAGTTTTTCAACCGCAGAAGTAAATTTTGCATCAGAAACGGCCTGAGGAGTCTTGTCATCTTCTTTTGAAGTTATTTTCTGAAATCTTGTCAAATCTACCGGTGCAACAATATCATTTAGGTTAACCCCTTCTTCAGAGATATTGTAACTTGGAGCATCTACAAGATACATCGCATTATTCAGGCTGACAAGGGATTTTTCGTAGGTAGTCTGCGATTTGATTAATCCGATTTTTGAATCACTAAGAGTAACTTCGGCGTTTACCAAATCAATTTTTGATTTTAGCCCCTCGTCATAATAAGCTTTTGTACGCTGATAGTTTCTTTCGTTAATATCGACATAAGCTTCATTTATCAAGACACCCGCTCTTGCAGCCAAGACCTGATAATATTTTTGTTTAACATTAAAAGTAATTTCTCTTACTGCATTGTAAAAATTATATTCATCCGCAATCATGTAAAATTTTTGCATACTAATTCTTGCATTTGTTTTGCCAAAATTAAAAAGCAGCATATTCATAGAAGCATTTAGGTTGTATGAATTTGTATTGGTTTTGATTCTCTTTGCGTGAATACTGTCAAAATCATATCCTGCCCCAACACCAATTGTCGGGAAAAACTCGGAACGAGCAATACTAACCTGAGATTTTGAAATATTATAATCATATTGGGCATTTTTAATAGCAGGACTGTTATTTAAAGCTATTGCAATACAATCATTAAGTGAAAGAGTCGCACCTTTTTTTACCTTGATAGTTTGAGCTTCCGTTTGCTGAATTTTTGCAGTGTCATCTATTGCAAAAGAGCAGGGTGAACCTGCCAAAACAAGAGCAAACATTATTATAATAATTTTTTTATTTATACTCATACATTGTCCGACTTTACATATATAACGATTAAACCACATAATTGTTCATTTTAGGTCATATAAAAATACTAAAAAATTTTACATAAAAAACTTGCAAAATATTTTTTTGCATGTATTATATAGTAGTAAATTGAATATGCGGGGGTAATTCAGTGGTAGAATGCTTCCTTGCCAAGGAAGATGTCGCGAGTTCGAGCCTCGTCTCCCGCTAATTAAAAAGACTCACCATCTAGTGGGTCTTTTTAATTTGTAGAGATAGCGGCAAGAAGCTCGGTTTTCGAATTTGAGCGACCTGCGAGTATGTTTTATGTCTGTAGTAAAACAATCAGTTTGACAGAGATGGTCAGTTTGATAGTTTTTTGCAAAGTCCGCTCGTTGTAGGGCTTTTGACGGTCGGAAGCAGGTTGATTTTAAAAATATCAAACTAATCTTTCTTGCACTTTATCTGCATTTTAACTGCTCGTACTTTCACTTTATTTTCAATACTTTTCGGCAGTTTGATAGTTTACGGTTAGTTTGATATTTTACGGCGATGTAAAAATAAAAAAATCATTTTTCATTATCAATAAAAAATGCATTTAATAAATCTGCATTATCTCTTAAATTTTTAACAACTGGGGCAAGGTTGTAACATTCCTCTATTTCAGGTTGATTTGCAACAAAATAATCAATAACGACTGCTATGTTATAAATATTCTCTGCCCATTTGCTAATCTGCTTAAATTCTTTATTGTTAATATTGTATCCTGCTTCTTCCATAGTCCCTCCTAATATCAGGAAACACAATACATGCAAAAAGTCAGAAAAGCGAAAATGCAGGGAATGTTTTACAAAAAAACACAATTTAATAATTAATATAATCATTAATGTTGATATATTGATTAAAACATATCTTATTTACCAAATTTTTCGCAATTTTCTTTAATTTTATTAATTCTACATTAAGTTGAAAAATTCCTAGATCTTGATTCCTTTTTAATTCATTTTCTGCATAATTGACAATAGAATCAACATGTTCTTTTTTTGCTACATTATAATATAGTTTAGATATTTCGTTTTGTTTTTCTTGACTAAAATTAGGTATTATAAAATTAGAAAAATCTATACTCTTCATTTCTTTCATTTTTGAACCATATGATATGTTGCCACATAATTTCCTTGAAATATAGCAGTTCATAAATGCAACTATGAATAATTTTTTTTCTTTTGTATATTTTTCAATTCTATATATTCCTTGATTATGATGACCTTCTCCATAATAAGCGATGTCATAAAAGCAAGATATTCCAACGTACTCTCCTTTTTTCCCTTTTGAGGTTCTGTTTATTAATAAAATCGCATCTTGTGTTAAATTGTGACTTGCAGAACTAGGTATAGATATTTTAGATTTAGGCAATAAAAATCCTTCATCTGTTATATCTGTTGGTGTTGCCCATATTAATTTTGAAGATTTCTTATTCATTAATCTTACTGATGGTGTTGAACCACTTTTTATATATGCGAAATCAATATTAAAATAGCCATTAATATAGTTTTTAATTTTATTATACGTACTTTTAAATGTTTTTGTATATAATCCTGTATCTAATCTTTTTATAGTTTTGATCTCATCAATTTTTGGATAATTATATTTTGAGGGGTCTTCTGTTTTTGTATTACTTAATTCCAATTCTATTAAATTATTAATTGTATTTTTTTTCTTTATAATTTCTTCTTCTTTTTCTACTATATTCTTTATAATTGCAGAGAAAAGCTTTTCAACAAGTTCCGGGTTTGAATTATTTTCCACAGTAGGAAATGGAATCATATATTCTAATGCAATACTTTTAGAATGTCTCATTGTAGAACCTTGAGCAGTATTTATATCAATAAATGATTTAAAATGTTCTGATTTTAAAAAACCTAAGATATAATATAATTTGGATTTTAAAGTTAAATTTAATATTCCTGCTGCAATGGTATCGGAATTATTTGAATTATCGTTATTGTAAATTGCAACTTTCCCTAATCCATCTCCTTTTCCATCAACTGCAATTAATATATCATTTTTCTGAGGATATATGTTTTTTTGAGGAGGTTTACAATATTCTATTATCGAATCATCAAAACAATAATTTTCTGTCAAATTTGAGGTTTTTAAAAATCTATACTTAGAATATTTCATATAATCTGCTGAACCGGGGTCATGTCCTTTAAATGTTTTTTTTGACAAAAAATCTTGTAGTGGTACCAATTTATCATTATTAATTAATATCTTTTTGTAATCTAATGGGCAAAGAGAATTTTTGCAAAAATCTTTTGTCGATAAATTATTTTTTGTTATAATATCTTGCTTTATTACTATTCTATTTTCCATTAATTAAACTCCGAAAGGTTAAAGGCATTTTTAATTTCTATTTCTTGATGCTTTAAAAATTCATGAAAGTCTTGAACCATTTTGGTAAAATCTTCATCCAATTGATTTGTGGTTTCAAATGTGTTTTCATCAATTATAAATTGTGGCTGAAATTTTATGGTTCTTTTATCTGTTTTTACTTCATAGCCTATATTTTCAATATCTCTTATAAATATTTCATAATTGCTATTTAACAAATTAAGCTCATTGCTTTTTGGCTTATATGCAATTATTATAGTAGTTGCCACCCCAGTTTCACCAAAAGTATTACTTGGCAAATCAAACAAGGCAACAATTCTCATTTTGTTAATCAACCATTCCCTAACATTTTCCCATTCTTTTATAGAAGCTATTGAATTTGACAATACAATGCCGAGCCTGCCTCCCTCTTCTAATAATCTGTATGCATTTTCCAAAAATAAAACACCCATATCCATAGATTTTGGTAATTCAATGGTTCCATCTTTTTTGGGACTACTTTTTACTTTATATGTTTCATATAAATCTATTATATTGTTTGGTATATCTTTTGGAATTTTTAAATCTCTTCCTTTTCCAAATGGCGGATTTGTGGCTATAATTTTATATTTTTTTAAATCTTTATCTTGATTATTTTTATTTTGCCATTCTTTGTTGTAATTCGTTGTGGAGAAATCTCCAATTTTACATATCGTACCATCTTGCAAATATTTTTGTTTTAATGAATCCATTTCTTGCAAAGTTGCACCACCATCACCGTTTAAGACTAAATTTAATTCGGCTAATTTTAGGTTGCCTTTTGTTAAATCAAATCCATAATAGTGTGCCGAATTTTGAGGATATTCTTTGTCCTTACGATGAGCATGCCTAAATGCCATTGCAGGAAAATCACAAATTCCACAACACGGGTCACATAAATCTTCTGTTTTTGTTGGGTTTAACATTTTTATTATAGTTTTTACTACTGGTATAGGAGTAAAAAATTGCCCATTATCTGCTTTCTGTTTTTCTTCACCAAAATTATTAAAAATAATTTGATTAAAGTTTTCATTTTTTGCTTTTAAGATAGCTCTTTTTTGGAAATTTTCGACAAGAGCAATTAAAAACCTTTCTTCATTTACATCAGATGGTCTATAATTTGTATCGTATTTAAAAAATGGTTTTGATAATACATTAGTATATTCCTTTTGAGCATCCTTGTATAATTGGGAAATTCTTTCTCTGAATGACAATTCTCCTGTCCCATCTTGTTTTTTTTCATTATCTTTTATATAAAATTTTAAGTTTAACTTATCTCTTTTACTTCTTTTTTCATCAAACACTTTTAATGTTAAAAATTCAACAATTAAATCTCGTTCAGAGTGATTGGGGCGTAATCTATCAGCTTCTCTTTTAAATTGTGCCATAAAATCAGTAAAAGTTGTTTCATCAATTGCATCTAACGAATCTATTGTTAATTTCTCAAGATTCGTTATTGCTGCATTGTTATTCATAAAATCTTCAAAAGAGGGTAAATCATTTAGCATATCTCTTTTGGAATAGTTCAAATCATTAATGCCAGATTCATTAAATTCAAGGCTTTCATCATATCTTCGCAAAGGTGAATTACCCAGTTTTTTAAAAATCAATATATCAGATAATTTATCAAAATATACGCCAAAAATCCTATCCTTAGATTCATTTTCACTCATCGCTGACCTTAGTTGATTTTCTATAGCAGCCTCAACTGTTTTTGAATTTTTTTTAGCTTCAAATATAACTAGCATATTTTGTCTTAATTTTGAATAATTTTTATTTTGTTTTGCCTCTTCGTAATCTGTCATCCAATTTTGATTTTTAAAAATTACAATATCTGGTTTCAATGGTGTCTTGGAATTGCCTTTTGGTAAGCTAAATTCAACACATAAATTTTCTTTAGGATACATGCCAGATTGGACAAGACTCCAAACGAATCTTGCCCTATAAAATTCTTCACTATAAGTGTTATTTTTATCCTTTATGTTTGCCTTTGAATTATATGAGGTTACACCACATTCTGTTCTATACCAAACTTTATCGATAAACTCTATATTTGAATATAGTTCTTCAAATTTATTAAAATATGAATTTAGCGTTTTCATCTTTAACCTCTTATTTTTAATTTTATAATTACAATTCACCTTATTTTAATTGTAGTGGATTTGGGAAAAAACAAATCATACAACGACATGAAATTAATTTATCTTCTTCTTTTTTTTCAGGAGGTTTTTGTGTATCTTTAGGAATTAGCCAATATTGTCCGTATTTAAAAGCACCTTCAATTCTGTCTTCCTCACAGTATATTTGCACTCGTCTTTTGGAAATACCCCATTCTTCAGCACAATCTTTTACTCTTTTATGTCTATGTAAAATCATTTCCCAATCAATTTTATGATAAGCCATTATTGCACTTATTTTTGATTCATGCGTTCTACTTTCTTAATTTGTTCTTGAGAGAACATCATATAGCCGGATTCTGTGTACATTGTCGGTTTTAGTTTCCCGACTTTTACCCAATATCTGATAGTCGATACAGGCAATTTTACGGTTTTAGCAAACTTGGCAATAGTCATAAGTTTTGCGCTTTCAACTTCTTTTTTAGGCTCGTAAATATCAAATATAGTGTCAAAAGATTGAGATAGTCTTGTAACCATAAATTTCATATAATCATCAATATCGCCTGTTAATTGTGCTTTTTCAATCGAATTTATATAACGCTTTCTATCTCTTGGTCGAATAATAATCGGACAAAAGCCGTTTTGCATAAGTAAAAGATTCATCAACAGTCTTGCACATCTGCCGTTGCCGTCAGAAAACGGGTGAATACTTACAAAATCAAGATGGGTTTTGATTATATCTTCAACATCTTTAATACTATCGAATTTTTCAAAAAATTTTTTCATTAAATCCGGAACTTTCATAGGATTAGGCAAGATTACTCGACTTCCTGAAATTCTGACGGGGCAATTCCTATAAAAACCTGCATTATAGTCATCAATTCCTGATAATAATTTTTTATGAATATCAAGTACAACGGTTTCATTTATTATCGCTTTTGATTTCAAAATATCAATTATATAATCAAATGCTTTAGCGTGATTTACTGCTTCCTGATAATGCACAAAAGGCTTAGAAGATGACGTTATATCTTCTTCAATAACAAGTCTGGTTTCCTTTCTTGTTAAAGTATTACCTTCAATATTGTTTGAAGTGTACGCAAGTTCTGATTTAAGCCATTTATACAGTTGTTCTTTGCTTTTATTGTCGCTAAAAAGCTTGTTAAATTTCTTTTTTTTACTTGATATTTTTGATAGCAATGAATATATAGAATGTTCCATTTATTACTCCATAGTTTATAGTTTATATTTTTTATAAGTATAAACTATAAACAAGCATTTTTCAATAGGTAATTACTGAATAGTTTACAGTTGTTAATATTTAAAACTATGAAGTGTAACTATCCCAAAAATTGCAAACTGTCTGTTTTATGATTTTGGGTTCGCAGAAAATCAAAACCGCGAACAGATAAAACCAAGTCAGGGACTTAATAATCAAATTTTCGGGTTCGTTTCCCGCCTGCACCTCCATGAAAGAGTCATACTAATTGTTCATATATATCAACCTGCATGTCTATGTACATTGTAGTAAGACAATCAGTTTGACAGAGATGGTTAGCTTGATGATTTTTGATAAAGCCCGCTCGTTGTAGGGATTTTGGCGGTCGGAAGCAGGTTGATTTAAAAAATATCAAACTAATCTTTCTTGCACATTATCTGCATTTTAACTGCTCGTACTTTCACTTTATTTTCAATACTTTTCGGCAGTTTGATAGTTTACGGTTAGTTTGATATTTTACGGCAATGTGAAAATAAAAAAATCATTTTTCGTTATCAATAAAAAACGCATTTAATAAATCAGCATTATCTCTTAAATTTTTAATCACCGGTGCGAGGTTATAGCATTCCTCTATTTCAGGCTGATTACTAACAAAATAATCAACTATAACGGCTATATTGTAAACATTTTCTGCCCATTTGCTAATCTGTTTAAATTCTTTATTTGTAATATTGTATCCTGCTTCTTCCATAATCCCCTCCGTCTATCACGAAATACAATACATGAAAGAAGTCCCAAAAGCGAAAACGCTATAAAAGATTTTACAATAAAACACAATTAAATAAGCTTCCATGTTCATGATATAATCAACACAAATCATAGGAGAATTGAGTGTGGCGAAGTCAAGGTTTTATAATTTTCTAGGGTCTTATAATAAAGCATATAAAAGCAAAAATATTGACGAAAAAGATTTTAATTCTTTTCTAAAAAATTTGCGTGATTTTTTTGCCGAATTAGAAACTGTTGATAAAACAAATGAAGAATTACTAAAAGGTGTTTTTAACAAGCATTTACTAAAAAATTATACAACTTTGCTCAATGAAAATCGTGTTGATTTATCAATAAAAAAAGATAACAAAACACAGGTTATATTTGAATTTAAATCTCCTAATAATAAAACTGAAATGCTGCAAGCTGATAATGAAGATATTAATAAAAAGGCTTTGCAAGAGGCTATTTGGTATTTTTACAATCAAGATAGTAAAGAAATTAGTTATAACATCAAAAATGTTGTTATTACCGATACTGAACACTTATTTTTCTTTAATCCTAAACAATTTTGCAATAAGGATTTAGAGCGTATTTGCTTGCAATTCAGAAATAATCAAGTTGCTTATACCGATACCAAAACTCTTTATGACCAAATCGGAGCAAAGATAAAAGAAAAATGTATTTCATTTGATTATGCTGAATTTGATTTAATACAATACAAATCAAAGATTTTAAACAATTCATTTAACGATAATGATTTAAGACAGCTTAAATACTTGTACAAAGCTTTACATCCTGATTTCTTGTTAAGAGAATTTTCACCAAAAGATTCTAACGAATTAAATTCCAAATTCTACAATGAGTTATTGTATATTTTAGGTTTAAAAGAAGAAGGTAAAAATCAAAAGAAAATCGTGGCTTCTGACATCAAAGGCACATTGAGGGATAGAATTTCTTATGATTTGAACTGTAACAGATTTGACGATGTTATTAATCTTATTATTGTATGGTTAAACCGCTTATTATTCTTGAAACTGTTTGAAAGTCAGTTAATTTCTTTTAATGACAATAATAAAACTTATGCTTTTTTGAATTTTGACAAAATTCCAACATTTGCCAAGTTAAACAGATTATTTTTCAATGTTTTAGGCAAGCCGTTAGACCAAAGAGATGAACACGAAATACCATATTTAAACAGTTCACTTTTTGAAAGGTCAGAACTTGAATCAAAATACGGTAATATTTCAAACCTCGATAGCGAAATAACTTTACCTTTGTGCAAATGCAGTATTTTATCAAAAGTCAAAAATTATCCGCAGAATCCTACTTTACTGAAATATTTGCTTGATTTTCTTGAAGCATACAGTTTTAGTTCAAACATAACTGAAAATGATGATAAAAAAGACATTATCAATTCTTCTGTATTAGGTTTGATATTTGAAAAACTAAACGGCTATAAAGACGGTTCATTCTTCACACCTGCATATATAACCGAATACATGGCAGAAACTTCAATAAATAACATTGTTTTGCAGAAATTCAATAAGGCATTTGGTGAAGATAAAGCACCATGTACTACTATTGAAGATTTAAAACATTTAATTTCGTATGATGTACATATTAAAGAACGCAGAGATTTTTATAACGAAATTATAGACAGTCTAAAAATATGCGACCCTGCTGTCGGTTCAGGACACTTTTTAGTATCAGTTTTGAATTATATTGTTGCCCTGAAAAGTGAATTAGGCTTGTTGCCTGTTCGCAATAAGGTAGAAATACAAAATGATTCGCTTGTTATATATGAACAAGACGGAGAAACGCAATTTGAATATAAACGCAATAATCAAGAATCATTAACTGTACAAAAAGCAATATTTGATGAAAAACGCAAAATTATTGAAAACTGTTTGTTCGGTGTTGATATTAACCCGAACTCTGTACAAATATGTTGTTTGCGTTTATGGATAGAACTTTTGAAAAACACTTATTATATCGGCAATACTGATGAAATGCAGATATTACCAAACATTGATATAAATATCAAATGCGGGAACTCGCTTGTATCTGCATATGAAGTAAAAGTCGGGCATTGTGCATTAGAATCACTTGACGGCAGGACAGCCGAAGCAAAGAGCATAAAAGAATACAAAAATCTCGTTGCAGAGTACAAAAATACCGAAAGCAAAATTTCAAAATCGGATTTAAAAGAACAAATTAAGACTATCAAAAACAAAATATTTCCAACTCGCCAATTAAGTTTGTTTGAACAAAATAACAACAAAGGTGTATATCAAAATTCTATGGAATGGATGATAGAATTTCCGGAATTGCTTGATGAAAATGGTGTATTTAATGGGTTTGATATAATTATCGCTAATCCGCCTTATGGTTTACTGAATAAAAAACAGAATCAAAAAATCTCAATAGAAACTGATTCTGATTTTACGAACTATTTGAGAGATAGTATCGAGTATAAATCAGCAATAACAGGAATGTTGAATATATACAAATTTTTCATATTAAGAGGTTTTAAACTTTTAAAACAAAAAGGTTTCTTTATTCAAATATTCCCTCTAGCTTTTGCTTGCGATTCATCTTTAAAAGAACTCAGAAAATTTGTATTTGATAATTATTCTATTATTGATATAGAAGCATTTCCGGAACGAGATAGCACAAGACGTAGAGTATTTGAACATGCAAAAGTTTCTGTTTGTATAGTAAGTGCGTTAAGACAAACAAACAAAAATAATTCATTTAATTTAAGAAAAAATGATAATAAATTTGTTGATGAAACAATACCAATGACAAAATTAGATTTGAATATTATAAATGAACTTGATGAAAATTTAACAATACCACTTGCTAGTGCCAAAGATATTGACCTGATAAGAAAAATTAGAAAAATATCACAACCTTTAAGTAGCATAGCTCATTGTTACACTGGGGAAATTGATATATCAATCAACGCCCAATATATAACAGACAATCCTCAAGACAGTGAAATGATAAAAGGTGCAATAATTGACAGATACTTAAAAAGAAATGAAATGAGCCAAGGCGAAATTCAATTTTTAAATTCATCAAAATATTTATCAGAAGTAAAAGCAGAAAAAGCACAACATCATAATTATGAAAGAATTGTAATGCAAGGCTTAACAGGAGTTAATGAACGACACAGACTAAAAATGACAATTATTCCTGCTGGTATTTATTGTGCTAATTCTGTAAACTACCTTAATTTTAGCGAGCCTGTCAATAAAAAATATATTTTAGGATTGTTAAATAGTTCATTATTAGATTACATCTTTAAAATTTCAAGCACAAACAGTAATGTAAATGGATATGAGGTTGATAATTTACCAATAATTCTTGCTTCTGAATACATACAAAATGATATAGAAAATCTTGTAAATAAATTATTAGAAGAAAAACAAAAATCAGCCTGTAATAATGTCTTATGTGAACGATATGAAAAAGAAATTAATCAAATTGTTTATAATTTGTATAATTTAACTGGTAGTGAAATAAATATTATAGAGGGTAATAAATAATGTTTGATATTGTTATTAATGCTTTGCCAAAATCAATTGACTCAACAAATGTATTATTAACATGCTTAGCGGGTAATTTAACTATCTTTGCGTTTGGCTATCCCTATATATATAGAGCTATAAATAATCTTGCAAATATTTCTTCTATTTTAACCAATAGGGTTAGGGGAAATATATATTTTAAATTTTATCCAATTTATATTATTTTTCTTTTCATTTTGAATGCTATTAGTTTATTATGGTTTGATTCAATTGTGTGGGGTGTATCTTCTGTCATCCTATTGTTAGGACATATTTTTTATATCATGGCATTGTATCATTACATTGAAACAAAAACTCTTGAACCATTTAAATTAGTTATAAATAAAGAAATAAATGAACATGGCTTAATAATTAAAAAAGATAAAGAACTTGAAAATGATATAAATTTAGTCCTTGATTTAATTTGTTACGCTGAAAAAATTACAATTAACGAACCAGACTTATATAAATATTTTGATTGGCTAACAAATGTTACATTTTTTAATTTCAAAACTTTTGATAATGAAAAATTTGATTTTTTATTTGGCATAAAACAAAAATACTATAATGGTGTATTTTGTACCTTATATAAGACCCAATGGCTTAATCAATGGGCGGTAGATTACAAAAAAAGAACAACTCTTTATTACATAGCAAATTTTTATCAAAAAATACTTGAATATAGTTCTGTAGATGTTAATAAAACAGATAACACAAAACAGAATGAAATTAAAAAAGTAATTCAAAATACAACTTTAGAATATTTAAAACAAGTAATATTGTATCGAATTAATCATGATTTTGTTCTTGATAATGAAATGGAGTATTTTGTAAATTTATTTTATTTTATACTTTTAAATAAACTTAATAATAAACAAAATGATAAATTTGAACCCTGTTTCAGTATCCTTTCCAAGATGATAGATTACGACATGTCTGAAGAATATTACCACCAAATGATATATCAAATTCAGAATAATCGTAGTTATTTTTATAGTAAAAAAGATTTATACTTTGATATTTGTAGTTTTCATATAAGTATAATTGCATATTTTATATTTAAAAATCAATATAAAAAATTGAAATCATATATCCATTATGAAGAACCTCCAGAAAGAACAAAAGAGTATACAAGACCACAAATACCAAATACAATAAATATTATTTTGTTTAATTTTATTGGCAGTGATTCAGTTTTTAGGAATACGCAAACTTTTTCAGCCAATGTTTCATCGCGTAAGTACAAATTTTATGTACTATTTTTATTATTGATAAATAGTAAAAAATTTGCTGAAAAATGTAATGCAAATCTATCAAAAATTAAAAAAACAAATTATGAATATAAGTTTATAGAAAATGACTTTAAGCGATACAATGAATGTAGTATAAATTTTGATAATATACCTTTTGATAATTTAATGTCATTTTTATATATAGAAAAATATAAAGAATATTTAGACAAGTTTTGCTTGGAAACAGAATTACTAAATATACTTGAATGTCAAAATGATGATCTAACATTTATTGAACAAATATTAGATGATACTATTAAAAAAATAAAAAAATCACAAAGTAAACTATTAAGAAGACAATTTAAAAACATAGTAAAAAGCGAATTTTCTCAGTATATGCAAGATAATCTAAAAGTGAAAAATTTGGATAATTTTATTAATTTAAAAATTTATCGTGTTTATGAATCTATAAAAAAAATAATCTTTTCTTGTACAGACGATACAAACTTAAAAAATTTTTATCTAGATCTATATGACAAAGTTTATAATAAAAGAAAACTTTTATCTGGACAATATCGATATGTATTTGATTATGAGCCAATGAATGATTTTTATAGTCGATTATTTAATTTATTAATAGAAAATTGTCAAGAACTACCTTCTATTAATCATATACCTTTAGATACAATAAGTAACTATCAAATTTTATCTAACTTTAGACAAAGACAAACATTTATATCTTTTGGATTTGAAAGAGATAATATAAAAGTAAAAAAATGTACCATAAATGGTAAGGAAGAAAATGATTCTGATTATGCAGATGTGAATTTAATTAAAATCAACGATACTGATATAATGATATCTGAACATAATAATAATTTTAGTTCTCTAAATAATAATGGAACTTATCCATATACTATTATAATATTTGACCCTAAAAAAATATCTATTGAAGTAGGTGAGGAACAACCAATAAAATTTAATAATATTAAAGGTGGGAATGTTCAAATTCTAGATGATACTCAAATAAATATAAAACTTCCAAAAGATAAGAGTTTTGGCTACTATATATCATTACCAAATAAAAAGGATTAAGAGTATTTTAATTAATACTAATATACTTATTCCAAATCTGTCCGATAGTCATGCATGCGTGGAATCTTTCAAAATCTGATTTCCAAGGATTATGTATTGTTCTGCATGCATCGGTGTAATCATACATGTCTTTGAATAGTTGTAATTGTTGAAATAGAGGGTAGTTGTAATACATTTTATTTTCCTTTCTTCTTATTTGGAGTGTTTACTAATATATATTTATTGTTCATCCAATTTATGTTTTAATATTTCGGCTACCATTTTATCCCGTTGTTTTATATTTTCATTTATTTCCATGTATTCTTCAACCTCTACTGTAACTTCAATTGCATTTTTTCTCTGTTTTTTAGATGGCATTGGATTTTTTTTGCCCGGAAACATCAAATCGTTCATAAGTTTTTTATAACAGTACAGTGCATCAGAATATTTTTCTTTATCCTCATTCTTATGTTTTAATACAAACTCCATACATTTTTCTATAAATGAGATTTTATCTTTGTTTGTAATAGGATTACTTGTTAGTTGTTGGTAAATGTTCATAAAAATTTCCTCATGTCTGGTTAATATCTACTACAAAGATAGCAAATTTTCTAAAATCTGTAAAGCTTGGTATACCTTAATTTTACAAAACTTTACTTATTAATATGTAAGCGTATTTATGCTAAAATAAAGGTGTTCGGAGGTATTCATGGCAAATGAAGTTTCTAAAATATATAATGATATAGCAGAATTACTTAATGTTGCACGTGCTAAAGCATATCATACAGTTAACTCCATTATGGTAGAAACCTATTGGAAAATCGGTCAACGCATTGTAGAAGAAGAACAAGGCGGAGCTTCAAGAGCTGAATACGGAACAAAACTTATTGAGAATTTGTCAAAATATTTAACCGACACATTTGGCAAAGGCTTTTCTGAAGCCAATTTAAAGAATATGCGTCAATTTTATCTGACATATCCTGAATTCGATACGCAGTGCGTAGCGAATTTATCATGGACAAATATTAGAACAATTATCAGAATTGACGATAAAAAAGAACGTGATTATTATTTTAAAGAATCCGCAGAACAAAACTGGACTTCAAGGCAACTTGAAAGAAACATCAAAAGCGGATATTATCACAGGATTTTATCTACACAAGAAAATTCAAGTAATAAAGAAAAATGTCTGCCGGCTGTAATTGATACAAAAGAATTTATAAAAGATCCGTATGTTTTGGAGTTTCTTGATTTACCGGAAAATATTGAAGGCAAAGAAAGTGCTTTAGAATCAGCCTTAATTAGTAATTTACAAAAATTCCTGCTTGAACTAGGTAAAGGTTTTTGTTTTGTTGCTCGTCAATTTAGAATTAGCACAGAAACTGACCATTTTTATGCTGATTTGGTATTTTATAACTATTTACTTAAATGCTTTGTTGTTATTGACCTAAAAACAACAAAACTATCGCACTCAGATATCGGGCAAATGGATATGTATGTCAGAATGTTTGATGAATTAAAACGTGGAGCGGATGACAACCCGACTATCGGTATAATTATGTGTACAGATAAATCTGAAACTATGGTTAAATATTCCGTTCTTCAGGAAAGTCAGCAAATATTTGCAAGCAAATATAAAACGGTATTGCCGACAGAAGAAGAACTTGCAGATATGATTTCTAAAGAAAATACAAAATTTTTATCGGATAATTCATAGTTCTGTAATATTTCTTCGTAATAATTATGCAAATTTTGAACGAAAAATCAATGCTTTCCGGCTCTCAAATTTTTGTAAAATTAGCCTCTATTATTGTGAGTGTTTGACAAACTACGATTTGCATAATTATTCAGGAAAGATATTAAGAAGATGTTCAGGGACTTGAAATGTGATTAAAACAGAGTTAAAGTGTTAATGTAAAAAATATTTTTTGAAAGTTGCAAATTTCAAAAAATCATAATCGAGAGTTTCGGGTTCGTTTTCCGTCGTCCCCCTAAATAAGCAATAATCACATTGGTTCGTTTCCGACCTGGGGAGTTTGTCAAACTTACTGTTTATATTAATCAAACTGCATGTCGTGATACAAAGCCCCGGTATATTTACCTTTGAGGCACTTCCCCCATAATGACTCCCAATTTGAGAACATTAAGTATAACGACAAATAGCTACAGGTTTTTACGAAAAACACACTAAATAACAATAATTGATGTTAAAAATGGGGTTAAATGGCATTTAAATCTTTAACTTTTTTTTCGTGGTCAATAAAGAATGCGTTTAATACGTCTGCATGCGATGTATATATTTACATAAACTTATAATTATAATTTAATACTTGTTAAACATTATAATAAGTAAAATTATTTAATGATAAAATATTTTTATGATAGTACAAAGATATATATCAAATCGAGACAAAATAGGTTTAGATTCTGACGGATTTTTAATAGGGGATATCTCATATATTAAAAGTGACTCTGGAGACAAACATTTTGACTATTCTTTAAAAGATTATAATCAGATAATTGATATTATAGAAAATCCTTACAGTATAATAATTGGAAGTGGAGGCTTAGGAAAGAGTACTTTATTAAAACAGATAGAAGAATATTTAAACGAGAGAAATCAATCATATAAACGTATTGATTTAAGAATATTAGTAAATGAAAATACGCTTAATGAACTGTTATTAAATTTTTTAAGAGATAAGGAAAGAGATCAAATAATATATATTTTATTGGATGCTGTTGATGAGGCGATAGATCATAATATAAGAAATCCAATAGAATTAATTACTCAATCTGTTAAAAAAGTAAAAGAAAATTATCCTAATACAAGATTTATTATTACTTCAAGAAGTAATGTTAATACTATTAACGAATTGTCAACAAGTCTTGCACATATTTATTCAATAGACAAAGGGTCCAACACATATATTTACAATCTTTGTCCTTTAACTAAAGATGATGCTAGGGATTTAGCAGTAAATTTTGAAATTTCTGATGTTGATAAATTTATTACAGACATAAAAAATTATCATTTAACTCCCTTTCTAACATCGCCAATAACTTTTAAATCAGTTGCAGATTTGTATAAAATTGGGAAAATTTCAAATTTAACTACACACTATGATATATATTATGAATTGATAACTGAATTATGTAGAGAATCCTCAGAATATAGGATTAAACAAGCACACGATAATATTGATAAATATAAAATTTACCATCCTGAAAAGTTAATGTTTATTGCTAGTAAACTTGCAATTGATATAAAAATACAAAATAAAAGCTCTGTGTCTGAAGACCGAAATGATACTTCTGTTTTTATGAATGATTATTTTGATATATCTATTAAGGATTCTAATAATAAAAATTATATTTTTTCATCAGAAGAAGTTAAAGCTACTTTAAATTCTAATCTTTTTTATAAAGTTGGTAGTGAATATTATTTTTGTCAAAAAACTTATTTTGATTTTTTATGTGCTTATTACCTAATAAATATTGGAGTAGATATTAAATATTTTAATAAATTTTTTGTATTTGAAAATAAAGTTCATCCAAATTATCATGAAATCCTTTCTCTATTGTGTTTAAAATACGAACAATTTTTTGCATATTATAAGAATAAATGTCCGGAAGCACTTATATTTTCACAAGTTTTATTTAATAAACAAAACTATAATAAATTTCTATTAAATAAATATATGCATATGGTTAATACCATATCATACTACTCTAATAATATTAACAAATTTGATATATATAAAAAACTGTATTATAACAATTCGGAAAAAGATATAAGAAAAATTTTTAAATCAAAAAATGAAGACGTATTATATGCGACTGTTGATTATATATATATAAATAAAATCAATGGATTTGATAAAGAATTAGAAAACATTATTTTTAATAATAAATACTCTAATAGATTAAAAATGAATGCTATGTTAATAATTAGAGATATAGAGTCATATAGTAATTTAGCAAGTGAAATATACAAACACATAGATAAAATAGAAACCTTTTTGGAACGGAATGATTATAATGATTTAAGAGCAGTTTTTTTAGAGGTAATGTATCCAAAATTTTTTAGTGAAGATAAATTATTATCCTATATTGTACCAGATAATAGGTCAAGTTATTTTGGTTGGTATCATTACTATATAACACAAGAATTCTTGAATGAAAAATATATAAATTCAGATAATTATTTAAAACTGTTTAAATGGGTTATTAACAATAGATTAAGAGGTGTTACAGAGAGTATCCATGGGAATCATGAATTCCCTGAAAATATAAAACGCTTTTTCGTAGTAATTGCAAAATATATTAGCGATAAAAAATTAATTGATGAAATAATTCTTTATCAGACAAATAATTATGAGAGACATTGGGACTGGTTTTCGAAAACATTATTTCAGGCTATTGTTTTAAATAATAAAATTAGATTATATGCATTAAAAAAATATATAAATTTAAGTAAAGGACAGTACTATTATTGGGCATTACCTAAAATAGGTTTATTACAATCAAAAGATATAGCCTATTTGATTGCATTGTATAATAATGAAAATGATGAAGAGTTAAAAAATAAGTACAAAAAAGCAATAGATAGTTTTTATCTCGGAGAATATTGGGATAATGGTGATATAAAAGATTTTGAGTATTTATATAATGTTTTTAAATATTATCCGATGTTAAAATTAGAATTTCCAATATTTAATAAAAGAAAATGCCGATTACATCATTTAACTTTAGAACCTATAGAAAAGATCTTTAGAGATATGAAATGTTATTATTTACAAAATATAAGACGAGAAAGAAGTAGTAAAAAAAATGAAGACCTAAAACAAAAGCATTTAAAGTATCAATGCGATATCATAGCAAGAATTAATGAAAATATTGAAAAGTATAAAAGTACTCATAATGGTGGTTATCTTGTAAATATTTTTGGGTATTTAACTTATAACGGAGAAAACGAACAGATTTATTTTGAAAAATTTTTAGATTTTAAAGCTACTCAAAATTGGAAGAAGCTCGATGATAACTTAAAAAAGGAAATAATATCAATATGCTTGGATTATTTGGATATTTCAGAGCCATTAGTGTTATTTAAGACATTAGAGGAACATATTAATAGTGGATCATATTTAATAATTTGGAATGTGCTGGGTTGCTTAGAATTTTATGATAACTATATTAATTACGAACAATATATAAAATTGTTAGAAAAACATAAATTTATCATATTATATTTTAATTCGTACAAAGAGGAAGATCGACAATTACAACAAAAACTTATAAAAGATTTATATATAAATAATAAAGATTTTATTAAACAACAAGTACTAAATTTTGTAAAACTAGATTTTAATAATCATTCGCAATATACAGATTTATATGAAAAATTTACATTAATTAAAGATGATTTTATCTGTTATTTAGAATCTATACTAAAAATTTATGAGAAAGAATTATCTGCAAATTCTATTATTGAGTTGGTTAATTATTTAATTAAAAACAACTCAAAGTATGCTATTAAATATTGTATTAATATTCTTAAAACTAATATAAAGAATAACAAGTTTATTGATAATGATATTTTAGTGTCATTTCTGAAATCTATTTTATTAGTATTAACTCCTGAATATTGGAGGATTATAAAAGATATATTTTATAAAAATAAATATGGTGTAGAAATATTCAAAAGGGTTTCAGGAACATTTGATTATTTTCACAGTCGAGATAGAGTTCCTTTAGAAAAATTCCGTGATAAAGATCTAATAAAATTATATATTTGGATAAAGAAAAATATTCAACCGGAAGTAAATTTCGAGATTGTACATGATTATAAACCAGAAGACAATGTTTCAAATGCTATATATAACTTTTGGATAAATAACGGGAAATATAAATGTATAAAAAAAATTAGAAAAACAATGAAAACTACAGAGTATAAACGAAGTTATAATATTGCGTTAAATCAGTATATTCAAATGAAGACAATAGATGTATCAGAATTTAACAAGTTTGAAAAAAGGAAAAATAGTTTGATATTTACTTTAATAGATAAAAGTATTAATATAGGAAGTATTAAGAATTCAATTATAAATAATATAGGACATAGATAATGGAGGTATATAATGCTTGATAAAAATATTAATGTTGGAGATATTAGTAATTCTAATATAGAAAATATTGGCAATATTAATAATATAAATTTTAATTGGAAAAATTTTTTAGGAATATTGTTATTTTTATCTATATTAGTAATAGTTTTGCTGTATGCATTAGGTATTCTCGATTTAAATGAAACAAAAGTGTTTTTACAAAGCATATTCCAATTAGCTAAATGAGTTTCAAGGATTTTGAAATTTTTTGGATATTATAAATTTATTTTTGATTTGTTTTAAAAGGAATTATTCTATTATAATTCTTGTTAACTTTTATTTTATAATTATTATCATCTTCAATTAAACCTAGTACTTTTTTATACCAAGTAAAAGATTCTACATCTATATTTTTGATAAGATTATCTTTTTGAGAATATTCTTTTAAATATTTTTCAAATTCATCATTAAATTTATTTACAACATCTTGTTTATCAATTTCTAAATTTGGGACTTCATCTTCTATATAAAATAAAGCAAAATCTAGTAATTTATCAATTGTTTTGCTAATACTTTTATTCCACAGATTTGATTTTTGTGCAATTTTATAATGTCGCTCCGGAGTGGTACGATATGCAATTTTTCCTTTGTAGAGTTCTGGTTTCATTGGTTCAGGAATTTCATCTCCATTTTCAAGCATTGCAGATATATAAGAAGTTAATGCATCTTTAATCATTAAAAGAGCTTCATCTATAGTCTTGCCATCACTCATGCATCCTTTTAGCTCAGATATAGATGCAATATATGATTCACTTTTATCATCATAAGTAAAAATATATGTCCAAGGTAAATTTAAATAATACTTTACATCTTTATCCATTATATGCATCCTTTATCATTTTAATTTGGTAATCTAATAACTCTTTTCTATTTTTAACTAATGTAATTGGATCAGTTCCTTCCTTACGAAATGTAATATGAGAAGACCCTTTTGGTGGTACGGCTTTCGCATATCCAATATTTTCAAGCAACCTACTTGCTTCATCAATGGATAACACACTACCGTTATATAATTTATTTAATAGTTTGTCAATTTTGCTCATAATTATTTGATATCAAAAAATGATATCAAATGCAAGAAGTACAATTTATTTTTTACAATAATTTACATTAGAAAAATATTTAAAATTTTTCAACTTCTTTTTCATGGTCTATAAAGAATGCATTTAAGACATCCGCATCGTTTCGCAAATGTTTAACTACCGGTGCGAGATTGTAGCATTCTTCTATTTCCGGCTGATTTGCTACAAAATAATCAATAACAACTGTTGTGTTATAAATATTTTCCGACAACTTACTTAACTGCTTAAACTCCTTTGGAGTAATGTTTAATCCGACTTTTTCCATACGACCTCCTTCATCGTGTCGTATTCATTACTCTAAAGACAATGGAAGTCAAGTTGATTGCTAAACTCCAGGAGGCTTTGGAGGTTCAAATCCTTTTTTATATAATTCAAACATTCGAGCATTATATTCTTTGTTTATGCGTTGTGATACTTCCGGAGTTTCTATTATATGTGCATACGTTGGATTCAGAAAATATTTTTCGTATTGTTGCTTATACTTATTCGTGAGTCTTTTTGAATCCACTATAATTTCAATACGATATCCTGCCATTTGAATAACATATTTTTTATAAGTTTTTGTTTTTCCTTTTGCAATAAGGACTTCTTGATTTATATCTTCTGTAAAACAGTTTTTGTATATTAAAATCTTGAATAATTTGTCGTACTCCCTTTTACCTTTTAATATTTCAAAAGCCTTTTTCTCGTAACCTCCTAAGTTGATATTTGACCATTCTTCTAATTTTGAAATAGAAGCTCTCCATAAAATTGAAATAAAAAATTTTCGGAGCTTGCCATAATCAAATTCAGTATTATCAAGCTGATAAATTCTATATTGCGGATGCAGTTGCATGTACTTGTATTTGCTAAAATCTCCAAGTAAAATTCTGTAGCCCTCTTTATCAAACTCTCCTAAAATATGGTTATCACAGTCTCCACATAATATATTTGAGTCATATCCCCCCTGTTGCTGAATTATGTATTTTCCGGTTTTTGAATTTATACATAAGCATTTATCTTTTTTTATTCCTAAATAAAATTTTTTAGGAATAATGTGTGCTTTTATCAATTTCTTTTCTTGTCCGCAGAACCTGCAAATATTTTCAATAGTTTTAACTGTCATTCCTATATAGTAATACCAAATACCGCTATTAAACAAGTACAACAACAATTATGTAACAATGTCCGCATGTGACATAGGGATATTTTATCATGTTTAGTGTAATATGATTAAGAAATTAGGAGTAAGAGAATGGCTACGATATTAGAGCAAAAGGCACAGATTGATAAACTTTGGGAAACATTTTGGTCAAACGGCATTTCAAATCCGCTAACGGTTATCGAACAGATTTCATATTTGTTCTTCATAAAAGAGTTGGACGAAAAACATACTCGTGAAGAAAGAAAAGCTAATCGTCTTAATAGACCGATTGAAAACCCTGTTTTTGACGAAACTCCAAAACAGCAAAATATGCGTTGGTCAAAGTTTAAAGATTTTGCACCAAGTGAGATGTATAAAATTGTTCAGGAAGATGTATTTCCGTTTATCAAAAATATGGGCGGCGAAAATTTTGCCAAATATATGAAAGATGCTGTTTTTATGATTCCGTCTCCGGCACTTTTAGCAACTGCGGTTGATATGATTGATAAACTTGAAATGCAGGATTTGGATACAAAGGGCGATTTGTATGAATATCTTTTATCTAAAATTGCTCAAGCAGGTGTAAACGGTCAATTCAGAACTCCAAGGCATATTGGTAAAATGATGGTTGAACTGGCTGATATTCAACCGAATGATATTGTTTGCGACCCGTCTTGCGGAACTGCAGGTTTCTTGATTTGTGCAATTATGTATCTGAAAGAAAAATATCCTGAAATGTTTATGGATACTGCAAAACTTCAGCATTTCAATAACGATATGTTCTACGGCTTTGATTTTGATTACTCAATGCTCCGTATCGCATCAATGAATATGATGTCACACGGGCACCAAAACCCAAATATCGATTACCAAGATTCACTTTCAGAAGATGCGTCAGGATTAAAAGAATTTTGTACCTGTGTAATTGCAAACCCTCCATTTAAGGGTTCATTGAATAAAGATACAATTGCAAAGAACTTAGCAAGCGAAGTTTCTACAACAAAGACAGAACTTTTGTTTCTTGCATTGATGATTAGAATATTAAAGACAGGAGGTAGAGCTTGTGTTATTGTACCGGACGGAGTTTTATTTGGTACATCTAATGCTCATACAACAATAAGGAAGAAACTTATTGATAACCAAAAACTTGAAGCAGTCATTTCTATGCCAAGTGGTGTATTCAAACCTTATGCTGGTGTTTCAACGGCTATTCTGATATTCACTAAGACTAATTCCGGAGGTACTGATAAGGTTTGGTTCTATGATATGCAAAATGACGGCTTCACATTGAACGATAACCGTACTCCGATAGAAGAAAATGACATACCGGATATTATAAAATCATTCAAAAACAGACATAATGAAGATAACACCGACAGAAAAGCAAAACATTTCTTTGTAGAAGCTGATGAAATTAGACAAAATGGTTATGACCTCTCTATTAACAAGTACAAAGAAGTTGAATATGAAGAAGTACAGTATGAAGCACCAAGTAAGATTCTGGCTGATATTAAAGCTCTTGAATCCGAAGTACAAACTTCTCTTAATGAACTTGAGGGGATGCTGTAATGGGTACATGGCAACATAAAGAGTTTGAGAAGTGCTTAACCAAAGTAACTTATACAAATAAGATACAACAATTTGACTTTAAGGAAAGTGGAAAATATCCAATAATATCGCAAAATGCAGAGTTCATAAGTGGATACTGGGATAACGACAAAGATGTTTTTAAGCTAAGTAAACCAGTTGTAATATTTGGAGACCATACTAGATGCCTTAAATATATTGATTTTGATTTTGTCTTAGGTGCTGACGGTGTAAAAATATTACAAACAATTGACGAAATTCTGCCAAAATATTTGTATTATTACCTTCAATATATCCCCATAGATAATTTGGGGTATTCACGACACTACAAGCTGTTGAAGGAAAAGATTATTAAGTATCCAACCATTGAACAGCAACAGAAAATAGTTGAGATTTTAGACAAGGCAGATGAGATTCGGGCGAAGAAGAAACTGGCGAATGATAAGCTGGATGAGTTCCTCAAATCCACCTATATTGATTTGTTTGCAGAAAACACTAAAAAAGTTAAACTTGAAGAACTTTGCTACTTCATAACAAAAGGAACAACTCCTAAAGCACAAGATATGAGTCAAGATTCTGGAGATATTCCATATATAAAAGTTTACAACTTGCGATTTGACACACGACTTGATTTTACAATAAATCCGACATTTGTAACCAAAGAATCTCACAAGAATTTTCTTGCTCGTTCAGTGGTATATCCGGGAGATGTTCTTATGAATATTGTAGGGCCTCCATTATGTAAAGTTTCAATTGTTCCTGATACATATCCTGAATGGAATATAAATCAAGCAATAGCAAGGTTTAGATGTAACAAAGGCTTAAACAATCTATATTTGGCGTGGTTTCTTACAACGCCATTTGCAGAAAAACAGATGTTAAGAAATGCCAAAAAGACATCTGGACAATTGAACTTAACACTTGAAATTTGTAAAAACATTGAGATACCTTTACCTTCTCTTGACCTTCAAAACAAGTTTGCTCAGATAGTAGAGCATGTTGAAGCACAGAAGCAGAAGAATGAGCTTGTCATAGAGCAAATGAACAACCTCTTCAACTCCCTATCTCAACGAGCATTTAAGGGGGAACTATAATATGCCGGAACTTCCAAAGCAAATGAGTGCAGATGAAATATTGAATGAATGGAAAGAAGGATACAAAACAGAACCTGATAAATATAAAGAAAAATTAGCAGGAGTTGTTTATAATTCGTGGTATTATATGGTTCCGGAATCAGAAGAATGTCAAAAATATCCTCTTACTTGTTTATGTGATTTTGATATAAACAGAGTTATTGAAGAAATGGTATATGGCAAGGAAATCCCTAAAGAAAAAATCAGGTTTAATTTTTTTGATACTCTCATGGATGAAGCAAAAAAATATTATGAAGCAAAGGAATATTTTTTAAGTCTTGTATTATACGCAACATATATAGAGCATTGGTTTAATGATTTAATAAATTGTTTAGCGATAACTAAGAATTTAGATGATGATGCTACCGAAAAATTGTTTAAAATGTTCAATAATGAAGCTAGATTTAATGTGCTATTACCTATTTTTGATTTGCCTAAAATAGATGAAGATATAAAAAATGATTTAAAAATTTTATTTGACACCCGAAACTATTTTGTTCATTACAAATGGAAACCAAAAGATGAAAAAGAAGGTGCTGAACAAATACAAAAATTTATTGATTATTCTAAAAAAGCTCCGGAAATAATTGAATATTTGAATAATTATGTAAAAGAAAATATTTATAACAGAGAATTTTTGAAAAAATTCTTTGCAAATTTAATATACAGACAATCCGGAATAGTAGTAAATAATGATTAAATAACATTATAATAAGGTGGATTAATAACTATCACATCTTGACTTTTGGCAAAAATATGTAATAATATTAATAGAAGTCATTGATACCGAATTCCAGGGATGATTCCTTGGACCTTTGAATTAAGGATATATGTAGGTACATTGACTTCTATTTTATTGCAATAGTTTTATTAGATTTAAATAACCAAAGATTTAAATTTTTATATCCACTTTTGCCTGTATTAAAAATTAAATTCGGCTTATTAATCTTTGTGGCTATATATTGTGCCAAATCACATTTGTTTTGGCTTGCATCCGGCCTTAAATGCCTTTTGTTGTAATGATAACTTATTGCACCCATTAAAATATCCGAAAACTGTATAAGTTCATAAGATTTCGAATTAACAAATTCCAATGCCTTAACGTCAAGCCCTTTATTTGTCGTTCGAATCCCCCAAAAATCAATCGGATGTGTATCTTGTTGCAAAAAAGATTTAAGTTTTTCCAACCTGTTAGGCTCCCTGTTTGTTCTTCTATCTAAATAGATATAATACGGAGCATTAGGTTTTGAATTTTTTCTTAGTAATTGATAATAAAATTTATAAAATCCGAGTTCGGCATCCTTATCCTCATTCGCTTTTAAGTCAATTTCTTTTCTATCAATAATAATGCAATTAAATTGCAAATTATACTTAAAGAAAATATCAATAAATCTACAATATTGAGGCAAAGTCTTTTTCGATACATTTTTCCAATTAAATTTGGTTTGCTCATCCCAATTATTTTCTCGTTTAAAGTTTTTGCATTCCTCCAGCACCTGAAAATAAGTCTGTTCATCAACCCATATCCCACCAATGAACATATATCGTAATTTGTCTGTACTGCTTTCATCTGCAAAAATTAACTGTCGCAACGATTCTTCTCCCCATGCGTTTTAATTCATTATAACATAAGAATTTGTGATATAATAATTTCGAAATAGGTGTTTATGAGCAATTTTGAATTCTTAAAAACTGAATGGTTAGATACATACAAGCTGGCAAGCGAAGCTGAAGAATGTGTGTATTCAAAACCGGTTTATACATGTATTTTATGTCGCAACGCTTTGGAGTCTGCGGTAAAGTGGATGTACAAAAATGACATCGATTTAGTTGAACCCTATGATTGCACTTTGAATTCATTAGTTCATGAACAATCGTTTAAAAATGTTATTGTTCCGCCTTTGTTCCAAAAGGTTAATTTAATCAGAATTAACGGAAACACAGCAGCACATAATCCGCAAAGAATTAATGATAAAGATGCCCTGCAAACAACATTTGAGCTTTTTCATTTTCTTTATTGGTTATATCTAACGTATTCTAAAGATGAGCCAGTACACGGATTAAAGTTTGATATATCTAAAGTTCCAACAAAAACAAAAGAGCAGGAAGAAATTGAACGCTTAAAAAAGATTATTGAAGAACAAAATGCTATCAATATAACCCGTGAAGATTTAGAAAAAGAAAATGCAGAACTTCTCGAACAAATCAGGCAAATTAAATCTCAAAATAAGGCCAAACCGCTTGATTATGATTACAACGAAGCTCAAACCCGCAAATACTTTATTGATGTTCTGTTAAAGGAAGTCGGTTGGGATGTTTCAGCACCTAATGCAACAGAATACGAAGTTCAAGGTATGCCAAATCCCACAGGAGTAGGATATGTTGACTATGTACTTTGGGGTGATGACGGCAAACCGCTTGGTTTGGTTGAAGCAAAACGCACGATGAAAGATGCTAAAATAGGCAGAGAACAAGCAGAGCTTTATGCAAACTGTTTAGAGAAAAAATTTGGACAACGACCAATAATGTTCTATACAAACGGTTATGAACATTTTATTTGGGATGATTTGAATTATCCGCCAATAGAAGTTGCAGGATTTTATTCAAAAGAAGATCTGGAAAAACTAATTACTCGCAGAACCATTAGAAAAGACTTAGTCGATATAGATATCAACAAGGACATTTCCGGCAGACCTTATCAAGAAAGAGTTATTAAAAGTGTTTGTGAAAATTATGCAAAAAAGAGCAGAAAATCATTGCTTGTTATGGCAACAGGAACCGGTAAAACTCGTGTTGCAATATCTATTGTTGATATTTTAACTCGTTACAACTGGGTAAAAAGAGTTTTGTTTTTGGCTGATAGAACACCACTTGTTACGCAAGCACAAAGAGCATTTGCGAAATACCTGCCGGATTTGAACCCTGTTGATATTACTAAAGTTGGAGTTGATGGTGCTGAAAACAGAGTTGTTGTTTCAACTTATCATACTATGATGAATATGATTGATGCTAAAAAGGCAAATGAAAAACTGTTTTCAGTTGGTCATTTTGACCTAATTATAATAGATGAAGCACACAGAAGTATTTACAAAAAATTTGGAGAAATATTTAATTATTTTGATGGCTTGTTACTTGGTTTAACTGCAACGCCGAGAGATGAAGTCGATAAAAACACCTATAAGGTTTTTGAACTTGAAGACGGCGTACCAACTGATTATTATGATTACGGCGAAGCAGTTGAACAGGGATATTTAGTACCTTATGAACAGTTTGATTGTGCTACTAAATTTTTAAGAGAAGGCATCAAGTATGATGAACTTTCAGCAGAAGAAAAAGAAGAGTACGAAACAAAGTTTTATGATGAAGAAACAGAAACTTTGCCTGAGGAAATTGATGCCGCACAATTAAACAAGTGGCTTTTTAATACAGATACAGTTGATAAAATACTTGAATGTTTAATGGAAAACGGTATAAAAGTTAATGGTGGCGATAAACTTGGCAAAACCATTATTTTTGCAGCAAATGAAAATCACGCTCAATTTATAGCTGAAAGATTTGATGCAAATTACAAACAATATAATGGTAAATTCGCAAGAGTTATTACGCATAAAACACAATATTCACAGAGTTTGATTGATAAATTCTCAACAAAAGAAGAAGATCCTGTTATTGCAATTTCTGTCGATAAACTTGATACCGGTATTGATGTTCCGGAAATTGTGAACTTGGTATTCTTTAAAGTTGTTCGTTCTCGCACAAAATTCCATCAAATGATAGGTAGAGGAACAAGACTTTGTCCTGAATTATTTGGGCCGAAGGATGATAAAAAGAAGTTCTTTATATTTGATGCTTGCGGAAATTTTGAATATTTCTCAATTAATCCTGAAGGCGCAAAATCTTCAAACCAAATGTCTTTAGGACAAAAAATATTCCTTAAGAAATTAGAACTTGCTGAAAAAATTAAAGATGATGATGAAGTGTTAAAACTTTTATCAAACAAGATAAAAGATGATTTGCATAATACCGTTAAAACAATGAACAGAGATAATTTCATTGTAAGACGACATTTGCGGGCAGTTGATGAATTCTCTAATCGTGAAAAATGGGACAGTCTTGACGATATGGACTTTATCACAATAAAAGACAGAGTTTCTCATTTACCAACTACTTTACCGGAAGAAGATGAGTATGCAAAACGCTTTGATTTGATGATATTAAATACGCAATTATCATATTATGCGCATGATATGGTTAAATTTGAAAAATATCAAAAGAATATCAAAGAAATTGCTTTTAGATTAGAAGAAAAATCATCCATCCCACTTGTAAAACAAAATTTGGAATTAATTCAAAGTATTTTGACTGATGAATTTTGGGCAAATGTTACAATATCTACTCTTGAAGAAGTCCGTATTAAATTGAGAAATCTTGTAAATCTGATAGACTATGCGCAAAGAGATATTATTTATAGTGACTTTGAAGATGAACTTGATCCCATACCGGGAACCGTATCGGTCAATACTGCAAGTGGCGTTGATATAGCACAATATAAGAAAAAAGTTGAAGCATTTTTACAGGCGCATGTTAATGATATTTGCATAAATAAACTTAAATTTAATAAGCCTTTGACGGAACTTGATATTGAGCAATTAGAAAAAATCTTATTTGAAAATTCCGATATAGGTTCACGAGAACAATTACAAACAATCCAAGAGGGCAAAGGATTAGGCGAATTTATTCGTTCAATTATTGGTGTTGAAAGAACGGAAATAGAAAAAGTATTCAGCGAATATTTGGACAATAACAAATTTAATTCTAATCAAATCAGATTTGTTGAAACTATCATTGATTATATTAAATGTAATGGAACAATGGATACCGGAAAATTGTTTGAACAACCTTTCACTTTCATCAATACCGAAGGCTTAGACGGAGTTTTTGCACCAAAAGATGCAGATAATATTATTTATTTGATTAATGAAATCAATAAAAATGCAAGATTGTATAAATAATTACAATAAGACTACCTAGATTTATAAATAAAAATTCATATAATTCTCATCAATGATATCCTATTCGATGGCGGAGTATGTATTAATTATCAAAAAGTTTTGCAAATATTATCTTTTTAATTTGATTATTCTTGATATAAAACAAAATTTAACCATAGCAAATCCACAGGAATTTTGGAATTTTAATGACAGTAAAAAATTATCAGAGGGTTTTGAACTTTTTGACAGTAAGTATTGAACAAATTGACAGGGAGTTTTAAACAAATTGGCAGAAAGTTTTGAAATTTCCGAAAATCGAATTTTTTGCCAAATTTTGCTCGAAATTGGTTCGATTTTACATCAAAATTTTACAAATTGTTCAATTTTTGCTGATTCTCTATAGGTACTTTTCTCAATCTCTCTGATAATCTACACTGATAATCTACACCATTAAAACCCAATCAATCTACAAGTATCATGAGTATCTATATACACAAACTCTTAAAACTGCCTGGGTTGTCTTGCTGCGCTCGCATTAAACGTGCCTGCGTGTTTTGCTTCAAAGAACTTCGTTCTTTTTGCAAAAACACTTCGCACTCTGCTCGCTTGCGCTGGACACGAACCTGTGGAGTCTTAAATGCTTGCTATGTCATTATTCATAGTAACTCTGTTTTGCAACAAGTCAAGTCTATAAAGCAATAATAACGCATATTTCAGACACATTTTTTAACATGGGCTGAAAACGAACCGATGACAATATTTTAATTCGAAATTCATTTAATATGGAGTTCAACTCCGGATTAAACGAAAATAACGAACCATTCCTCTATAAGTTTATCCAGGCTATATCTGGCATTAGCAGGGCTTGTTGAGGGCATTTTGTGGTAATTATATTTCTCCAATAAATCAAGAAAATATTTCTTGAAAGCAGAATATGATTTGTTTCCGTTTAAGCAAATGGTCTTAATATTGGGATATGTTTTCAAAAGTTTCCTTATATCATTCGGGGTTTCGTTTTGAATATCCGAGTCAAGGCTGCCATCTCGTTTGCAGGTTTTTATTGTATCCCATAGTGCAATATTATTTTTCAAAAGTGTCTTTAATTTTAAGTCATAATCGAATTCATATAGCTTTGGCTCATTACAAATAACACTCATAACCCTCCAAAATCTGTTTTGCGGATGAGCGTAATATTGTTGTTCATATAGTGATTTAACTCCGGGCATTGAACCCAAAATAAGAATTTTAGAATTATTATCTATTGACGGCTCAAAACTTTTACATTCATCTTTTGTTATATTTTCAAGATTTAAAAGTTTTTCTTTTATATTAATCCCATATTCAAAACCGCCAAGATTTCCGTTTTTTGATATTACTCTATGACATGGAATAACAATTAAAATGTTATTTTTGTTGCAAGCAGAGCCAATGGCTCTTTGAGCATTTTTATTGCCTATTGCTGCCGCAATTTCCAAATAACTTTTTGTTTTACCATATTGAATTTTTTGAAGTTCCTTCCAGACGAGTTTTTGAAACTTGGTACCTTGTGGATTAATTTTTATATCAAATATTTTTCTTTTACCGGAGAAATATTCAAATAATTGTCTTCTAATTTCTTTTATTAATATTGTTTCGTTACTTGATTTATGAGCATTTTTAACAAGTTTTAATGAAATTAAAGCATCATTTTCGCAAATAATTTCTAAAATTCCAATTGGTGATTTGTAATATGATTTTTTCATATTCAAATTTTACAACAAACTTGTTGTGTCTAGATATATCAAAATTAAAGTACTTTACGACTAAATTTTTGATACCTCAAAATCAACATATAACTTATCAATAAAGTATCAGTAACTTTGAGAGTGAATTATCAGGGAGTTTGAAAATTTGTATCACTGAGTTTTGAAATTCTTCCCCCAGAATGTAAAAAGTTTGAGAATTCTCTCAAACTTCCGGGGGTAGTATTCTTAATCTCTCTGATAATTTACATTGCTTCAAAGAACTTTGTTCTTTTTGCAAAAACTACCTCTCACAAAACGATACTTAATCGTTTTGTTCGGCAGAGTGCACTCTGCTCGCTTGCGCTGGATCCGAACCTGTGAAGTCTTAAAACGCTTGCTATGTCACTATTCATCTTAACTCACTTTTACAACAAGTCAAGTCTATCAATCAATAATACCGCACATTTCAGACACATTTTTTAACATGGGCTGAAAATGAACCGATGACAGAATTTTATATTCAAAATTTATTTAATATGAAATGCGGCTCCAGATTAAATATAAACTCTATTGTCTTGCAAAAAGTTTTAATCCGATTACACCAATAATAATTAGGACTATGGATATTATTTGCGCAACTGTTAATTTTTCGCTAAATAACAAAACTCCGAGAATTGTTGTTCCGATTATTCCAAAAGCAACCCACATTACATAAGCCATTCCAAGAGGTAAATATTTTAGTGCAAATGCTAAAAATACGGCACTTAGAATATATGCAACGGCAGTAATTATAGATGGTAGCAAAACGCTGAAACCGTTTGAATATTTCATAGCAATTGCCCATACAATTTCAAATATTCCTGCAAGTAATAGCATCAACCACTTCATTTTTAATTTACCCCTTTACCTCATTTATATAAAACTCTGCATAATCTTTTGTTTTTGTTCCTTTACGTTTATGCTCGGGGTCAATTTTATCAAAGAAACAATTCGGCATTTCATCCATTTTTAAATTCTTTTCAATACAAGGTGTACAACCCATATCGTGATTTAGCGGGTGCAATTTGCATTTTGTATTTTTGCAGGTGCATAATTCTTTTGCGTTCATATCTACTCCTCTGCTTCAATTTTGAATATCACAGGGCGTAGTCCGTCATTGCAGGAACAAATTGCAACACCCGGTTTTCTAATCCAATCACCGTAATAGAAAAGTTCTTTTGTCGCACCGCCATGAGATAGAGTAAAAACATATTGATAAATTGCTTTCCATGCCTCATTGCAAAACCCTTCAGGACATTCCCAATCAGCATAGAAAACTTGTCCAACTTTTAGCATCGGGCAAGCAGTCAAGCCCTCAACACCGTATTCTTTTGCAAGTTCTTCATCAAAATTTCATTTCAATACTGTTATTTTGCATTTTTCATTATTTTTTACCTCAATTTTTATAATAACTTAAACCAATTTTTATTATATTCAAGCATTCCTTCATTTTTAAGTTTGCTTAATTCTGCACTCATAGCACTTCTTTCAACCCCCAAATAGTCAGCTAAAGCCTGCCTGTCGTATTGAATATAAAATTCTTTTGAATTTTGTTTTATTGATTCTAAACTCAAAAATGTAAGCAATTTTTCTTTTGTAGTTCTTTTTGCCATGCATTCAATTTTTTCCGTTAAATTGACATTTTTGTTTGAAATTATAAAAAGCAAATTTTTTACAAGCTGTTTATGAAAACTGCAGCAATTTTGACATGGACTTGATAATTTATCGGAATCTAAAAATAAAACTGTACTATCAACAAGCGCTTCCACGTTCATTGAAGGAATTTTATTAACATAAGCATAAGCTTCTGCAAATATTTGTTTAGGTTCAATTATTGATAAAATGGATTTATTCCCTAAATAGTCATATTGAACAACTTGCAATTTCCCCTCTATTAAAAGACCAAATTTTTTAATTTCAGCTCCTTCAGATAATACTTCTTCTCCTTTTTTATAATGCTTTATTACCGCTCTTAAACATCCGAGCATAGAGGATAATTCCTCTACTTTTATATCTTGTAATAGAACGCTGTCTTTTATTTTTTCTAATTCATTAATCATAATTATAATCCGTTGTTTTTCCAACATACTTTTATTCTAATTTAATATAAATTTGACATGTAAACAAGAGGGGAAATAAAAAAAATGTTAAACCTCTTAAAATGTAAAAAAGGAGGAATTATTATGTCAATGTTTTGTTTTCAATGTGAGCAAAGAGGTAAATATAAAGGAGCTGATGGTACCTTACTGGACGGTTGTACTGTTTGTGGTGTATGTGGCAAAAAAGAAGATACAGCAAACTTGCAAGATGAAGTTATCAGTTCTTTAATTGAACTATCTAAAACTATACCGAATGATGAAACAACTTTAAAAATTATAGAAGGACTCTTTACAACAATCACAAATGCTAATTTTGATAATGAGTCATTAAAAACTATGATAAAGAACCCTAAATATGATATGAATAAAATTTGG
>Ga0256404_1000148_pt1 | contig 170293 bp, 150 predicted proteins | sample RumenRJG_01DNA_FD_185990 | JGI IMG/M metagenome (GOLD analysis project Ga0256404, IMG submission 185990) | Bovine rumen microbial communities from Lethbridge, Alberta, Canada - RJG_01 | ecosystem: Host-associated > Mammals > Digestive system > Stomach > Rumen | place: Canada: Alberta...
GGGGCTGCGACGAGTCAATCTGCAATAGACTTGAACGTCAGTGAAAGCCGGGACTTAAGTCTCAGCTTGGGAACCGAGCCTTATAGGCTGTGTTCAAACCACCCGTTTGACGGGTGGTTTGTGATTGGAGATAATCGGATTCGAACCGACGACCCTTTGATTGCGAACCAAATGCTCTACCAACTGAGCTATATCCCCGAAAGATATTTTATCTTAGCATTTTTATTTAGTTTGTGCAATTTAATTTGATTGAGGAATTTTATAAAACCATTATCAAAGTTCCTGCTGTCAAAAGAATTGTGCCGACCAATGATTTTACGGTGAAAGATTCGTGCAGAAACACAAATGCCAAAATCAGCGTTAAAACTGTGCTCATTTTATCAATAGGAACAACTTTTGAGGCATCTCCTATTTGCAATGCCTTGTAGTAGCAAAGCCATGAAATTCCTGTTGAAAGTCCAGAAAGAATCAGAAAAATCCAGCTTTTCTTTTCAATGCTGGAAATTCCGCCTTCTGAATGAGTTATGAAAACCATTCCCCATGCCATTAAGAGTACGACAAAAGTTCTTATTGCAGTTGCAAGGTTTGAATTTACACCTTCAATTCCGACTTTTGCAAGAATCGAGGTTAAGGCGGCAAAAACTGCTGAGCCTATAGCAAAAATTATCCACATCGCAAAAAATCTAATACTTTTCTTTTATAAAATCAATTATTTTCAAAAGTATTTTAAACGCACCGCCGCGAAAAAGTTCTGTGGCAAATGACATTTACTTTTTATTTTGTTATAATAAAAGAATGAATTCTATTGAAGTAAAATGTATCGTTAAGGAAGGCGCTGCTCTTCCTATTTATAAAACCTTAGGTGCGGCTGGAGCTGATGTTTGTGCGTTGATTGAAAAACCTGTTGTCATTCAGCCTGGAAAACGTGGAATTGTTCCGACTGGACTCTTTTTTGAAATTCCTGAAGGCTATGAAATTCAGGTTCGCCCGCGTTCTGGACTGGCGGCAAAAAATGGTGTGATGGTTTTAAATACTCCAGGCACTATAGACAGCGATTACCGTGGTGAACTTATGGTCATTCTTGCGAATTTTGGTGATTCTGATTTTGTTGTAAACAACGGAGACAGAATTGCTCAGCTTATTGTTGCTCCTGTTACGCATGGAATTTTTGTAAAGGCAGAATCGCTTGGTGAAACCGAACGTGGCGCAAACGGATTCGGTTCTACTGGAGTAAAAGGTTGAATTTAAAGTCAGTGATTGAACTTTTAAAAAAAACATTTTCAGATTTTTCAAAAGGTTTGAATGCTAAGCTGAATTATTTTTTCCGCATTTCTAGAACTCTTTTTCATAAGTTCTATCATAATCATTTAAAAGAGAAAGTTGATTATTTAAAGGAAAAAATTGATTATGTTCTTGTAAGATTTTTTCATAAAGGCGAGTTAAAAAATTATGTTTTGGTTCGTTATCTGATAAAAGAACTTTTGCTTTATTTTACAGTTGCATTCCTTTTCTTCTTTCTGGTTTTTTTTGTAAATCAAATTCTTTTGCTGATTGCAGATATTTTAAAAAAACACGTTCCTTTGGGTGATACAATGCGGCTTATGGTTTATTCTTTGCCTACAGTCATTGCCCAATCTGCGCCGGATGCCACTCTTGTTGGTTTTTTGATGTGTCTTGGTCGTCTTATGAGCGATAATGAAGTGCTGATTTTTAGAGCTTCTGGGCTTGGTTATTCATTTATCGCGGTTCCTGTTATTATTCTTGGAATTGTAATTTCACTGGCTTCTTTTTTTGTAAATGATTATCTTTTGCCGATTGGAACCATAAAATTCAACAGATTAAAGCATGAGATAACAAATTCAAATCCAGGCGTAATAATTGAGCCGAATTCAATAAAATCTTTTGATGATTTTACAATTGTCATCGGTGATGTGAAGGATTCAAAAATTTCAGATCTTGTATTTTTTGATGAGCGTTCCTCTGATTCTCAGACAATTATTGCTGCCCGTGATACAGAGATGATTTCTTCCAAGCAGGACGGAGTTCTTCTTCAGCTCAATATGAACGATTCCGTTGTGGCTTCCCTAAAAAAAAGCAACCGCGAGGATTTTGATATTCTTGGTTCTTCAAAAGCCACATTGAATATTCTGGATTCCCAGGTTCTTGACACAAATCTTCAAGTCAGACCGCGAGAAATGACTTCCTATGATTTGGGGCGGCAAATCCGGATGATGAAGGCAAACCCGAACACAAGCAAATATCGGTTGAACACTTATAAAATGGAGTTTCACAAGAAATTTTCAAATCCGTTTTGTTCAATCTTTTTTGCAATTCTTGCGCTGCCTTTAGCTTTTATTTTTGGAAAGCACAATGGTCAGACTATCTGTCTGATTTTTGGTCTTGTTATAAGTGTTATTTATTGGGCAATGACGATTTTGGGGCAAATGTTTTCGCTTAGAATTGGAATTAATGCGGTTATTGCAATGTGGTTTCCAGATGTTCTTATTGGAGCGGTTGGACTGACTCTTTATATTGTGTTAAAACGAAAATGAAATTACATCGGTATTTATTTCAGCGGTTTATTCCAGTTTTTTTAGGTTCTCTTGGCTTTTTTTCGCCTGTTTTGATTCTTGTGGATCTTCTTATGAATCTTACAAGTTATATTCAAAATAATGCGGCGGCAATTGATGTTGCAAGGGTGATTCTTTTGTATCTTCCAAAGACTGTCTGGTATGCAATTCCGCTTGGAATCCTTTTTGCGGTTGCATATACATTGAGCGACCTTTATGCGAACAACGAACTTACAGCGATTTTTTCTTCGGGAGTTTCGTTGATTCATTTTGTTTATCCGCTGCTGATTTTTTCTATTATAATGAGCGTTGTGCTGTTTCTTTTTGAAAATTTTGTGGTTGTTCCAACGCTTGCTGAAAAAAATGAACTGCAGAATTCGCTTCTTCACAAGGAAAAATCCTTGAACAAATCAAATATTGTTGTAATTTCTGATGGCGGACTGATTGTCTACAAAGCCCGGCATTACGAAAGTTCCTCTAAAAGACTTTCAAATCTTTACATTATTTTAAGAGATAAGGAAAAAAATCTGAAGGCGATTATTTTTTCAGATTATGCGCTGTGGGACGAAACATCTTTACTTTGGCGGCTTGGAAACAGCCTTGAATACGATTATGAAAATGGAATTATGACAGTTTCTCATTCTGTAAAAGATGAATACAAGGAACGGCTTTCTGAAGGCTATGAGGTTTTTCAGAGCAACGTAAAAAATATTCAGGATGTAAATGCAAAACAGGCAAAAAACTACATTGAGCATTTAAAAAGAGCAGGATTGCCTTATCAGGAGGAACTTTCTGAATATTACAAGAAATTCGCTTTTCCTGCTGTAGTTTTTATTGTTGTTTTTCTTTCGATTGGAATTTCTGGAAAATCCCGAAAAAATGTTCTGTTAATAAGTTTGTCACTTTCCGTTGCCGCCGCTGTTTTATTTTATGTAACGCAAATGGTCACAATGATTCTTGCGGCGGGCGGATACATTTCTCCGCTGATGGGAGCATGGTTTCCTGTGTTCCTTTTTATTATAATAAGCATTGTTTTGCTTTATTACGCAAGAACTTAAATTTCGGATTGAATAAGATAATTATATTTTGAGGTTTTTATGAAAATTTTTAATGTTTTGCACAAAAGCAAGGATGGTCATGCCAGAAACGGTTTGCTTGAACTTCCGCATGGAACTGTTAGAACTCCTGTTTTTATGCCGGTTGGAACTAGCGCAACGGTAAAAGCCATCACAAAAGATGACCTTGAGGAAATCGGTTTTGAAATAATTCTTGCGAACACATATCATCTTTTTTTGCGTCCTGGTGCAGATTTGATTCAGGAAGCTGGCGGTTTGCACGGTTTTTCAAAATTTGAAAAGAATTTTTTGACAGATTCTGGTGGATTTCAGGTTTTCAGTCTTTCTTCTTTGCGAAAAATTAATCCAGAGGGCGTGAAATTCCAGAGTCATCTTGATGGAAGCTATCACCTTTTTACGCCGGAAAATGTTGTTGAAACGCAGGTTAAATTCAATTCCGACATTCAGATGCAGCTGGATGTTTGTTCCGGTTATGGAGTTGAACGAAAAGAAGCTGAACATGCCTTGCAGGTTACAAGCGCATGGGCGGAGCGTGCAAAAAAACAGTGGTTTTTGGCGCAGGAGCGTGGTTATAAAGGCGTTCTTTTCCCAATCGTTCAAGGAAATTTTTTTGAGGATTTGCGTAAAAATAGCGCGGAATTTGTTTCAAGCCTTGATTTGCCGGGAATTGCGATTGGCGGTCTGAGCGTCGGTGAACCTTCTGAAGTTTTTGCAGATTTCCTGAAACATACAATGCAGTTTTTGCCGGAAGAAAAACCGGTTTACGTAATGGGAATCGGAACTCCAGAATATATTTTGGAGGCAGTTTCCGACGGAGTTGATATGTTTGACTGCGTTTTGCCGACAAGAAACGCACGTAACGGTGCATATTTTACGCATGATGGTCAGCTTTCAATAAAACAGGAACGATATAAGCATGATTTTAAGCCGATTGATTCAGAATGTAACTGCAAGGTTTGCCGCACTTACAGCCGCTCTTATCTTCGGCATCTTTTTAAGGAACAGGAAATTTTAAGTTCAATTTTGGCAAGTTATCATAATCTTTATTTTTTGCACAATATGATGGAAGAAATTCGAACCGCAATAGATAATGATTGTTTTGAAGAATATAAAAAGAACTTTTTGGCGCGCTATGAACGGGGAGAAATTCAGTGAGAAAATTAAATTTTTTTACAAAAAATATTTTTTTCGCGTTGATTTTTTTATTTTTTCCATGTTTTGCAGGAATTTCTGTTTTTGCGCAAAATGTGGAAATTTCCGATGAGCCAGAAGTTTCCTTTTCAGAAGAAATTGACGTAAGTTCAGATGAAAAATCCGCTGATGTTATGTCTGGAGAAACTTTGATCCCAACGGATTCTGAAAAAGCTGAAGATTCTGCGCTTTCTGAAAACTCTGAAACTGCTGATGTTTCTGCGGAAACTGACGAATATGGCGGTGATATTGCTTCAATTCAGGTTGAAATTCCTTCTGAAATGCGGCCGCGGCAACCAGATCCAGAAAAATTAAAGGAAATTCAGCAAAAAGATGAGGATGGCTCAGAATATGAGTCAAATTCAATGACACTTTCATTTGGAACACCTTCTGAAATAAATTCAGTTGTTGATAAAATTGTTGAAGAAGATGATCCCCGTTATAGCGATGCATTGTACGATTTGTTCCAGACAACGGCGAGCAATGATGTTCGCAGAAAAATTCTTGGGTATTTTGCACGGCAAAAAGATCCGTGCCTTTCATCGTATGCAGTGGAAATTCTTGACGATCCTTATGATACTCCGCTTTCACTTGTTCAGGAATGTATGAATTATGTTTCGGAGGTGCAATGCAAGGCGGCGGCTCCTGCGCTTATTAAACTTATTGATTCTGATGAGGAAAAATATTTTACAGCGGCGCTTTCTGCTCTTGGAAAAACTGGCGGGGCAAAGGAATCATTGTATCTTGCAAAATTTCTTGAGCGCGATGACCTTGAGACAGCTCAGCGGCAGGCTCTTATGCGAACTTTAGGTCAGATGAATGCGGTGGAAACTTTTGATTCAATAATGAAAATTGCGCAGGATGAGGACGAAAATAGTTTTGTTCGGATGTACGCTGCGGAAGCCCTTGGAAATATGAAAAAAAATGAGGCAATTCCGGTTTTAATAAAACTTTTTGAAACCGATGACCCGAATATGCGTGAGTATTGCATAAAAGGACTTCAAAATTTTCCAGATTCAAAAAAAGCTAAGACAACGATTATTCAGGCAATCCGCGATGATCATGTGAAAGTCCGTGTTCAGGCAGTAAAAGCTGTAAAAGAAATGCAGATGAAAGACGCAATGGATTTTCTTATTTATCGTGCAAAAAATGATTCTGAGAATTCTGTGAAAAAAGAATGTTACCCGGTTATCGCTGAATTTGACACGCAAAAAGGAAATGAATTTCTTGTAAAGCAAATTACAGACAAAAAAGTTCCAGATTCCGCAAAATTGATGGCGGCGGAAGCGTTACTAAAAAGTGGAAATAATTCCGGGACAAATGAAATTGCGGAACTTGCAAAAGAAATTGTGGACGATCCTGCAAGAAAATCTTTGAAATATTCGCTCGGAAAAGTTATGGCTAAATATATGAAACCGGCTTTTGCGGATGTCGCAGTTCTTTATGTGCAGGCAAAAGACGCTCAGCTTGTGGCTTTGGGGCTTGATATGTACAAGGCTGGACGTTATGAAACTGTAAAGGCGGCGGTAAAAACGCTCGCGGAAGACAAGAAAAATTCTGCAAATCGAAAGCGGGCAAGAAAACTTCTTGGGATGGAAGATGAAGACTTTGAGACAAAAAATTCAGAATCTTTGAATGAAACAGAAAATAAATCATCTGAAAAAGTTGCGCCGGCAAAAAAAGAAGAAAACAATATTTCTGCCGACGCAAAATAATTTATTTTGAAAGTTCGTTCAATGTTCCGTAAACTTTGTTGATTATCTGTTTTTGTTCTTCGGAGAAAACATTTTCAGCATCAGCAAGTGTTTCCAGAGAAGCAAGGCTTTCGTTGATTGCCGTTGGAAGCCCCCTTGAAACTTTGTTCCAAAAAGTTCCTTTTCCATCTGTAAAAAGGCAGATAAATCCATATTCTTTGCTTTTCTGTTTTGCAACGGCAACTTTCAAGATATTCTGACAAGCTTCAGTTATTTTTTCCGCAGCGTTTTCATCAGAGATATTTACATTCAGTTTGCGGTTCCAGTTTTTTTCCGAGATTGGCGCAAGGTTTATTGTTTTTGCAAGTTTGATTGCGGTTGTTAGTTTTTCGTTTTCAAGAAGCGTAAATCCATTTGAAAATACAATTTTGCTCAAAAGCGGTCCGAATGCCTTTATCTTTTCAGAATTTTCTTCTGTTTTTGCCGCGCGTATAAAATTGTCGAACAAAAGTTCTGCCTGTTTTTTGCCTTTTTTGATTTTTACGCTAAAAATTTCTCCACCAAAAGTTACTGTGTTTTCATTTTTATTTTTTTCATCAGATTTTTTATTTTCGCGTTCACGCTGTTTTTTAGAAATATGCTGCTCGTATTCCTCAGCCTGAATTTCAAGCGTCTTTTTTGAACGGATATTTTCAAGTCGATTTAAAAGATCTGGAGAAATCTGCGCCAAAATTGATTTTGTGAGCGGCGAAACGCTCATCGCATACATTCTGCTGGTTCGCACAATTTCTCCGGCAACAATGTAAAGCGGATCTTGTTTGAACATGACAGAACCGGGATGAATAAAAATATTGTCGGCTGTTAAAGACTGGTAACATTCTCGTTTTTTTCTTATGCAGACAAACTGAATCATTCCGCAACCAATGCAGGCAAGATAATCAGATTTGCTTCCACCGCCAAGAACCGGAATATTCAGATGAAAAATTATATCTTTTAATTGAACATCGATATTCTCAATTTCACGCATGATTCGTTCATCAAGGTAATTTTTTTTGCAAAATTTTTCTTTTTTTGCATTGTCGTCGCATTTCAGCCAGGCATTGAAAAGATTCAGATAACTTACAAAATCGCCCTGCATATCGCGGAATGTATGATGCGCCCGGCGGGCTTCCATTTCTTCTCCCGGAGGAAGCATGAATGGACTGTTTGTGCTAAGAAATGAGGCCGCAACAAGAATTTCTTCCAGAACGTTCGGGTAGTGCATGATTGATTCAACAATAATCCTGCTGATTCGTGGTTCAAGCGGAAAAGCGACCATAAGTTTTCCAATTGAAGAAAGAGAATTGTCCGCATCCAAAGCACCAAGCATATTCAATGTTTCTACCGCCCCGTGGATATTTTCAGTTCCCGGCGGAGAAATAAAGTCAAATCCCGTGAAATCGGTTATTCCCAAATCCGCCATCTGAAGAATAACCTCGCTTAAATCTGTACGGTAAATTTCTTCCGTTGTGTACATTGGGCGTGTTTCAAAATCTTTTTTCGGATAAAGTCTGTAGCAAGTTCCAGGCTGAGTTCGACCTGCACGTCCTCTGCGCTGGTTGCAGCTTGCTTTGCTGACTTGCGTTTCCACAAGGCTCGAAGTGAATGTGTGCGGATTATAAAAATTCAGTTTTGCAAGTCCTGAGTCAATAACATAAGTTATGTCAGAAATTGTTACTGAAGTTTCTGCGATATTTGTGGAGATTATTACTTTTTTCTTTCCTTTTGGAGCCGGCAGAAAAACCCGTTCCTGATCTTCTTTTGAAAGCCGGCCGTAAAGCGGCAGTGTATGAAGTTTTTTCGCAAAATACGATTTGTCCAGCATTGACATGCAGTCTTTTATGATTTTTTCACCCGGAAGGAATATAAGAATTCCTCCGTCATCGTCGTTTGCCAGAATCCGTTCAACTGTTGAGCAGATTTTTGTAAGAAGAGCAGTGCTTGCCGTTTCACTTATTGTACTTGCCGCAATTGCAGGCGGATCGTAAACCATTGTTACCGGAAAAGTCTGAGTTTCAATTGTAACAATCGGGCAGCCACCAAAATATTTGCTGAATGCTTCCGCATTTATTGTTGCTGAACTTACAATCACCTTGAATTCTTTTCGCGCCTCTAGCACGCGTTTTAAAAGCCCCAGGACAAAATCGATGTTCAGGCTGCGCTCGTGGGCTTCGTCAACCATGATTACGGAATATTTACTTAGCCACGGATCAAGTTTCATTTCCTGCAGAAGAATTCCATCCGTCATTATTTTGATTTTTGTTGTTGTGTCAGTTTTGTCTTCAAAGCGCATTTTATAACCGACAAGTCCAGGATATGTTGTTCCAAGCTGTTTCGCGATGAATTCACTTACGCTTAGTGCTGCTATTCGTCGTGGCTGTGTAACGGCAATCATTCCTGCGGCATCGTAACCGGCTTCATGCAGAATTACTGGCAACTGTGTTGTTTTTCCCGAACCGGTCGGGCTTTGCACAACTATAACCTGATTATCTTTTAGAGCGGCAAGAATCCGTTCTTTTTGTTCATAAACTGGAAGAGATTTGTAGTCTATTGCCATATCGTTGTTTCCTTGATATTTTCTATAATTTTTTTTCTGGCTTGAATGTATTCAGCCCATTTTGTTCGGCCGATGCTGTTCAAGTATTGTATAAAATCATCATCTAGAAATCTGATAACAAATTCCCATGCTGTATTTATATATGTTGTAATGAAATACGTTTCGGTTTTCTCAATGTATGGTCTTGGATTCTGTTTGTCTTTTCTGAACACAAGTTCCATCATCATTCCGTCGCCAGTGTCATCCCGCGGATTTGCAGGGTTCTCTAAGGCTGGTTCCCATCTTTGTCCACTGATTGTATTTCCATTTCCATATATTATAGCATTTTTTAAAAGTTTTGTTTCTTTATCGCCAATAAATTCTCTTTCGCGCACAATATGCGGATGATTCGCCCAGATTACATCAACGCCATTTAGTGCAAGGTTATGGTAAAAATCTTTACGTTTCTGTGCAACCGGCAGAACATATTCCGGTTCATCCGTGTGGATTGCAAGAACCATAATGTCGCACGGATTGTTTTCCCGAAGTTGAACAAGATATTCAGAGAAAATTTCCCAGTTTTTTTTGCTTGCGACAACATAATTCAAATAAGAACGGTAATTCGGGCGATTTAAAATCTCAGTTACAGCCACAAAAAGAATTTTCCACTGTCCATGCTGAATGATTTTGTATGAGATTTCCTGGTTCGGAGTTTCATTTATTCCACAAAAATAAACCGGCCGCTCAGAATTTTTCGTGTTCTCTTCTATTTTTATTCCCCATTTCCGTGTTTCCAGAATTCCTTCAAGTCCCTGATCGTTCGTATGGTTATTCACAAGAGAAAAAACGTTAAAACCTGCGTCAATTGCTGCTTCAGGATAAGACGGCTGCATATTGAAATTAGGGTAGGGCGAAAAAGGCAAATTCTGGTCAACTGGCGCCTCAATATTTGCAAAGGAAAAGTCGGCTTTTGAAACAATAGGTTTTATATTTTCCCAGATTTTGTGATAATTTTTCATATTGAAATTTGGTCGGTGCGCCATAATATCACCGGCAAAAAGAAGAGTAATTCGTTCTGGTTCTTCCAGTTCCAAAGCCTCATTTTTTGGAATCGTCTTGCACGAAAAAATAAAAAAACTGAAAAGAATTACGGAATAAAAAAATTTAAAATTCATCAACTTTTATAATTATAACATACTCAAACGCAGTAGAAAAGTGCGAAAATATGTACTAGCCTAAATGTCGCTTTCTTTTTCTTCCCGCTTATTCAATTTATTGATTCAGAAAAAACTGAACATTTAGGCTATTAAATTTTTTAAACATCTGATATAATTTTGTAAAGTGTAAAAAGTGGAAAGATTATGGGCGAAAAAGAAAGCAAGCTTCAGAAAATTATAGAACTTGAGTTAAAACTTGATGAAATAAAAGACGTTGATGTTCTTCTTGAACGAATTCTTTCTGAATCCCGGAAGATTGTTAACGCAGATGCCGGTTCAATTTATGTAAAGGCTGGCGAAAAACTCAAGATAAAATATGCACAAAATGATACTCAGTTAAAGGAGCTTCCTCCTGGAGAAAAACTTCCGTATTTATTTTTCTCTTTTCCGATAAATAAGACTTCAATTGCCGGATATGTTGCAAGCACAAAAGAAACCCTTACAATAGAAGATGCCTACAATATTCCGGAGGAAAAACCTTATAAATTCAACCGGCAGACAGATCTTACAACAAATTACCGCACAAAATCCATTTATACTTTTCCACTTGTGATGAATAATGGTGTTCTGCTTGGAGTTCTTCAGATTATCAACAAACTTGATGAAAGCGGTTGTGTTGTGAAATTTACAGAGGAAGACGGAACTTATCTAAAACATTTTGCGCTTTCTGCTGTTCGCGCGTTGCAGCATACGTATAATACCCGCGAAAATCACCGGAAAATGCTGAAAATGTCTGAATTCCGTGATCCAAAGGAAACTTATCTTCATACAGAACGGGTTTCCAGCATTTCACTTGAAATTTACGACCGCTGGGCATTTGATAAAAATATTCCAGAAAACATTCGTCATACTTACCGCGATAATTTGAAGATTGCCGCAAAATTCCATGATATTGGAAAAGTAGGAATTTCTGACTTGATATTGAAAAAGCCCGGCCGCTTTGATGAAAAAGAACGGCAGATTATAAAAGGTCATACTTGCATTGGTGCGCAACTTTTTGATCCGCCGGAAACAGATGTTGATGTTATGTGCCGCGATGTTGTTTTGTGCCATCATGAGCGTTTTGACGGTGGAGAAGCCGGTTATCCCGGAAAAAAATATTTTAACGGTGGATATGCAGATTTTCAGATTGGATTTCCTGTTGAAAAATCAATTCCTCTGAAAGGCGAGGAAATTCCGCTTGCCGCACGAATTGTTGCCGTGGCAGATGTTTTTGATGCTCTTTCACACAAAAGATGTTATAAAGAAGCGTGGTCGCTTGACGATGCTTTTGCAGAAATTCAAAATTGCTCAGGAACTCAATTTGATCCGGAGATTGTTCTTGCATTTATGAAAGTGCGGGAGCGTGTTGAAAAAATTCTTATAAACTATCGCGACGATGAAGAATAATCATTGCTTTTTCAAGACAGCGTTTATATTTTTCTAGTATATTTTGGTTGTAGTTCTTTTCTTTTTTTCCGCCAAAACCTAGCGCCGCCAGTTGGAAATTCAGTTCTCTGTCTTGTATGCGGTATTTTATATTGTTCTTGTCAAAAATTGTTCCGCGGTCATTTATTGTAACAATATCATTTTTTACAAGCCGTTCTGCAAGTAAAATGTCTTTTGTTACAACAAGAGTTTTTTTATCTGCATTGTTGAATATGTAATTGTCGGCCGCATCTTTTGTCTTTTCACATACAACCATTTCATATTCCGGATTTTTATTTTCGATTTTTCTATTCGCGACAATCTTAAGCGGAATGTTGTTTGTTTTGCAGAATTCGATTGTGTAATCCAGTACAAGATTGGGACAGTTGTCTCCATCTATAAAAATAGAAATCATTTTAAAACCTTGTCGATTTTTTCTATTAAAGTTTTCGTTATTCGGTCTGCTTCTTCGTCTGTTGAATTATTTTCCAGTGCGGCTTGAAATTTCAGTGAGCGTCCCTTTGCCTTATAAAGCTCATCGCTGAGCATTATTCCCGCAAGAATTGAAATTTTTAGTGGATCTGTCAATGCACCGCCTGCTTCAATTTGATTTACAATCCTTTTGTAATAACCAAGAATTTTCTCAAGATAACTGGTATCCTCATCTGCTTTTATTGAAAAAGATGTTCCTAAAAGATCTATTTGAAGCGTGCCTTTTGCCATAAGATTTTATTAAAAAATATCGAACTGTCCGTTTTCGTCTTCTGGATTTGTCTGTTCAGAAAAATTCGGCTGATTTTGAACTTGTTCTGTCTGTGTCTGCTGAATCTGCGCTTCCTGATGAACTGGCTGCATCGAATTGAACTGGGCTGGTTCTGAATTATTTGTATTATAAATTGAAGCTTGTTGCTGTGGTTCAGAGAAATTTTGCTCTTGTTGAAATGTGTTGGCCTGTTCCAGGTGAATTTCTTGTGCTTCTGCGGAAGTTGCGTTCACTTGCTGATGAACAGATTCATTTTGAATCTGCTGAACCGGATTTGAAATATTATTGGAAGAAAGAGAAGCAACTTGACCGGTTGCCTTCAATACAGAATTTTCTATTGAATTCAAACGGTCAAGTGCTTTTAAGATTCCGCTTTCAATCTTATTTTGATCTGATTCAAAAGTTGAAAGTTGCTCCGACTTGCTGGAAAGCGCATTTGTGAGCTCAGAACATTTACTGCGCAGAGCATCGTTTTCAGCCTGCAGCTGTGCAATTTTTGCAACAGCACTTTCTACTCTTTGTTCAAGAAGCAAAATCTGATCAAGCGAAATCATAGTGAATTTCCTTATGCCTTCAAAGCGTTCTTTGCAGCTTCTACAACTGCCTTGAATGCTACAGGATCTTCGATAGCCATATTTGAAAGTGCTTTACGGTTCAATGTAATGCCAGCTTTTGAAAGACCATCGATAAAGCGTGAGTATGAAAGACCTTCATCTCTTACAGCTGCATTGATACGTGCAATCCACAAAGCGCGGAAGTTGCCTTTGCGGTCACGGCGGTCAACATAAGCATGATTCAATGCTTTTACAACAGCGTCTTTTGCTGGTTTATAGTTTGACTTTCTGTCGCCGATAAAACCTTTAGCAAGTTTTAAGATTTTTACGCGGCGATTCTTTCTTTTTGTTCCGTCTATTGCTCTTGACATATTCTATACTCCATTAACCGTATGGCAACATCTGCTTACGGATTTTCTTTGCGTCAGCTTCTGCGAGAATTCCTGTTTCACGGAGCTGTCTCTTTCTTTTTGGTGAACGCTTTGTCAAAATATGACGAAGGTTCTGTTTCTTGTACTTGATTTTTCCGCTGCCTGTTGTTGAGTAACGTTTTGCAGCAGACTTCTTTGTCTTCATCTTAGGCATTTCATTTACCTCAATTTTTTTATTTGGCTTTTGCTGAAATTGTCATGGACATTGTTTTTCCATCCATTGCTGGCTGTTTTTCCATAACATACGCTGAAGTAAGCCTTTTCAAAACTTCATTCAGGACATCATAACCGAGTTCTGTGTGGGCAAGTTCACGTCCGCGGAAACGGATTGTTACTTTTACCTTGTCGCCCTCGTCTAGGAATTCCTGTACATGCTTGGCTTTTGTATCAAGATCTCCAGGTCCAATTTTAGGCTGCATACGGATTTCTTTTAACTTTAGTACTTTCTGATTCTTCTTGGATTCTCGGAGCTTTTTTTCCTGTTCGAATCGGTACTTGCCAAAATCAAGTATTTTACAAACCGGTGGGTTAGCATTTGGACTCACCTCAACAAGATCAAGATCCTTTTCCTTAGCCAATTTAAGAGCTTCCAGCGTTGGAACTATTCCTTTTTGGTTGCCCTCTTCATCGATAAGTCGAACCTCTCGGACACGGATCATTTCGTTTATCCTTTGCCCTTTGTTGTTGTTTCTGTTGTCTTGGTATGCCAACTATCCTCCTCGTGTTCATAAAACACAAAATACATATAAACGTAATTATCATTATATATGAAAAAATGCAGGTGTGTCTATAATGAAAAAATAAAATCCCGCGCTAAATTTGAATAAGTCTGATTGTGGTGGAAAGTCCGGCGATGAGCGTGCAATCCAAGTTCTTCAGGAAAAAAAATGTTATTGAAAATGTGTTTTTGTGGTGATATTCTTTAGTTACTCAGTTTTGAGAATATTTTTATTGAAGGTTTTTTATGGATTTTATTAAGAATTTGCGTGACAAGGCCAAGACGGCTGGAAAAACTATCGTTCTTTGTGAAGGTGAGGACAAGCGTGTTGTCGAGGCGGCTTCTTCTATTGTAAAGCTTGGAATTGCAAAAATTATTCTTCTTGGAAACAAGGCTGAAATTGAAAAATTTGGTTTTGACATGGACGGCGTAAAGATTGTTGATCCTAATTGCGATGAGAATGCAGATAAATATGCTGAAATTTTATACAAAGCCCGCGAAGGAAAAATTAATAAGAAGACAGGTGCTCCTGAGTATGCTGATGTTGCCGCTGCAAAGGCTGCAGCGCTAAAAGATTTTACAATGTATGGCGCATTGATTCTTAAGGCTGGAGATGCGGACGGTTTTGTTTCTGGTGCTTGCCATTCAACAGCGAATACTCTTCGTCCTGGTTTGCAGGTTATAAAGACTGCGCCTGGAATTAAAACTGTATCTTCTTGTTTTATCATGGTTGCGCCGCCAACAGGAAATAAATATGTTCCTGATGGAATTGCTGTTTTTGGTGACTGTGCTGTAAACATTGAGCCTAGCGCGGAAGAGCTTGCGGATATTGCGATTGCTTCTGCTAAGACAGCAAAGACTATTGCTGGAATTGAGCCGAAAGTTGCAATGCTTTCATTTTCAACAAAAGGTTCTGGAAATGATTCAAAGTTCCACGACACAGTTTCAAAAGTTCAGAAAGCTACAGAACTGGCGAAGGCTGTGGCTCCGGAACTTAAGCTTGACGGTGAATTCCAGTTTGATGCCGCTGTTGCCCCGGAAGTTGGAAGCTTGAAAGCTCCAGGAAGCAAAGTTGCAGGCCACGCGAACACATTCATTTTCCCGAATATTAATGCAGGAAATATTGGTTACAAAATCTGCGCAAGAATGGGCGGATGGAAGGCAATCGGTCCGGTTTGCCAGGGATTTGCAAAGCCGTTGAACGACCTTTCCCGTGGCTGCAATGTTGAAGAGATTATTGATACAGTTGCGGTTACAGCACTTCAGGCATGATTTTTAGCAATTTTTGCAGTTGATTAAAAAAAGCGGTGTCCTTTTTTAGGGATGCCGCTTTTTTTATAGGTTCGTAAGTTTATGAACAAAAAAAGGAACATTGAGCCAATCAATGTTCCTTTTATAAAGATATATTATTTCGGGCAAACAGGATTTGAACCTGCGACCTCAACGTCCCGAACGTCGCGCGCTACCAGCTGCGCTATTGCCCGATAAAAAAGCCTTCCAACTATTTGGAAGGCTAGGCGCGAGTGACGGGGCTCGAACCCGTGATCTCCGGCGTGACAGGCCAGCGCGATAACCAGCTTCGCTACACCCGCGTGATGTTTAGAATATTATATGAGTGTAAGAAAAAGGTCAATAGGTAAAATCAAAAAAAGTGAAAAAAAATTATTTTTTTTTATTTGGTATATATCAAAACCGTGATTATACTTATATATAGACTTAATCTCGAGTTTTTCAAGTGAATGAATATAAGCGTAAGCGGATTTATAATTTGTGAAGACTTTGTGCGATAAAAAAGATAAAAGTTGCAACGCAACCCAAATAGTTACAAGCGAAGCGCGAGCACAACCGTCTGGAGCAAATTGAAAATCCGCTGAGAGCGTTTTTTCAAAATTTATAAAAACTCGATATTCAGTCCAATAAAATAACAGAGGTTTTTATGCAGTTTGATAGCAGAAAATACGGATATAAATTCGATAAGGGCAAATTTGAATTTTATTGTTGTAAAGAGGAATATCCGGAGCTTCTGGATTCTGAGTCAGTTTATGTGACTGGTACTTTTAATGGCTGGCTGAACACTGGTGATTCCGACTGGCTTATGACCAGAAAGAATGAAAAAGGAAAAACTGTTTTTGTTCTTGAAAAAAATCTTGAGAATATTCTTGTTCCGGGAAATTCGGGCTATCCTGAGTTTAAATTCTTTGGACTTTCGGAAAATTCTTGTCATCTTCTTGCTGAAAAAATTGAGACGCCGAATGTTTTTCTTGGAAACAAACTGATTCTTTTGAACGAGTATGAACTTGAAGATGCTGAAAAATTAAAGAAGCGGTCGGGAATTTTCAAGGAAATGGAAGATTTTGATCTTTCTTGTCCTGCTTGCCGCTCAGAAATTTCAAATTTCAGGCGTGCACCTGGAACAAAGGCTCTTTTCCGTGGTTATCATCCATATAAAAAATCGCGTGGCTGGATGGACACTGAAAATGACAGAATTCAGCTTGTACGCAAGGGAATGGAGCTTTATGGCGTAAAATCAGACATCACTTTGTGTGGTTATGAGGCGGTTTCGTCGTTGGCGGAAGAAACTCCGTGTGAAATCATTGAGGAGATTGAAAAGAAAAATAACCGGCTTTGCGTAAATATTGATTATAATCTTGTGTATTTCCATTCGGATGCGGCGGAATATTTGAACGCCCTTCAGAAAATTTCGCATTTTATGCTTGAACATCCTGGACCGTTTTATATACATTGCCGTCTTGGTTCGGACAGAACTGGTGTTACTGTTGCTGTTTTTTCGGCACTTTGTGGAGCCAGCTGGAAAGAAATTGCCGAAGATTATGAAAAGACTAGCAACTGTGGAATCGGTGAATTCAGAAACCGCCGGCTTCTTCAGTACAGCTTAAAAAAGTTGACAGGATTTGATCCTTCTGGCTCAAAAAATCTTGCTCATCTTATGCAAAGCGTTTTTATAAAAGAAAATATTTTGAATTCAAAAGAAATTGAGGCTTTAATCAAGAAATTGAACACAGAACCTAGAAAGAAGGAAACTGACTTTTTTGATTTTAGCGGAAATCATATTTGTGCGAAAAAATCAGCGAATTAATATGAATTAATTTTTGGGGGAATAAAATGTCAGAATCATGCGGACATAACTGCGATTCATGTGGTCAGGACTGTAAAAGTCGTGATATGCACGAAAAACTGAGAGAGGGTAGTTCAGTAAAAAAAGTTATAGGAATTGTGAGCGGCAAAGGTGGCGTAGGAAAATCTCTTGTTGCAAGTTTGCTTGCCTGCAAAGTCAATAAAGATGGTTTTAAGACAGCTATTCTTGACGCGGATATTACAGGACCTTCGATTCCAGAAAGTTTTGGTGTTGGTCTGAACCGTGCTGAAAGTGACGGAAATTCTTTGAACCCTGTTGTTACGGATTCTGGAATTCAGCTTATGTCAATGAACTTTCTGCTTGAAAATGAAAATGATCCTGTAATCTGGCGTGGTCCAGTTATTGCCGGTGCTGTAAAGCAGTTCTGGACTGATGTTAACTGGAAAGATGTTGACTTTATGTTTGTTGATATGCCGCCGGGAACCGGAGATGTTCCTCTTACAGTTTTTCAGAGCCTGCCGGTTGATGGAATAATAATTGTCTCTTCTCCGCAGCAGCTTGTTCGTGTTATTGTTGAAAAGGCTGTAAAAATGGCAAATATGATGAACATTCCGATTCTTGGGCTTGTTGAAAATATGAGCTACGTAAAATGCCCGGACTGCGGAAAGGCAATTACCGTTTTTGGCAAAAGTAATATTGAAAAAATCGCCGAAAGTTTTAATATTCCTGTTCTTGCAAAAATTCCAATGGAAGAAGCTACATCTGCGGCAGTTGATTCCGGTGATGTTGAAAGCATAGACAGCGAATATTTAAACGATGCGGCTGCAAAAGTTGAGGCTTTGCTGAAATAATAAAACTTTCCGGAATTTATTGTTTGTCCGGTTTTAATCCATCAACGAGCATATTTTCCGGAATTTTTGAAGGACGGCCGTCTGTTGTTACTGAAGCCCAGGTAACGTCGGCTTCAGCGCAGATTGTTCCGTCTTCCTTTTTTATTGTCTGGTGGAATTCGCCCATAACGTGCTTTAGTTTTGTAGGATAGGTTTCGACAAAAAGTTTATCATCCAAAAATGCAGAGCCCTTGTAGTGAATGTCAATGTGCGTTACGTAAAGATAATATCCGGCTGCGACAATTCCTTTGTAGTCAAAATTTGCCGCGTGAAGAAAATCCATTCGGGCGTGCTCAAGATAATTCAGATAAACTGCGTTGTTTACATGGCTATATGAATCACATTCGTATGAACGAACAATGATTTCTGTTATGTGTTTCATTTTTTCCTCTAAAATTTTGTTTCATGTGTTTTTTAGAAATATTATTATTTTTTGTCCGGTTAGGCAATTCAGATTTTTAGTCATTTATGCTATATTAAAAGAATGAGAAAAATTGTTTCATTCTTTGTTTTTTGTCTGTTTGTTTTTTCTGGTTGTGGAAGAATAAAAGATCAGGCACAGGATAATAAAGAAAAGAAGATGCGGAAAAATTCGGTTGCGATTTATAACGCCTTGATTCTTGCGCAGAAAGAAAAAAAATCAGCTTTTGAAAAATATATTTCGTCTGTTTCGTTGCATGATAAGGTTTGCCAGCTTTTTATAGAAAATCTTGAGGGCGACACGGTTTTCGTTCCTGTTGAAAAAGATTTTGTTCCGGGCGGTTATCTTTTTTTTGGATATAATCTTGCGGATACTCCGGATGGAATCATAAAATTTACAGATTCTATAAAAAAATATTGCGCAAATAATGGTATTATTCCGCCGTTTCTGGCTATTGATCAGGAAGGCGGGCTTGTGAATCGGCTTAAAATTGTGAACGGACCGCTTCCTTCTGCGGAAAAAATTGCTTCGTGCGCGGATATTGATTCAGCATACAAAATTTATTCAGCCCAGGCAAAGCAGATGAAAAATCTTGGGTTTGATATGAATATCGCTCCTGTGATAGAAGTTAAAACCGCCGAAAACGAGCGTTTTTTGAACGGAAGAAGTTTTGGCGATTTTCAAAAGGTAAAGGAATTTGGAACAGCCTGCGTCAATGCGTATGAAAATCATGGAATTGGAACGGTTGTAAAACATTTCCCGGGAAACACAAATACAGATCCTCATTCAGGACTTCCTGAAATTTTGCTTTCTGGAACTGAACTTGAAGAGATCCTTGCGCCTTTTTTTGAGATAAACAGATGCGCGCCTGCAGGAACTTTGATGAGCCACGCGCGTGTGAAATCTGTTGACGGAGAAAATCCGGCCTGTTTTTCAAAACGTTGGGTTTCAGAGATTTTGCGCGGAAAAATTGGTTTTGAAGGAATTGTCTTTAGCGACGATATTTTTATGGGCGCGCTTGCGTTGAATGGATTTCCGCCGGAAGAAGCTGCGGTTAAGGCGTTGGAGGCAGGAGTGAACGTAATCATGGTGAGCGAAAAGCGGATTTCCGGTCCTGCAAAAGTCTTGATTTCAAAAGCAGAAAAAGATGAGAACTTTAAAAATCTGATTGATAATTCTTTTAGGAAAGTGATGGAATATAAAATCCGGCAGAATCTTGTTTCATTTGAAAAAGATGAGAATGGAAATTATTCAGCTGTTCCGGTTTTGCAGAACGAAACTGTTGCCGCGCGCGTTGAGAAATTCAACAAGGCAAGAAAAGAAAATATCGACATTTATATTGAAAAGATTGATTATGGCAAAAAAAACTGAAAAAAAATCCGCTGAAAAATTGCGGGGCAAAGATGGATTTGAAAAATATTATTCAGATTTGTTTGGCGCGCGCTGGGAAAATTTAAGGAATTCTCTTTTTGGCGAATCTGTTTATGCTGAATGGAATGCTGGTGGCGTTGAAAAATATTTTCTTGATCCGGCGAGCGTTTTTGCGGCGTTGCAGCTTCCGGTTCTTGGCGGAAAAAAATTCCTTGATATGTGTGCGGCTCCTGGCGGAAAAACTCTTGTGATTGCTTCCCGGATGCCGGAGGATGCTTCTTTGGTAAGCAATGAGCGCAGTCCGCAGCGAAAACAGCGTCTTGTTCAAGTTTGTGAAAATTGTCTTCCGGAAAAAATAAATTCGCGGATAAAAATTTCTTGCTCGGATGCGGCAAAATGGTGCACAACTCAGACAGAGGCGTATGACAGAATTTTGCTGGATGCGCCTTGTTCAAGCGAGCGTCATGTGCTTCAGGATGAAAAATATCTTTCTGAATGGTCGCCGGCACGGATAAAGTCTCTTGCGATGGAACAGTGGGCTTTGCTTTCCTGCGCCTACAGGTTGCTTGAGCCGGGCGGATTTCTCTTGTATTCAACCTGCGCGCTTTGCCCTGCTGAAAATGATGAAGTGGTTTCTAGACTTTTAAAGAAATTTGACGATGTAAAGTTTGTTTTTGCGGATTCCGAGCCTTGCGTGCCTGAAAATATTTTGGATTTCTGCAGGATGGATTCAGTTCCGGTTCCGGAGCGGACAAAATATGGATTTCATATTCTGCCGGACCAAAAAGAAAAATGCGGTCCGATTTGGTTCACACTTGTGCAGAAAGCTTGCAGATAGTCTGGATTTTGAGTTTTTGAAAAAGATATAAAAGCGTAAGCGGATTTGTAATTTGTGAAGACTTTGAGCGATTGTACCAATTTAAGTGCGTAGCACCCGAACAGTTACAAGCGAAGCGCGAGCTCAACCGTCTGGAGCAAATTGCAAATCCGCTGAGAGCGATTTTTCAGAATTTATAAAAAGCTCAAAATCCAGGCTTTTTGCAAAATTGTTGCGGGGAACGAGGGGCGCGATGGAGTTGCTTGTGTTTTTGGAGGAGCTTAGCCCCGATTGCCACGGAAAGACCGGAAAACGGAGTTTGAGGACTTGCAGTAAAAGCGGGTCGCGTGTGGAATCTGCGCGCTTTGTATTATTGACATTAATTGATAATTTGAGTTAATATAAAGAACTATATTTATTTAACTTGTATTTTATTTTAAAGGAGATCCTCCATGTCAGGACATAGTAAGTGGGCAACCATTAAACATGCAAAAGGTATCGCTGATGCAAAACGCGGTAAGCTTTTCACAAAATTTATCAAGGAAATTTCTATTGCTGCAAGAATGGGCGGTGGTGATCCTAACTCAAATCCTCGCTTGCGTACAATTATTATTAAGGCTCGTGCGGCAAATATGCCTAAAGACAACATTGAGCGCGCAATCAAGAAGGGAACTGGTGAAGACGGTGGTGCTTCTTACGAAGAATTGGTATACGAAGGATATGCTGCTGGCGGTGTTGCTGTAATGGTTGAAGTTCTTACAGACAACAAGAACCGTGCTGCTGCTGATGTTCGAAATATTTTTACAAAGAACGGCGGAAATTTGGGAACAACTGGTTCTGTTTCTCGTATGTTCCAGCGCAAGGGTACAATTGAATATGATGCTGAAAAAGTAAACGAAGATGAAATCATGGAAGTTGCTTTGGAAGCTGGCGCAGATGACATTGTAAATGAGGATGGTGTTATTACTGTAACAACTAGCCCGGACGCATTTGCTGCTGTTGCTGATGCTTTGAACGAAAAAGGTTTTGAATCACTTTCTGCTGAGGTAGGAATGGTTCCTGATGCATATACAGCTGTTGATGCTGAAACTGCTGCTAAGGTTCAAAAGCTTATTGATAAACTTGAAGACAACGATGATGTTCAGAACGTTTATCATACTGCTGAATTCCCGGATGATTTTAATCCAGAGGAATAAGCTGGTTATTGAACTGAAATCTTGAGTTTTTCTCTGATTTTGTTTAGTTTTTGAATGAAGGGCTTCTTTTGAAGCCCTTTAAGCTTTAACGGTATTTTTTATGATAAATCCTTCCAAATCTTTTAATTCTCTTCCGGGGACTGAAACTGCTGAAAAAGGCAGGGCGCAGAAAAAAATACGTCGCATTCTGGGAATTGATCCGGGGCTTGCTAATACTGGTTTTGGAATTATTGACTGCTACAAAAATAAATACCGGATGATAAGCTATGGCGTTATAGAAACTTCAAGCGAAGCTAGCTTGGGCGAACGGCTTCTGGTGATTTATTCTAGGCTTCAGGCGGTGATTGATGAATTTAGACCGGATGAGGCTTGTATGGAAGAGCTTTTTTTTGTGCGGAATGTTACCAGCGGAATAAGTGTTGCGGAAGCTAAGGGTGTTGTTACGTTATGTCTTTCGCAGAATGTGATTCCTTTGAGCGAATATAAGCCGAACCAGATAAAAAAGGCTGTTACAGGAACCGCGGCTGCCGACAAGGAACTTGTTGAAAAATATGTGAAGATTTTGCTGAATCTGGAAGTTCAGCCAAAGCCTGACCATGCGGCGGATGCTCTTGCGTGTGCGATTTGCCATTTGCATTCAAGTGTGGAACTGGGTTAGGGATTGGAAACACGCCGAAGGCGGCCACCGGAACGGAGCTTGCGGCGCAAGCGTAGCGAGGAGGCTGGAGCGCAGGCGGAATGTTGGAAAGCCCGGCGCGAAGCGCAACCCCCGAACTGTCGCTTGCTAACGAGTTTAAATTCGTAAAGTTCACAATAATTATCTGATAAACATTGCGTCGCCATAGCTGAAAAAGTGGTAGCGCTGTTCGACGGCTTTCTGGTAGGCGTTCAGGATGTGCTCGCGGCCGGCAAATGCGCTTACAAGCATTATGAGTGTGCTTTCTGGCGTGTGGAAATTTGTGAACATCTGGTCGATGACTTTGAATTTGTAGCCCGGATACATAAAAATGTGCGTGCTGGATGTTCCTGCTTTTACGATGCCGTTTTCGTCGCAGGCTGATTCAAGGGTTCGGACGGAGGTTGTTCCAACGGCTAGAATTGGGCGGCCTTCTTTTTTTGCCTGATTGATTTTGTCAGCGGTTGTCTGCGGAACGGTAAAGACTTCCTCGTGCATTTTGTGGTCTTCGATTTTTTCTTCGCGGACTGGGAGGAATGTTCCAAGTCCTACGTGGAGGGTTACGAACTCGCGTTCAATGCTTTTTTCTGTCAGGCGGGCGAGCATTTTTTCTGTAAAGTGAAGTCCTGCGGTCGGGCAGGCGGCGCTTCCGGTTTCTTTTGCGTATACGTTCTGGTAGCGTTCTGAATCTTCTTCGGTGTCTTCGCGTTTGATGTATGGCGGAAGAGGAATGTGCCCGTTTTTTTCGAACCATTCTTCTGTGATTGGAAAATCGAAGTGGAGCGCGCGGAATTCGGTTCCGTTATTTTCTGGATGTTCAAATATTGTTCCGATTGAGCCGTCCGGGAATTTGTAGCGCATTCCGGGTTTTTGTTTTTTTGCGCCTTTTACCATTGTGTTCCATGTGTTTCCTGTTTGGTCAATCTGGTTCAGGAACATGAATTCATGCTCGCGGCCGGTTGTTTCTTTTATTCCGTAGCAGCGGGCTCGTCTTACTTTTGAATTGTTGAAAATCATCAGAGTTCCAGGGAGAATCAGTTCTGGAAGGTCGTCCATTTTGTGGTGTTCGATTTCGCCTGTTTTTCTGTTCAGAAGCATAAGTTTGTCCTGTCCGCGGATTCCGCTTGGATGCTGGGCGATTAGTTCTTCTGGCAAATTAAAATCAAATTCTTTTAGTAGCATATTTTTCTCTTTTTTATTTTATTCGAACAGCGATTTCTGCTGTTCTAGTGTTTCAGCTGTTTCGGCTGAATTTTTGTCGTATTTTAATCCAAGATGAATGTATCCTTTTTCGGTTACAATTCTGCCGCGTGGAGTGCGTTGAAGAAATCCGCATTGAATCAGATATGGTTCGTAGTAGTCTTCGAGCGTGTCTTGGCTTTCTCCGATTGAGATTGCGAGCGTTTCCGCACCGACTGGACCTCCGCCAAAATTTGTTATTATTGTGCGGAGAATTTCACGGTCGATTCGCTCTAGTCCAAAATCATCGATTTCAAGGCGGTTTAGTCCGGCTTTTACAACTCCGAGCGTGATGGAATTTTTTCCCATTACGGTGGCGTAATCCCGCATTCGGCGAAGAACCCGGTTTGCGACACGAGGTGTTCCGCGCGAGCATTTTCCCATAAGAAGTGCTGCATCAGGTTCAACTTTTATATTTAAAAGTTTTGCAGAGCGGTTGATTACATCTGCAAGTTCCTGCGGAGTGTAATATTCAAAGCGCTGGATGATTCCGAATCGACTTCTGAGCGGACTTGCGACTGCGCCGGCTTTTGTTGTTGCTCCCACAAGCGTGAATCGTGGAATAGGGATTCTTACGGTTCTTGCTGCGGCTCCTTGTCCAATAATCCAGTCAAGCTCATAGTCTTCCATCGCAATATAAAGCATTTCTTCAATTGTATGCTTTAGACGGTGGATTTCATCTATAAAAAAAACTGTTCCTTCTGTGATTGTTGAAAGGATTCCCACCAAATCTTTTGGTTTTTCCAAAGCTGGCGCGCTGGTGATTTTAAAATCTGAACCAAGTTCGTGCGCTGTTATCTGTGCGATTGTTGTTTTTCCAAGGCCTGGCGGACCAATAAGAAAAAGATGATCAAGAGGTTCTTTGCGTTCTTTTGCGGCATTTATAAAAACGTCTAGGTTTTCGCGGACTTTTGACTGCCCGATAAAATCGTCTAAAAGTTGAGGCCGGAGATTTATTCCCTTTTCTGTGTCATCATCAAATCCTTCAAAATGCTGATCGGAACGCACTATGTGAAGAAACTGGTCGTCGCTTGCTTCCATATTTACTTTTGAATTCATCGTGCCATCTCCATTATTGCCTTTTTGAATACAGAATCTTCTTTTTCAGGCTGGGTTTTTGCAGAAAAATCCTGTTCCTTGGAGAAATCCGTTACAATTTTCGCGACTGTTTTTTCAGCTTCAATTCGGTCGTAGCCCATTTCGCAGAGTGAAGTGACAACAACTGAAAATGCGTTTTCTTTTTTTATGACAATTGCCTCTGTTTCAGGAATTGTAAGTTTTCCTTTTAATGTGAGCATCATTTTTGCGGCAGTCTTTTTGCCTACGCCGGGAATTTTTTCAAGAACGGTGATTTCTCCAGATTCAAGGACAGAAACTAGTTCGTTTACATTTATGCTGCTCATTATTTTTATTGCGGCTTTTGGTCCGATTCCATCAACTTTTAAAAGATCGAAAAATAAATCTCGTTCTTCTGGTTTTGCAAATCCGTATAAATCCATTCCGTTTTCGTAGTGGTTCAGGTAAGTGTAGACTTTTCCTTCGCCGCCGACTGGTGCAAATTCATTCAGGCAGGAATCTGGAACGCAGACATTCCATTCAATTCCGTTTGTGTCGATGAGAAGTTGCTTTGGATATTTTCCGGTGATAATTCCGGTTAAACTGTTGAACATATTTTTAGTATACCTAAATTAGCTGCTCAAAGGAATACAGAACAAGATTTTTAAATTGCTGGCGCAAAACAGGATTGTATTCAGTTTTTCCGGCGCTTCGGTCAAATTGTTCTGCGGCTTCCTCAACGTAGCTTCCGATTTCTGAGGCGGCAAGCGGAAGTTTTGCTCCAAGCATTTTGTTTTCAAGCTCCTGACAGCGGAATGTTATTTTCCCGGAAAATGCGATTTTCAGGTTCGTTATTACGCTTTTTTCAGAGTCGGCAAGAAACGAAAAAGTTGCGGAATCTTCTGAGATTTTGTGTTCCGGTCCAAGTCTTTTGAAAATGCTTACGTCCCATTCATTCATTGGAATTCTGATGTTTGTGATAACAAATCCTTTTGGAATTTCTGTAAAATTGATGAGCGGAATATATTTTGTTTCGCTCGGGGATTTTAGCTCAAAATATGCGTCTAGGGCTAAAAGCGGTCCGAAAAGTGTGCATTTTTGCGGGCTTAACAAATTTCCTGCTATAGTTGCGATGTTTCTTACAAACGGATTTGCGACGGTTTCAATTGCTTCCGGCAGAAGTTTTGGAAGATTCCGTTCGCCAAGCTCAAGGATTGAAGAAAGCGAAGTGCCCGGTCCGAATTCTATGTAGCGTTCGTGTTTTTGGATTTGCTTGAAGTCTTTTATTAGCGTTGTTGAGATGCATTTTTCCGGCATTCTGGAAATTCCTGTGCAGGCTCCAACAATCTGAAGTCCAGAAATTGTTTTCATCTGAAAGAAGAGGTCGGAAAGATTTTTTGCATAAAAAATATTGCTGTGTTTTTCGTTCAATTTTTTTTCCTTTTATCTTGAATGATCTCTGATGTCTGCAGCGTAAATTATTCCATTTATCAAAGTGTCCATGTCGGTGCAGCATGGCGAAAGATGTTTTATTTGTTCGCGTATGATTGTTCTTGTCGGTTTCTGTTTATTTCTAAGAATTGAGGCTGCCGCGAAAATTTTTCCGGAGTTGCAGTATCCGCAGAATTTTATTCCGGCTTTTGAAAAACCTTTTGAAATCCATGAATATTCCTCTGATTTTTCAAAATGCTCCAAAGTTTCAATTTCCTGGTTCATTGCAAGAGCGACTGCAAGCTGGCACGCAGGAACTGGTTTTCCATTCAGCAAGACTGTGCATGCACCGCAAACTCCACTGGCGCATCCAAGTTTAACTGAAAATAAATTCATCGAACGAAGTACATCAATCAGTTTGTCTTCGGGGTTCGCCTGAATCATCGTTTTTTCCCCGTTTATTATCATTGGAATGTTCATTGTGCCTCCTTTTCATCGGTTTTGACGGCTTCTGCCTGTTCTTGTTTTTCAGAATTTCCTGGGTTTTCATCAGCCGTTTTTTCCTTTGGAATTTCAGTCTTTTCTTCTATTATTTCTTCTTTTTCGTCAGTTTTTTCAGGAGCTTTTGTAAGTTCATAGAGTTCCTGTTCAGTGCAAGGAATGTGTGTTACTGCTTTTTGAAGAGCCATTGAAAGTGCGGAAGAGAATGCTGCCGGAATCAGATTGTGGATAAGTTTTCCGATTTGGCATGGCGTTTCGTTTGAACTTAAAAAAGAGATTTTTATCTGGTCGCAGGAAACAATTGTGTCCTGGACAAGGCGTTCCATTTCCTGCTGAATTGCAAGTTTTATTGTGCTTTCTGCGGATTTGATTGAATAAATTTTTCCGCAGTCAATTGCGACCCAGATTCCCTTGATTTTTTCCTGATAAGTGTCTGCGTTCAAATCGACTTCTACAATTGCTGTTCCAAAAGATGAGGCTTGGTAAGGATGACCTGAAAATTTTTTTGGATTCCACTGTTTTTTCATCGCTGGCGAAAGGACTTTTTTTACGTTGATTGGAAGCGTTTCTTTTTCGCGCTTCTTTTTTATGTCTTCGCAGGCGCGTTTTAAAAGAACTGCCATTATGCTGATGTCATTGCAAAAGCTTTCTGGCATGAAAGTTTCAGAATCTGCCGCATATTCAGTGTTTATGGAAATCTGGTTCTCTTCAATATTTAGGATGGTTGAGGCGATTTGTTTCCAGATTGAAATTACTGAATTTGAAGGAGTGATTGCGTCAATTTTCAGTTTATTCTCTTCGTCTAAAGTTACTTCGATTTTCTGCTGCGCAAGTGAAAAATTTGTTCCGTAAAAGCAAGCTCCGTCATAAGCGCACGAAAGCCCGATTCCGCGCCTAGGAAGCGCAAAGAATGTGTGTCCGCCTTCTTTTTGGGTTTGCAGCGCATTCAGCCTGTAAGAAGAATATTTGCGGTCAAAATCGCTTTGCTTTACAACAGCCATAAGCGCATCTGCCGGGCGGTTAAAATGAAATTTGAATGGAGAAGTACATTCCCGCTCGTTAAGGCAGATATTTTTTATTCTGAGTTCTTCCGGTAAAATGTTTGTTTTTTCCGCAATAAGCTGAAGATGATTTTCCATTGCAAAAAATGCCTGCGAGTCTATCAGCTGTGAATAAACTGAAGTTGGCGGATTGTCCGAGGAATGGACTTTTACTTTTATGATTACATTTTTCGGATTGTAAAAACTGCACGCCGCAACAGCCATTCGGTCGGCGATTTCCTGCGCAAATGGATTTGAATAGCCTGCATCACATTCGATATTTATAATCACAGCTTTTATTGTTCCATCCGATTCCACCGCAGAACGAATTTTTATGTTTGTGTCTAGTCCGGGATGAAAATAAGTTTTCTGCTCCTGTTTTGAAAGAATGAGTTTTACAGGTTTTCCTGTAAGAAGAGTTGCAATCGCGGTCTGGGCTGCAAGAGTTGTGTTTCTCCAGATTCCGCTTGTGTTTTCAGTTTGTGAAATAGTTTTTTGAACAACGATTTTGTCTTCTTCAATGTTAAGAACTTGGCTTAAATTTCTGGAAAGATACGAAGGCCATTGCGTTGTAGTCATTACGTTCAGTTTTTGTCCTTCTTTGTAACAAAAAACGCCGTTCGGCTCAATCCATTCAGGGCAGACTTCATCCATTGACCAGGTTGAAGTTATATCAAATGGGCAGGCGCTGAATTCATCTTCAAGAATCTGTGGATCTTCTGTATAAGAAAAAAATCCGGCGGTTGCAGTTCGTTCCGCAAGAATCCTCTGGGTGTGTTTTCCTGGATTTATGTTTTCAACCGCATTTTCAATCTGGGAAGGTTGTGTATAGCTCGATTTTGTTGTTGGTTTTGGCATTGCGTCAAGTGAAGGCAGAACATTTACCATGTCAACAATGTCTGCGATTGCGGAATCTTTTGAAATTTCAGACGGCTGCTCAAAATTTGAATTTTTTATGCTTTCTGAATGGTTCAGCTGCTGGGCGACTTCCTTGATTTCCGGGGAATCTACTGTTGTAACGTCAAAAGTAACTTGAATTTCCTGCGCGATTTTTCTTACTTCAAAAAGATTTGGTCCGGCTACAATTCCCACCGGTTGACCTTTGTAATGGACTTTTTCATTGCAGAAAATTCTTGTGTTGATTCCCATTGTTGAGATAAAATTTTTTCCGGGAATATCGCGTGCTGAAAAAAAGAAATATCCTTCCGGTAAATCTGAAAAATTGATGTTTGTGATTTTTCCGCCGGCTTCAGGGCTTCTTACAAGAGCCGCGTAAAGCATATCGTCTTTCATGCAATCAATGAAAAAATCTTTTGAAAGATAAGAATTTCTTCTGTTTTTTCTGCGCGAGGCTTTTTTTGCTTTTGTGGATTTTTCAGTTTTTTCTGCTTTTTCCGCAGATTTTGTTTTTACAGAATTTTTGTTTTCATCAGGCATGGTTTTCTTTTCCTATTCTTGTAACTTCTGCAATGACTAAATCAGCCATTTCTTCTGTCATGTCCGGCCACAAAGGAATTGAAATTGTCTGGCTGTAACGTTCTGCTGCTTCTGGATAATTTTCGGCGGTAAAATCCGGGTAAAGCGATTTCCAGTAAGTAAAATAGAACAAAGGAATAAAATGAACGGAAATTCCAATTCCTGACTGTTGAAGTTTTTTTGCAAATTCCTCGCGGTTTATTTTTAGTTTTTCGGGAACAATCCGCATAAGATAAAGATGCCACGCGTTTCCCTTTCCATCCGGCGGAAGTTGAATAAAATCAAGTTTTCTGAATGCATCATTGTATTTTTTTACAATTTTTATGCGTTTTTCGTAAAAAGTTTCGGCCTTTTTTAATTGCTGCACACCGATTGCCGCAAGAATGTCCGGAAGATTGAATTTATATCCTAAAGCCACAATGTCATATTCCCAGCTTGCCCGTGGAGAAGTGTATCTGTCCCATGTGGTTCTGTCCATTCCGTGAAGCCGCATGACAGTCATTCTTTTTGCAAGATTTGAATCTCTTGTGCAAACCATTCCGCCTTCTGCCGTTGTGATTGTTTTTGTTACATAAAATGAAAAGACTCCGACGTCACCGATTGTTCCGGCATAACCAATTTCTGTCGGACTTGGAAAAGCGTGAGCCGCATCTTCTATTACTTTGACTCCGAATTTTTGTGCAATCTGGCAGATTTTTTTCATGTTGCACAAATTTCCTGCCACATGCACAGGAACGATTGCCTTTACATTTTTTCCTTTTGGAGAAAGAAGAATTTCCTCAACTTTTTCCGGGTCAATATTGTACGAATCTTTTTCAATGTCTGCAAAATAAACTTCCGCACCAAGATGTTTTGCGCAGGCCGCTGTTGAGACAAATGTGTACGGTGTTGTAATAACAGCAGTTCCAGGTCCTATTCCGCAAGCTTCCATTGCAAGAATCATTCCGCTTGTATTGCTGTTTACCGCAAGGCTTTGCACTGGTTCTGCAGAAAGTCCGATTTTTTTTCTTTCTTTGAGCATTTCCGGTTTTGAGTTCATGAATGTGGAAAAGTCTTTTTCAAATTCAAGCGCGTATTTTCCAGTTGTAAGCCATCCTGAATTTAAAACTTCCAGAACAAGCTTGTTTTCTTCTTCCGAAATTGAAGGTCTTGAAAAAGGAACTTTTAATGAATCTGCGTCAGACATTGTTTTCCCCCGTAAAATGTTGGATTCTCCGTAAATTAATCTTTTATCGCCTCAAAATTTCCATTTTTTATATAAAATTCCCTTAATGAAGGAAATTCTGCGCATAAAACTGACAAAAGATATTTTTTGTTTCTATATAAAGCGATATTTTCTGGAGAATTTTCATAAAGTGTGCAGACTGGAGCCAGTTTTTCCAGAAGAGTTTCAAGTCGTTTTGGGTCAAAATCAATATTTTTTAATTTGAGAATTTTTGCATATTCAGTTTTTGCTGGCGCTTCTTCTTTTAGCCAAAGCGGTTCTACAGAACGTTCGCCTTTTCTTTTTCCGATGATTTTTATTTCAATATCTTTTTCAGGTTCAAGCCCGCTGAATTTTATTATTTGTTTTGCAAGTTCAAGAATTTTTATCGGTTCGCCCATGTCCAAAAGATATGATTCGCTGTTTTTTCCGACTCCGCCAGTTTTTAGCACAAGAGAACATGCTTCTGGAATTGTCATAAAATACCGTTCCATATCTTCGGATGTTACAGTGACCGGACCGCCATTTTTTATTTGTTCCATAAAAAGCGGAAGAATCGAGCCGCGGCTTCCAAGGACATTTCCAAAGCGCACGAACATAAATTTCTTTTCGTTGCTGCCAGAATCAGAATAAGAAGCCTTTTTTGCCGCATCAAGAACCAGTTTTTCACAAATCATTTTTGAAACGCCATAAACGCTTACAGGCTCAACAGCTTTGTCTGTTGAAATAAGAACAAAACGTTGAACATTATGCTTTAGGGAAGCGTCTAAAAGATTTTTTGTGCCAAAAACATTATTTGCAATTGCCGCGACAGGATTTTCTTCCATCATAGGAACGTGCTTGTAAGCCGCGCAGTGGAAGACAACATCGCATTTTGTCTGATTTATGATGTAATCGGTATAATTTCTGTCTATCATGTCGCCAATAATCGGCACGATTGTAGCTTTTTCTCCAACGCCTTCAGCCTGAAGAAGTCTTAGTTCCCTGTCAATCTGATAAATTGAATTTTCACCATGTCCAAAAAGATAAAGCCGTTCCGCTCCGCCACTCAAAAGCTGACGGCAGATTTCCGAGCCGATAGAACCGCCTGCTCCTGTTATAAGAACTCTTTTTCCGCGTAGATATTCAAGGCTTTCCTTTAAAGAAATTGTTACAGGAGTTCTTCCTAAAATATCCAAAGGGTCAATTTCTCGTGTCTGAACAAAATGCGCAGAACCTGTTACAACTTGGCTTATTCCCGGAAGAATTCTTATGTTTTTGAATCCGCAGTTTTTCAGAAGCTCGTAAATTCCGCGGATTTTTTCAACTGGCGCAGAAGGAATCGCAATAATTGCTTCATCCTGGGATTTGCAACGCAAGACCGCGGCGATATTTTCAATCGGTCCAAGAACCGGGATTCCTTCAATTTGAGTTCCTATAAGTTTTGGATTATCGTCAAGAAATGCACTGACTTTTCCGAAAATTTTTTTTCTTTTTATATCATCAGCAATGGTCTGTCCGGCAAAACCTGCACCGATTATGTAAAGATTTTTCTCATTTTTTAAAGACATCTTGTATTCCCGCTCAAAACAATTCTATCACAACTGAATCAAAGTAAAAAGATATGAAAATCGTTTTGTAAATTGAATAAAAAGAATATATTTGTGCTAAATAAAATCTAAACTCGGATTTTAATTTCGACGATATTTTAAAAGAGAAACGAAAATAGAGTGGGGTGTTCTATGGGGAAAAAAAATCTGCTGGCCGCATTTGTTCTTTTTGCAGCGACTGCCGCTAGTTTTGCAAAAAGCCTGTCTTTCCAGATTCTTCAGAAAAACGACAGTCTGAACTCTGTCTGTGAATCGGCTCTTGCGGTGGAAGATGAGATTTTGAACTATTTTTTTGAAAACGGCTGTATTGTTTCAAATGTTCCTGCCGCAGTTTCAAAAAGTGATGCCCAGGACTTGAAATTTTATAATGATGCTTACAACGAAGCTGTGAACGGAACTGTAGATCAGTTTTGTCTTATAAAAATTTATTTTACAGATGATGAAAAAGAAAACGGCAAAATTTCACTTGGAAATATGAAAAAAATCAGCTGGAAAGTTGTTTCTGTAAAAACCGGAAATATTTTGGAAGATTCATCTTTCGAAGTGAAAACTAGAATTAGTCAGGATGAGGCGGCAAATGTGCGCGATTTTGCGTCAGAATTTGCGATGCACATTCAAAAAGTTATCAATCAGAAGTCATAAGGCAGGAAAATATGAAAAAATTATTTGTTGTAATTTTAAGCGTACTTTTATGTGGAACAATTTTTACATCTTTCAGTCCGTCTTTGGATGGACGCGCTGTTGTTGCTCCGGAAGGAACAATGCCAAAAGGTGTTTTTGCAAAAACTGTCGGTTATCTTCCGGGCGATTCAATCAGTGTTACAAGTCTTTCCACAAAAAGCACTGTTGATATTCTTGTGATTGGCTCGATTGATTCTTCTGAAGGCATTGCGATTTTGCTTTCGCCGGAAGCCGCTGAACTTTTGGGACTTTCAAAAGATGCGAATAATGTTGTGAAAATCACAAAACGTTCTGGGCAGCTTGATGAGGCTGTGGCTGGAACGGCTGTTATTGGCGGTGAAGTTGAAAGTGACGAGCCAGAACTTGAAAGTGCGGAAACCGCTTCTGATTCAGAAAATGTTGATGCGCAAAATGCAGAAGACGAAAATTCTGTTGAAGAAATTTCGGGCGAGGCTTCTCAGGAAAACGAAATTCCTTTCTCTGAGGAAACTGTTGAACCAGAACCTGTTGAAACGGACGTTGAAAATAATTCAGAAGCCGAGCCTGAAAAAATAGAAACTGAGCCGGAAGTTATTTCTGAGCCAGAATCATCGGAATCTGATGAAACAGCTGAGCAAAATCCTGAAGAAGAATCAGTTGAATATGAATCTATAGAAGAAATTCCAGAAGAAAACGCTGCCGATTCTGCCGACGCTGAAAAAGTTGAGGATTCGGAAAATATTGACGCAACAGAATCTCCTGAAATTCCAGAAAACGAGGAAAATCCAGCTATTGTTGAAGAATGTCCAGAAGAAAATGTTCCAGATGAAAAAATCGAGGCTGTTGAAAGCGACGATTTGTCTGAACCAGTTGAAAGCGAAGAACCTGAAACTATCGAAGCTACAGAAGAAGCTCCTGTGGAAGAGCCGGAACCTGAAAATGAGGCAATTCCGCTTGAAGACGAGGATATTGTTTCAGAATCACCTTTTGATGAAGAATCTGTGGAAGCAGATGATTTGTCTGAAAATGATGAAGAAAAAACAACTCCAGTTTCAGAAGAATCTTTGCCGGAAACAGAAGAAAATATCGAGCCTGAATCCGTTGAATCTGAAATCGAACCGGAAGTTGCTCCAGAATCAGCGGTTGAGCCAGAAGTGGAAAACGTTGTATCTGAAACTTCAGAAAATTCGGAATCTGAAAAAACAGAAGAAAATTCAGACGAAGAAAGTTACGAACCGATCGTTCTTGTTCCAGCAGAATCAAATCCGCCGGCTTCAGAATCTGAAAAAACAGAAAATACAGTTGCACCGTTAAAAAATGAGGTGACTGTAAGTCCTGTTGAATCAAAATCAGAGGAAAAAGTTCCGGCAAAAACTGAAAAAACGAAAAATTCAAAGAATTCGCTTGAAAAATATAAAGTTGAAAGCCTGAAAAATCTTGAGAGCGGAAAATATTACATCCAGATTGCGGTTCTTGCTGATGAGTCAAATCTAAAGGCTACGGTTTCCAAGTTTGAAAATCAGTATCCTGTAACTTTGGTTCCACTTGCGAGCGGAAAAGCAACCCAGGTTCTGATTGGACCTTTGAATATGGATGAATATGGCGCAGTCCTGAACAGATTCAAAAAATCTGGCTACAAGGATGCTTTCCTTAGAAAAATAAAATAGTCATCCAAAAATGATGTTGCATAAAACGCTCTTTCGGGGGCGTTTTTTATTATTTTTGTTGCGTTTTTTGCAATATAAAAATGAAAAAATAACGTCAGTTCAAACATTGAAAAATCATTTTTCTAGTGATAAGGTTAAATGATAAAAAATAAAAAGTCGCACCTCAGAGCGCGAACAATAGTGAGGTTATACAATGGGAAAGAAAAATCTTGATTGGGGTAATTTACCGTTTGGCTACATGAAGACAGACAAACGCTTTGTTGCTAATTTTAAAAATGGCGCTTGGGACAATGGTAAGCTTACAAAAGATAATATAGTAAAAATCAATGAATGTGCAGGTGTTCTTCAATATGCGCAGACTTGTTTTGAAGGTCTTAAAGCATACTCAACAAAAGATGGGAGAGTTGTATGTTTCCGCCCTGATTTGAATGCCGCAAGAATGAAAAGTTCCTGCGAGCGCCTTGAAATGCCAGTTTTCCCGGAAGACAGATTTGTTCAGGCTGTAAAAGATACTGTAAAAGCAAATATTGGTTGGGTTCCGCCGTTTGGTTCTGGAGCGACTCTTTACATTCGTCCTTATATGTTCGGCTCAAATGCGGTAATCGGTGTAAAACCTGCGGATGAATATCAGTTCAGAATTCTTGTAACTCCAGTTGGACCTTATTTTAAAGGTGGTGTAAAACCAATCACAGTAAGAATTTCTGATTTGGACCGCGCCGCTCCACATGGAACTGGTGACATCAAGGCTGGACTGAACTACGCGATGAGCTTGCACAATATTGTAGATGCGCACAAAAACGGATTTGCAGAAAATATGTATACAGACCCGGCAACTCACACATATATTGAAGAGACTGGTGGCGCAAATATTCTGTTTGTTACAAAAGATGGAAAATTAGTTACTCCAAAATCAAATTCAATTCTTCCTTCTATTACCCGTCGTTCTTTGGTTCAAGTTGCAAAAGATTATCTTAATATTGAAGTTGAGGAACGGGCTGTAAACAAGAATGAGCTTGCTGATTTTGCGGAAGTTGGTCTTTGCGGAACAGCTGCTGTAATCAGCCCGATTGGAAAAATTGTTGACCATGATAAAGAAATCAATGTTCCGGCTGGAATGGAAAAAATCGGTCCTGTTCTTGGCAAATTGCGCGAAACATTGACAGGAATCCAGATGGGCGAAATCAAAGCTCCGGAAGGCTGGGTTGTTGAAATAAAATAATCGGCTGATTTAAAACTTTTGTAAGCCTCGCATTTTTTTGCGGGGCTTTTTTGTCTTTTCAAAGTATGCGGATTTATGATATTTTAATTGAGTTATGTTTTTATTTTTGATTCTTTTGTTTCCGACAGTTCTTTGTTTTTGCTGTTTTCATTCAACTAAAAAAATATATGGATTTCTTGTTGCCGTAGGCGCGTTTTTGGGAATTCTTGCAAGCGGAGCTACTGCACTTTTTTCTTATATGCACAGAATTCCTGAATTTTCAGTTTGTTCAAATTTCTTTTATTATTTCTTAAAGGAATATGTTCTTCCTTTGATTTTAGTTTATGCTTTGTATTTTTTTACAACAAAAGATTCTGTTGAATTCAAGATAAAGGCGTTTTTTCCGGTTGCGGCAGCTTTTTATGCGATTTACATGCCTTATTGCGTGATTGCCTCGTCTAGCGCGGCTTTTTCGTTTTTTCAGCTTTTTGCAAAGCCGGTTTTAATGCTTTCTGAAGTTTTTATGGCAAGTTTTTTTGCATATAGAATTTATTGCGCCGCAGTTTCAAAAGATATTTCCAGAATTATTGTGCTTTCATTTTTTGCCGTTGTTATGCTTGTGATTCCGCCGGCTTTGGAAACGATGTATCTTCTGTGCATTGCGCTTCCAGTTGTTTATATTATCGCTGTGATTTTTGCGCTTTTTGCCTTGGTTCTGTTTTTTATAAATTCAAGAAAAGATGATGGTTTTATCTATTTAGGATAATTAGGATAAAAGTTGTTTTAGGCGGAATGTTTAATTGTTCAATATTGATGAAAACTTCAACTCAAAGCCGCTAATATAAAATAATTTGTAGAAAGTTTTATAAGAATTCGCTAGTATAAAAATTAATCTTTAAATTGAATTTTTTTAGGAGTTCAATATATGAAAAAATATGCTAGCGGAAAAGTCCGCGAAGTTTACGATTTGGAAGATGGAAGAATGGTCATTGTTACAACAGACCGAATCAGCGCATTTGATGTGATTCTTCCAACTATGATTACAGACAAAGGCAAGGTTTTGAACGCTCTTGCGAATTTCTGGTTTGACTACACAAAAGACATTGTGAAAAACCACATGATTTCTTCAGATTTAAAGGATATGCCGGCTGAATTCCAGAAGCCTGAATTTGCAGGAAGAACAATTCTTGTAAAAAAACTTAAGATGATTCCTTACGAAGTGATTGTGCGCGGATATATGTTCGGTTCAATGTACGAAGCCTACAAAAAAGGCGAGCCGTTCCTGGGCCACAAGTTTGAAAAAGAATATCAGCAGGCAGAAAAACTTGACGAGCCGATTGTAACTCCTTCTACAAAAGCGGCGGAAGGCCACGACATAAACGTAACTTTGGATTACATGAAAAAAGACTTGGGCGAAGAGCTTGGAACAAAGATTGAAAAAGCAGCCCTTGCAATCTACAAGAAATGCTACGAGCACGCATACAAGAACGGAATTATAATCGCTGATACAAAATTTGAATTCGGCTTGGACGAAAACGGCGAGCTTGTTCTTGGCGACGAAGTTTTAACTCCGGATTCAAGCCGTTTCTGGGATTTAAGCAAATACAAGGTTGGCGGAAGCCCGGCTTCTTACGACAAGCAGTTTATCCGCGACTGGCTAAAAGAAAACAATCTTGCAGGCGACCCGAATATCAAGGAAATTCCTGCCGATGTTGTTGCAAAGACAAGCGCAATCTACAAGGAATGTGAAGAAAAGATTTGTCATAAATAAGTGATAAAAAAAATCGAGTTTTTGTGGCGTTTGAATTATAGCGTAAGCGGATTTTTAATTTGTGAAGACTTTGTGCGATTGTACCAATGAAAGTGCGTAGCACCCGAATAGTTACAAGCGTAGCGCGAGCACAACCGTCTGGAGCAAATTGAAAATTCGCTGAAAGCGGTTTTTTCAGAATCTATAAAAAACTCGATTTTTTTTTAATTTTTTTTTTGAAAAAAATTAAAAATGGTGTTGACACAAAATATCGCTTCTGATATATTATAAACATCACGAAGTGATAAACGGACGGTTAGCTCAGCTGGTACGAGCGTCTGGTTTACACCCAGAATGTCGGGAGTTCGATCCTCTCACCGTCCAACTTAAAAGCCTTTCTAAGAAATTAGAAAGGCTTTTTTTATGTGAAAAATTGTTTGTTTGTGGATGCGTTAGGCTATGGAGTAGTGGCGAAGTTTGTTTTGACAAACGAAGCCAAAGACCGCAGTCGGGCTGTTTGCCCGGCGAGGACTTAGAGCGTTAGCGAACTACGGAACAGCCGACGGCAAATGGAAAATGCTTCTGGAAAAATTGCGGAATTCTGGAGTTTCTTTTGCATTTTCTGTTTGCCGGAACGCCCGGAAATTTATGTTCTTTACATAAATTTTAAAATTATTGACACTTGATTTGCATTTTGTTATTATTTTTTTAGTATCAAAGGTGATGCAGATAATATGGATAGCCGTATTGTCTGTATCACCTTTTTTTTGCCCAAAATTCTGGGCGATGAGGGGTTACTTTTATGAATAAGACTTTGTATGAACCATCCTTTGAGCATGACAACTGTGGTATTGGGGCTGTTGTTAATATTGACGGACATGCTTCAAGACAGATTGTTGACAACGCTCTTAGCATTGTTGAAAAGCTTGAACATCGCGCAGGTAAGGACGCGACTGGAGAAACTGGTGACGGAGTTGGAATTCTTGTGCAGATTTCACATCAGTTTTTTAAGAAAGCCGCTTGCGAGCTTGGTATAAAATTGGGCGGGGAACGTGATTACGGTGTGGGAATGTTCTTTTTTCCTGCGGATGCGATTGTTCGTGCCCAGACTAAAAAAATGTTTGAGAATCTTTGCGAAAAGGAAGGTTTGCCGTTTCTTGGCTGGCGAGAAGTTCCTGTGAATCCGGATGTTCTTGGTCAGCGTGCAAAAGATTGTATGCCGGTGATTACCCAGTGTTTTATTGGCCGCCCGGAAAATATTGAAAAAGGTCTTGATTTTGATAGAAAACTTTATATTCTTCGCCGCCAGTACGAACATTCTGCGGGGGAAACTTATGTTGCTTCGCTTTCTAGCCGCACGATTGTTTATAAGGGTATGTTCCTTGTAAAGCAGCTTAGGACTTTTTACAAGGATTTGCAGAGCGAGGATTATCTTTCGGCTTTGGCGATTGTTCATTCAAGGTTCAGCACGAACACAAATCCTAGCTGGGAACGCGCGCATCCGAACAGATTTATTGCGCATAACGGCGAAATCAATACAATCCGTGGAAATGCGGACAGAATGCTTGCCCGGGAAGAGACTTTGAAATCAGAGGTTCTTTCTGATGATGATATGAAGAAAATTCTTCCGGCGATAAATCCTGATGGCTCTGACTCTGCACGGCTTGACAATACTCTTGAATTTCTTGTTATGAACGGAATGCCTCTTCCGCTTGCTGTTATGGTTTGTATTCCTGAGCCGTGGAAAAATGATACAACAATGGATTCTGAAAAGCGTGATTTCTATCATTATTATGCGACAATGATGGAACCGTGGGATGGTCCAGCTGCTGTTCTTTTTAGCGACGGTGATGTTTTAGGCGCAACTCTTGACAGAAATGGACTTAGACCTTCCCGTTATTATATTACAAAAGATGGAATGTTGATTCTTTCGTCTGAAGTTGGCTGTCTTGATATTCCAGAGGAAAATATTGAGAAAAAATCTCGTCTTCAGCCGGGAAGAATCCTTTTGGTTGATACAAAGCAGAAGAAAATAATTTCTGATGAAGAGGCGAAAAAGCTTTACGCTTCTGAGCATCCGTTTGGTGAATGGCTTGACACAAATCTTGTTCATCTTTCTGACCTTGCGATTCCAAACAAGAAAATTCCTGTTTATACGCAGGAAGAACGCGACCGTATGTACCGGGCATTTGGCTGGAACTATGAGGATGTGAATGAAATGGTTCTGCCGATGGCAAAAACTGGAGTTGAACCGACTGGCGCGATGGGCGTTGATACTCCGCTTGCTTGCATGAGCGACAAGCATCCTCCGCTTTATTCATATTTTAAGCAGCTTTTTGCGCAGGTTACAAATCCTCCGTTCGATTCTTTGCGTGAAAAAATTGTGACAGACACAACTGTTTATGTTGGCTCTGATGGAAATCTTTTGAAACCGGAAGGAAAAAACTGCACAGTTCTTGAAATAAACAACCCGATTCTTACCGGCGTTGATATGCTGAAAATCAAGAACATGAAAAAGCCTGGATTCAAGGTTGTTACAATTTCTCTTTTGTATTACAAGGGCGGTTCTCTGCAGCAGGCGTTGGATGACCTTTTGATTTCTGTTGATAGGGAATATAAAAACGGCGCGAATGTTATGGTTCTTTCTGACCGTGGTGTTAACGAGAACCATGTTGCGATTCCTTCTCTTCTTGCGGTTTCTGCGGTGGAACAGCATCTTGTGCGCACAAAGAAACGGACTGCAATCTCGATTATTCTTGAGTCGGCGGAAATCCGTGATGTTCATCAGTCTGCAATGTGCTTGGGCTACGGCGCTCGCGCAATAAATCCTTATCTTGCGCATGAATGTATTGCCGAGCTCATTGACCAGAAACTTTTGGACAAGGATTATCACACTGCAATTGACGATTATAATAAGGCGATTATCAATGGAATTGTAAAAATTGCCGCGAAAATGGGAATTTCAACGGTTCAGTCTTATCAGTCGGCGCAAATTTTTGAAGCAGTCGGCATTTCAAAAGAAGTGATTGACAAATATTTTACAAATACTGTAAGCCGGGTTGGTGGAATTGGAATCAAGGAGATTGAGGAAGATGTTAATTTCCATCACAACAAGGCTTTTGATCCGCTTGGATTGACAGTTAATACGCATCTTGATTCAGTAGGAATGCACAAGCTTCGCCGTGGACCAAATGCGGAAGACCATCTTTACAGCCCGGAAACGATTATCGCGCTGCAGGAATCAACAAGAAACAGCGATTATGCGCGCTTCAAGGAATATACTTCGCTTGTTGATGACAATTCTCATCCGCATACTTTGCGTGCCATGCTTGATTTTAATTATGATGAGGGAAAATCTGTTCCGCTTGAGGAAGTTGAGCCGGTTTCCGAAATTGTAAAACGCTTCAAGACTGGCGCGATGAGCTACGGTTCAATTTCCGAGGAAGCGCACCGCTGCATGGCTCTGGCGATGAATCATCTGCACGGAAAATCAAATTCCGGTGAGGGTGGTGAAAAACCGGAGCGTCTTGGAACTGAGGCGAATTCTGCAATAAAGCAGGTTGCGTCTGGACGTTTTGGCGTTACGGAAGAATATTTGCTGAGCGCAAAGGAAATTCAGATTAAAATGGCGCAGGGAGCAAAACCTGGAGAAGGCGGACATCTTCCTGGAAAAAAAGTTTATCCGTGGATTGCGCAGACACGTTACGCAACTCCCGGTGTTTCTTTGATTTCGCCGCCGCCGCACCACGATATTTATTCAATTGAAGATTTGGCACAGCTGATTTACGATTTAAAAAACGCGAACCGTGCTGCCAGAATTTCCGTCAAGCTTGTTTCTGAGGCGGGCGTAGGAACTATTGCGGCTGGTGTTGCAAAGGCCGGCGCACAGGTAATTCTGATTTCTGGACACGACGGCGGAACTGGAGCAGCTCCGATTTCTTCGATTCACCATGCGGGGCTTCCGTGGGAATTAGGGCTCGCGGAAACTCACCAGACGTTGATTCAGAACGGACTCCGTTCGCGCGTTGTGATTGAGACGGACGGCAAACTTATGAGTGGCCGCGACGTTGCGATTGCCTGTCTTTTGGGCGCGGAGGAATTCGGTTTTGCCACAGCTCCTCTTATCACAATGGGCTGCGCGATGATGCGAGTTTGCAACCTTGACACTTGTCCGTTTGGCGTTGCGACCCAGAACAGCGAGCTTAGAAAACGCTTCACCGGAAAACCTGAATACGTTGAGAATTTCATGAAGTTCATTGCAGAGGAACTCCGGGAATATATGGCAAAACTTGGAGTAAGAACTCTTGATGAAATGTGCGGTCGAACAGATTTGCTTAAACTGAAGGAAAAACAAGGCTTTAAACGCGCAAATCTTGTGGATTTAAGCCGGATTATCGGTTACCGCGCACCGGAAGGCTCGAAAACTCATTTTTACCCGGAAGATGTTTACAATTTTGAACTTGAAAAAACTGTTGATGAAAAAGATTTGCTGAAATCTTTTGAAAAAACAGCGAAATCAAAGAAAGGCGTCTTCAATGTAAAAATCACTTCTACGGACAGAACTTTGGGAACAATTCTTGGTTCAGAAATCCAGAAGAAATTTGGAAATTCCTTGCCGGAAGATTCGTTTGTTGTAAATGCTGAAGGTGGCGGCGGTCAGTCTTTTGGTGCATTTATTCCAAAAGGTCTGACAATGCATCTTACAGGAGACGCGAACGATTATCTTGGAAAAGGTCTTTCTGGTGGAAAAATTGTTGTAAGCGCGCCGAAAAATGTTACTTTCAAGCCTGAAGAAAATATCATCATTGGAAATGTTGCTCTGTTTGGTGCAACCAGCGGAGAGGCATTTATAAATGGAATTGCCGGGGAACGATTCTGCGTTAGAAATTCCGGGGCTACTGCGGTTGTTGAAGGTTGCGGTGATCACGGACTTGAATATATGACAGGCGGAACTGCTGTAATTCTTGGACCTACTGGAAGAAATCTTGCTGCCGGAATGTCTGGCGGAACGGCTTATGTTCTTGATATGAACCATAGCTTATACAAACGTCTTAACAAGCAGCTTGTAACAATGAGCGAGGTTACAGATGAGCATGATGTTCAGATTATAAAATCGCTTGTTGAAAAGCACGTTAAGGAAACCGGTTCTGAGCTTGGAGTAAAAATCCTTAAAGATTTCGAAAAAGAATATCTTCCTCATTTTAAGAAGATTGTTCCTAACGATTATCACAAAATGCTTGTTGAAATCAGCAAGGCAGAAGAACGTGGCTTAAAGCATGACGAGGCTGTCCTTGAAGCATTTTACACAACAACAGGCCAGAAACGAGTAGGATAAGATTAGGAGAATATCATGGGAAAGCCAACAGGATTTTTAGAATATAATAGAAAAGATAATAGCAGTATCGCTCCGCTTTTAAGAACTGCGAATTTCAAGGAATTTCATAATCTTCTTCCAGAAGAAGAACGGAAAACTCAGGCTGCGCGCTGTATGAACTGCGGAGTTCCAATGTGTCAGTCGGCAATAAAACTTGCAGGAATGGTTACCGGCTGTCCTCTGCACAATCTTATTCCAGAATGGAATGATGCGTTGTACAAAGGTCAGTACGATATGGCGGCTTGGCGTCTTTTGAAAACTTCAAGTTTTCCAGAATTTACAGGACGCGTTTGCCCTGCATTGTGCGAAAAAGCCTGCAACTGCGGAAATGGCGGAGATATAAAAGAAGCCGTAACAATTCATGACAATGAACTTTTTATAATTGAAAAAGCTTTTGAAACCGGCTATATGAAGCCACAGATTCCAAAAGTCCGTTCAGAAAAAAAGATTGCCGTAATAGGCGCGGGGCCGGCAGGACTTGCTGTTGCCGATTTGCTTAACAGGCGCGGACATAATGTTACGGTTTATGAACGCGAAGATAGAGTCGGCGGTCTTTTGATGTACGGTATTCCGAATATGAAACTTGAAAAACACGTGATTGATCGCCGTGTAAAACTGATGGAAGCCGAAGGTGTTAAATTTGTTACCGGTGCAGATATCGGACGCACAGTTGATGCAAAAGAAATTCTTGAAAATTATGATGCAGTTGCATTGTGCTGCGGTGCGAAAAAAGCTCGTCCACTGTCTGTTCCTGGCTCAGATGCGGAAGGCGTGATGTTCGCAGTTGATTTCTTGAAGTCAGTTACAAAAAGTCTTTTGAATTCAGAATTAAAGGACGGAACATTTTTTGACCCGAAAGATAAAAATGTGATTGTAGTTGGCGGTGGCGATACAGGAAATGACTGTACAGGAACGAGTATTCGGCTTGGCTGCAAATCAGTTACTCAACTTGAAATGATGCCGTGCCCTCCTGTTGAACGTCAGAAAAACAATCCATGGCCGCAGTGGCCTAAGGTTTTAAAGACCGATTACGGTGCAGAAGAGTCGATTGCGAAATTTGGTCACGACCCGCGTGTTTATAAGACAACAATAAAAGAAATTCTTACAGACAATGGAAAAGTTTGCGGCGTAAAAACTGTTCAGGTTGAATTTAAGATGATTGATGGAAAACGTCAGCTTTGTGAAATTCCTGGAACAGAAAAGGAACTTCCTGCAGATTTGATTCTTATTGCGGCTGGATTTCTTGGTTGTGAAGATTACACTGCGAATGCGTTTGGAACTTCGCTTTCAGCTAGAAATACTGTTGAATCAGTTGGCGAAAAAACTCCAGATTTGGCAAGTCCGAATGGATACAAAACTTCCGTTGAAAAAGTTTTTGCCGCTGGTGATATGCGTCGTGGTCAGTCTTTGGTTGTGTGGGCGATTGCAGAAGGCCGGGAATGTGCACGTCAGATAGATGAATATCTGATGGGCTACACAAATTTGTAGAGTTCTATGGAATAATTTTCTTTATAAGTTTATTATTCCGCATATGAATTTAAATTTTAACACGATAATAATGATGGCTGCCAGGGTTCTTGCTTTGGCAGTCGCATTTCCGTTTCATGAATCTGCGCATGGACTTGCAGCGCTTGCCCTTGGTGATAAAACTGCGAAAAATTCTCATAGAATCAGCATGAATCCGTTTCGTCATTTTGATTTGCTGGGATTTATTCTTCTGATGCTGGTTGGTTTTGGTTGGGGAAAGCCGGTCCCGATAAATCCTGATAATTTTAAGCACAAAAAATCAGGGATTGCAATTACAGCTCTGGCAGGACCTTTTTCAAATCTTGTTTTGGCGTACATTTCGATAATCGTATTTAAACTTTTTTATATTCTTTTGCCGGGACATCAGTTTATTCAGCTTTTTTTGTATTACAGCATTTTTATAAATATTTCTCTTATGCTTTTCAATCTGATTCCTGTTCTGCCGCTGGATGGCTCAAGAATTCTGTATTATTTTATGGACGACGACGCATATTTTAATTATTCGCGCTACAGCACAGTTCTGTTCATCGTTCTTCTTGTTTTGCTGGAAGTCCTTGACCGCACCGGAATTTATTCCAGAATTGTAAAAACTGTTTTTAACGCATTGGATGACTGTTCTTTGTTTGTAGAAAAGATTTTTGCATAACGTTATAATTGGTCTATTGTGGCAGGTATTTTTAATAACGATAAAATAGTAATCCGCGGTGCGCGCGAGCATAATCTTAAAAATATTGATTTGGATATTCCGCGAAACAAACTTGTTGTGATTTCCGGGCTTTCTGGTTCTGGAAAAAGTTCCCTTGCGTTTGACACGCTTTTTGCGGAAGGTCAGCGCCGCTATATGGAAAGTCTTTCTTCGTATGCACGGCAGTTTCTTGGAAGCATGGATAAACCTGATGTTGATTTGATAGAAGGTCTTTCCCCGGCAATTTCGATTGAACAGAAATCCACAAATAAAAATCCGCGTTCTACAGTTGGAACAATTACTGAAATTTACGATTATTATCGTCTTTTGTACGCGCGTGCAGGACATTCTCATTGTCCAAAATGCGGCCGCGAAATCAAGGAACAGCCGATTGACCAGATTATTGATTCAATTATGGCTTGGCCGGAAGGAACGAAAATTCAGGTTTTAGCTCCGGTTATCCGCGGAAAAAAAGGCGAGCACACAAAAATTATTGAAGACGCAAAAAAATCAGGTTTTATACGGGCCAGAATTGATGGCGTAATGACAAGTCTTGATGATTCAATAAAACTTGACAAACAGAAAAAACACACAATTGAAATTGTTGTTGACAGAATTGTTCTTGGTTCCGATGTTCGAAAGCGACTTGCTGATTCTGTTGAAACCGCATTGGAAAGCGCAAATGGAATTATCGTTGTAACAAAACGCATTGAAGACAAGGATGTTGAAGTTTTTTTCAGCCAGAAAAATGCTTGCCCGGACTGCGGAATTTCTATTCCAGAACTTCAGCCACGTCTTTTTTCGTTCAACAATCCCTTTGGGGCTTGCCCGGAATGTACGGGGCTCGGCCAAAAAATGGAGTGGGACATAAAAAAAATAATCCCGGATTCTTCAAAAAGTTTTAATGAAGGCGCGCTTGCATTTTATAATCCGGAAGGTGAATGGAACCATTCGATGTTTCAGGCGGTCGCGGAAGAAGCCGGATTTTCTCTGGACACGCCAATAAATCAGCTTTCAAAAGAACAGTATGATTTTTTGTGGAACGGTGGCGGTGAAGAGCGGAAAATTCACTGGATTTATAAAAAACAGAGCGGAGAAGGCTACAGCGAATACAACCGTGCATGGCCTGGAATTATTGCTGACATGAAAAGGCGATATGCGGAGGCTTGGGGCGATGCCCAGCGCGTAAGAATTGAAGAGAAATTCATGTCGGTTTCGCATTGTTCAAGCTGCAATGGTCAACGTCTGCGCCCGGAAGCTCTTGGTGTTACCGTTGGCGGAAAAAATATCTGGGAGCTTTGCTGTCTTTCTGTGAGCGAGTCAATTGATTTTTTCAATAATCTTGAGCTTTCTGAAAGTGAATCAAAAATTGCCGCTCAGGTTTTAAAGGAAATCCGTGCGCGTCTGAAATTTTTAAAGGATGTCGGGCTTGATTATCTGACTTTGGAGCGCGCTGCGGAAACTTTGTCCGGTGGAGAAGCTCAACGAATCCGGCTTGCGACTCAAATTGGTTCAGCATTGACTGGAGTTATGTATATTCTTGATGAACCGTCAATTGGACTTCATCAGCGTGATAATCAGCGTCTTATTGATACTTTAACTTATCTCCGCGACCAGGGAAATACTGTTATTGTTGTAGAGCATGATGAGCAGACTTTGCGCACAGCGGATTTTCTTGTTGATATTGGGCCTGGAGCTGGAATTCATGGTGGACGAGTTGTGGCGGCTGGAACTCCAGAAGAAGTGATGAAAGTAAAGGAAAGCAAAACCGGTCAGTATCTTGCCGGAACTTTGCGGATGGAAATTCCTTCAGAGCGGCGCAAGGGAAACGGTCAAAAAATCGTTCTTTCTGGCGTTACAGAGCACAACCTGAAAAATGTCTCAATAGAAATTCCTCTTGGAACATTTACGTGCATTACAGGCGTTTCTGGTTCTGGAAAATCAACTTTGATGAGCGATGTGCTTTATCCTATTCTTTCAAATAAAGTTATGCGCACGGCGTATCCAGTCGGGGCATACAAAGAAATTTCAGGAATTGAAAATATTGATAAAGTTATAAACATTGATCAAAGCCCAATCGGAAGAACTCCTCGAAGCAATCCTGCGACTTATGTTGGTGTTTTTGACAGTATACGTGATCTTTTTGCGGCAACTCCAGAAGCAAAGGCAAACGGCTATCAGAAAGGTCGCTTCAGCTTTAACGTAAAAGGCGGAAGATGTGAAAATTGCCAGGGAAGCGGAACAATCACAATTGAAATGAATTTCTTACCGGATGTTTTTATCACTTGTGATGTCTGCGGCGGAAAACGCTTCAATAAAGAAACTTTGGATGTTCTTTACAAAGGTAAAAATATAAATGATGTCCTTAATATGACGATTGAGGAAGCCTGCGACTTTTTTGTCTCAATTCCTCATATTTCCCGAAAACTAGAGACTTTGAAATCCGTTGGTCTCGGTTATATTCAGCTTGGTCAAAGTGCGCTTACTTTGTCCGGCGGAGAGGCTCAACGTGTAAAACTTGCGAACGAGCTTGCTCGTGTTTCAACTGGAAAAACTCTGTATATAATGGACGAACCGACAACTGGGCTTCATTTTGCTGACGTAAAGCAGCTTATGGCGGTGATTCAACGTCTTGTTGAGCAGGGAAATACAGTTCTTATGATAGAACATAATCTCGATGTAATTTGTCAGGCTGATTATCTGATTGATCTTGGCCCGGAAGGTGGTTTCCGCGGTGGGAATATTATTGCAAAAGGAACTCCAGAAGAAGTTTCTTCTGTAAAGGAAAGTTATACAGGTCAGTTTATAAAAGAGATGCTTAATCGATGAAGAAAAATCATTTGATTGCAAAATTTATTTTTCTCATTCTGCTTTTTGCGGGCGGTGCGGTTTTTTCGCAGGAAACTGAAAAAACTGTAATCAATATTGAAAATGCGCGCAACACAAAATATGAAAAAGATAAATCCACAGGAAATGATTTGATAATTCTTACAGGAAATGTGAAAGTCAGCGTAAGCCGCGGTTCTACAAAAAATGTAATAAGCGCGGATTCAATCCGTTATGATAGAACGAGCGAAATGATGTACGCGGAAGGAAATGTTTCCCTTGAACAGACAACTGCAAATGCTGGAAGCCAGAATGTTTCCGCAAGTTCGCTTATGTTCAATACTTCAACATTGGAAGGCGTCTTTGATGATGGACGTGTTGTTCAGGTAAAATCTGATGCGATAAATTTGCCGGCTGGTTCGACATTGATTGTTGCGAGCGATATTTTTGGACGTAGCGAATCAAATACAATAACATTTAAAAATGGTGAACTTACTTTCTGCGATGATGAAGATCCGCACTGGAGAATTAAAGCCAGCAGAATCTGGCTTTTGCCCGGCGGAGAATTTGCTTTTTTGAATGCAAGGCTTTTTGTCGGTCCTGTTCCGATTTTTTATCTTCCGGCTTTTTATTATCCAAAAGATGAGCTTATTTTCAATCCTGTTTTTGGTTACGAAAAACGCCGCGGATATTTTATTGAGACAACTTCTTATCTTTATGGAAGAAAACCGCTCGAAACCACAAGCAATACTTCTTCAACAGACAGCGACAGTTCTGAAAAACTGAAGGCGCTTTTTAATTTTGTAAAACCATCTTCTTTAAAAGAGCAGCGCATCGAAGGGCTTATGATGCACAATCTTGATGATGATTACAAGGGAAACACAACGAATTATTTTAAGATTCTTGGCGATTATTATTCGAATCTTGGTTTTCTTGTTGGTTTTGACGGAGTTTTTAAGCCGAAAAAATATATTTCCAGTCTGGAAATGAGCGCGAACCTTGGTTTTTCGAACACAATTTTTAAGGATTCTTCCGGAAACTATCTGCCATTCTCGCCGGGCGGAGACAGAATTTATGATAAGTCGAACCTTTTGGGCTTTGAGCTTCCGTTCCGGTATTCTGGCAAATTCAAAATGTCAATGTCTTCGCCTTTTACGCTGAATATTTCGCTTCCGGTTTATTCAGATCCTTACTTTTCAAATGATTTTACAAAAGATCGTTCTGAAACAATGGACTGGATCAGTTTTTTAATCGATTCCCAGAACACAGATGAAGACAATACAACCACGACAACAGATTCTTCTTTTAATTGGACGGTTTCCGGTTCTTATTCAGTTCCTCTTCCGCAGGTCATAAAACCATTTTTGAATTCAATGTCTTTAAGTTTGAATTCCTCGGTGGCTTTTTCGTCTATTTCAATAAAATCTGAAAAGCTGGAAAATTCAAAAGTTGATTCTTCTTCTCTTTCTGCATGGAAAAGTTCAACGCCGGAACGCATGTTCTTTTATCCGTCGCAGGTAATTCCAATGAGTTTAAGCGGAACAATAAGCGGAACCTTGATTGATATTTCAACTTCAAAGACAAAAACGGCTTCAAAAAACAAAAAAGATGTTTCGTTTGCGGTTCCAATGATTACTCCTGACGATATTTTGCCTCTGAATGAACGGAAAAACAAGGAAAAAACTGAAACTGAATCGCAAAATTCTGAGAATCAAAATGAAAATGCGGAAAATGGCGAAAATAATGCCCCGGATGTTGCTGAAAATGAGACAGAGCCATTGCTTCCAGACAGCGCGCTGCCGGTTTTAACAGGAATTTCTGCAAATGTTACGGATTTTTCAGGAATTTCTTATTCAATGAAATATTCAATAAAACCGAGTCTTTCAACGCAAATTTCGTATAATTCTTCAAATCTTGACACTCCGGGCGATTTTGACTGGAGCGTCCTGAAATCTTCAATGTATAAACTTTCTGTTCCGATTACGCTGGACAACAATTTTTCGTATTCGGGAAGTTTTTTTTCAATCAGCAACTCAAACACGTTCAATCCGGTAAGGCAGCGGCATCCTTATCTTCACATGAATGAAAAAGATGAAAGCGGAAATGAAATAGAAAAGATTTGGTACAGTGATCCTTCTGCTAAATCAATTAAAAAAGCTGACTACGGAACAGACAAACTTGATTTGACGCAGACGAATTCTGTGGCGCTAAAGCCGTTCAACTACATAAAATTTATAAAAGATACTGGAATCACATGGCGTTCTTCCATAAAACTTGTGCGCACGGAATTTCTTTCAGATGAATATGAAAAAACAGGCGAGACTGAATGGGATTACCATTTTGTTGACTGGACGGACGAAAACAGCATAACAACAAACGCCTTGGATTTTACATTTGCCACAAACCAGATGGATTCAAAATTTTCACAGAGCCTTACGCTTTCAACAACTTTAAAACCTTTGGCTGAAAGTTACTATTCAACTTTAAAACTGGGATTCCCGCTTACAACTCTTGCTTTTGAGACAGGTGTAAAAAAAGCGAGCACTGATGACAATGCTGAATGGGTAAGGCAGCCGCTGAAGCAAAGTCTGACTGTTTCTGGAAAAGTTCTTGGAAGCTCAATGAGTTTTTCTGAAAACTATAATTATAATATGGACGAATATCACCACGACTCAATGAAATTTTCGTTCAGCTGGATGAATTTAACCGCAGCGTACCAGATGTCTTACACTTACGGCTACGACATGAAATATGATGAAACTAGCGGCGAGCCTACCGGATGGGAACAGCGTGCTGACAAGGAATTTCTTCCGTACAACTTTTCGTTCACATATTCGCCGAAGACAAAAACTATTTACCGCTGGAAAAACCGCGTAAGCATGGGAATGGGGCTTTCCACGAGTGTTGTGGCAGATTTGCTTAAGCCTACAAGCAGCTATTTTACATTTGCACCGTCCGTTTCGTTTAAAATCAGCGAATTTGTTAATTTTACATTTTCCGCTTCAACAAGAAATTCTGTAATTTACCGCTATTTTGGAAATGATATTGGTCTTGCCGGAGAGGAGAATATGTTTGTTGACCTTGCGAATTCATTCAGGTTTGACAACGAGGAGCTTAGAAAATCTTCAGGCTTTAAATTGAAAAGTTTGAATTTTTCCCTTACACACGAACTTCATGACTGGGATTTCAATGCGACTTTCAAGATTGAGCCGCGGCTGTTAACTGACGACAAGAACCAGAAATATTACGATTTTAATCCTTATATGACAATAAATATAACCTGGCGGCCAATGGGCGCAATGAAAACTGAAATTGTAGACAACTACGGCGAATGGGAACTGAAATAAAAGCATTTTGCGTACATCTGATTCTTTGCATTGATTTACGGCGTGTATTGTCAATTTGCAAGTGATGTTTTACAATGTACGTAAGTGGACACTGAATATACTGTAGTTGTGCCGGATGTCGAGATTCTTTCTGGCGTTTGCGGCACAAATGACAACAATTTAAAACTCATAGAAGAATATCTGGGAATTCCCGTTTTTACTCGCGGAAATGAACTTTCGGTAAACACAGATGATAATTCGTTGCGCGAAAAATTCCGTTTCATAATTGACAGAATAATAGATGAACTTGGCGATGGTTCAAAAAACAGCGCGGACATTATCGCTTCAGTTTTAAATGTTGATAAAAAAGCTGACATGAATTCGGTTTCAATTGTTGTTCCTGGCGCAATCCGCAAAGTGTATCCGCATACGCAGCATCAGGCTGAATATATTATGTCAATGCGCAAAAAAAATATGGTTTTCTGCATTGGCGCGGCCGGTTCTGGAAAAACATTTCTTGCAGTTGCAGAGGCACTGCGCCTTTTGCTTACTCATAAAGTTTCCAGGATTGTGATAACTCGTCCTGTTGTTGAGGCAGGCGAAAGTCTTGGTTTTTTGCCGGGAGACTTGAATGACAAAATTACTCCGTATCTTAGGCCGCTTTATGATTCAATGGAACTGATTCTTTCAAAAGAAACGATGAAGCGCCTTTTGGAATCCGAAGTGATTGAGATTGCACCGCTTGCGTATATGCGCGGAAGAACTTTGAACAATAGTGTCGTTATTCTTGACGAAGCTCAAAATACAACAAAGGAACAGATGAAAATGTTTCTTACAAGGATGGGAGAAAATTCAAAAGTATTTGTAACCGGTGATGAAACACAAATCGATTTGCCGAAAAAAGTTCCTTCAGGTTTAAAGCATGCGGTTTCGCTGCTAGAAGGAATTGAGGAAATCGGCATAAATCGTCTTACTTCAGAAGATGTTGTAAGAAATCCTCTGGTACAAAAAATTGTGAAGGCATACGAAAATGAACAAAACGAAGAATAATCCTATTTCAGAATCAATAAAGAATTTCTTTTCGCAGTTGAATGGATATGTAAAAGCGCATTGGCCGGTTCTGGTTCTTGTGTTTGTCGGATTTCTTGCGGTTTCTGTTGAAAATTTCTTTAAAGTCGCAATGTCGCAGACAGTTTTTTCATATTCAATGGACGATTTTGAAGTTGGACAGATTGCGGACAGGACAATTTATGCGCCAAGGTCAATTCCAGCCGACGAGATGAATCCTGTTTTTGTTGAGGAAGGCGAGAAAATCATCCGGAAAGGTTTTCCGATTACAGATGAGGCTTATTCAAAACTTCAGAAAATGTCAGAATCTCCGCATTACGTTGACTATCGTTCATTCGCGGATTCAGAGCTTTTTTTGGCGTTGCTTGCAACTATGTGGTTCCTTCTGTTCACATTTGCGCCTTTTGACAGGGAAATTCATCTGCGTGAAATTGTTTTTCAGTTGATATGTTTTCTTCTGGTTTATGCGGCGGTTGCGTTCTGCTCAAAAATCTCTTTCTTTGCGACTCAGTTTGACATCACAACAATTATTCCAGCTTCGCTTTTTATATTGATTATTGCGGTTCTTTATGGTCAGCTTAGCGCGATTTTCTGTTCGTTCATTTTCGCATTTTGTGTCTTTGACGCAAGCTCATATCAGGTTGTTCCTTTTCTTTTTACGTTGGCTTCCTGTCTTTCTGCGGCAACGATTGTACGCAAAATTGAACGGCGGATTGACATGATGTTTGTGTCGCTTATGCTTGGTTCAATAAATGCTGTGCTGATTATTCTTTTTGCTGTTATTTTTAATTGCAGCATCCGGGAACTTGCAGTTGTAATCGGGCTTGTGGCTTTGAACGGATTTCTTTCAGGAGTTCTTTCGCTTGGCCTGATTACGCCGATTGAACTTCTTCTGAATACAGCGTCGGTTTTCCGTCTTATGGATTTAAGCGACTCAAACAATACTTTGATGAGAAAACTTTTTCTTACAGCTTCTGGAACTTACCAACATTCGCAGATGGTTGCCCAGCTTGCAGAAAGTGCTTGTCGCGAAATTGGCGCGAATTCTCTTCTTGCGCGGGTTGCCGCTTATTACCATGACATTGGAAAAATGGATCAAAGCGAATATTTTACAGAAAACGATATGGACGGTCAGCATAAACTTAATGAAATGAAACCGAATCTTGCGGCGATTCTTGTTAGAAGCCACGTTAGAAAAGGCGTTGAAAAAGCCCGGCAGCTTCATTTTCCGCAGCAGGTGATTGATATTATTGAGCAGCACCACGGAAACAGCATTATTTCGTATTTTTATGAAAAAGCGAAGGAGCAGGATCCTAACGCGAATATCGATGATTTTATGTATCTTGGAAATCCGCCGGTTTCAAAAGAATCTGGAGTCGTTATGCTTGCCGACACAGTTGAAGCCGCATGTAAAAGTCTGGATAATCCTACAGAAGCTCGCCTTGAAAAATTTATTGACACGCTGATTACTTCAAAAATGGAACATGGCCAGCTTGATTATTGCGAGCTTACTTTTGGCGACTTGAAAAAAATCAAATCTGTCTTTGTGAAAATTCTTGCGGCATATTACCATGGTCGAATAAAATATCCGAATCAGAAAGACCCTGATGCGCAGGATAAAAAAGATTCTGTTTCAGATAAAAAAATTGAATCAGATAAAAAATCAGAAAAATCATCTGCAAAAAACGCAGAAAAAACTGACGCAGAGGCAAAATAAATGGCTAACAGAATATTTGTTTCAGTTGAAGAAGGGCTTTCCGAACCTGAATGGCTTGAAAAAATCGAGCCGTATATGCAGAAAGTTCTTGAAAAAGTCGGTTACGACCAGGAAGAAATTTCAGTAATGTTCTGCACGGACAGTTTTATTCAGGAATTGAACAAAAATTACCGCAAAATTGATGCTCCGACGGATGTCCTTTCTTTTGAAAACGGCGAGGAATATACGGACGAGGAAGGAAACTGGTTTTCAGCAGGTGATATTGTTATCAGCCTTGAAACGCTTCCTAAAAATGCTGAATATTTTGAGGTTGATAAAAATACGGAACTAAAACGTCTTCTGATTCATGGACTTCTTCATTTGAACGGAATGGATCACGGCGACGAACATATTGAAAAAGGTGTAGCTCCAAGCGGCGAAATGCTTGTTCTGCAGGAAAAAGTTCTTTCGGAACTTGCAGATGAAATTCTTATAAAATAAAAAGAGAGAAATTAAAAGATGAATTTTCAGTTATTCAAGAAAAAAGAGACAAAAACAGGTTCAGGAAATGATGAGCTTTCTGCGGAAGAGCAGGAAGTTATAAACGAAGAAAAACAGGATATGATTCAGGGAATCGAGGATTTGAGCGAAACCACTGTAAAAGAGGTTATGGTTCCCCGTATTGATGTGGATTTTATTTCTGTTGATACTCCGCCGGACGAACTTATTGAAAAAATTGTCCAAAGCGGACATTCTCGTTTTCCAGTTTACAGTGAATCGATTGACAATGTTGTCGGGGTTCTTTACGTAAAAGACTTGATTTATTGTTTTGGCAGAAAATCGCCGATTGAGCTTCAGAATATTATCCGTAAGGCATTTTTTGTGCCGGAAAGCAAACGGATTGATACGCTTTTAAGGGAATTCAAACGTCGTCATTGCCATATTGCGATTGCAATCGATGAATATGGTGGAATTGCCGGAATCATCACAATGGAAGATATTATTGAAGAAATTGTCGGCGATATTCAGGATGAATTTGACAACGAGCGCGAGGATATTCTTACAATCGGAAACAATATCTGGCTCTGCGACGCGCGTGTTGACCTTGATGATTTGAACGAAACAATCGGTGCGGATTTTCCTGCCGAGGATTTTGATTCTTTGGGTGGATTTGTGTTCGATTTGTTCGGAAAAATTCCTGTGAAATTTGAAAAAACTTCCTGGAGCGGCTACGATTTTATTGTGCAGGATATGGAAGGGCACAGAATCAATTCAATAAAAGTAATCCGAAAAGATGAAAAGGTGCGTGCTGATGAAAAATCTGAATAAAAAAGTTTCAGTTGCGTTGGCGGCGGTTTTTGTTTGCGGAAGAATTTGTGCTGCGGCTGAAAAAACTGCCTCTGATTATTATAATGAAGGTCTTGCTTCTCAAAACAACGAAAATTGGTACGAGGCAAGTCAGCATTATATGGAAGCAATTCAGAAAAATCCTGTTTATTCGGATGCCTGGTTTCATATTGCGGAATGTTCGTATCAGCTTGGTGAGTTTGATTTGGTTCTTTCTCAGCTGGATGAGGCGGAAAAATACGCAAAAGATGACAATTCAATCAATAATCTGCGCGGAATGACTTATATTGCGATGCAGCAGTTCGTTGAAGCCAGAAAAATCTTTGAGAAAATCCTGAAAAAAACTCCAAACGATGTTGATGCGCGTTTTGGGCTTGCGGAGCTTGATCTTTTTGACGGAAGAATTTCTGGAGCCGAGCGGCAATATTCAGAAGCGTTAAAACGTCAGTCAGAAAACAGAAAAGCCTTGCTCAGCCTTGCGGTTGTTTCTTCCCAGCTTGGAAAAACTGAAAATTCCCAGAATTATATAAAGCAGGCTCTTCTCCTATATTCAAACGAGCCGGAGGTTCATTATATTGCGGCTGTAGTTGCGGCAATGAACAATGAGCTAAAATCCGCGGAAGCGCACTGTAGGATTGCGGTTCAAATTGATGGAAATTATGAAAAAGCCTACGAGCTTCTTGCAAAAATCCGTTATGCGCAAAAAGAATATGAAGATGTTATTTCGCTTTGTGATTTTATAATCGGTCGTGACAGAAATAATTCTTCCGCGTGGTATTTAAAAGGCGCTGCATTGAATTCTTTGCAAAAACCGCTTGATGCGATTTCTGTTTGGACAAATGGTCTGAAAATTTCTCCTCAAGATGAAATTATGCGTGCCGCTCTTGAAATTGCTGTGAACAAAAACATTGCGCTTGAAGATTCCCGACGTGCAGATTGGGCTTTGTATCATGTGCAGACAGCTCGTGAATACGCAAGACGCTACGAAAGCCAAAGTTCGATTTATGAATATCAGCGTGCGCTAAAAATTGAGCCTGCCAACAAAGAGGCCCGGATTGCTTTTGCAAGTATTCTTGAACTGAACGGAATGCATGAGCTTTATCTGGAGCAGCTTTTGTTTATAAAAAGCATAAAAGATGAGAATTCTTCAAAAAATCTTTCGGAAACAGAACTGGACGATAAAATTGAAGCTTATGAAAATCTTCTGCAGGATTCATTGGCAAAAAAATGGAATGTCGAGCCTTTTTATCTTGACAAGAATCGCTGGAGCATAGGAATTTATTTTGTTCCAGGAACAATAAATCAGCATCATATTGAAAATAATAGGATTGCGGCTGAATTTGCCTCGGATATTTTTTCGGGACTCGCTGCGGCTTCTGTTTCCACGGAAACGGCTAGCGTTTCTGGTTTTGGTGATGCTTACCAGAAAGCACGGACTTCTGGTAAGGATTATTTTATCCTGATTTCTGTTGACGAAGGAGCTCGGGATGTGACTCTTGACTACACAATGTATTCGGCCCGCACAGGTTCAAAAGTTACAGAAGATTCTTTGTATGGAACAGGAAATAACCGTTATTCGGGAGTTTTCCGCCGTTTCCGGGATGATATTTTGAATCATCTGCCGATCCGCGGAAAAATTATTGACCGCGACGGAAAAACTTTGCTTTCAGATTTGGGGCGTTCAGAAAACGTTATTGAAGGCTCTGTTTTTGATGTTGTAAGAAAGAATTCAATTCAGACGGCTAGTTCTGGAAGCGGAGTAACTTACAAGGATTCTGATATTTTGGGAACTTTTACGGTTACAACTTCCGGCGAGGAAATAAGCGAGGGATTGCTTGAATACCGCGGTTTTTATGACCGTGTGAATACAGGTGATGAGCTGGTTCTGATCAGCAGACCGAAAACAGACGAGGAAAATGCCGCGCAAATAGTTTCTGGTTCACAAAATAATGCCAACGCGAATGCAAATATTGCGCCACAGGGAAACGCGAACGGCGAATCTGTTGTGGAGCAAAAAAGCCCTGGGCTTACAGCAGAAGATTTAGGCGTCCGCAGAACTCCGGCTTTTATAGATTTAGTGCGTTCGATTTATTAGTCTATTGGTTTAAAGTATTAGGCTTCATTTCGTCAAGCGTTGCGTCAATCCATTTTTTTGCCTGAACAGGATATTCGTCGTAAACCAGAAGGAATGTCCGCACAGCATCGCTGTAGTTTTTTGTGTAATACTCAGATTCTCCAAGGTAGAAAACCGCGCGTTTTGTAACTTCTTTTGAACGGTTTGTTCCCAGTAATTTTTTTAGCTGCTCTGCGGAATCATTATATTTCTTTTGGATAAAAGTTGTTCTCAGTATTTCAAAAAGAAGAAAATCATCACCGCCATCTGGAGAAATTATGTCCTCTTCAAAAATGTAAGGTTCCATCCGTTTTTGCTTTTTATTTTTTGAGCCGTCTCCAAGCGATTCCGCAATTTTTTTAGTTTCTTCATTCATCTTTATCGGCTTTTTTGAGAATTGTTCTGTTATATCAAGGAATGGAAGTGGCGTTTCCCGTTTTCCATCTATTGGAACAAGTTTTTCTTTTGCGGATTCAGTTTTTTCAGTATTTTGTTTTCTTGGCGGAAGAGTCAGATGAGTTCCGTTCACAGTTGCGTTCACGCTTGGAAGAATTATGTCGTATTTTCCGTTGTTCACCTGGGCGATTATCGCGTAATAATAATCATTGTAGTTTTTTACAGTGTCGCTGAAAGTCTGCGTGTCCGGTTCAACTGTTGCGATTAAAGTTGAGTCTGAAATGTCGTAGTAGCTTCCGATTGGCTTTGAATTTCTGTATATAAAAAGCTGCTGGATTTTCGGTTCTGGCGCAGAAGGAACTTTCCAGCTAAGATTTATTTTGTTTCCGCGTGTTCCAGCCGCTTCAAGGTTTGTGATTATCGGTCTGTCTTTTGCAAAGCAGTTTAATGTCAAAAAAAATGCCGCAGTTAATGTAAAAAGTTTTTTCATGTTTATTATTTTATTCCGATTTTGTATAATTCTCAACATGAACTATGCACGAGTATTTTTAAAATCAAAAGAAGAAAAGGAAATTCAGCAGGGATTTCCGTGGGTATTTGACAACGAAATTTCCTATGTTAAATATAGAAAATCTGAAAAAGATGAATGGCAGCAGACCCCGCTGGAAGAAACTTCTGTTCCGAACGGAAGCGGTGTTGAAGTTTTTACAAAAGCCGGTGGTTTTCTTGGCACGGGAATTATAAACCGGAATTCAAAAATTGCTGTAAGACTGATTTCTTCAGAGCATGCGGACAAAGTTTTTTCCGACATAAAATCATTCTGGGAAAAACGTGTTTTTGACGCGGTTAATATCCGCCGGATTCATTATTCTGAAAAAGATTCTTACCGCCTGATTTTTAGCGATGCGGATTTTTTTCCGGGGCTTATCTGCGAGCGTTATTGCGATGAAAACGGAAAAATTTATCTTGTGGTTCAGTTTCTTTCGATGGCGACTGATATTTGCCGCGAAGAAATTCTTGACGCGCTCAAAAAAGCCTGCAAACCGTATGCGATTTATGAACGCGATGATGAAGGCGTCCGCGAAAAGGAAGGGCTTCCAAAAGCCGCTGGATGGATTGGAAAATCCGGCGATACGGAAATTATTATTGTTGAGAATGGAATCCGCCTGAAAGTTGACATTGCAAACGGACAGAAAACAGGATATTTTCTTGACCAGAAAGATAACCGCCTTGCAGCTGCGGCATTTTGCCACGGAAAAAAAGTTCTGGACACATTTACACATACAGGAGCATTTGGTCTGAACGCTTTTAAGGCAGGTGCAAAGGAAGTTGTCTCTGTTGATATTTCAGAAGATGCTGTGGAAATGGTAAAAAAGAATATTCAGCTTAATGGCGCGGAAAAAAAGATGAAAGCTGTTTGCGCGGACGTTTTTGATCTTCTTAAAAAATACGAGGCTGACGGCGAAAAATTTGATGTGATAGTTCTTGATCCTCCAGCGTTTACAAAAAGTGCAAAGACAATTCAAAAAGCGTATGGCGGTTACAAGGAGATAAATCTTAGGGCAATGCGTCTTTTGAACGAAGGCGGAATTCTTGTTACTTGCTCGTGTTCATATTTTTTTGATTCGCATTATTTTTATGATATGCTTATGCACGCGGCAATGGACAGCCACAAGAAAGTACAGATTCTTGAAAAACGCGGAGCCGGCCAAGATCATCCGGTTCTGCTAGGCTATCCAAAATCTGAATATCTAAAGTGCGCAATCTGCCGCGTAATGTAAAGGATTTTTTGATGCAAAAATACAATTGCGTTGTTGTGCTTGGACCTACAGCTGTTGGAAAAACCTCGATTGGAGTTCAGCTTGCCTATAAATTCGGTGGAGAAATAATTTCCGCGGATTCAAGGCAGACTTACCGTGGCTTGGATTTGGGTTCAGGCAAAGATTTGGATGAATACACAGTTCGCGGTGAAAAAATTCCGTATCATCTGATTGATATTGCCGATTTGAGCACTGAATACAACGTTTTTCATTATCAGCAGGATTTTTACCGCATTTTTGACAATCTTGTTTCACGCAAAGTTCTTCCTGTTATTGTTGGAGGAACAGGAATGTATCTTGATGCTGTTATCCGCAGCTACGATTTGGTCGATGTTCCAGAAATTCCTGAACTACGGAAGCAGCTTGAGTCAAAAAGCCTTGAGGAACTTGGAAAAATTTATCTTGAGCTTAAGCCCGATTTGCACACAAAAAATGATTTGCTTGAACGCGAGCGGATTATCCGCGGAATAGAAATTTATTACGGAACCCACGGTGAACTTGCTGAAAAACTGAAAAAATCAATGTACAAGCGGCCACAGATAAATCCTTTGATTATTGGCACAACACTTGAACGCGAGAAAGTGCGTGAAAACATAAAAAATCGTCTGCAGGAACGAATTGATTCTGGAATGATTGAAGAGGTTGAGGGGCTTCATTCTCAGGGATACAGCTGGGAGCGCCTTGAAAAGCTTGGACTTGAATATCGTTACTGCGCGCTTTACCTTCAGAAAAAACTTTCAAAGGAAGAAATGTTTGAGCAGCTTTTTATTGCAATCCGCCAGTTTGCAAAACGACAGGAGACTTGGTTCAGATTTATGGAGAAAAATGGCGTAAAAATAAACTGGCTTCCTTCTGTTCCAGATAAAGAAACCAGGATAAAGGCGGCAGTTGAGCTTGTTCAAAAGGAAATGTTCCTGGATTTGATCCGATAAAAAGGGGCGTTGTCCGCCCTTTTTAAATTTTATGCCGAGATTGCTACTGCAACTGGTTCGATTTCTGTAAGATAGCCCGTGCGGATGCAGCTTTCAAAAAGTTCTTTGCTTAGAAAATCGGTTTTTATATCTTCGTAACCGTCCTGGTCGCGTACAATCCGGATTACAAATCCATTTTCTTTTTCGCAAAGGATTGTCATATAATCGTTTTTGTTTCCAAGGCTTTTAAGTGAATAACTTTTCATAAGATAACCTCCCGTTTGGGTTTTCAGTTTTTATTGAGTTACATTTATATAATCGGTATTATTTTTTTGTATGTTAGAAATTTCGTGTTTTTTTGATGCACATTTTCATTTTTTTGAATGTCTGAAATATGAGAAGCCGTTTGACTCGCTTGGCGGTTTTGAAAAATATTACGGATGTTCGTGCGCTCATTCTGTTGAGGAATGGTACAACCAGAAAAATGCGCTGGAATCGGAAAATGAGGCTGAATCGTTGCCTTTGTCTGCTGGAAGAATTCATATATTGAAGTCTTTCGGGCTTCATCCGCAGAATCCTGTTGTTGAAAACGTTGCATTTTTGGAAAATCTTTTAAAAAATAACGAGCTGGATGCGGTAGGCGAGGCCGGTTTTGATTTTTTTACAGATGAATTCCGGCAAAATTTTGACCGCCAGAAAGAAGCCTGGCACATTCAGGTTGAACTTGCCGCAAAATATCAGAAGCCGCTTGTAATTCATTGCCGCAAAGCGATGCAGTATATTTTTCAGGAAATAAACACGCTCGCAAAAATTCCTTCGGTGCTTTTTCATTCTTTTCCGGGACCTATAGAAGAAGCCCGCTCTGTTTTGTGCCGCCTGCCGGATGCTTTTTTTAGCTATGGAAAGCAAATTCTGAATGGAAACAAAAAAGTTCTGTCGTGCCTGCAGAATCTTCCGCTGAAAAATATTCTTTTGGAAACAGACGCACCGTTTCAGCATTTAAAAGACGAACGCTTTACTTCCTGTGTAGAAATAAAGCGTGTTTATCAGGCGGCGTTTGATGTCCGCAAGGAACTTTCCGCCGAAATAATCAAAAATAATTTTTGTACGATGTTTGGTCTTTAGAATAATGAAGGACGGACAACATCGTTCAAGCCTTAGGTTTTCACTACCCATCGTGCGGGGAGTATCCCCGCAACGCCCCTGTTTAGAAAGGCTTGTAAGTTACGCCAAGGCTAAGCATCCAGAGATTTTTTGACAATTCTGTCTTGTTTCCAGAAAGATAATAGTCCGCGTCAAAATATTTTACGTAAACTGCGGAAGTTGTGATTGTCAAATTTTTGATGGCTGTAACTTCAACACCGCCGCCAACTGTAAGGCTGTCCAAAACAGGATTGAATGTGCTGTTTGAAGTGTCTGTGATTCCCTGGTTGCTATACGCGACTCCGGCACTTGCGCCAAGGAATCTGCAGATTTTGTAGTCTGCGCCAAAAGCGATTTCCCATGAGTTGTCGTAGTCAGTTTCGCCAAGAATATTGTCCTGAGATGCAAAATCATTGAAGTAATAGTTGAAACTTGTTGAAATATAAAGCGGTTCAAAAATTTTGTAGCCAACGCCAAGGTTCAGCACTGCAGGAAGGTCTGTGCGGAAGTTTGAGTCATTTGTGATTCCATAATATTTTGCGATGTCGCCTTTTACGTTGCTTACATTGTATTCAATTCGGCTTAAAGTCTGGTACTGAACAGAAAGGTCAAGACCGGAAATTACTGGAGGTTTTGCATGGATTCCGAATACACAAGACTGACCGAAACCTTTTGCGTCATAACTGATTTTGTTTCCGCCATTTATTGAGTTGAATGTAGGATCATTGCACTTAAGAATCATTTCCTGAGTTCCATAAGTGTATCTGTAGGCTGCAGAAAGCGAAAGCCAGTCTGTTACAAGATATGCCGCACCAATCTGACCGCCAAGTGTAAGCGAAGTTACGTCAAGCGAATGATTTTGTGCCATGGTAAGAGATGCTTTTGCGGCTTTTTCGTAATTATCTTTTTTTGCCGCATATTCAGCAAATTTTGAACCGTACTTTGTTTTAACGCTATAAGCTTGTGCTAATGATTTTGCAGTATCATCGTTCGGATTTGCCTTAATCCAAGCGAGTGCAAGTTCTTCATTTCCTTCGAAGTTTGTTTTTACAGCGTTGTCAAATGAATTTGTTGCAGTCTGAATCATACTTGCCGCAAGTCCGTATTTTGTAGCTTCTTCACCTTGCTGGCTAGCTCCGTTCAGGAACATAAGGCTTGTCGCGTTTGTTCCTTCTGAGTATGAGAGTGCGCCGCCTCCTGCGTAAACACCAAATGTAAGGAACATTGACCATCTGTTTCTTTTGTAGACTACGTCAAAGTTTGGATAAAATAGAACTGTTGTCTCATCGTTGGAATAATAATCTGGAACTTTGTATTCATCTTTGTATTTGTTGCCAGTTTTTAATTCGTTTGCGTATTCCTTGAACACAAACTGGTTTCCGGCTTCAATGTAAAGTCCGTCTGCCATAAAGCCTGTTCCGGCAATATTGTAGAAAGCGGCTTCTGGACGTTCATTTTCTGTGTTGCGGCTTGGGTTTCTAAGATAACCTGTGCTCATGTTTGTTTTGTTTTCAACGCCACCGGCATAAATGCAAATGGCTGTTAGAGAAATAATTACAGAAAAAATAAGTTTTTTCATTTTTAGATCCTTTATTATGACAAAAATCGTCAAAGTGTCAAAAATATATGTTTATATTAGACAAATAATCAAATTTTGTCAAATTGTCGAAAGCAGACCAGCAGAGCGCGGTCTTGTGTCGGAGGGGTAGTGAAGACCGCAGGTCTGAACGTAGGGCAGGCGCCCTCCTTTAAAATGAAAAATTGCAAGACCGTTAGATTTTTGTTATCATATAAAAAATGAATATGAATGATTTGCGGGCTTCTGCTTATGCGAATGGCATGGGAAAAAGTCCGGATGAAAAAAAATCTGATAAAAAAGATTCTTCCATTGTAAAGCCGTTTGTGCCGCCACGGATAAAAAAAATTGTTTCGGACGATGACAAAAAAACTGGTCCGGAAAAGCGACTTTTTGAAGGTGTGGATAAGAAAATCGGGAAAATTTTAGAAAACCGAAAAGATTTCCGCTCTGCTGAAAAAGAAAGCCCTGCGCATGATTCTGCTGAATATTTAAAATCCGGCGGACTTTTAAAAGTTCCTGTTTCACCAAAAGAGGCGGACGGAAGCGATTCTGTTTATCGCCGTGTTGCAAAATTTTTGCTTTTGGTTGGAATTGATGAGGCTGCGAAAATTCTGCCGCATCTGACCGCGGAACAGACTGAAAAAATAATTCCTGAAATTGCGTCGATTCGTAGCGTTTCCCCGGAAGAAGCGGCTGTTATTCTTGAAGAGTTTAACGGTCTGCTTGAAAAATCCCGTGAATCTGGTGGCGTTGAAACTGCGCGGGAAATTCTTGAAAAGGCGTATGGTCCGGAAAAAGCCCGCGAAATGCTTGAAAAATCTGCACCTTTTGGCGGTGCGAAACCTTTTGACTATCTGAATGATGCGGACAGCGAGCGGATTTTTTATCTTCTTTCTGATGAAACTGAACAGATTCAGGCTTTGGTTTTAAGCAAGATTGAACCAAAAAAAGCGGCAAGCGTTATAAATCTTATGAAGCCAAAGGAAAAGGCGGAGGTTGTGCGCCGGCTTGCAAAAATGGAACCTGTAAGCCCGGAGATTTTAAAGCGCGTTGATCAGGCGATTCGTGAAAAATCCTTGGCGCAGACAACTGAAAAAGCTGAAAAAATAGACGGAAGGAACGCTCTTGCCGCAATTCTTAAAAAGATGAGCCCGGCTGCTGAAGATGAAATTCTTGCCGGTCTTGCGGAGGAAGATCCTGCTCTTGGCGAAGATTTGCGTGGCAGGCTTTTTACAACGGAAGATGTGCTTAATGCTGATGACAAATTTATTCAGCAAAAACTGCGGGATATGTCGGATTCTGAAATCGCGATGCTGGTCGCGGCAAAATCAAAGGAATTCAGGAACAAAATTTTTGGCTGCATTTCGGCAGGAAGACAAAAAAATGTTCAGGATGAAATAGAAATCAACTCTCCGTACAGAAAATCTGACTGCGAGAGCATAACATCAGGCTTTTTTAGCGTTTTGCGCCGCGCTTACGAGAACGGCGAGCTTATAATAAAAGGAAGAAACGAGGAAGAATATGTCTAAAAATAAAATCGAAAAATCTTACAAAGGCTTTGAGCTTATTTCAGAAACTGAAATTCCAGACTGTTCTTCTGTAGGGCTTTATCTGCGTCATAAAAAAACTGGACTTGAAGTTTTTCATCTTTTAAATGATGACGAGGAAAATCTTTTTGCGTTTGCGTTCAGAACTCCTGTAAAGGATTCAACTGGTGCGGCCCACATTACGGAACATTCCGTTTTTTGCGGCTCAGAAAAATTTCCTTTAAAAGAACCTTTTACAAATATGATGAATCAAAGCGTGAACACTTTTTTGAATGCGCTTACTTATTCTGATAAAACCGTTTATCCAGCTTCATCCACAGTAAAATCCGATTATTTTAATCTTATGGACGTTTACGGTGATGCAGTTTTTTTTCCTCTGCTGAAAAAAGAGGCGTTTTTGCAGGAAGCGCACAGAATCGAGCTTGATGAAAACGGAAAACCTTCAATTCAAGGCGTTGTCTACAACGAGATGAAAGGCGCTTATTCATCTTTTGAGTCGGTTGCAAACGATGTTCAGCTAAGAAGTCTTTTTCCGGACACAAATTATGCGTTTGATTCCGGCGGTGATCCGATGGATATTCCGGGTTTTTCTTATGAGGCGTTCAAGGATTTTCATAAGAAATATTACCGGCCGGAAAATTGTCTTGTTTTTTTGTATGGAAATATTTCCACAGAAGAACAGCTGGATTTTCTTCAGGAGCATTTTCTAGACAGGCTTGAAAAAAAATTCCCTGAACCGGCGGAATCTGAATATTATCCTAATGTTCCGAAAGAATTTGAAGAAATTGAAACTCCGGAGCCGCAGTTTGAGCCAATAAAAATTGTGGCGGACGCGCCTGCTTCCGGGGCGACAGGTTCAACGGTTACAGTTAACTGGCTTTGCGGTCTTACAAAAAATCTTACAAGTTTTATAGAAGCAAGTTTTATGTCGGAGGTTCTTGCCGGACACGACGGTTCTCCGCTTTCAAAGGCGCTTGTTGAGTCAGAACTTGGCGATGATTTGGCTCCGATTTGCGGCGTAAGCAACGAAACCCGGAATTTTATGATTTCATTTGGGCTTCATGGTGTAAAACGCTGCAATGAAAAAAAAGTGTACAGACTTGTGATTGAAACGCTCAAAAAAATCTGCAAAAACGGAATAAACAAGAATGATGTTGATGCGGCTCTTATGAGCGCAGAATTTGCAAATCGTGAGATTGTCCGTGTTTCAGGTCCGTATTCGCTTGTTCTGCTGGACCGCGCGCTTAACGGCTGGAATTATGGAAGAAATCCTGCGGAAACGCTTTTGTACCGCGCAGAATTTGAAAAAATCCGCAGAAATGTTGAAAGCGATCCTTCTTATGTTGAAAATTTAATCCGCCGGTTCATGCTTGAAAATGACAGAATTTCGTATGTTTCAGTGCGCCCTTCAAAATCTTATCTTTTAAAAAGAGAAAAGAAAGAAAAAAAACTGCTCAAAGAACTTATGAAAAATGAAGACGTCGAGCAAATCAAAAAAGATTTGGAACTGCTGCATTCATATCAGAATCATCATGAAACCCCGGATGAACTTTCGTGTATTCCGCGGCTTAAACTTTCTGAGTTTTCAACAGAATTTGAGCGGATTGAGACAAAAATTATCAAAGTGAAATCGGCCGGCTCTGAAATTCCTGTTTTTGCGAACAAAGAAGGAACAAATGGAATAGGTTACTTGGAAGTCTGCTTTCCTCTGGACAGTTTTTCGCCGGAAGAATATTTTTATCTTCCTTTTTTTGCGTATTGTGCCTCAAATATTGGCTGGAACGGAAAATCCTGGGTTCAATGTGCGGAAGAAACTGCGCTTGATACAGGCGGAATTTACACAAGGCTTTTATCTTCTTCAGGTTCGCAGACAGAACGCGCAAAAAAAATGGCGGAAGAATTAAAGGAATTCAATGTTACAAAACGCGACTGGATTATTTTTTCTGTTCGTTATCTTGATGAAAAACTGGATGATGCGCTTGCGTTGTTTGCGGACTGTCTTTCTGGCTATGAATTCAATGATTTGAAGCGGTTAAAGAATTTGCTCGGCGAAACTTTGAGTTCTATGAAATCTTCTGTTGTTCCGCACGGAAACCGCTATGCTTCCAGACGCGCGCAAAGTTTAAAGACTCATTCAAGTTCGGTTGATGAAATCTGGTATGGAATTTCGCAGCTTTTCTTTTTGAACAAACTTTCCAGAAAATCTCCGGAAGAAATCCGTGAAAAATTTATCTCGATAAAAGAAAAACTTTTTAAGGCCGGTGCGGTTCTTCATCTTGTTGCCGATGAGAACACGTTGAACATTTCAATGAAAAAAATGCCAGAATTTATTGAAAACGCAAAAATTTTGGCGGTTCAACCTAAAAAAAGTCAGGATGAAGATGAATTCAAAAAACTTCTGCTTCTGCCTGGTGAAAATTCGGTGCTTCCGCAAATAGAATTCTTCTGGGTTGATTCTCAGGTTGGTTTTGCCGCCTCAACTCTTCCGGGAACATATTTTGGTGAAAAAGAAAATGCCGCAGATTTTGTTCTTGCGCATTGGCTTTCTGGAACATTTTTGTGGGAGCGGATTCGTACAACGGGCGGAGCGTACGGGGCTTATGCTTCAAGCCTGAATTTGAGCGGACAGTTCAATTTTTCAACTTTCAGAGATCCGACGCCGGAAAAATCTGTGCAGACCTTCAGAAAATGTCTTGAGGACGCCGCAAACGCTGAATTTTCAGAAGAAGAATGTGAGCGTAGCATAACCGGCACTTATGGTGAGGAAATTCAGCCTCATTCACCTTATGGCAGAGGAATCGCAGGTTTTTACAGGACGATTTATTGCATCAGCGAGGAAGACAGACACGAAAAACTTGTAAATCTTCTTTCTGTAAAATCCGAAAATGTAAAAGATGCCGCAGAAAATCTTTTGAAAAATATTGATTCTGCCAGAACTGTTGTGATTGGAAATAAAACAGAAAAAAATGCTAGCGTGAATATAAAATTACCTTTATAATTTTATATGTTTAGCAGGGGTTTGTGATTTCTTTTATCAGCTAAAAACCGAGGTTTTTTATTATGGACAAAAAAGTTAAGCAGTGTATAGAAATGTTACGTCAGCTGGTTTCTGATGTTCAGGGTGCTCCGTATCCTGGGGAAGATATTAACAACGAGCTTTATTCAATTTGGTATGAACATGCCCAGGCTGCGGCTGTTGCTTGTTTTGAATATCTTGATGAGAATTTTCCAGAAGAATCCAAGGACGTTACAAAAAAACTCGATAAACTCTTTAAATAAATATGAATATTTCTAAAAAAAGTTCAAAAATTAACCGTTATCAATTAACTGGATCTCAAAAAAAAAGTGGCTTGAATGTTTGGCGTTTTGTATTTAACGGAACTGAAAAAGTTACTGGTCAGGAACGGAAATTTTTTATTGAGCTTTCCATGTTGAATCCGGGGCTTTGTCCAGAAGAGGCTGTCTTAGGTTTTAAGGCACGCGTTAATATTTCTGCGGAAGATTTGCAGAATGTTCTGGCAGGTTCGGTTTCGGCGCAAAGTATTCAAAGTGAATCTTATGTTGTTCCATCTTATGTTGTCTTGCGGGCAGGCGCTCTTGGTTCAGAAGCAAAGCAGGTTTGCGCATACAGCGCGGCAAAAGATGTTTCTGTAAGTTCAAAGAGTTTCTGCATTCAGGGGGATAAATTTTCTTTTGATGGCGAGAAACTTTCCGGGCGGATAGACTGTTCTCCAGGCGACATTCAGGAACACCCGGAATATTTATGCGACTCAGGTTCTGTAAGCTGGGAATTGCGCTATGAAATCCGCTGTGATTTTGAAAAAGGTTATTCAGGAAAAAATTATTATTGGGCTCCAACCGGAGCAAGAACTGTTTTTGCAGGAAATTTCACGATAGACGGAAAAGTCTACGAGGTTGTTCCTAAAAAATCAGCTGGCTATATTGACCGCTTTTTTGGAAAAAATGTTGTTTTTCCGTGGGTTCACCTTTCTTCAAATGTTCTTACGAGCATAATTTCTGGAAAAACTTTAACAGACTCGACTTTTGCAGTTCAGGGTGCTTTTGAAAATCAGGTTTCGGCTGTTGTTGATTTTGAAGGAAATGCAATCACGTTTGAAGCTGGAAAAGCCAAGGTTTCAGATGGTTCAATCTGGAATTTTTCTGAAATGCCTGAAAATAATGGAGTTGAAAATCTTCATTGGAGCGTAAGTCTGAACAATAAGTCTTACGTTGTTGATATTGATATTTTTTGCCCGGCATCTCAGATGTATGTGAAATCTGTGGAAATTCCAGAAGGCAACAGAAATGTTCTGAAAATGCTTTGCGGTGGAACAGGAACAGGTGAAATCAGACTTTACAAACGTTTTGGAAAAAATCTTGAGCTTATTGAGCATGCAAAAATTGCAAGCGCGCTCTGCGAGTATGGACAGCTAGAAAAACCAGAATAAATTTCTTGCCTTTCCACTTTTTTATGCGTATCTTCAAATTAAGAAAGGGAAAAAGTGGAGGCGTTTATGGATTACGAACATTTTACATTAAAAACTCAAGACGCTTTGCAGAATGCCAGTGCGTTGGCTCAAAAAAATGATCATAGCGAAATCGGGCTCGAACATCTTCTTTCTGCGCTTTTAAGCCAGCAGGATGGAATTGTTGTGCCGATTATCGAACGCGTTGGTGTTAACGTTCAGAATTTGCAAAAACAAGTTGATGACCTTCTTGATGAATATCCGAAAGTTACCGGCAATGTTCAGATGAATTTCTCCAACGAAGCTCAGAAAGTTCTTGCCAAAGCAGAAAATGAAATGTCTAAACTGAAGGATCAGTATCTTTCATGCGAGCATATTCTTCTTGCAATGACAAAATCAGATTCGCGTGTCGGTGAACTTTTAAACAAAAATGGATTGACTTACGATTCTGTTCTGGAAGCGTTAAAATCTGTCAGAGGAAATCAGACCGTTGATTCCCAGGACCCTGAAAGCAAAATGCAGAGTCTTTCAAAATATTGCACGGATTTAACTGCGCGTGCACGTCAGGACAAGATTGATCCGGTAATCGGCCGTGATGAGGAAATCCGCCGTGTAATGCAGGTTTTGTGCCGCCGAACAAAGAACAATCCTGTTTTGATTGGTGAGCCGGGTGTTGGTAAAACCGCAATCGTTGAAGGTCTTGCCCGCCGAATCGCAAGCGGAGATGTGCCTGAAAGTCTGAAAAACAAACGGCTGCTTTCGCTTGATATGGGAAGCCTTGTCGCCGGTGCGAAATTCCGAGGTGAATTTGAGGAACGACTAAAAGCTGTAATCACAGAAGTTACAAAATCAGAAGGGCAGATTATTCTGTTCATCGATGAGCTTCATACGATTGTAGGGGCTGGAGCAAGCGAAGGTTCAATGGACGCTTCGAATTTGTTGAAGCCAGCTTTGAGCCGCGGTGAAATTCATGTGATTGGCGCGACAACTTTGAACGAATATCGAAAATATATCGAAAAAGATGCGGCGCTTGAACGACGGTTCCAGCAGGTTTACTGCGCTGAACCAACGGTTGAGGACACAATCGCAATTTTGCGTGGACTCCGCGACAAGTATGAGATTCACCATGGTGTAACAATTGAAGATGAGGCTCTTGTAAGTGCGGCAGTTCTTTCAAACCGTTACATTACAAACCGTTTTTTGCCGGACAAGGCGATTGACCTGGTTGATGAAGCCGCCAGCCGTCTTAAGATGGAAATAGAAAGCCAGCCTGTTGAACTCGATCAGGTTGAGCGAAAAATCCTTCAGCTTCAGATTGAAAAACAATCATTGAGCAAGGAAGACGATCCAGCTTCAAAAGAAAGGCTTGAAAAACTTGAAAAGGAACTTTCTGAATTCAATTCAAAGCGGGATGCTATGAAACTTCGCTGGCAAAACGAAAAGAACAGCATCAATAAAAGCCGGGAATTAAAGGAACAGCTGGAAAATGCGCGCTTTAATGAAGAAAAATTCACCCGGGAAGGAAATCTTGCGAAGGCGGCTGAATTAAAATACAGCATAATTCCTTCGCTTCAAAAACAGCTTGAGGAAGCTACAAAAGCGGAAAAGGAAAAAGAGGATAATCCTGAGCGCGAATCTTTGCTCCGTCAGTCTGTAACAGAAGAAGATATTGCCCGTGTGGTTTCTTCATGGACAGGAATTCCTGTCGCAAAAATGATGACAAGTGAAAAACAGAAGTATCTTCAGCTTGAGGAAGTTCTTCACAAGCGCGTAATTGGTCAGGATGAAGCCGTGCAGGTTGTAAGCGATGCGATCCGCCGTAACCGTTCTGGCTTGAGCGATCCGAACCGTCCGCTTGGCTCGTTTATGTTCATCGGACCGACTGGAGTTGGTAAGACTGAACTTGCAAAAACGTTGGCGGATTTTCTGTTCAATGATGAGAAGGCTCTGACCAGAATCGATATGTCTGAATACATGGAAAAATTCAGCGTGAGCCGATTGATTGGTGCGCCTCCGGGATACGTTGGATACGATGAAGGTGGTCAGCTTACAGAAGCAGTCCGCCGCAGACCGTACAGCGTTGTTCTTTTTGATGAAGTTGAAAAAGCGCATCCAGATGTTTTCAATGTTCTTCTTCAGGTTCTTGATGACGGAAGATTGACTGATGGACAGGGACGGGTAGTTGATTTCAAGAATACTATCATTATTATGACAAGCAACTTGGGAAGCGAACTTATTCTTGACGCGGCAAATGAATCTTCTTCAGAAAAAACTGAAAATGTTTCACCGGAAGTTCGCGCAAAAATCGATGAACTTTTGAAAACTCATTTCAGACCGGAATTTTTGAACCGAATCGATGAGATTGTAATGTTCCAGAAACTTGGAAAAGATTGCATCGGCGGAATTGTAAAAATCCAGCTTGAACGCGTTGCAAAACGCCTTGAAGACAGACGAATCTCAATTGACTTTGATGAAAAAGCAATTGATTTCCTTTGCGAAAAAGGCTACGACCCGGCATTTGGTGCCCGCCCTGTAAAACGAGCGATTCAAAACTGGGTGGAAAACCCATTGAGCAAAGAACTCCTTGCCGGAAAATTCGGCGAAGGCGCAAAAATCAAAGTATCTTCAGACGGAACAAAATTGCTGTTTGAGTAACCGAGAAGGATGAATGTTGAATTTTTTGGAGGAATAAAAGCGTAGGTAGATTTGTAATTTGTGAAGACTTTGTGCGATGAAAACATTTAAAGTGCGTAGCACCCAATTGGATACAAGCGCAGCGCGAGCACAACCGTCTGGAGCAAATTGCAAATCTACCGTAAGCGTTTTTTCTCAAGTAATAAAAGTTTCGACATTCTTCCCAAAAAATGCTTCAAGGACGCCAAACTTGCTTTTTTCCTTCGCGCACAGATATTTTTTATTCATTCTCCAAAATTCAACATTCATCCCAACATTGTTTTGAATACAATAATGTGATAAAATCATTCCGATGAGTTTTATCGAGAACTGCAGAAGTTTTGTGAAAGAATTCCTTGAAGAGAAAGATTGCAATGTCTGTTATCTTTCTCTTCAAGATTCAATCTGCAAAAAAGTTTTTTTCGGCACAAAACTAAAAATACTGAATCTAAAAAACAACTTAAATCCTCTTGCTCCGTTTCTGGATTTAATTTCAGAAAAAAATCCCCCGGCAAAACTTGTTCGTGAAACTGTAGTTCCTTTTCATGCGGAAATTTTTCTTTCGTATTTTAAGAACGGAGTTGTAAACGAAAATTACGATGTTGTTACAGACGACAACGTTAATTACGAGCGAAATATTTTCATTTCGGAGATAATTGAATTCATTAAAAAAATCTGCACAGAAAATTATCTTGTGCTGAACAGCCAGCTTCTTTCTCCGGAAAGTTGCCGGATAATAAAAATCCTTGAAAAAACAAAAACTCTTGGAAAATTTATTTTCTGCTTTGACCCGGATGATTTTTCCCCGGAAAACGATGCTTTCTCAAAACTTTATGAATATGCCCGGGAAAGAAAAGAATATCTTCAATATTATGATGACAGCCTTGCCGAAGCAAAGAAAAATGAAAATTCAAAGAACACAAAAAAATCAGAGAAAATAAAATTTGAAAAATATTACAACGCGCTAAAAAATTACCGCACATTTCTTTTTGAAGATTCTGGAAGTTATGTTCTGAATCAGGTTTCAAAAAAAATTGACAAAATGCGGCTCACAGAACGCCAGAAAAATCTTTTGTCCTATGAAATCGCGCTTTTCCATTATTATTCAAACAGGATTGATGAGGCGACTCTTGAATTCAACAAAATTGTTCTGGAATGTCAGGATGAGGATTTAAAGGCTGCGGCGATGTTTTATCTTTCAAAAGCATATTCCCAGAAAAAAATGAACAAAGTCGCATTCAAATATGCGCTTCTTTTGGAACGGATGCTTTTAAAGAAGAAGAATTCTCCGTTTTATGCGTTCGCCGTGATGCAGGAATATTTTTCTGTTCCTCGTTTTAATCAGAAATTCCTTGAAAAACGCTATTTCGACGCACTGAAAATCCTGAAAAAACAAAATCTTTTGAACAACTATATTCAGACAGCCTTGAATGTTCCGAATTTTTTTATTGAGGACAAAAAAATCCTTGAAACAAAAATTCTTCCGATTATTGAAAACTGCATAAAAATCTCAAAGAAAACCAGAAACAACTTGAATCTTTCAAATGCCCTGCAATGGAAAGGAATTATTTTTTCCCGGCTTGGAAAATCTTGTGAATCATCAGTTTTTTACGACCAGAGCCTTTCCCTCCGCTCAGAAATTAACGATCCGGTCTATACAATCAGAATAAGGAACGGTTTGTCTTATGAAGCATTGATTCGTTCGGAATATAAAAAAGCGTACACTTTGCTGAATGAATATGTTTCCCGGCTGAATGAAATTTCAAATTACAGGACGATAATAAACACATTGCGCAATATTGCGTTGCCGTTGTTTTATTCAAGAAATTTTCAGGCGGTGAATAAACTTTTTCAGTTCATAACAAATCTTATCCGGCTTTTTAACCTTGATGATATGGCGAACAATTCGTTTTTGCCGGAATTCAATGATATGCAAATCTACCGCACCTTTGTGGATTTTGAGCTTGGAAATTTCGACCGCGCAAGAATGTCTTTGTACAATATTGAAAATAATTCTGGAAATGTCTCGGATGAACTTTACATTCTGCTGTATTTTCTGGAATCCGCATATCTTCTGATTCACGGAAATTTAAAGCAGTCTTTTGAGATTTTGGACGATTCGTTGCCGCCGCTTCAGGAAATTCATCCTTATCAGGGGCATCTGATAGTTTTTGTTCTTTATGAATATGCGATTCTTCTAAAAACAAAAGGTTTTGAGGAAGATTCCCAAAAATATTTTGACCGTGGATTTAAAATTGCAAAAACTTTGAATCTGACTCATTACACAAAAAACAGGGAAAATTTTTCACTTCAGGAATATATTGAAAGCTTCGAGCCTTTTGAGCCGCTTAAAATTGACATTGAGGAAATCCGGAAAAAAACGAACAAGGACAGTCTTGTGAATCAAGTTCATCAGAAACTTGAGGATTATCGTTTTCTGAACAAAATAATGGCAGACACAACGGAAAATCTTTCATTGAAGATGTTTATTGAAAAAACAATTCAGGCTTTGTTTGACTATTCGTTTGCTGATTCAGTCTTTTTTGCGGAAAAAAATGGAAACCGCTGGAAACGCCTTGATTCAGTTTCCCGCATAAAAGAAAATTTTCCGCCGGCGGAAGTATGGAATAATTGCCAGACACTTTCGGTGCGTGCAATGAACAACTGGCTTATTTTTGATGAAAAAACGAATTCGTATTTTGTTGTGATAGAAAAATTTGGGTACACGCTTGGAATAATCATCACTTATAGGCATGAAAAAAGCATTTCTTCGGAAAGCCTGAATATTTTGAACATTGCAATTTCTGATATTCAGGCAAAATATATAATCCTAAAGCAAAATTCGGCGCTTCAGCAGATTTCGGACACGGATGAGCTTACAAAAATTTACAACAGACGCGCGCTTTTGGAATATATTGACGAGCAGAATCTAAAAATAAAACGCTACGGTACAACTGGAAATTCTACAAAAATGCTGGTTTTTGCTTTTCTGGATCTGGACAACTTTAAATTCTACAACGACAATTATGGCCACAAGACAGGAGATTTTCTTTTAAAGGAATTCGCTTCTGTCCTTTCAAAGAGTTTCCGCAAGGTTGATTTTGTCTGCCGCTATGGTGGAGATGAATTTATTGTTGTTATTCAGAAAGTTACTTGCGCTCAGGCTGAAAAAATCCTTGAAAATGTTCATCAAAAGCTGAAAGAAGAGAAATATTTTATTCCTAAGATGGAAAAATTTCTTGGCAAAAAAATAGACGTTCCTTCAGACCGTCTTATCGGATTCAGCGCCGGGCTTTGCTCTAGTTCTGACATTGAGACAGGAAAATCCCTTAGAACCGCGATTGATTTCGCTGACAAGGCATTGTATTTTTCAAAAAAGAACAGGAAAGGCTCAACTACAATCTTTGAAAATATCCGAGAAAAGCTTTAAATCTGTTGAGGAAGCATAAAATCTGCACATAAGACTTTTTGTTATTGCATTATTTCGCTGAATTCATTAAATTCTAATCAAACTTAAAAATATTTTTTTAGGAGATTTAACATGGCAGTTAGAGTTGCTATTAATGGTTTCGGTCGTATCGGCCGTTTGGCTTTCCGTCAGATGTTTGACGCAGAAGGTTATGAAGTTGTTGCTATCAACGATTTGACAAGCCCAGCTATGCTTGCTCATCTTTTGAAGTATGATACAGCACAGGGTGGATTCGCTGGAAAAATCGGTGAAAACAAGCACACTGTATCAGCTACAGAAGATTCTATTATCGTAGATGGAAAAGAAATTAAAATCTCTGCTGAAAAAGATGCAGCTAACTGTCCTTGGGCAGCAAACAAGGTAGACGTTGTTCTTGAATGTACAGGTTTCTACACATCAAAAGAAAAGGCAGAAGCTCATATTAAGGCTGGTGCACGCAAGGTTGTAATTTCTGCGCCTGCTGGAAACGATCTTCCAACAATCGTTTTCAATGTAAACCACAAGACTCTTACAAAGAACGACAACATCATTTCTGCCGCTTCTTGTACAACAAACTGCTTGGCTCCAATGGCTAAAGCATTGAATGACTTTGCTCCAATCCAGAGCGGAATTATGTCTACAATCCACGCTTACACTGGCGACCAGATGATTCTTGACGGTCCTCAGCGCAAGGGTGACCTCCGCCGTTCACGCGCAGGTGCTCAGAACATCGTTCCTAACTCAACAGGTGCTGCAAAGGCTATCGGTCTTGTAATTCCTGAATTGAACGGAAAATTGATTGGTTCAGCTCAGCGTGTTCCAGTTCCAACAGGATCTACAACAATCCTTACAGCTGTAATCAAGACAAACAAAGAAGTTACAAAAGAAGCTATCAACGCAGCTATGAAAGCTGAAGCAACAGAATCTTTCGGATACAACGAAGATCAGATTGTTTCTTCAGATGTAATCGGTATGCGCTTCGGCTCACTTTTCGATGCTACACAGACAATGGTATCTAAAGTATCTGATGATACATATCAGGTACAGGTTGTTTCTTGGTATGACAACGAAAATTCTTACACATCACAGATGGTAAGAACAATCAAATACTTCAGCGAAAACTGCTAATTTTAGCTGATTCGTGAAATGAAAAGGCATCCTGAAAAAGGGTGCCTTTTTTGTTTTAACGTATTTGTTGAGGAAATTGCGCAATCAAATTTTTTCTTTTTTTTTGCAACCTTTGTTTTCATGTTGTGTCTATATTTTCAGACTGCCAAAAAGGCTGTGGGAGATTTGAAAAATGAAAAAAGTTATTCCTGTTTTTTTTGCTGCTGATGACAATTATGCGCCGTTTATTGCAGTAACTCTTGAATCAATTCTTGACAATGCAAGCAAAGATTATCAGTACAAATTCTATATTCTTACAACGAATATCCGCGAGGAATTTAAGTCAGTTCTGGAAAAATACAATTCAGAAAATGTTTCAGTCGAATTTGTTTCTCTTTCCGAAACTGTAGAATCTGTAAAAGAAAAATTTGCCATCCGCGATTATTATTCAATGGCAACTTATTATCGGTTCTTTATTGCAGATATGTTTCCTCAATACAATAAGGCGCTTTACCTTGATTGCGACATTGCCGTTTTGGGCGACATAAGCGAGCTTTTCAATACAAATGTACGTAATTTTTATCTTGGTGCAATTCCTGATGAATCACTTTTTAAATATCTGCCGTTTTCTGAATATGTAGAAAAAGCCCTTGGAGTTCCTGCCGCAGAATATTTTAATGCAGGCATTATGGTTATGAATCTTGCCGCATTCCGCAAGTATGATGTTCTTTCCCAGTTTGTGGAATTGATGAAAAAATATAAATTCCGCGTTGCCCAGGATCAGGATTATCTGAATGTAATCTGCAAAAATAAGGTAAAGTTCATAGAAACTGGCTGGAATAAAGGCGCTATTTTTACTCCTGGATTTGATGAAAGCACGCTTAAACTTGTTCATTACAACTTGAACAGAAAGCCATGGCATGCAACAGGTGTAAAATATGAGGAATATTTCTGGAAATACGCGGAAAAAACTGAATTTGCAAGTCTTATCCATGAAAAACTTGCAAACTATTCAGATGAAGCACGTGCGAATGACAACGCTGGTCTTGAAAATCTTATAAATATGTGCACCCAGGAAGCGAACAGCGAGACAAATTATTACAACATTTACGTAAAGAGATATGATATATGGAAAAATCTGCTGAACGACTTGAAATCCTTGCTAAAATCGATGAGTACGAGCGTAACGAATGGTGGTCACGAGATGTTGAAGCTGACCCGGAAACTATTCCGCTAACGCTGGACAAAGTAGATTATTTTCAGAAGAAGTTTTCAACAAGAATTCTTACAAAACTTGCGAACTTTCTTGGCAGAATATTTATCAATTCCCTTATAAAAAACAAGGCGCTGATAATCAAGGAAGTCCGCGGGCTAAAAGAAAATTATCTTCCGCTTGAAAAACAGGGCGCAATCATAACCTGCAACCACTTTAATCCGTTCGATAATTTTGCGGTTTACAAAGCGATTGAAGGGCACGTTAAAAAAAATGAGCTTTACAAGATAATCCGCGAAGGAAATTTTACAAATTTTCCAGGATTTTTCGGATTCCTGTTCCATTATGCGAACACAATTCCTTTAAGCAGCAATTTAAGCTGCATGAAAGAAATGATGAAAGCCGTTTCCAGTTTTCTAAAGCGCGGGGAAAAAATTCTGGTATACGCGGAGCAGGCTTTGTGGTGGAATTACAGAAAACCTAGACCCCTTACGCCAGGCGCATTCCGCTTTGCCGCAGAAAATAAAGTGCCGGTTATTCCAATATTCATAACGATGGAAGATTCAAAAATCACCGGCCCGGATGGATTTCCAGTTCAGGAATACACAATCCATATTCTGCCGGCAATATTTCCGGATGAAAACAAATCTGTACACGAAAACTGCGCGGAGATGAAAGAAAAAAATTATGCGCTCTGGAAAAAAACTTACGAGGATTTTTACAGAATCCCTTTGACGTATCTAAAAAAATAAACAGACTAAAAAAGTCAAAAAGAGAGAAAAAATGCTGTTTTATGTTATCTGTATTTTTGGCGGCGACGCGGCGATTATAATTTTGAATCTGCTTACAAAAAATTCGCTTGCTGAAAATTCCGCATATTCAAATAAATTTCTGGTTATTGCGGGGCTTTTGCTGATTGCCGGCTGCATTGCGCTGGACGGAATCTCCGCGTTCCTGATTCGCCGCCTTCCTGAGAAATGGTTTAGATTCAACGTTGATTTTCATAAAGTTTCAAAAAAAGAATGTAAATTCTACGAGAAACTTGGAATAAAAATCTGGAAAGACCACATCCTTGAGCTTGGAATGTTCACGGCGTTCAGCAAAAAGCACGTTGCGGACCCGGAAAGCCCGGAATATATTGAACGTTTTATCCTTGAGTCAAATTACGGCGCGCTTATCCATATTGTGGGCGTTTTCCTTGGATTCTTGCTGCTTGCGCTCTATCCAAAAAATCTTTTATGGCGGATGAGCTTTCCTGCGGCGCTTATAAATGCGTTTATGAACATTTTTCCGTTTATGATTTTGCGCTATAACCTTCCTCGTTTGCACCGAATGCACACTATTCTTATAAAAAAACAGCAGAAAAAAAATAATTAAAAAGGAAAGGGTGGACGATCGCTTTACGGCCTTTAGAAGTAATTAACAGTTTTGCTTGCAAAACTGCAAACGAAGCTAAATTAATAATCTTATAAAAGAGATAAAAGCTTCGTTGCTACCCACCGTGCGGGCTCAAACGCCGCCCTACGGGCTTTAGCCCGATAGTGGAACGTACAACGCCCGCTTTTGCGATGAAATCGCAGAATGTACATGAGAGAAGCGAGCAGTGGCGCAGCTTCCTGATTAATAGCACATTTTTGCGATGAAATCGCAAAATGTACAAATGTCTCCTGTTTTCCCCGGCAGTTTTTTTTCTTTTTCAAGTTTTTTAATCAGCGATGAAAGACCTTTTTCAAAGCAAAGTTTTATCATCGGATTTTTCTCTGCGTTCTGCATAACGGAATCAAAAGAGTCAGTTATTTTTCCAATAAAAAGCGCGCAGTTTTCATTTGCAAAACCACAGCAAGGCGCAATATTTTCATCAGCATGAACAAAAAGAATATTTCCCGGTCCTTCGCAAAAATCTTCCTTGAACCATTTTTTGCTTTGCCAGCCACGTTTGTCATCGCTCTGAAAAGTCTGCGGTAAAACAAAAATATCCGCGGAAAAGTCGTTTCCAAGCGCATTCAGTTCCGATTCAAGTTTTTCCGTTTTTTCATCATCCAAAAATGGATCTGCAACTGCCTGGATGTTTATGCTTTCTTCGTCAAAAATCTTGTTCACAGCCGCACAAAAAATGCGTATTTTCTTGTAATCCTGTCCATGGAAGTTGTCGTAGCTTATTCCGATTTTTCCGTCGTAACCGGCATCGTATATTTTCTGTAAAGTCTGGTTCAGTTCTTCTTCATCTTTCCACCATACGCCGTTTGTCATAATCTGGTCAAACATAAAATCGTTTTTTCGCGCATAACTTATAATTTTGCACAAAAAATCCAGCGTCAGAAAAGGCTCGCCGCCAGAAAAACCAATTTTATCAATCTGGCTGTTTTTGGATGCACGGCATGAATCCAAAAATTTTACAGCTTCTTCCGCATCCAGCGAAACAGGCTTTCTGTCAACAAAACAATGTGCGCAATGCAGGTTGCACAAAGTTGTTGAGGAGAAAATTATTTCTGTCGGGGTGAACATAAAAACCGCCTTTTTTAGATAATTATACACTTTTTACAACACGATGAAAATTTTTATTTGTTGAATTTTCAGTCTAAACCTATTATATTTAAAATGATATTTTAATTTTAGAGGTCAAAATTATGATTAAGACAGTAAAAGACGTTGATCTTAAAGGCAAGCGCATTATCATGCGTGTTGATTTTAACGTTCCTATGAAGGACGGAGTTGTTCAGGATGATACACGAATTATGGCGGCTCTTCCTACAATCAAATATATTCTTGAGCAGAATCCTCGTTCTCTTGTTCTGATGAGCCACCTTGGCGATCCTAACAAAGACGTTAAAAAGGCAAAGGAAAAGGCTGAAAAAGCCGGAAAAACTTGGACAGACGCAGATTCAGAAAAGTTTATCAACGGCAAGAACCGCATGAAGCCTGTTGTTGAATATTTTGCTTCAAAACTTGGAAAGCCAGTTACATTCCTTCCTGACGCTCTTGGACAGAAAGCTGCAATCGATGCACTTCCAGACGGAGCTGTTGCAATGCTCGAAAATGTTCGCTTCCACAAGGAAGAAACTTCAAAAGATCCTGCAGAACGCGATGTAATGGCAAAAGAACTTGCTACTTACGGTGATATTTTTGTAAACGACGCTTTCGGAACTGCTCACCGCGATCAGGCTTCTACAGCTTCTATCGCTAAATTTATGCCAGTTCCTTCTGTTGGCGGATTCCTTATGGAAAAAGAAGTTAAATACATCCAGCCGATGGTAGAAAATCCTCCGAAACCACAGGTTGCAATTATCGGTGGTGCTAAAGTTTCTTCAAAAATCGCTGTTTTGGAAAGCCTTTTGAAAAACGCAAGCGCACTTGTAATCGGCGGTGGAATGGCTTACACCTTCCTTAAGGTTCAGGGACACAAAGTTGGAATCTCTTTGGTAGAAGATGACTTTATTGACACTGCTAAAAAACTTTTGAAAGACGCAGAAGCAAAAGGCGTTAAGATTGTTCTTCCTGTTGACCATGTTGCCGCAGACAAATTTGACGCAAACGCTACTCCTGTCGCTGTTGATGGTGTTGATATTCCAGATAACCTTATGGCTATGGATGTTGGTCCAAAGACAATCGCGCTTTACAAAGATGTTCTTTCAACAGCAAAATCTGTTGTATGGAACGGACCTGTCGGCGTATTTGAATTTGACGCATTTGCAAAAGGAACTGAAACTGTAGCAAACCTTGTTGCTGAAGCAACTGGACGCGGTGCAATGACAGTTGTTGGTGGCGGTGACTCTGTTGCTGCTGTAAACAAGTTCCATCTTGCAGACAAGATGAGCCATGTTTCAACAGGCGGCGGTGCTTCCCTTGAATTCCTTGAAGGAAAAACATTGCCAGGAATCGCAATCTTAGCTACAAAATAGTTAGAATTACTTACCGGTTTACGACCAGTTTTGGCGACAAAGTAATCTATTTTAATAAAAAAAACGTCATTCGATAGAAGTTCGCTTCTTTTGAATGACGTTTTCTGTTTTTTAAGGATTTGTTTAAAATAAAAAAAGCGGATGACGGGAGTCGAACCCGCACGCCAACCTTGGGAAGGTCGTATACTACCGCTATATTACATCCGCATGGCTTTAATATAGCACAAATAAAGATTTATGTAAAATGCAGAAAGAATCTGGATATCGGATTTTTTCTATGAGTTGTAAATTTTGTAAATTCGCTTGCGCTTTTATTTAAATCCCTAAAAATAAGATATTCAGCAGGCGTTGTCCGTTGCACTACTGGACTAAAGTCCACGGGGCGGTGTTTGAGCCCGCAGAGGGGATAGGACGTAAGGGGAGACTTCCCCTAAAAATATTTCTTATTGTAAAAACGTGCGCATTTCATTAATATTTTATACAGAAAACTTAAATCGGATTTTTCCGACTTCTTATAGGAGAAAATATGGCACGTACTCATTACATTGCTGGTAACTGGAAAATGAACACTTCAAAGGCTGAAGCAGTTGCCCTTGCAAAAGACCTTGTTGAACAATTGAAGGGAAAAACAAACAAATTCATGATTGGAGTTCCTTTTGTATATCTTGATGCTGTTGCTCAGGTTGTAAAAGGTTCAAATATTATTCTTGCGGCTCAGGACTGTGCTGCAACTTCTAACGGTGCGCACACAGGTGAAGTTTCTACAACAATGCTTAAGGATATTGGCTGTCAGTGCGTTATTCTTGGACACTCAGAACGCCGCCACGAAATCGGTGAGTCAGATGAACTTATCAACAAAAAAGTACGCAAGGCTTTGAACGACGGTCTTGAAGTTGATCTTTGTATCGGTGAGCTTCTTGCAGAACGGGAAGCTGGTGAGGCTGAACAGGTTTGTGCTTTCCAGCTTTCCGCTGATTTGGCTGGTGTAACAAAAGAGCAGATGAAGAACGTTACAATCGCCTACGAGCCAGTTTGGGCTATCGGAACAGGAAAAACTGCAACTCCAGCAGATGCGGAGGCAATCCACAAGTTTATCCGCGGATATATCGCAAAGCTTTATAACCAGAAAGTTGCTGATGAAATCATCATCCAGTATGGCGGTTCAATGAAGGCTTCAAATGCTGCTGAACTTTTGGCTCAGCCGGACATTGACGGCGGTTTGATTGGCGGCGCTTCTTTGAAGGCTGAAACTTTTGTTCCAATCTGCGAACTGTAAATGATTGTTTTTCGGGATTTTGCGCATAAACAAAGTCCCGAAATTTATTCGTTTACGTTGACCAAAATATTTTATTCCATTAATATTTTCCATAATAGAAAAATTATAGGTTTATGCCTTATTGGAGTTTTTATAAATGAACATTATTCAGACTGTGCTTCTTGTTGCATTTGTGATTGTTTGCATATTGATTGTTTGTCTTGTGCTTGTTCAGGATGACGGACAAAGTGGAATGGGCGGACTTCTTGGTGGTCGCGGAACAGCGGCTTTTGGTTCTCATTCTGCCAGTGTTTTGACAAAGGCAACTGGAGTTTTTGTAGCTCTCTTTTTTATTATCGCATTGGCGCTTGCTGTTTTGAACAAAAAGCCAAAAATAAGCAGCGATATGAGCGATACTTCATCAAGAATTGAAAATACTGTTGATTCTGCTGCTGAATCTGACGCAACTGCTGAAGAAACTCCTTCAGTGTCAGAAGATAAATGGTATCAGAATAACTAATCAGTAAAAAAAACTGTACATCAAGGTTGAGGTTTTGTTTTATGCTTAGTGATTTAATTAAGCCTGAAAATGTGATTGTTGAACTTGAAAGCACTGATAAGGATAGTCTTTTTGCTGAACTTACAGAGAATCTTGTTCGCACTAATGAAAATCTTGACCGAAATGAAATATTCAGTGCTCTTTCTGCGAGGGAAGAGCAGATGAATACTTGCATTATGAAAGGTATTGCAGTTCCGCACGCTTGTTGCTCTTGTGTGGAAAGACCTTTGATTGCGCTTGGTTTTAGTGCCTCAGGAATCGATTACGAGATTGAAGGCACAGGAACAAAAAACTATTCTGACTCGTTGGTTCACATGGTTTTTATGCTTCTCTTTGAACAGGGAAATGCTGAACATCATCTGCATGTTCTTGCCGATTGCGCGCGGCTTTTGAATATTCCGGGTTTTTACAAATCTCTTTTATGCGCAAAGAACGCACAGGAAGTTTGCAATATTATCCGTGATTTTGAGTATGAATTTTAGTAATTAAATATATTTTTCTTTATTTCAGGGGGTCGGAAATGGCAGAAAACGAAGCAAATGTGATTTCTCATCTTTTGAACGTTGAGGCGCAGGCTTCTGATCTTGTAAAAGAGGCTCAGGATGAGGCTAACAAACGTCTTTCCTCTGTGCATAAAAAGGCAGATGCGGAATTTAAAGAAAAATTTGATAAAATTGTTGCTGAACTGGAAAAAAGCTACAACGAGCGAATTTCAGCGATAGATGAAAAACATAAAAAGATATTGGAAGAATATAAGTCTTCTGTGGAAAATGCAGAGCAAAATAAAGACAATTTCAATGTCTTTTTAAAAAAAGTATTGATTGAACAATAGGTGGCGGCTATGGATTATTCTGGAGCTTCCGCTTATATTTATGCAAAAGTCTGTAGTCTTGTTTCAAAGGCTTTTGTGGGCGAAAATGCAGTTCGTCTTTTTAATGCAAAATCTCTTTCAGAGTTGTGGGATGTATTGTTTAAATCTCCTTGTCCGCAAATTCCTGAACAGATGCTTGCAAACAAAATAGAAAATCAGGCTGTAGATACATTTATTTCTGAGTATACATCTCTTCTTCAGCTTTATACAAAACCAGATCCTTTTTTGGTGGAACTTCTTCGTCGTTATGAAGTTACAAATATCAAGGTAATGTCAGCGGCTCTAAGTCTTGGCGAGCAGGAAATTCCTAGAACGGTAAATCTTGGAAAATATGAGCTTTTGAATTATTCCGCATGGCCGAACCTAAAAAAAATCACAGAAAAATCCAATTTTCCGTGGTATGACCACGTTCCGACTCCAGAAGAACGCCAGCAGATGGATTATAAGCTGGATTTGCAGGAAATCCGTGCGTTGTGGAAGTACGTTACAAAAGTCTCGGATTCCTCGCGGCATGCTCTTGTTGAATATTTTACAGAAGATTATAAAATTAAAAATATGCTCTGGGCACTTCGGCTCAAAATTTATTATCAGATGCCGAATGAAGAAATTTTGAAAAATCTTTTCTATATATCAGATAAACCTTCTTTTGAAGATCCTTTGTGCAAGTGTGCAATTGAAATTCTTGATAAAGCGCCGGATAATTATAATGACTGGAAAAAATGGCGCTATTCTTCTTATTTGAATCCGCACGAGGAAGGTCAGCTTTGGACTGTTGATCCTATGTGGATTGAGCAAAAATTAAGAATCGGCGATGTAAAACGAATAAAAAAAGTTCTTCATCAGTTTCCGCTGACTTATGCTTCTTTGGTTATGTATTTTAGAATAAAACTGCAGGAACTAAATGCCATCCGTGCAGCTACAGAAGCCTTGCGGCTTAATGCAGATAAATCTGAAGCGATGTATGTGGCTGGAATTTCTGCTTCGGTGTTGGACGGAGGTCTATAATGGCTAGAACAACAGAAATGCGTCTTGTTGAGCTTATGGCGTTAAAACAAGATGTCCAGAACGTGATTTTGTATCTTGGAAAAAATGGAAATTTTCAGTTTCAGACAAAAAAACGTTCCGTTCAAAAAGTTGATGACAAAAAATTTGTAAATATCGACACTCATTTTTTTGATTGTCTGCAAAAAACCCGTGCTTTTTTCAATATTCCGGATATTTCTGATTCTGAGTTGAAATTTGTTGCCGCAACTGATGATGACCGCGACAAGGCAAACAAGATAATTGCCGCAACTGATGAATTTGAAAAAAATGCTGATGAAAAAAGTGAGAAATTGCGCCAGATAACTGAAACTTTAAAAGAGGCTGAATCCTTTTCAAATTTAAAGATTCCATACTCGCAGCTGGAGCATCTTTCTTTTCTTTCATTGAGAATTGGAAGAATCCCCGCGGATAATTTTGAAAGTCTGCGTGAGGCTGTAGGTTTTTATGGCGTAGTAATTCCTCTTGGAAATGATAAGTCAAAGATTCTTGCGGCAACTTCAAAGAAAGGCCGGTTTGCGCTTGACACGGAACTTAAGAAATTCGGTTTTGTGAATATGGAAATTCCTGAAAATTTCAATGGAATTCCAGAAGAGGTTCTTGTTGGAATGCAGCAGGAAAAAGTTTCCGCTGAGCGCGATGTTGCAAAAATCAATGAGGAAAAAAAGAACTATGCGGATACTCATTCAGATGAAGTGCGCCGTCTGCTTGGTGCGTTCTGTATTTCAAAGCAGATAAAAGATATTCAGAATGGGCTTGAGTCAACTTCAATGGTTTATCGGCTTACTGGCTGGATTCCTGCGGCTGATTCGCGTAATTTTATGAAGGAGCTTGACGACCTTACGGAAGGACGTATTGCAATCCGCGAGTATCTTCCTACAGAAGTTCCGTCAGTTCTGCGTGGCGAAGAAAAAGTTCCTGTAAAGCTTACGCATGGAAAATTTATCTCTGCATTTGAACGGATGATTTTTAGTTACGGTTCACCTTTGTATGGAACAATTGACCCGACACCATTTGTTGCGATTTTCTTTACATTCCTGTTTGGCATTATGTTCGGGGATTTCGGTCAGGGACTTGTGATTTTTCTTGCCGGACTTTTAATGGCAAAAAAAGTGATAAAGGTTGGCACTTGGAATAAATTTGCGCCGATTTTTATGGGTGTAGGCTGCTCTTCATGTTTGATGGGGCTTATTACCGGGGAATTTTTTGGGACAGAAGAAATTCTTGAGCCGTTTGCGCTTTTTGTTACAGGACTTTTTGGAAATCCTCATGCGCCGATTTTAAAGGTTATGCCTTCTTCAAATCCGAATTCAATTCTTGTGATTTTTGGTATTTTTGCCGTGACAATTGCCTTTGGTTTTATAATTAATTCAATCGGGCTGATTGTGAATATGTGCAATAATGCTTTACGTAAAAAGTTTGGAAACGTGTTTTTTGGAAAATGCGGATTCTTTGGACTTTTGTTCTATTGGTATGTTGTTGCGTTTGCGGTAAGAATTGCGGCTTTTCATCATCTTCCGGCAGTCTATGATTGGGTGATTATTGGTGTTTCATTGTTTTTTGCGGCTTTTGGAGAGCCATTTGAGCGGCTTTTTAACGGTGACCGTCCTGTTGTTGAAAATGGATTTGGCTCTCTTGTGATTGGCGGAATTGTTGAGCTTATAGAAGTTGTTTCAAGCTATCTTTCAAGCACATTGAGTTTTGTGCGTGTCGGCGCATTTGCGTTGGCCCATGCGGTTCTTGGTTTTATAATTGAACTTATGAGTTCAAAATGCGGTCCTGTCGGCGGAATTTTTGTTCTTGTCGCAGGAAATGCGATTGTTGTTGTTCTTGAAGGCATGATTGTTGCGATTCAGGTTATACGACTTCAATACTACGAATTTTTTAGCAAATTTTTTAATGAAACGGGGGCGGAATTCAAGCCGCTTCAGTTCCATTATATTTAATATTGAAAATTTTTAAAAATAAGAGGTTTTCTATGAACAAGAAAATTTTTGTGATTGCTGCAATTCTTCTTTGCACAACAATTTTTGGTCTTTCTGCTCAGTCTTATGAAGCTGAAAATGAAACATCTGTTGAAGCTACTGCTGACCAGAAAACTCCGGCAAATTCTTCTGCCTGGAAATATATTTCGGCTGCATTGGCTGTAGGTCTTTCTTGTATTGCCGGTGGTATGGCTGTTGCAAAAATCGGTTCTGCGGCAATGGGCGCAATGAGCGAAAATGCTGAACTTTCTGGAAAAGCTCTTCCATTTGTCGGACTTGCAGAAGGTATTTGTCTTTGGGGATTCCTTGTAGGACTTCTTATTATCGTTCTTTAGTTCAAGAGATAAAAATTGAAGTTTTATATTATTGGTGACAGGGAAATGGTTCTTGCGTTCAAACTGACTGGCGTTGATGGTACTGTTGCTGAGACCCGCCAGGAAGTTCTTGAGGCTTTTAACCGAATGACTGGAAAAGGTGGTTCAATTTCAGCGCCGGTTGATGAAGTTCCGAACGTACTTATTCTTACGGAAGGAGCCGCTGCCACCATTGAAGAAGAAGAAATCGCATGGCAGAAGACTGGAAAATTTCCGCTTATTGTGGAAATTCCAGGTCTTGATGGTCATGTGGTCGGTAAAAAAACTCTTACAGATGCCATTCGGGATGCGATTGGTGTTCAGGTTTAATTATTTTTAACTGAAAATGGTTGTCTGCTGTGCAAAAATACAGCAATCAAAAAATGTGCGGACTTCCAAATATTAGAAGTTCCTGTTCAAAGAGGAAAACGCATGGAAGAATTACGTTCTACAGAAATATTGGACAAAGAAATCCGGTCTGATGCACGAAAAAAAGCGGAAAGAATTTTGTCTAAAGCGGATGTTGACTGCCAAATGATTCTTGCAGAAGTTGATGACCGTGTTGAAAAATCAAAAAAAGAAATTTCGGACAAAGATGAAAAAAAACTGGCTGCATACGAAAAACAGAAAAATGCGGCTCTTCCTCTTGAAAAAAAGCGATTTCTTGTGGATTTTATTCAGTCTGCAATTAACAAGGCAACAGATGAATTTCTTGAGAAACTTACAGAAGAGGAGCGCCTTGAGCTTGTTCTGAAGCAGCTTGAAAAATCAGAAGATATTTTAAAGTCAAAAAAAGTCAATGTAAGCGTTTATGGTTTTGATGAAAAACTTGTTCAGGAAAAACTGGGCAAGAAACTTGATGTTGAGACATATTCAAAAACTGAATTCAATAAAATTATCGTTGAAAATGACTGCGGTTTTACTAATAAGGAAGGTGTTATTGTGGAAGCCTGCGACAAATCTGTCCGCTGCCGTTTTACGCTTTCTGAAATTATTTCGCAGATACAATATAAATACAGGGCAGAGCTGTGTGATTCTCTTTTTGGCGGGAGGCTTGAAAACAAATGATTGAAGGAAAAATAACCCGCATTTCAGGACCGATTGTTTTTGCAGAAGGACTTGACGGTTGTGGTCTTTATGATGTTGTTGATGTCGGTGAAAAAAAACTGATTGGTGAGATAATCCGCCAGAATAAAGGTAACGCGACCATTCAGGTTTACGAGGAAGATACAGGAATGCATATTGGCGAAAAAGTTGTCTGCCAGCAGCGGCCTTTGTCTCTTCGGCTTGGACCTGGACTTGTAGGAACAATCTACGATGGAATCCAGAGACCGTTAAAGTCTATGGCTGAACATTCTGGTGCTTTTCTTTTGCCTGGAGAACGGACAGAACCGCTTGATACTCAGAAATTATGGCATTTTGACGCTCTTTCTGAAGTAAAGGCCGGTAGCCCTATAAAACCGGGGCTTGTGCTTGGAACTGTAAAAGAAACTGAATCTGTTACCCAAAAAATTATGATTCCGCCAACTGTCCGCGGACGTGTGCTTAAAACATTCAAAGGTTCAGGCGATTACACTGTTGACGATGTGATTGGAACTACAGAATTTGATGAGGAAATAAAACTCTCCCAGTATTGGCCGGTTCGTCAGCCTAGACCGTATGCTGATAAACTTGAAGTTTCTGAGCCGCTCATAACTGGTCAGCGTGTTATTGATGTTTTCTTTCCGCTTTCAAAAGGTGGAACTGCCGCAATTCCGGGCGGATTTGGAACTGGAAAAACAATGACCCAGCACGCGATTGCAAAATGGTGTGATGCTGATTTGATTGTGTATATTGGCTGCGGTGAACGCGGAAATGAAATGACGGAAGTTCTTACAGAATTCCCTGAGCTTATTGACCCAAGAACCGGCCGTTCAATCATGGAGCGAACGATTCTTATTGCAAATACTTCAAATATGCCTGTTGCGGCGCGAGAAGTTTCTCTTTATTCAGGAATTACTCTTGCAGAATATTACCGCGATATGGGGCTTCATGTTGCGATTATGGCGGATTCAACCAGTCGCTGGGCGGAAGCGTTGCGAGAACTTTCTGGTCGTATGGAAGAAATGCCGGCAGAAGAGGGATTTCCTGCTTATCTTCCTACGCGGCTTGCATCTTTTTATGAACGTGCAGGACGCGTTATCTCTTTGGAAGGCGAGGAAGGTTCTGTTTCTGTAATTGGAGCTGTTTCGCCTCCGGGTGGAGATTTTTCAGAGCCTGTTACCCAGCATACAAAGCGTTTTATCCGTTGTTTCTGGGCACTTGACCGCGATCTGGCAAATGCGCGCCATTATCCTGCAATCGGATGGATAAATTCGTATTCAGAGTATGCGGCAGAAGTTCGCGAATGGTGGGAAAAACATAATCCTGTATGGTGGACTGTCAGAACAGAGGCGCTTGAACTTTTGAAAAAAGAGGACAGGCTTCAGTCTATTGTAAGGTTGATTGGTCCGGACTCGCTTGCTTCTTCTGACCAGCTTGTGCTTAAAGTTTCAGAGATGATAAAAAATGGTTTCTTGCAGCAAAATGCCTTTGATGATGTGGATATGTACTGTTCTTCTGAAAAGCAGATTATGATTATCCAGCTGATTATGGATTTCTATAAGCGTTCGCTTGCTCTTGTAAAATCTGGATGTCCGCTTGTGAAAATAAATGCCATGCCTGCTGCTGATGAGATTGTGCGCATAAAAATGGTTGTTCCAAACGATAAGCTGGAGCAGATTTCTGAAATCCGTAACAGGATGAACAGTCAGTTTGCGGAACTCGAATCAGTTTATAACAAGGCTGCCGCGTTTTAGGTAAGGGGAAACAATGAAAGGTATTGAATATAGAGGCGTGAATTCTGTTGATGGTCCGATTGTTGTTGTGCGCCGAACTGAAAATATTTTCTATAATGAAACGGTGAATGTCCGCGACAGAAATGGTGACAAACGGCTTGGCCGCGTAATTGATATGAATGAAAAAGCCGCTGTCGTCCAGATTTTTGGTTCAACAACAGGAATCGATCTTGAGGAAAGTTCTTTTGAATTTCTTGACAAGCCGCTTGAGCTTCGTGTTGGAGAGGAGCTGCTTGGCCGCGTTTTTAACGGTCTTGGTGAACCGATTGACGGTTACCCGGAAATTATTTCTTCAGATTTTGTAAATGTGAACGGCAATCCGATAAATCCATATTCGCGTTCGTATCCGCGGGATTTTATCCAGACTGGAATTTCTGCGATTGACGGAATGAACTCTTTGGTTCGCGGTCAGAAACTTCCGATTTTTTCTGGAAACGGACTTCCGCATAATAAACTTGCGGCGCAGATTATCCGCCAGGCAAAACTTCGTGGTGCAGATGAGCAGTTTGTTATGGTTTTTGCAGGAATGGGAATCAAATACGATGTTGCGCGTTTCTTTGTAAATACTTTTGAGGAATCAGGTGTTCTTTCCAAAGTTGTTATGTTCCAGTCTTTGGCGGATGCTCCTTCTATTGAAAGAATTATGACTCCGCGATGTGCGCTTACAGCCGCGGAATATCTTGCGTTCAAAAAAGGAATGCACGTTCTTGTTGTTCTTACTGATATGACAAACTACTGCGAGGCGCTGCGAGAAATTTCTACTACACGCGGTGAAGTTCCAGGCCGAAAAGGCTATCCTGGATATTTGTATTCGGATTTGGCTGAACTTTACGAGCGCGCCGGAAAAATAAAGGATTCAGAAGGTTCTATTACACAGATTCCGATTCTGACAATGCCGAACGATGATATTTCACACCCGATTCCAGATTTGACAGGCTATATCACAGAAGGTCAGATTGTTCTTGACCGCGAGATGGATTCAAAAGGAATTTATCCGCCGGTTGCAGGGCTTCCATCTCTTTCTCGTCTTATGAAGGACGGAATCGGAAAAGATATGACACGCGAAGATCATGCAAATGTTTCTTCCCAGCTTTTTGCGGCTTATTCAAAAGTAAAATCAATCAGAAATCTTGCGTCAATTATTGGAGAGGAGGAACTTTCTCCGCTTGATAAAAAGTATCTTGAATTCGGAAATAAATTTGAGTCAGAATTCCTTACCCAGGGCGAATATGAAGACCGAACAATTGAGCAAACTCTTGAAATCGGCTGGAAATGTCTTTCTGTTCTTCCTAAAGAGGAATTGTTCAGAATCAAACCAGAATTTATTGAAAAATATCTTCCAAAAACAGAAATAGACTGATTCAAGGCGGTGTTTTATGGCTAAACTGAATATTGCACCAACAAAATCAAATCTTCTCGCAATGAAAGAGCAGCTTGCAATTTCTGTTAATGGTTATGATTTGCTTGAACAGAAACGTGAACTTCTTGTTCAGGAACTTATGCACATGGTTGATAAAGTCAAGCTCCTTGAAAAAGAGATTGATGACGCGGTAAGACAGGCTTATCCTGCTTTTAAGCGGATGCTCATGGCGGACGGTTCGGATCAGGTTCGACGAATTGCCCACAATGTTCATTATGATTTTGAAATGCAGGAAAAACAGGTTGTTATTGGTGGAATGACTTTTTCTACAATCGATGTGCAGCTTCCGAAGCGCCAGCTTTTTTACACGATGATTGGAACTTATGCAAACACTGATGATGTTATCAATAAATTCTTCAGGCTGATTTCTTTGCTTACTCAAATGGCTTCAATCCGCACGATTGTATGGCGTCTTGCTGAAGAAGTAAAGAAAACCCAGCGTCGTGTAAATTCCCTGGACAAAATGGTTATTCCGCAGACGCGCGAGACAATGAAATATATTGAAAATTCTCTGGAAGAAAAAGAACGGGAAAACGTTTTTGTTCTAAAAGCTTTAAAACGTCGTAATGACCGAAAGAACAGCGAGGCTAAAAATGAGTAAAAATCCGTTGTTGAAAAAAATTATTGTTGCAATAAATGGTTCTGAATCTTCTGTTCAGGCTGCGATGTATGCTATTATGTTGGCAAAGCAATATTCGCTTGCATTAAAAGCTGTTTATGTTGTTGACACTGCGACAATCAAATTTCTTACAAGCTCAAGGTTTCTTGTCTCGGAAGAAAAAGAGTCTTACGAAAACGACTTGAAGCGGGATGGAAAAACTTATCTTGAATATGTAAAAAATCTTGCAAAGTCAAAAGGAATGGAAATTGAGACGGAACTTAGGGAAGGTTCTGTCTGGGCTGAAATTATAAAGGCGGCTGATGAAATTTCTGCGGATATGATTTTGCTGGGCGGTCATGAGACAAAGGACAAGCTGAAAGTTCTGGAAACCCAACCGCACCGTTCGTCGGCGGCAACTGCAAGAAGTGAAATTGTAAATTATGCGCATTGTCCGGTTCTTGTAATCCATAAACCGCAGATTGAGGCGTTGTTCAAGATATTTTAATTTTTGTGCTAGAGTAAAAAAGTGATTGACTGTTATAAAATTTTGGGTATAAGACAGAATGCGACTGCCGCGGAAATCAAAAAAGCTTATAGGTTAAAGGCAAAACTTTTTCATCCGGATGCGACACAGAATTCTGATTCGGAAAAGTTCCAGGAGCTTGTAAAAGCCTACGAAATTCTTTCTGATGCCCGCCAGCGTTCTCTTTTTGATGAATCTTTGTGCACACGGAACGCATTTACAAAAAACACAAAAACTTCATTTGACTATTATACTTGGCTTTCAGCCCGGACTGATGAGGAAAGCCGCGCAAAACTTATATTTTTCGACTTGATGCATAACCGCGAGGACGAGGCTGTTGAGGAATTCAAGCGGATGTCAATGAATCATGCTGATTTTAGCCTAAAGCACTGGTTCACGCGCGAAGATTTTATGGATTACGGTTATATTCTTGCCGAGGAACTTGCGCTTCGCCGTGAATTTTACGATGCGCTGATTCTTTTGGAACAGATTATCCGCATGGAATACAGTTATTCATATTTCAGGCTGTTTTTTCCAGAGGTCATGGAATTTACACTTAGCCTTTTAAAAAGGAATGTAGTAGACACAATCAATGATGAGCTTGCGCTTGATATTTTTGAACGTGCGCTTGATTTAGGCTTTTCTGCCAAAGATGACGCTTTCTTTTTGCGCCAGATGGCTGGATTATATAAAAAAATGGGAGATTATCAGACTGCTGCAATCTGCGAGGAAGAGGCGATAAAAATTTCTTCCTCTAATAAGAAAGATTTTGTAGAAAGAGGTTATAGTTATGATTCGTTTGAAGAATAGTGAGGAAATTGAAGGCATAAGAAAATCGTGCCATCTGCTTGCTGATATGTTCAATTTTATTATTCCGCAGGTAAAAGCCGGAATGTCTACAAAAGAACTCGACAATATTGCTTTGAAATTCATAAAAGATCATGGCGGAACTCCTGCCTGGTACCACGAGGATTTTCCTGGCGCATTGTGCATAAGCATAAACGAGCAGGTTATTCACGGAGTTCCTTCTGCAAAAAAAATCATTAAGGATGGCGATATTGTTTCTATCGACGCAGGAATTGACTTGAACGGTTTTATAAGCGACTCGTGCCATTCAGTTCTTGTTGGAAATGTAAAACCAGAAGTAAAAAAACTTGACGATGTTACTCTTGAATGTCTTGCGGCCGGAATTGAAGCATGCAAAGTTGGTAACCGTATCAGCGATATTTCCAACGCGGTTTATAATGTGGCGGAAAAACATGGTTACGGAGTTGTCTACGATTATTGCGGACACGGAGTTGGTCTTGAAGTTCACGAGGATCCAAGTATTCCTAACTGTCCTAGCCATGGTCCGAATCCTAGAATCCAGGCTGGAATGGTTCTTGCCATTGAGCCGATGATTAATCTTGGTACTGCTGATGTCTATACGGAAAAAGACGGATGGACTGTTGTTACAGAAGACAGAAAACCTTCTGCGCATGAAGAACATTCCGTTGCGGTTTTTGAAGATCATACAGAAATTCTTACTGACTTGAATTACAAAAAATAATTTTTTCAGAAACCGATTTTTGTAACCATTTTAGTTTTTTGTGTTTATCTTTAAAAAAAGCCAGTTGACTTTTACGGAGGCATAAATGAAAACTTGGACAAAATGTTTAATTGGTGTGGCTGGCGCCGCTGTCCTTTCTTTTGGAGTTATTTCTCTTTCATGCAGTAAAACTCCTGTAGTTGGAAATGCCAGCACAGCCTATGCGGAATCGTCTGCGATTGTTCCTTCTGAATCTTTGAAAATCGTGGAGGCATTGCAGAATTCGTTCCGTGCAATAAGTGATGGAGTTCTTCCTTCTGTTGTTGAAGTTGATGTGACAGAAACAAAAACTGTTCAGACAATTGATCCTTTTGATGACATAAGAAGATATTTTTTTGGCGTTCCGGATGACAACAATGATAATAAAAAAGGCAGAACCCGCGAATATGAGCAGAAAGGGCTTGGCTCTGGTGTGATTGTCCGCAGAACCGGTGATACGCTGTACGTTCTTACAAACAATCATGTTGCAGGTGAAGCCACAAAAATTTCTGTAAAGTTGAATGACGGACGTGAATTTGACGGAAAACTTGTCGGTGCGGATGCCCGCATGGATGTAGCTCTTGTTTCATTTGAATCAAAGGACAAGTCAATTCCTGTAGCAATTCTTGGTGATTCTGATTTAGTTAAAACCGGTGATATTTGTCTTGCGATGGGCGCTCCGCTCGGCTACAGCCAGTCTGTAACACAGGGAATTGTAAGCGCAAAAGGACGCTCTGGTTCAGGAATTGGAAATATCAATGATTTTATCCAGACAGATGCTGCAATCAACCAGGGAAATTCCGGTGGTCCGCTTGTAAATATTTATGGAGAAATAATCGGCATAAACACATGGATTGCCTCTCAGTCAGGCGGTTCACAGGGGCTTGGTTTTTCAATTCCGATCAACAATATAAAAGGCGCGATTGACTCTTTCATCAGCAGTGGAAAAGTTGTTTATGGATGGCTTGGCGTTTCTCTTATGCCTGCCTCAAATGATTATAAGGAAGCTCTTGGCGTGAACGATAAGGACGGTGCTCTTGCGGCTCAGGTATTTATCGGTTCTCCGGCCCAGAAAGGCGGAATGCGTCCAGGTGATTATATAATTTCTGTTGGTGGTCATAAAATCAAGGATGTCGATCAGGTTCAGCGTGAGGTAGGACGGCTTGAGGCTGGAAAAACTGTTGATTTTGTTGTTGTTCGCGACGGAAAAGAAGTTACTCTTTCTGTTAAAATAGAAGAAAGAACTGAAAAAGTTTCTTCAGATAGTGGAAAACTCTGGCCGGGATTCATAGCTGCTCCAATCACAGAAGATATAAAGAAGCAGTTTGAGCTTGATACAGACAAAGGTGTTCTTGTAACAAATGTTCTTGCAAAATCTCCGGCTTCTGCACTAAGACTTCAGCAGGGTGATGTTATTATAGCTGTAAATGGAAAATCTGTAAAGAATCTAAAAGAATTCTATGCGGAGCTCAGCAAAGTTGAAAAATCTGTCAATTTTGATGTTTACAGCAACGGCGGAACAATCACGACTGGAACATATAAGTTTTAAGATGTCAAGTTCTGATGTTTTATTTGTTGACCTTAATCATTCAATTTGATAAAATATCAGAACACTATGGTTACAAAAGTTGTAGTATCACCCGTTAAATACTGCGGCTGTTTTGTACCAGATTTTTAATTCAGAGGTTGAAAATATGTACGCACTTGTTGAATATAAGGGCAAACAGTACAAAGCAGAAAAGGACGCTGTATTGACAGTTGATTCTATCGATGCTGAAAAAGGTGCTAAAATTGAAATTGATACAGTATTGCTCGTAAGCGATGGTGACAAAGTTTCTGTTGGAGCTCCATACGTAAAAGGCGCAAAAGTTACTGTAGTTGTTGAGGAATCTTTCCGCGACAAAAAAGTTCTTGTTTTAAAATACAAATCAAAGAAAGATTATCACCGTTTGATTGGTCACAGACAGCATTATACAAACGTTCGCGTTGAATCAATTAATGCTTAATGACATCTGTGCTGATTGAGCGCAGTAAGACTGGTGTGTTGCTTGGCTGTACGGCTAAAGGGCACGCTGGATATGCTGAGCGTGGTTCAGATATAGTTTGTAGTGCGGTTACGGTTTTGATTCGGACAACACTGCAAGTTCTTTCTGAATTGCCTGCTTTAAATCTTGAGACTGATACTTCAAAGCGAGGTTCTATTGGATTCAAGGTTTTAAAAGGTTTTCCTTCTGGAATAGAAGAAAAGCTGAAATATGCTGGGGATTTTTTGCAGGTTGGACTAGAGTCAGTTGCAAAAGAATTTCCGGATAATCTGAAACTTGTAATAAATAGTTTATAAGATAGGAGCTATAAAATGGGAAGAACTAGAGGCGGTAGCGGCGCAAAAAACGGTCGTGATTCTAATCCTAAAAACTTGGGTGTAAAAAAATATAGCGGAGAATTTGTAACAGCTGGTTCAATTATTGTTCGTCAGCGTGGAACAAAATTCTTCCCTGGAGATAATGTTCAGAGAGCTGGAGATGACAGTTTGTTTGCTACTGCAGACGGAAATGTTGTTTTCCATGAAAGAATGAACAGAAAGTTCATTTCTGTAACACCTTCAAAGGCTGAATAGTCTAGTCTGAATATTTTGTTACTACCCGGTTCGGAGTATTATTCTGTGCCGGGTATTTTTTTTGTTGTTTATATTTGTTGAATTTTTGCGGGGTAAAAAATGTTTCAGTTTGCTGATGAAGCTTTAATTGAAGTTCATTCTGGAAAAGGCGGAAATGGTTGCATTGCGTTCCGCCGGGAAAAATATATTCCTCACGGTGGACCTAATGGTGGCGATGGTGGAAAGGGCGGAAATGTAATTTTTGTTGTAAAAAGAAATATGAGAACTCTTTCAAGACTTCGTCATCATCATATTTTTAAAGCTCGGAATGGCGGTGATGGTCAGGGCTGGAACAGGTTTGGAAAAGACGGTGAAGATGTTGTTATTCCGATTCCGCCGGGAACTACAATCCGCGACGCATATACAAATGAACTTATCCACGATTTTACAGATGACGAAGAAAATAAGGAATTCCTTTTTTTGGAAGGCGGTAAAGGCGGCTGGGGAAATGTTCATTTTAAGACTTCAACGAATCAGGCTCCTCGTTATGCGCATCCTGGTGCTCCGGGCGAGGAACGAACTGTAAAACTTGAACTTAGCATAATTGCAGATGTTGGGCTGGTTGGATTTCCAAATGCAGGGAAATCTTCACTTCTTACAGCATTTACAAATGCCCGGCCTAAAATTGCACCTTATCCTTTTACTACAAAAATCCCAAATCTCGGTGTTCTTAGGGTTGATGATGAACAGGATATAATAATTGCTGATATTCCAGGAATTATTGAGGGGGCTTCAGAAGGCGTGGGGCTCGGCTTTGATTTCTTAAAGCATATTTCACGCACAGCATGTCTTTTGTTCATGATTGACTGCTCGGATGAAAATTATCTTACTGCGTATGAAACTTTGCTTGGCGAACTCGGAAATTATTCACAGGAACTCCTGGAGAAGCCTCGTATTGTTCTTGCAAATAAAATTGATGTTGAAGGTGCGGAACAGAATGCGGCGGAAGTTGTTTATGCAATCAAGGAAAAAGAGCCGCAGACAACAGTTATTCCGGTTTCTGTTCAGAACAATATTGGAATGGGAACTGCAAAAAAGGCGATTATTGAGCTTGTGAACCGGCTTGAAGGAAATGATTCTGATTCTAAAAATGAGAATGGAACTTTGAAAACTTCGGATTTTATGCAGTCAGATGATTTTGATGATGAAAATATCCAGTATCCTGGAAGTGAAAAATAATGAGAATTGCAGTTCTTGGCGGAAGTTTTAATCCGATTCATCTGGGGCACGCGATGCTGGCTGATTCAGTGCTGAAAGAATGTGGTTTTGACAAAATTCTTTTTGTTCCGACGTATATTCCTCCGCACAAGCAGATGAATTCTGCGGTTTCTCCAGAGCAGCGTCTTGAGATGGTTCGGCTTTTCTGCGAATCTTCTTGTATTAATGGCGTTCAGAAATTTTTTGCCGAGGACTGTGAAATTTTGCGCGGTGGAACTTCTTACACGGTGGATACGCTTTCTTATATCTGTAAAAAATATGAGGATGAGCTGGATGGTTCAAAACCGGCATTTGTGATGGGCCAGGAAGTTGCTTCTCAGTTTTATAAATGGAAAAATCCTGAAAAAATTGCTGAGCTTGCGGAGCTTCTTATCGCTCGGCGAAATCCTGAAAATAATGGAATAAAGACTGAAATCTGCAAAAATATTCCTTCTGGAAATTATTCAGAGGATTATGCGGACGAAAGTTATCTGAAGGAATTTCCGTATAAATATTCAGTTGTAGAAAACCCTGATTTTCCTGTTTCTTCAACTGAAATCCGCGCAAGAATCGCACTTGGCAAATCGTGGCGTTACCTTGTTCCAGAGGCAGTTTTTCAGTATATTATTTCTAATAATCTGTATGGTAAACAAAGATGATTGAAAATATTGAAGAGATTACTGAAAAAGTCAGAAAATATGTAAAAAAAGCGGTTAATCAGGCGAGATATGAACATTCTGTTAGAACTGCTGAAACTTGCGCAAAACTCTGCAAAAAATATGGTTTTGATGAAAAAATGGGCTATCTTGCAGGAATTTCGCATGATATGTGCAAAAAACTTTCTCCAGATGAAATGCTTCAGATTGTTGCAAAAGATGGAAAAACTGTTTCTGAACTTGAAAAGGCAAATCCTTCATTGCTTCATGGTAGGGCTGCCGCAGTAAAACTTCAGGATGAATTCGGTGTTCACGAACCGGAGCTGATTGAAGCCGTTGCAAACCATACTTTTGGAAAAAAAGGTTTATGTCCGCTTGGAAAGATTCTTTATATTTCTGATAAAATCGAGCCTGGACGTGAACATGTAAACGATGCTTATATGAAAAGTATAAAAAATCTTTCTTTGGATGAATTGTTTTATAAAGTTGTTTCTGACAGCAAGGCTTATTTGCTGAAAAAAGGCAAAAAAATTGCCCCGGAGACAGAAGAGCTTTTAAAATATCTTGAAGCAGGTGGAGTATGAACAGAATCAGATTACGTGACGAGCAGAAAGGTGCGATTCTTCTTGGAATAATTATTCTTATCATCGTTGTTGTCTCAATTGTTATGGCCGCTTCCTTAAAAAAAGATGCTGTTGCAGAAATGCTTTCCGATGATCAGGTTGTCCGTGTTTTGAATATTCTTGAGGATGATGATGGAAGTGTGATTTTTACAAATGTGCTGATTTATTATCCGGTTTCTGGAAAGGCAGCCACGGTCAATATTCCAGGAAATACTGCTGCAATTTATCAGTCTTTGGGGCGTGTTGACCGGATTGATCAGGTTTACAAGGAAAAAGGCTGCGAGGCGTATAAATATGAAATTGAAAAACTGCTTGCCTGCAAAATTCCATTTTATATGTCAATAAAATTTTCAGATTTTATAAAGATTACTGATATGCTTGGTGGAATGCGCGTTTTTATTCCGGCTCCTGTTGATTCAGTCTCTAAAAAAGGTGAACGTTGGCTTTTGCCTTCTGGAGCGGTTACTTTGGATGGCGATAAAATTTCGACATACATAAAATACAGGAACGAAGATGAAACTGATTTTGATGTTCAGGAGCGCTATCAGAATGTTGTTGCCGCTTTTTTTTCAATGCTACATGATAAAAAAAATGTTCTGTTCGCAAAGAAAAACAATTTCCGTCAACTTAAGAAATTCATCACTCTTAATCTGAATGATGAAGATTCCAGACGGCTGCTTTTTCAGATTTCAAATATGGATTCAGAGACAATCGGACGTCAGACTGTTACCGGCCGGATAAGGATAATGGACGGCCAAAGGCTTATGTTCCCGCTGAACAACGGCGAGTTCATAAAAGAAGCTGTAAAGCAAAGCACAAATATGCTTATTTCAAACAGTGGAACTTATGCTAGCCGCGTCTATGTTCTTGAGATAAAAAACGGAACTACAGTTCAGGGGCTTGCCCACAACACATCAATCTTGTTCCAGAATGCGAGCTACGATGTTTTGAGTGCGGTAAATGCCGACCGGAATGATTATGAGAAAACTGTGATTATTGATCACATTGGAAATAAAGAAATTGCTTCAATGGTTGGAAATTTTATTCATTGTACAAACATACAGGAAGAAGAAGTTGACCTTTCCCGCTCAGAAAGCGATACTTCGGCAGATGTTGACTTTACGATTATTTTAGGTAAAGATTTTGACGGCCGTTATGTTCGTGCCTCTCGGAATGAATAAAATTTCAACAGAAAATGGGGGAAAAAATGGAAAATAAAACTATAGAACAAAAAGCTTTAGAAATTGCCCGTCTTCTTGAGGATGGAAAGGGAAAAGATGTTACAGTTATTGATGTTTCAGAATTAAACAGCTGGACTGATTATTTTGTTATTACAACAATTACTTCTTCTGCGCACTGGCAGGGACTTTACAAGCAGGTAAAGGATTACGTTAAGGCAAATGATATGGAAATCCATGTTACAAACCGAAAAAGTCCTGATGGCGATGACTGGAATCTTATTGATATTGGACCGGTTGTTGTTCATCTTATGTCTGAGGCTGCAAGAAATTTCTATGATTTGGAAAAATTGTGGCATGCCGGAAAAGTTCTTGATTTTCATAAGGCTGAATAAGTAAAAATGAAAGGGCTTGACCTGAAAAACTGCGCTTGCTTTGGTGTGGCTGGAAATTTTACAGGACATCTTGAGCAGGCCGGAGAAGCTTTGGATTTTAAAAATGTAAAGACGCTGGAAGAAAATGCTCCAAAAGCATTGTTTCCAACGTATATTCCGAATATAAGCGAAAGCGGCGAAACTCCTGCATTTTTGGGAGTTTTTCCGTTTGATTCTGAAAAAATTATTTTTCCAGAAAATGAGCAGAAAATTCAGATTGAACCGGAATGTGCTGTTATTTTTAATGCGAAATGGCGCGATGGAAAAATTGATGAGCTTATTCCGGTTTGTTTTGGTGCTTCGAATGATGTTTCAATCAGAAAAGCAGGCGCAAAAAAAATCAGCTTAAAGAAAAATTGGGGAAATTCCAGCAAAGGGCTTTCTGAAAATCTTATTTCTCTAAATTCTTTTGATGAAAAAAGTATTTTGAGTCGTTACAGAATTGCTTCCTTTATGGTTCGCGATGAAAATGTCTTTGAATACGGTGAAAACAGCGCTGTCCGGGATTATTCGTATATTTACAAAAAGCTTGAAAACTGGCTGATTGAAAAATTCAACGGACAAAAAGATGAAGGACCTGCCGAAAATATAAATTCTTACCTGAAAGAAGCCGATTTTCCTGAAAAAATTATGGTTTCAATTGGTGCTACGCGCTACACAAATTTTGGCAAGCAGAATTTTCTTTTGAAAGGCGACAAATCTGTTGTGGTTCTCTACCCGGAAGAAAATTATTCCGCAGAAGACATCAAAAATCTTGTGAAGGAAAATGATTTTTCGGATTCCCGGATTTCTGCTCTTGTACAGGAAGTTGTTTTATGATAAATGCAAAAAAAATTTCATTCTCAAACTGGACAGAATATGACGATTGGCTTGTAAAAAATTATTCAGAAAATTCAATTTTTAAAGTTAATGAAATTGACGGAAAAATTGAAGCTGAATATTGCGCCAAATCTGAATTTCAGGAAGAAATGAAGCGCGAGGAAGATGAAAAAGAGAAGGCTGAAAAATCAAAAAATGCGGAAAAAGAAAATTCTTCTGAAAATACAAAATAATCTGGCCAGGCGGAATCTAATTTTCTGAAGATTCAGTCTTTAATGTTTTATTGTTGTAGAAAAAATTCAAAGTCGCCATAGAAAGAATTATTATGTATCCCAAAATGCTTAGAATATCGGGTTTTTGTCCAAGAATGAAAAATCCCAGGCTTGCTGAGAAAATTATCTGGCAAAAATCAAATATCGAGATTTTTGCTGCCGGCGCATGATAATATGCTGCGGTTATTGTGAACTGCCCGATTGTGGCAGAAATTCCTGCGCAAAGCAAATATATTGTCTGTATTTTTGTCATCGGGGTAAAATTAAAAATCATAAATGGAACTGCAAGCAACGTTGAAAAAGCGCTGAAAAACAGAATTACAATCTTTCCGGAGCATTTTTGTTTTCCTAGTTTTCTTACGCATGCGTATGCGAATCCTGCTCCAAAACCGCTTGCCACGCCTGCAAGTGATGGCAATGTCTTTGAAAAATCAAATGATGGTTTTGCCACAAGCATTGCTCCGCAGAATGCTGTTATAATTGCAAAAAGAGGAACAATTTTTATCTTTTCATTTAAAAGTACAAAACAGAATAAAACCGTATAAAAAGGTGCCATTTTGTTCAGAATACTTGCGTCTGCAAGAATCAGATGATCGATTGCATAAAAATTCCCGAAAATCCCGATTGAACCGGCTATTGAACGCAACAGCAAAAACGGCCAGCTTTCTTTTGGAATTTTGTATTGCGCAATACCGCCTTTAATAATTCCGGCTGCAATTGAAAAAATAGTGATTACAAGAGCTACAATATTTCTGAAAAAAGTTTTTTGTACAAAAGGAATATTTCCGCTCAGCCTTACAAATAATGCCATCAATGCAAAACTGAAGGCTGAAAGCAGAATGTAAAAAACTCCTTTTAAATAATCTTTGTTTACAGACATTCTGAAAAACTAGTTCTTTCTTTTTCCGAAAAGTCTTAACATGGCAAGGAAAATATTTACAAAATCAAGATATAATTCAAGCGCACCAATTATTGAAGCTTTCTTGAAAACATCTGAATTTTCAGCGCGCTCGCTTACTCGTACCATTTTCTGCGCATCATAAGCTGAAAGTCCTGTAAAAAGAACAACAGTAACAATTGAAATAATCCAGTCAAGTCTGTTTGAGCGCACAAAAAGATTTATGATTGAGGCGATTACAACACCAACCAAAGCCATAAAGAAATATCTTCCGAATGAAAGAATGTTCTGTTTTGTAAAAGTTCCGTAAATTGCCATTGCGGCGAACATTCCTGCACTTGTAAGAAAAATTGTAAAAAGAGAGGAAAGCTGGTAAACAATAAAAATTGAAGAAAGTGTCATTCCGTTTAAGACAGAATAAATGACAAATGCAACAGACGCGCCTACCGCAGAGATTTTTGAAATTGAGGCAGAAAGCCACCAGACAAGAACAATTTCAGCAATTGCGAGAATCGGGAATCCTATCTGAAAAAAGCTGTATGCCTGTTCGCCAATTGAAGCTAAATATGTCGCAGTTCCGAACGCAGTAAAGCCACTGATGATTAAAGCCAATGCCATCCAGCCGTAAGTTCTGGCAAGAAATTTGTTCTGTTCTTTTACCAGAGAAATTTGTGTTGAATTAGAATTTGTCATAAATCCTCCATGTTGTTATATTAAATATAACAAATATTTTCATTTAAGGACACAAAATTATGGCGAATATTCAGGATTATATTGAATGGCGCGGTGATTTGTCGTTTGAACAAACGCCGTTTTGCAATGTTGATGCTCTTATTCTTTGCCAAATTTCTTATTTGAATTTTGACAGACTTTTACCAGATTACGATTTTAATTATTCGCAAAAACTTTCTGAACTTGCGGAGCTTTTTGAGAATGCAAAGGATTTTAAGAAAAGGTCAGAGACAGGGCTTTTAATCAACAAAAAAACGGCTCCATTCTTTTTAAGTCTTGCAAAATGTCGACGCTTTGAAAATATTCTTGCTACAGGATATGTTTCAAAAATTGACTTATCTATAGAAGAGCAGTTTGCCGCTATTTCCTATAAATTGCCGGATGGAACAAATTTTGTCTGCTTTCGCGGAACAGATGATTCGATTGTGGGCTGGAAAGAAGATTTTAATCTTGCCACAGAAACTGAAGTTCCGGCGCAAAAAGATGCGGTGGAATATCTTGAGAAAGCTGCGAAAAACCTGAAAGGAAAATTGCGGATTGGCGGACATTCAAAAGGCGGAAATCTTTCGATGTATGCAAGCGCTATTGTTGACAAAAAAATCAGCGACAGAATTCTTTGTATTTACAATAATGATGGTCCAGGATTTTATGAGGCTCGTGTGCAGTCGCCGGAATTTTTGCGGATTGCAGATAAAGTTGAATCTTTTTATCCTCAATTTTCGATTGTCGGAATGCTTTTTCAGCATATAGGAAAGCAGACTTTTATTGAAAGCGATGAGATTGGAGTTATGCAGCATGATCCGTTTTCGTGGCACATTATGGGGAATAATTTTGTGGTTCTTGAAAACAATGACTACGGAAGCAAATTTTTTCATAATACTTTTAATGAATGGATTTCAAATCTTGAACCGGAAAAGCGTGAGATTTTTGTTGATACAGTCTTTAAAATAATTGAATCAACGGATGCAAAGACAAATACTGAACTTGAGGCGAATTTTGCAAGGAATTCTGTAAAAGTTCTAAAGACAATAAATAAACTTGATCCGGAGATGCGGAAAGTATGCAAGGAAACTGTAATTGAATTTTTTAAGGCAGGACATTCCCAGCTTACAAAGGCTGATAAAGTCATTAAGCAGAAACTGGAGGAATCCACAGAGCATACAAAAAACATCTTGAAAAAGCTGACTGAAAAAATCTTTAGAAAATAAAAAAACTCGCCAGAATATTCGTTCCAGCGAGTTTTACCAGCATTTAACGTTGATTTTTGCGTTTACCAGTTGAAAGAAATTCCTACTGTAAACGCGTTGTTTATAACGTTAAGAGAATCTACAGAATAATCTTCGTGTTTGTCTTCATCCTGGTCATAGAAGTATAAAGTCTTTGCAAAATCGCTTGTAACTCTATAACTTACAACTGGGCTTACCTTTGCTTTAGGAAGGAATTTTGCCTGTCCCTCGAATCCGATTCCAACTGGTGAAGAATATGTCGACATTAACTTAGATGAATCACCATCCTTTTGGCAAGAATACATGTTTACAATACCAAAATCGATTCCTGCTGTAACATTGAAACGGACAACTTTTCCTAAGTCAAAACCAACAGCAGGTCCGAGCAAAAAGTTTACGTGAGCTGCAACAGCTAAATTGTCAGAATCTACTTTTGCATTTTCTAAGTAAACGTTTGAATTCTCTAACTTTAATTCTGTTGTAAGACCGATACCTGTGTTAAAACCAGCCATAAAACCAACGCTGAACCAGTCATTGATTCCAAAAAGATGCCATGTCTGAACGTCAAATTCAAACATTCCAGATTTTGCATTGATGTCAGCATTGATTAAGCCCGCATCTCCTGTCAAATCTACATCTTTTGCTTTCATTTCTTCAGCGCTTCCGCCCATGCTGAGCTGAACATCGCCCTTGTATTTTTTTGCGAATGCAAAGCTGGAAAACAATGTTGCCGCGATAATGATAGAAATAAGTTTTTTCATAGAATCTCCTGATAAAAATTATCAAATCTAAAAATATCACTTATTTTACCCTCCCCCCTTGGATTTTGGTCAAGTGATTTTAAACGGGGCGTTGTACGTAAACTATCGAGTTTGCTTTGCAAACTCGCGGGTGTCCCCGCGGAAGGGGTAGGACGCAACGAAGTGCGGACGAGCAACCTTTAGGTTGGTAGTGAGCCGAAGTGCGAACGTAGGGAAGACGTTACCCTTTGAAATTTTTTGACTTTCTTGATAAGGTGGGCGATAATTATATTGATTTTGAGGAAAAAAATGGAAAATACAACGATTATCAACGAGTCGCCGGTTGGTCGGCATTTAGAGCAGATTTCGGAGTCTTCGCCGGCTGAATATTTAATGTTCAATAAGAAGAGAATTGAGCTTGTGGCGAAAATTACGCTTGGGCGCGAGTACGACAACGATATTGTGATTGACAACAAACTTGCAAGCCGACACCATGCGGTTATCCAGAAGATTCGCGATGCTTATTTTATAAGGGACGAAAAAAGCACGAACGGAACTTTTGTGAACGGCAGACGGATTCCTGAAGGCAAATATTTTCGTCTTAATAAGGGCGATAAAATTACGATTGGCACAATGAATCTTGTGATTTCCTGATTTTCGCATGTTTCGCATGTCTTTTTCCCCGGTTTGCGGATTTTTATTTTTTTTACGGAATTTTAGTTGAGCGAGAAACTTAAGTTATTTTTAAAGGGCGATTCGGTTTTGAACGGATTGCCTGAACATGATTATCTTTTTTCGGTTGCGGATTCAGCGGCTTCTGTGCTGGAAAATGAAATTTGTTCGTACCGGCCTGCTGCTGATTTTGGCAGGCTTGGTGGTCTGATTGATTTTTCTGGCCCGGAATGTGAAAGGCTACCGCTGATTATTGTGCCGGATTTGCATGCGCGCGCTTATTTTTTGCGGAATATTTTGAATTTTGTTTTGCCGGAATCTTTTGCGTGCTCTGAAATAAATGGAAAAAAAAGCAGGATTTCGGTTTTTCAGGCGCTGGAAGAAGATAAGGTAAGAATTGTTTTCGTTGGAGACCTTTTACATTCTGAATTGCGCGGACGGTTGCGCTGGCTTGAAGCGTTGGATGATTTTGACCGCGGAATTTATGACGGCAAGGCGATGAATGAAGAGATGGTTGAAGGTTTGACTTTACTTTCAATGATTATGGAATTAAAAATCGCTTTTCCGGCGAATGTTCATATTTTAAAAGGAAACCATGAGAATATAATGAATGTGCGTGGTCCTGGTGACTATCCTTTTAGGAAATTTGCGAACGAAGGCGAGATGGTAAAGGATTTTATCTCGGCGGTTTATGGCGATGATGTTCTTATGGTGATTTCCTGTTTTGAAAAGAATCTTCCGCTGGCTGCGGTTTTTCCAGAATGTGTTATAAGCCATGCGGAGCCAGCCCGTGCTTTTTCACGAGAAGAGCTTATTTGCGGAATGGATTGTGATGAAATCATTCTTGGGCTTACATGGACTGAAAACAATGCCGCAGAAAATGGAAGCGTAAAAAAAATGCTGGATTCTCTTACCGGAAATTCTGATGCACTTTATTTTGGCGGACATCGACCGATTCAAGGAAATTACGCTTTGCGCCAACAAGGAAAATATGTTCAGATTCATAATCCGGACCGCCAGAATGTGGTTCTTGTGCACAAAGATAAAAATATTGACTTGGAAAACGATATAGTTCAAGTTGGTGAATAAATATTTTTTTTACAGTAGAATGATTTAGGAATATTTTGGGGGATAAAATGCCAGAGGTTTTTCCTGAAAAAATTGGAAAATATAAAATTGAGGGAATTATTGCAAAAGGCGGAATGGGCGTTGTTTACCGTTCTACCCATCCGACTTTAAAACGGCCGGTTATAATTAAAAAACTTACGGCGAAAAAAAATTCAACAAATATAAAAAGATTTATTCTGGAAGCAAAAATTCTTGGTGAACTTCAAAATCCGAATATTGTGAATTTTTACGATATTTTTAAGGAAGGAAATGCATATTATATTGTAGAAGAATTTGTTGACGGAATGGCGGTTGATAAGATTCTTCAAAAACAAACGTCAGTCAGTCCGCAGATTGCAATGCTGATAATTCAAGATGCCTGCTACGGATTGAAATTTGCACACACGAAAAATATAGTTCACCGCGACATAAAGCCAGGAAATATTCTTATTTCAAAACGCGCGGAAATAAAAATCACTGATTTTGGAATTGCCTCTGAAACTTCCGGGGAAGACACTCTTACCCAAAGCGGAGTTGCCCTTGGAACGCCAGCTTATATGCCGCCGGAACAGTTTGAGGACAGCGCGAAAGTTGATTGCCGTGCGGACATTTATGCGCTGGGCGTTATGCTTTACGAAATGGTTACAGGAACAAAACCTTATCCTGGAACTTTAACAATTGAAACTCTGAACGTAATAAAAAAAGGAAAATATATTTCTCCGCGCAAGATTGACAAAAAAATTCCAAGATGCGTCTGCCGCCTTATCCATAAAATGATGCGGCCAAAGGCAAAAAGTCGCTATCAGTCAATTTCACCGATTATAAAGGCAATAAAAAGATATTTAAAGCACTATGATGTTCACAGCATACGTGTTCAGCTTGCAAAAATAATTCTTTCAAAGAATGTCCTAAAAGAAATTGAATATATTCCAAAAGACAGAAAACGTAACCGCATTATGGCGATTGTTGCTGCCTGTGCAGTTTTTGCGTTTTTATGTGTTTACGGTTGGTTTGAGGGAGTTTTTCATGCCACAATTTTGCGTTCGTGGTACACGCCTGTTGAAATTGAGATGAAAATGCCAGCCACAAGCACGTCTGGTTCAGATTTGCCGGTCAGGGCTTTCTTTTTTGAAAATGATGGCGACCAGATTCCAGAAATAATGAACACTCGCCGGGTTTTGACTCAAGTTTCAGAAAAAAAACACCCGGAAGAAAAAAATGCGCGGAACAGAACTTATTCAACAAAAAAAGTTTATCTTCCTCATGGCGATTACCGCATAAAAGTTGTCGCAGGTCCTTATGTCTGGTGGAAATCTTTTGGTGTGACAAAAGAAAATGTTCTTATAAAAGCTGATTTCTTAAAAGATATGCGCCGAAACATAACCGTTCACCCGAATGCCTATGATTCTTCAACAGGAAAGGAAATTACTTCCAAAACAGTTTTTTCTGTTCTTTACAATAAAAACTGGATTCCGCTTGACCAGATTCCCGCTGAAAAACTGATTTCCGGCAACGTCTGGAAATTCAAGGCTGAATGCGAAGGATACGAGCCAGAAATATTTTCCCTGCGCCTGGAATGGCTTCAGGACGTTCTGTACATTTCCGCAAATCTTGTGCCAAAGAAATAAATATCTATTGCCATTTTTGCTTTCTGTGCTTAAATTTAAAGGTATGGTTGAAAACGAAAATAATAACAGTAATAATGAAAACAATAACAACGAAAATGATAATAAAAAGTCAGAAAAGGATCTCGCGCAGATTCTTGGAGAATTAAAGGACAAGGCTGCTGAAATTCTTAACAGCGATGTTGAGCTTGAAGTTGAAATTCAGCCTGATTCAAAGAACGGTAAAAAAACTGGAAAATCAGGAAGAAATAGAAAGTCGGAGCTAGTTCCGGCAGACGATTTTTTGCCGGCAAAACTTCCGATAATTCCTTTGCAGGGACATCCGATTTTTCCTGGAATTTTTACTCCGCTGATGATAAATAATTCCGGTGACATAAAAGCTGCCGAAGAAGCGTATGAAGGCGACGGATATTTGGGCATTGTCATGCTGAAAAATGATGTTGCCGATACGCGCTACGAAGACCTATATAAAGTTGGAACTGCCGCAAAAATCATAAAGAAAATAAATCTTCCGGACGGCGGAATAAACGTTTTTATTTCAACAGTAAAACGATTTAAGATGACAAAATGTCTTAGCTCGTCTGCTCCAATTGTTGCGGCTGTAAATTATCTGGAGGAAGAGGAAAACGATACTTTTGAGGTAAAAGCCCTTACCCGCGCGTTAATCAGCGAGATGAAGGAGGTTGCTGAAAATAATCCTTTGTTTACTGAAGAAATGCGCCTTAACATGGTGAATATCGATAATCCTGGAAAAATCACGGATTTCATCGCTTCAATTTTAAATGTTGACAAAGAGGATCAGCAGCGCGTTCTTGAAACTTTGAATGTCCGCCAGAGAATGGAGCAGGTTCTTGTTTTTATAAAAAAAGAACAGGAACTTTTGCGCGTCCAGAAAAAAATCCAGAATGACATCAATGAAAAAGTTGAAAAAAATCAGCGCGACTATTTTTTGCGCGAAGAATTAAAGTCAATTCAGGAAGAGCTTGGAACAGATGCTGAAGGAAATTTAAGCGATTATCAGAAATACAAAAAAGAAATCGAAAAATTTAACTTTACTGGCGAAATAAAAGAGTCTCTGGAAAGCGAGCTTGAAAAATTCAAAATTCTTGACACTCAGTCGCCGGAATACACAGTTTCCAGAAATTATCTTGATCTTGTATGTCAGCTTCCTTGGAATGAAGAGATAAAAGTTGAAAACTACAGCCTGGAAAGCGCAAAAAAACTGCTTGATGGCGACCATTATGGACTTGAAGACGTAAAAAAACGAATCCTTGAATATCTTGCAGTCAGAAAATTAAAAAAAGACGGAAAAGGTTCAATTTTGATTCTTGTGGGACCTCCGGGTTGCGGAAAAACCAGTGTTGGAAAATCAATCGCAAACGCAATGGGAAAACCATTCTACCGATTCAGTGTTGGCGGAATGAGCGATCCTTCTGAAATAAAAGGGCACAGAAGAACTTATATCGGTTCAATGTGCGGAAAAATCATCAGCGGAATAAAACTTACGCATACAAAAGCTCCTGTCTTTATGATAGATGAAGTTGACAAGATGGCTTCCAATGGAGTGCATGGCGATCCTGCCGCGGCTTTGCTGGAAGTCCTTGATCCGGAGCAGAACGTTTCATTCCGGGACGATTATCTTGATCTTCCGTTTGATGTCTCAAATGTATTTTTTATTCTTACAGCAAATACTTTGGACACAATTCCTGAACCATTGCTTGACCGTGCGGAAATTATTCAGCTTGCCGGTTACATTGACCAGGAAAAACTTGAGATTGCAAAAAAATATCTGATTCCAAAAAATCTGAAAAAGAACGGATTGGGCAAAAATCAGGTAAAATACACAAAAGACGCTCTTTTAAGAATTGCACAGGAATATGCGCGTGAAGCCGGTGTAAGAAATTACGAGAAATGTCTGGACAAAATCCACAGAAAACTTGTTACAGAACAGTTTATGAATGCAGATAAACTTGTTGCCGAAGCAAAAAAGCAGGCGAAAGAAAACAAATGTTCCGCGGAAGAAATTGCGCAGATTTCGGCGGATAAATATTTTGATTCTGAAAAGCAATATACAATCTCTGCGGAAGACTTGGAAAAATATCTTGGAAAACCTGTTTTTGATGAGACAGAGATAAAGAAAGCGAATATTCCTGGAACTGCAATCGGTTTGGCATGGACAAGCATGGGCGGAGACACGCTTTTGATTGAATGTATGACATTTCCGGGAAAACCAGAATTTGTGATAACTGGACAGATGGGTGATGTAATGAAAGAATCAGCGCAAATTGCGATGGACTGGGTAAAACGTTATGTCATTGAACGCAAGATAAAAAAATCAGTCTGGTTTGAGCACAACACAATCCATCTTCATATTCCAGAAGGCGCAACCCCAAAAGATGGTCCTAGTGCAGGAATTACGATGGCTACAACATTTTTATCGCTTTTTTCTGGAAAAACAATAAAACCGAATCTTGCTATGACCGGTGAGCTTTCTTTGACTGGAAAAGTTCTTCCGATTGGCGGACTTCGTGAAAAAACAGTTGCGGCAAAAAGGAATAAAATAAAGACAATCATTATTCCAAAGGCAAATGAGCGCGATCTTGATGAAATTCCAGAGATTGTAAAAGCTGGAATCACTTTTATTCCGGTAACAAGAATTGAAGAAGTTATTGCAAATGCATTCAAGGCAAAACTTTAACGCAACACATTCTTAAGATTTGTTTTTATAATTCTTAAGGATGTGTTATAATTAAAAAGATATAATGTGTAAAAAAAGTCTGCTTTTTGTTGCGTTTTTGTTTTTTTTAGAATTAATATTTTTCTCATGCTCGTCGGAAACTCCGATTGATTTGAATTCCGGCTCAGGTGAAACTTTGCGGATGACATTTTCAGGGCGGAATTCCAGCGTTATCTGGTCGCGTGAAATCGAAAATTCTGTTCTTTCAAGAAAAATAAATACATCGGCTTATATTTCTTCAAATTTAAAGCTTGATCCGGAAATTTATATTGTCTCTGCTGCTGATGAACCGCCTGTTTATCCATCTTTGAGCGGTTTCGGAAGCCTTGATTCAACGCAGATAAGCCCGGAAGCAAAATCAACTGTTGAAAACTTTGTGAAAAATATAATTTCATGGAATTTTGACGAAAATCTTGTTTCAAAAAATTCGGTTTTCTCTCTGATTCTATTCAAATACGATATTGAGAATGGATGGAAAAACGGTTTTGGCGAGGAATTTCCTTCAGATTCTGAAAAAAAACTTTTTTCATCTTATTATTTTGGCGAGCCTTTTGTGGAGGAAGATTCGCTTTTGGTGCCGGTAAGATTGAAAAATTCAAAAGGGTTTGTTGATATTCAGCTTTTTATTGATAAAACTGAAAATTTCAGGATAACTCAAATTCTTATCAAAAAATGGGGAAAGTAAATTATGGAAAAAAAGCCGCTCACAGGAATAGAAAGGGAACTTGTTCTTAGATATTTGCTTGATGGAAATGTTCCTGTAACAATTACTCCGATTTCTAGCAACGAAAACGATTCTGATGAAATAAAAAATCTTGATTCTGCGGTTGTGCCGGTAGCCTTTAAAGCGGAAGATATTTCTGTTTTAAAGGAAGGAATTATCCTTTTAAAGGACACGCCTGAGGCAATCTCAAAATATGTGAACAATCCTGTAAAAGTTGAATTTTATTTTAACCGTGTGGGACTTTATTTTTCCACAATGCTGAAATCTGTAAGTTCTGGTCTGGCTTTAGTTATTCCAGCTGAAATCAACAGAATTCCTGACATTCAAGTGAATAAAAAATATGATTTTACTGCGCGGTTGATTGTTTCTGTAAACAATGAAGGAAACACAAGTTTTTTGTGCGTTCCGGCTGATGGTTTTGAGCTTTTTGCACGTCCAATCTGGAGTTCAATTGAACTGGAACGACAGCAGCAGGCGAAAAGCCTTTTGGAAGAATATGTAAAGGAAGCTAAAATCAAGCAGAAAGCCGGTAACGGACTTAGACTGATAAATATCTGCCGCTATATGGTTATGCCGAAAATTGAAAAAGTGGAGGCTGTCCAGGGAAGGGTGAAACCTTTTGACATTCTTTTTGTGAACCACGAGCGCATTGTGTTTGGTTTTGAAAAAAACGCTGCATTCGAGCTTTCTGAAAATGCTGAATATCCAGTTGAAATGCAGTTTGTTCTAAAAGCCTCTCCTTCTGTTGTGCGCAAAATTTTTGTTACCTGCAAAGTTGATAATATCTTTAAAAATGAGGATGGAACAAAACTTGCCGCAGATTGTGTCTATACAATGCTTCAGGAAGAGGATTGCCGCTTCCTTTATGAAAAAGCGACAAGCAGTCTTTTCATATAATTTTTAGGAATTCGTTTTTTCCTCTTCAGATTCTTCTGTCTCGGTTTCTGTTTCCGGCTCAACATCAGAAAGTTCTTTCTGCGTGTCAATCGGTTTGTTTCCGATAAGAATTGCAATCGGGTGAAGATAGGAGACATTCTCGCAGATAATTTTAATCATCACCATAAGCGGAACCGCGATAATCATTCCAACAAAGCCCCACATCCAGCCCCAGAAACTTAAGCTTACAAGAATAACGAACGGCGAAATGTCCAGATTTTTTCCTTCAATTCGTGGTTCGACAATGTTTCCAAGAATGAAATTTATTAAAGTCATTGAAATAAGGACGAAGAGAATCGGGAACGGATGCGGATAAAACTGAATCAGTGCAAAAAGTGTTGTAAGTCCTACAGAAAATATTGAACCGAATGTAGGAATAAAATTCATTATGAATGCAATGAACGCCCACATAATTGCAAAATCCAGCCCGACAATCTTTGTGGCAAAATAAACAAGAATTCCTGTTGCAAGTGAAATAAAGAATTTTATTGAAAGGTAACGCACAACTTCCGCGATTGTCTTTTTTACAATCGTTATAACCCGGCCCTGAACTTTGCCTTTGAACATTGTGTCAACTTTTTCGTGTCCAGATTTCATTTCTATCAAAAGAAAAATGCTCAGAAGAAGAACTATAAAAAGACTTTTTGTGACAGAAATAAGGTTTCCAGAAAAAGAAATTGCCGCAGACTGGACAAATTCCCGCACTTTTAACTGGTTCCACAGATTTTCAAAAAGAGAAAGCTCTTCATTGAACTGAATGTTGAAAGTTTCAGCAAAAATTTTATAGATTGATAGAAATCTGTCCTCGTACTGCGAATATTGTCCAACAATTGTTGTAAGGCTAGTTCCGATAATCGTTAAAAGCAGCGAAATAATTATTACAAAAATAAAAGCAGTTATAATTGTGCCAAGTACCCAGGGAATTTTTATTTTTTGGTTCATGCGTTTTACAATTGGATAAAAGACGCAGGAAATCAGGATTGCAACTGTTACCGGAAGCGTAAAACTTACAGAAAGTTTAAAAAAAACTCCCAGCGCAACAATCGCAAACATAAGAAGAATGTAATAAATACCCTTGATGTACTCGTTTTTATGCATAATTATTTTTTGTTTTTAGGTTCGATTTTGTCAAATCCGCACAAAGGAACAAGTGCTGGTGGAATTGTTACAGAACCATCCTCATTCTGATAGTTTTCAAGGATTGCAAGCATTGCCCGTCCTACAGCGATTGCAGTTCCGTTCAATGTGTGAACGTATTTGTTCTTTCCATCGTCATCCTTGTATTTTATGTTAAGTCTTCGTGCCTGATAATCTGTGCAGTTTGAAGTTGAAGTGACTTCGCCGTATTCACCGCCGTTTCTTCCAGGCATCCAGGCTTCAAGATCCCACTTGCGGTAAGCTGGAGCACCAAGATCACCCGAACAAGTGTCTACAACGTGGAACGGAAGTCCGAGACCTGTAAAAATTTCTTCCTCAATTTCGCGGAGCTTGTGATGAAGTTCATCAGACTGTTCTGGAGTAGAGTATACAAACATTTCAACCTTATCAAACTGATGAACGCGGTACAAACCTTTAGAAAATTGTCCGGCAGCACCAGCTTCGCGGCGGAAACAGTGTGAAAGTCCACCGTACATCAAAGGAAGTTTCGCCTTGTCTAGAATTTCTCCAGAATGGTAGCCTCCAAGCGTAATTTCAGCGGTTGCAACAAGACAAGTTCCTTCATCTTCAATTGAATAAACATTTGATTCATTTCCGCGCGGATTAAATCCGATTCCCTTAAGAATTTCCTCGCGTGCAATATCCGGAGTAATAAAAAGTTCAAATCCATGTTTTCTCAGAATGTTCAACGCATACTGAATCAAAGCCTGCTCAAGGAAAACAGCCTCATTCTTAAGATAATAGAATTTCGGACCAGAAACTTTAGTTCCTCGATCAAAATCAAGCAAATCAAGCTCTTCTGCAAGCTGAACATGATCTTTCGGCTCAAAATCAAATTTTCTAGGAGTTCCAACTTTTTTTACTTCAAGATTTTCTGTGTCAAGCTTTCCGATTGGAGCATCCGGGTGAATCATATTTGGAATCTGTCGGGCTGCGGCATCCAAATCAATTTCAACCTGCGCAAGCTCTTTTTCAACTTCTGCAATATCTTCCTTGATTTTTTTACCAGCTAGAATCAATTCCTGTCGTTTTGCATCGTCAAGTTTCTGTTTCATTGACTTTGCATTTTCGTTTCTTTGCTGCTGCAAATCCTGCTGTTTTGTTACAAGCGCAGTTCGTTTGTCGTAAAGTTCAACAACTTTGTCCGCGTCTGCATTCATGTTTCTGTTTTTGATGTTTTCTTTTACAGCTTCAAGATTGTCTTTTATAAATTTATAGTCAAGCATTTTTTCCTCTTCTTTGTTTTGATTTTTTATTGATTCAATTTACTGAATCAAATAAGTTACTTTTACCTCTGATGTAACGTTGATTTTTCCGTCTGGAGTTGATGTTGTTGAAGTTTTTTCTTCTGCAATATCAAGCACACCATTGATTTTACTACCGCTTGCGCCTGCAAGTAAAGAGGCTGCGTCCTGTGTCTGCTGAACAGCTGCGGATCTTGCTCTGCGCATTACAGAAGCGGTGTCGTTCAGACCATAAGCAACAGACTTTAGGCGGATAGAAGCACCAACTTTGCAGTCAATTACAGCCGGAACAAGCGAAATATTTCTTACAGTTATGCGGATATTTCTTCTTGCTTCATACTGGTTTGAAGGATTTGAAATTGTGCAGTCTGAAAGAACTATGTCATTTTCGCTTACACCGACATTTTTTACAGCATCTGTAAGTCTTTTTGAAAGAGTGTCGTTGTCGGCAACAATCTGTTTTGCGCTCCATCCTGCGGATACAACTGTAAAATCGATTTCAGCAGTATCTGGGCTTGAGGTTATTGTTCCTTCACCGCTTACAGTTATTGTCTTTTTTGATTCATTTTCCCGGTTTATGTAGCACGAGGAAAAAATGAGCGACAATGCAAATGCTGAACAAATTAATTTTATTCCTTTTTTCATGGAATCCTCCAAAATTATTTACCTGTTTATCGTATATTTATATAAAATCGCTTTAAGAATATGCTGCGTTTGTTTGCCTTGTCCCACAAAGGACTTGCAGGATAATTGTTTACAACCAAATCGTAGGATTCAATTGCGCTTTTTATATTCTGAACCGGTGATTTTTCCTCAAGAATTTGTCCCTGAAGAAAAAGTCCTTCATCAAGCCGTTCTGTTGCTTTATCAAAAAACTTTGAGATAACAGAAAATGCCTGCTGATATTTTTTTTCGTTGTAATATTTTTTTGCAAGTTCAAGGAGCGAATCCTGGCCCATATTTTCTAGAGATTCAGATTGGTTTTCCGCAGAACCGGCTGATTTTCCTGAATCCGCAGTTTCGTCCACCGCAGAAAAATTGCTTGAACTTTGAGTTCTTGAGCCAGCAGCGTTTTTTGCGGAAGTTCCTGTTTTTACACTTGGCGAAGATGTTCCAGGCGCTGATTCTGTTGTCTGGATTATTGTATCAATATCTGAGTTTTTTGAATTTTCCGTACTGTTTTTTATGCCAGACGAATAACTTTTTTGTTCAGTTTTTGTTTCAGCGGCATTTTTAGCTTCTGTTTCAGCCGGCTGCACTGTATTCACGTTTTTTTGTTCCTTGATTTTTGCAGTTTCCGCAGTTATCGAAACTTTTGGAGGAACAACCTCTGCATAATCTGGAACAGTTATGTGTTCAGCGGAATCGCTGTTTTCGTTTTGAACAATCACTTCCAGAAAATCATCAATGTATTTTCCAGTCAGCGTGTCATTTTTAAAGAAATGAAGAAGATATGTTCCTGGATTCCTAGAGCGCAACGTGAATGAAGTGTCTTTGCCGCCAAGTTTTCTTCCGCCAAAAATGAAATTTCTGTTTCTGCTGTCAACATTTCCGTTTTCGTCAATATTTCCCTGATAAATCCAGCCTTTTCCAGGATAGATAATGTCGATATTCTGATTTTTTTTGATTGTGACAGAGCGTGACGGTTTTCGCGTTTCTTCTGAAGGCATCTGTTCCGAATTTTCTGAGAAATTTGAATTTTCTTCTATTATATCTGTTGTATTTGTGTTTTCAGAGTTTGAATCATCCGGGGTTTTATTTTGCTCTGAAGAAGATTCTGCGTTTTCAGTTTGCGCATGGGAATCTTGTTTCGGCAAAATATTTTGTCCGCTGGAACCGTTTTCGTCTGTTAAGGCATTTTCTGAATTATTTTGGTTCTGGTCGGTTTTGTCTTTTTCAACAGAAGGCTCGTCCTTTACCTGTGGCTCCAAAATTGAGGAAGGCTCTTTTGTGCTTTCTGCAGTTTCTGCTTCCGGTGAAAGTTCTGGAAGTTCAGGCAGCTCAGGATTCTGTTCTTCTGTCAGTGGCTCTGTTAAGTCTGAAAAATCCTGTGCGGAATTATTATCTGTGTTTTCAGAATCAGAAAATTCTGGTTCTGCGGAATCGCTACTGTTTTCATCTGGCAGAGAATTTTCAGTTTCTGGAATTTCTCCGCCGGAAATATTCGTTTCCGGGAAATTTTCTTCTGTTTTTGGTGTTGAGGCGCACGAAAATAATATCAATGATAAGGCAAAAATTTGTAAAAACGCAATTTTCTTAAAAATTTTCATGGAGCAGCTCCAATAATATCGTTAATAATCCTGTCGTTTGACTCGCTGAGTTTTTCAACTTCACCTTCATCAGGCAAAGTGAACCATTTTTCAATTTCTTTCTGTGACCATTTTTTTTCAGTTTTTCTGGTCGTTATGTAGCCGTCTGGAATTGAAGGCGCGGACGGAATTTGCAGTGGCTGATCCAGCACAAGCTTCGGTTCTTCCGCAACTTTTTGTTTCTCTTTTGTCTTTGAATTTCCAGCGCACAACGAAATAATTGCGCATAAAACCATCAGAATCAAAAGAGCACAGACAATGATTGTTTTTTTTGCATTTTCTTGCAGAAAATTTTGGATTTTTTCTGAAATTTGCTGAAAATCAACCATTAAATTTTTGCTCCTTCAACATTTTCAGAGTTTTCGGCTTCGGATTCGAGTTTTTCTTTTTCTGCGGCTTCTGCTGCAAGTTTTGCTTCTCGCGCTTTTTTTCGTTCCTCGGCGGCTTTTTCCTCTCGTTCTTTATGGACGCGTATAATTTCCGGGTCGGTTATTGTTCCGTCTGGATTATGGATTCGTTTTGGTGGCCGTGGCGGAATGTAAACATCTGTTTCCGGCTGAACATCTTCCTCTTCAAAAGTGTCGTCGTCAGAATCAATTGCAGCGCCGACTTTGATATCTTCATCAAGACGAAGCGCAATGATTTTGCTTACGCCGGATTCTTCCATTGTAATTCCAAGCATTGTGCTTGCACCCATTACAGTTTTTTTGTTGTGGGTAATCACAATATACTGAGAAACATTTGCAAATGATTCAAGCGTTGTTACAAAGCTCGAAACGTTTTTGTCATCAAGTGCGGCATCAATTTCATCCAAAAGGCAGAACGGGCTAGGACGAACCTGATAAGTCGCAAAAAGAAGCGCGACTGCCGTCATTGTTTTTTCACCACCGGAAAGAAGCCCGATGCTTTCAAGTTTTTTTCCTGGCGGCTGGGCAAGAATATCAATTCCAGAAGTAAGGATATTCTGCGGATCTTCAAGCCGTAATTCCGCGCGTCCGCCATTAAAAAGTCTGCGGAACATATTGTGGAAATTTTTCTTGATTTTATTGTATGTCTCAAGGAACATTTCCGAAGATTTTGATTTTATTTCTTCACTTACGCGGATAAGATTGTCCAAAGATTTCTGCGTGTCATCGTAGTTTATCTTCTGTTTTTCGTAGCGGTCTTTTACTTCTGCAAATTCTTCTACCGCCATAAGATTTACTTGACCGCAGGATTTAAGCTCCTCGCGCGCAGAAACAAGCTGTTCCCTGAGTTCCGCGGAAGGCTTTGTGATTTTGAACATTTTTTCTTCAAATTCCATTAAATCCCGGGAATGTTGTTCCTGGAAATTCTGCTTAAGGTTTCTGATTTCCGTATCAGAAGAATTTAAAGAAAGCGTGAGCCGCTCGTATTGTGCCTGGCAGCGGTTCTGTTCTTCCTGTTTTTTTATGAGCGTATCTTTTTTGCCTGTAACATTAGAGTTGTTTTCAGCGATTTTTGAATCAAGTTCCTTCAGCTGTTCGGCAAGTTTTGTTCCCTTGTGTTCAAGTTCCGCAAGATCCTGCTGAATTTCTTCTATCTGCTCGTTCAGATCCTCGGATTTTTTTGTTTCTGATTCAAGTTCCTCGTTTGCCTGCCGCAAGGAATTCTGCTCTGAAACAAGATTTCTTCGTAAAAGGCTAGCCTGCTGCATTGCCGCCTGAATCTGGGTTTCCATCTGGGCTTTGTTCACGCGGAGCTTGCTGCAGGTTTCCTTGTATTCATCAATTTTTTGCGCAAGTTCAGAATTTGCGTTTCTAAGCTCTTCAATCTGGACGTTAAGTGCCTCTGCCTGGGAAATATTTTCCTGAGCCTTTTTGTCAAGCTCGCGTTTTTTTGTCATGATTCCTTCCGGCGAAAGGAATTCTGTGATAAACGCAGGCGACGCATTCTCGTATTCTGAAACGGCATCTTTTAGCTCGGTGATAAGTTCTTCAGTTTTTTCAAAATCCTTTGCGGCGCCATTTACTGTGCTCAAAGAATCTTCTGCGGAATGAGATGCTTTTGCAAAATCTGAATAGACATTTTTTCGGCCTTCTGCAAAAATCTTGAATTTTTCAAGTATGTTCTGGACTTTTTCTTTTGCATCAGCAAGATTTTTTTCTGAAAAACCGGCGGCTTTCAGCTTTGCGTCAAGCATTCCGACAATGTCTTCTGTGATTGACGTAAGTTCTTTCTGAATTTCCTTGCGTTTTTCTTCCAGTTCTGCGATTTTTTTTCGGTTTTCGTCAGTTTTCTTATTATTTGCCGTAATCTGTGTTCCGGCAGTTGCAATATTTTCCTCAAAGTCTGAGATGTTTTTTTCAACTTCCGCGATTTTCTTTTCTTTCTGATGGAGCTCGGCTTCCTGCTCGTCAATTTCTTCCTGAAGGCTGGAGATATTTTCTTCAACGGAAGAAACTCTTACTTCAAGCGTGGCGATTTTTTCTTTTATTCCACGTGCCTGTGAGGAAAGCTGTTTTTCCATGTCGAGTTTGCCGTTTTTTTCTTTTCCGATTCCGATAAGCTCAGACTGCATGGAATAAACTTGTTCCTGCATTTCCTTTACTTTGTCCATATTTTCGGAAATTGTGTTGTTGATTTCCTCGATTTCCTTGCGCACTTCATCCCTGCGTTTTGTGATGTCCGCAAGTTCCTTTTCGTGCCTGTCCTTGTCTGTGATAAAAGTCCTTAGCTTTAAAAGGGCAATGTCAAGTTCAAGATTAAAAATCTTATCTTTTAAGTCGCGGTATTTTTTTGTTTTTTCGGCCTGAACTTTTAAAGTGTCATAGGAACGTTTTATTTCTGCCATCGCCATTTCAATCTGAATCATATTCTGGCGTGTCTGTTCAAGCTCGCGTTCGGCAATTGCACATTCTGCTTTTGAACGGCTGATTCCGGCCGCTTCCTCAAAAATATAACGTCGGTCTTCTGGTTTGGAAGAAAGAATCTGGCTTACCTGTCCCTGTTCCATGATTGAATAGGAAGATTTTCCAACTCCAGTGTCCATAAAAAGTTTTACAATGTCACGGGAAGAAGCCGGTCGGTTATTGATAAAATATTCCTGCTCGCCGTTTCTGTAAAGTCGGCGTTTGATTGCGATTTCTGATTCTTCAAGCGGAAGAAGTCCGTTTTCGTTGCTCATTGTAAGCGTTACTTCTGCAACATTAAGAGCCGGGCGGCGTTCTGTTCCGTTAAAAATTACGTCTGTTTTTTCCTGTGCACGCAGATTTTTTGCCTTGTTTTCGGCAAGAACCCATTTTATTGCATCTACAACGTTACTTTTTCCGCAACCGTTAGGTCCAAGCAGCGCGGTGATTCCATCTGCAAAATCAATATGTGTTCGGTCAGCAAAAGATTTAAAACCAAAAATGTCCAGACTTTTTAAAAACACAAAAAACTCCGTAGTTGTTTCCAAAATGATTTTTTGGAAATGCCCTGTATTTGTATCTTTTGAGTATAACGAATAAGACGTGTAGTTTCAATGAGCTTGTTTTATAATATGCGGACAATCTTTTTGTTGAACCCTAGAAAACTCGATGTTATAATTATTCTGAATATTTGAGTTTTTGTTTAATTTGAAAGAAATTGAACAAGCTTCCAGTCAAAAGTCAAGTGTTGGCTATGGTGAAGTATTTTTTTTGGGGTTGTATAAAAACATATATATAGAAAGAAATGAAAAAAATCGCGGTTTTTTGGGTAATTTGTTTATTTTTGTCTCTTTTTGCGGGCTGCAGTTTTTCTTCTTCGGATGAAGATATTTCTGGTGGCGGCTCGAAAAAATCATTCCACAAAGTCTGCGGTTCTTCCAGCTTAAAAATGGATTCTTCGCGGAATGCGTTTCCTTCTTATCAAGCTGAAAATCTGTTCTATTATTTTTATGTAAAAAATTCCGATGGAAGTACAGAAAAAGAATCCTTTGGTGCGGAAAATTCTTTTTCATTCAGCCTTGAAAACGGAGAATGGATAATTTTTTGCGATGTTTATTACGGTTCTGCGCTTGATGATGAAAATTTCAAGGCGGATGGAAATATAATTTTTTCGGGAAGCAATTCAATTTCCTTGGATGATACAAGTGGCGACGAAACTGATTTTAAAATCAACACGAAAATTTATAGTTCAGAAAATGCGAAGGGAAATGCAAATTTAAAGATATTTTCATCTGTTTCTGCTGTAAAAAGCGCAAAGGCTGAATGGACTGATTCGGAAGGAAATTACTTTAGCCAGGTTCTGGGTTTTTCAGATTCTTCAAAAGCGGAAAGCGGAGAATTTTACGACGTTTTCAATTTTGGCGGAAATTCAATGCCAGCAGGCGCATACAAAGTTAGATTTTCTTTTTATGATGGTGCGGTTTCTGGCGGAAATGTAAGCGGAACAAAAGTCTGCGTGACTGTTAAAACGATAAATATTGCCTGCTCTCTTACAACGGATGTCTGGAGCGATGATGGCTCTTTTGTTTCTGGCGGAAGCGGAAAATTTGTTTTTTCAGAGAATTGCATAAAAATTTCAAAGGCGAAAGCGCTTTATGTTTCTGGGAGTGCAACTGAAAACGGTTCTGGAATTTTACCCGCCGAGCCGATGAATTCTTTGGATTCGGCATTTGATTTGCTTTTTAATTTTTCAATGGATAATGTTCCCGTCTGCATTCTGGAAGGAACGACCGCAACTTTTACCCGGAATGTTGAGCTTTCTGAAGGTGTAAAAAATCTTACGGTTACAACATACAAGGCGGATGGAACAATTTGCAGCGAAAAGACTGTTGTTGTTCCGGAAGATGAGCGTGGAACGATAAAACGCGCGGATAATTTGATTCAAATTTTGGATGGAGGAATTGAGGGCGCGGCGATAAATTTTGTCAATGTGAATATTTATGGAAATGATTCTGCGGATGCCACATCTGTAAATTCGTTTGTTGATGTTGCCGGTGCAGATGTTTCCGCTACAAACTGTAAAGTCCGCGATGATTTCTTTTTGCGTTCGAGCGGCGGCAAATCAGGTTCAATTTCTTTGTGTAATGCTGATTTTTCTTTTTCCGGGAATAGCGCCAGTTCATCTACAAAAGCTGTGTTTATTGATGGTGGAATTTCTAAAGTTCAAATTGAAGAATGTAAATTTAAAGGATTTGAAATGGCGCTTCGGTTGAATTCTTTAGCTGTTGAAGCAAATGTGGTGAATTCTTCATTTTTTGGTAATAAAACTGCGGTTGGTGGCTATATTTTTAAATCTCTTGTGCTTTCTGGTGTAACGCTAAAAGAAAACTCAAAATTCGGAATTGATTCAAATTTGACTTTCACTCTTGCTGGAACTTGTATTTTTGATGATACTTTTTATCTTTCAGAAAATGATGCGTATGTTAATTTTGATGAAAGCTACAAGGATGATGATTCAGGAAGTTCTCCGAATTCTGTATTTGTCTCAATACCTTCAAGTAATCTTGTCCGCGGAAAAAAAGTTCTTTCCGGCGAAAATATAGAAACAAACCGCACGAATTTTACCGTTTTGGAAGACGGATGGCAAATCAACAATGGCGGATTCCTGTACGAAAGCAATGCGGAATCTAGCGAAAACCGTTTTTATTATGTTGATCCGCAGACTTCATGCGCAGCACCAGAGCCCGGTGACTACGACAAGCCGTACAAAACGTTACAGGCGGCTGTGGATGCGGTGGTTTTGGCAAATAAAACGGAAAATGACAAGGAATATACTATTTACGTCTTGAACAATATTGAAGGAAGTGATTCAGAACCCGGAATAAAAAACAATTCCCTTGTGTATGTTGATTCTGGCTCGGATAAACTTAGGCTTGCAGTTGAACCTTTTGGCTCTTACGCAGAAATAAATGCCGCAAGAAATTCTTCGTCTTCTGTAAAATACAGGATTTTTTATATAACTGGAAATGTAAAATTTGTTATTAGCAGACTGAATCTGTACGGCGGATATGCCGAAGGAAACGGCGGCGCGATTTATTTGAATGGAACTGCTGGCGCGGAACTTACGCTTGAAAATTGTACGGTCGGAAAATCAAATCCGCAGATAGAAGCCCTGCAGGATGGTGTTCAGAATCAAACTTATTCACCTGATGAAACAAATTGCTCAAACTGCGCAGATGAGGGGGGGGGAATCTATGTGGAAGGCGGACCTGGTCTTACGTTGAATTCAACAAAAGTTTTGAACTGCTTTGCAAAGTCATCTTCTGGTGGCGGGGGAGGAATTTCAGTGGATTCTTCTTATCTGTCAATCGATGGTGGTTCTGAAATTTACGCCAATGGCTCGGCAGGACCGAATGGGGTGGCGGTTTGCGCAAAAAAATCAGAAATATATTTTAATGATGGAATTGTACGTCATCATTATGCAAAGGAAACGGTTATGGCTGCTGTTCCTGGAATATATTTGTTTGACTCAACTTTAGATATTTATGATGGAGAAATCCGGGATAATTATTATCCAAAAGCAAATTTTGGTTCTGGAATTTTTATTGGCGGTTCAAATTCTTCAGTTTCTATGTACGGTGGTTCTGTATCCAACAATTCATCTGTTTCTGAAAATGTGCAGAGCTGCGATATTGGATATTCTGTTTCTGTGTCAGCGCCGGTTGTCAGTCTTTCTGGGGGTGCTTATGTTGAAACGATTTATTCTCCAAAAACTTATATAAAAATTCTGGATGAGCTTTCGGCTTTTTCTTCCGGCAAAATATGTAAAATCTACACAACAATTGCGGAAGAAACGGAGGTTTTGCAGGCGGAGACAAAAGACATTCCTCTTGCGGATTACATTGATTTCTTTAAATTGTACGGAACAGACTTGAAGGAATCTGTTGATTTTTCACTTTCTGTTGATTCAACCGGTGATAAGCCAGTTGCAAAAATCGTAAAAGGTGGAGGCGCACCTTCATCAGGTACAGCGATTTCTTCTGTCTCTAGCAAGGCGGATATAAAAGATGGTGGAAAATATTCTGTCTCAACTGAATCTGATTTGGAAAAATTCGCTTCCCTTAGTCAAGATGGCTGCGGTTTTTACAATGCAACAATTATCCTTGAAAAAGATATTGACCTGAAATGCGATTCTTCTAATCCTTTTACGCCGATTGGAACAGGCACTGGTTTTGCTGGAATATTTGATGGAAACGGACATAAAATTTCAAATCTTTATGTAAGCACTACAAATCAGGCTGGCTTGTTTGCTTTTGTAAACGGCGGAACTGTAAAAAATCTTACGGTAGAAGGAACTGTTATAGAAAACGGTTCGACAACGGCGGGAAGCATTGGGGTCGGTGGAATTGCTGGATATACAAGTGGCACAGTAACTATTGAAAACTGCGTTTCAAACGTGAAAATTTCAAGTGGATGTGAAAATACCGGCGGAATTGTGGGATATGTAAATTCTCCTTCTGTAATAAGAAACTGTATTAATCTTGGAAATATTGATTCTTCAAAGGCAAATTCTGGTGGAATTTTGGGCTCGGGTGTAAGCAGTGCGGTTGTCTATAACTGCGCAAATTTTGGAACAGTCTCTGGAACAACTTATGTTGGCGGAATTGTCGGCAAGACAGAAAATGATGTTTCGCTATGCTACAATGTTGGAGCAATAACAGCTTCTGGCGGAGATTTTGCGGCGGCTGCAATTGCGAATGTTAGCGGAACAGATTCAACTTTTTATCAGTATTGTTATTTTAAGACAGGAACAGCAAGCGCTGCATTCAATGGCTCTAGCGGTTCAAATATAATTAAATTCTCAGACCCGAAACAGCAAAATCTATCCCTTGAACTTTCAAACCGCATAAACGATTCAAAATACAAAGAATTCTGCCATCCATGGGATAAGACATATAATTTTGACGGTGTTGAATATCCTGTTTGTGTGGAGATAAAGTGAGTTATCTGAATATCAGGTTTACTCGGTTTTGATTGAGTCGGTTGTAATCGAGTAAACTTGATTGTTTTGTAATAATCTCGTTTTTGTATCTTATTTAATTAAAATCTGTAAATTCTTTTATGTTTGTTTTACACTTGCCCGCAATGCAGACTAACTAAAAACTAGTAAAATTAAGTTTTTAATTTAAGACAGCGCAAACTTCTGTTTTGTGCCGTCTTTTTTTGTGTATGCAAATACTACACGTCGTGCTGTAATAAATTTTGGAGCTGCTATTATGGCAGTTGCATAAAAAGATGTAAGAATTGATTTTAGAGCAATTCAAATCAGAAATCTTCTGCCGCGACCTCATCCGCTTTTTCCAGCATTTCTGTTTCCCAGGAAAGCAGGGCTTTTTCCAGTTCCGGGGCATTGCCTTTTACATCGCACATGATTCTGAATACTGGTTCTGTTCCGCTTCCGCGCATCCAGATAAATGCGAGCGGCTTTAAATTTTTGCCGAAGAATCGTATTTTTAGTCCGCCTTTTCCGCTTTTTGAAAAATCTTTTTCGCCGCAAATTTCTTTTGTTCCGTTTGTTATGTCACATTCCCAACCGAAAATTCCATATCGTTCCAAAAAACATTTTTGCGTTTTCCATTGTTCCTCAAAAATCTTCTGGAATTCGGCTTTTAATGCTGAATGATTTTTTGTCTTTATGTGAAGGACTGCGCGTTTTTCGCTTACACCGGTTGTTGTGTAAACTGGAAGTGTACTCAAAACGTCAGAAAGTGAATAATTTTCTAAAAATTTGTTTCCGGAGCGTTTGCACCATTCTTCAAAAAGTTCTTTTATGCTTAAAAGTTTGATTATTGCAAAAATTGTGTTCAGCGGGTCGCGTACTGCGCTTGGATATGTTATTGTGCCGCCGTTGCTTCCTTCGCCGCAAATCCGAACATTGAATCCTTCCTGCCTTTTTTCTGCCGCAAGGTTAACAACATTTGCCTCTCCAACTTCGGCTCTGAATACTTTCGCATTAAATTTTTCGGCGATTTCTTCTATTCTCATTGAAGTAGGGCAATTTACCGCAACCGCAATATTTTTTTTGCCTGTAAATTCCTGGTACGCAACTTCAGCCAAAACAGAAAGGCTAAAAACTTCCTGGGCTTTTAAGATAACCGGTCTTTCTGTTTTTTCATCCCAGAACACAATATTTCCGCGGTCGCCGTCGCAGTCTGGCATATAGCCTAAAACTGCATCTTTATGTCCCTGTTTCTGAAGTTTTTCCATTTCTGCGGCAACATACACAAGATTTTCTGATTCTGGGATGATTTCATGTGCAATGTCGCCGGCTTTGTTATGGATTGCGTAAAAACCGATATTGTTTTTTTCAAAAAAATCTTTATCAACAGAATCCGTGCGTGCCGAACCGTTCATATCTGCCACAACGCTTATCTTTTTTTGCAGGCAGACGTTTCTGATTATAGAAAATATTTTTTCCTGCTCATCTTTTTTGTCTGAGCCGGAAATTGTCCAGTAAAGGAATTCGTTGTATGCGGCAAGAGCCTCTTTTTTTACATTTTTTTGCTCTTTATACACTGAATCAACATCAGCTTCTTTTACATTTTGGATTATCGCAAACGCTTTTTTTTGAGCCTCATCCTGAGTGCAAAGCTTGTTGAATTCAACCACCAATTTTGCGTTTTCTGTTCCGTTCAAAACTCCGCCTGAATCAAGTCCAAATTTTATGCCGTTATGTCCGACCGGATTGTGACTTGCCGAAATATACATGAATCCATCAGCTTTTTTTGAATAAGCCATGATTTCCGGTGCGGCTGTAATTCCAACGAATTTTACATCGATTCCCTTTGCAAGAAATGTCTTTACCGCAGCTTCTGAGATTGCAGGTCCAGTAGGGCGCGCATCCATTCCAACAATAACAGTCGGTTTTTCTTTTTTCGTCTGATTTTTTATATATTCAGCAAAGACTGCTGCTGAATATATAGAGATTGCAATGTTGTCCTCGCCAATCATCGCAGTTCTGTCTTGCTCGTCGCCACTTATCGCAAAAACCTTTCTCCAGCCTGAAGCTGAAAGTATCATATTTGTTTCCATTTTAGTTATCCTGATTTTATTTTTTTAGTAAATTCTGAAAGAACGCTTTCACCGAATTTTCAATTTGACCAGATGGCTGAGCTCGCGCTTTTTCTGGTAGCTTATTCAATTTCTTTCACAATAATAAAACTTAAAATCATTATATCTTACAGTTTTCCAAGGGAATTGTTAATAAACAAATTATCTGATAATATTTTTTTGTATGAAATTCATTGAGCAAAATATGCCGCAGGCTGGCGATACTGTTGTGGTTGGTCTTTCTGGTGGAGTTGATTCAACGTTGACGGCTCTTCTTTTAAAGCAGAAAGGCTGTAAAGTTATTGGTGTTACAATGTCCTTGTGGGATGGAAAACTTCCTGAGCTCCCGGCTGGAAAAACTCTTCATGATTCTTGTTACGGTCCTGGTGAAGTTGAAGATATTGAGGAATGTAAAAAATTTTGCAAAGAACAGGGAATTGAATATCACGTTATTGATGTAAAAGACACATATAAAAAAGAAGTTCTTGACTATTTCAAGGCTGAATACCGTGCAGGAAGAACGCCGAATCCGTGCATCCGTTGCAACCGCTATATAAAATTTGGTGCGCTTCAGCTTGGAATCCAGCAGCTTAACATTGAATATGATTATTTTTGCACTGGTCATTATGCAAAAATCGTTCGTCCGGAAGAAGGACTTTTTGGCACAGATGAAAAACCTTGCATGATTCACACCGCAATGGATCAGTCAAAAGATCAGACTTATTTTATTTACAGAGTTCCAAGCTCGATTTTGGAGAAAGTCCGGTTTCCGCTTGCAAATACTCCAAAAAAAGAGGTTTTTAGACTTGCCCGCGAATACAATCTTGCTGCGGCTGAACGCGAGGAAAGTCAGGATTTTATTCCAGAGGAATATTTTGACCTTCTTTTTAGCGACAAACCTAGCATTCCCGGTGATATTATTGATTTGGATGGTCATGTTCTTGGAAAACACCGTGGAATTGAGCATTACACAGTCGGTCAGCGCCGCGGACTTGGCGTAAGTTCGTCAAAGCCGCTTTATGTTCATTCAATTGATGCTGTCAATAATCTTGTTGTTCTTGCTTCAAATGATGATTTGTTTTCTAGCGGTCTGATTGCAGATGATTTTGTCTGGCCGGGAAATATTGAGCCTAATCATAAAATTACTGCCTATGTAAAAATTCGGCTTGCGTCAAAACCTGTTGAATGTACGGTAGAACCTTATTCACCTGCGGAAAACGAGAATTTTGTGGGAAAACCGTGGAAAATCACATTTGCTGAACCTCAGCGTGCAGTTGCGCCGGGACAGAGCGCAGTTTTGTATGATGATGGCGTCTGCATTGGCGGCGGAATTATCACCAGAACTTTGTAGGTTTAATAGACATTCAGGATATAGACCGCATGCGCTTCTTTTCCAAGAATGTCTGCAAGTGTAAGTTGAAGTGAATTTTTTCCCGGCGTAAGAGATGTTTCTCCCATGAGCTGCAGTTCTTCGTTCGGGTACAAAACTGATTTTGGGTAATTCTTTTTTCCCATTGCGCAGAGTTGCAGGTCGCTTTGCATTAAAACATCATAAGAAATCTGGTCAACAACAGTTCCGTTTATCGCGACTCTTGTTCTGTAAGGCGCGGCGATTTTCTGCCGCTTTCTGTAAACTCTGTAAATTCCAGATGGAATGACATTTTGTGTTGCAACTTTGAATTGCTTTCCGTTTTTGTTCTGAAGAATCACTTCACCATAATAAAGCGGAAGTTCCAATCCTACCCTCGGCATAAGAATTCTTGGATTTATTGCAGTGTTGTTTTTTATGTCAATTACCTGAAATTCAAGGGAACTGTGTCCCTGCTGCCAGGCTGTGTTTCCTGAGTAGCCAAGTTTTGCTCCAGATTCAATTTCTCCGGTTTCTTTTAGCGATTCATCTATTGTGTCGTAGTCAATGTTTCCGTATACGGTAAGAAGATTATCCTTGTGTGTTAAGATTATGCTGTTTCCCAAAGTTGAAGGAAAGAAATTTGTGTCATCCTGAAAATCCGTGATTACAACTGCAACTTTGCCATTGTCGGCGGCTTTTATTTCTGATGGATCTGAAAAAATCAGGGAATTGCTGATTGTTCCGCCCCTAAGCTGCCCGAAATATGAATAAAATTTGTCAGACTGAACTACTTCTGTCTGCGGCCAGTCAAACGCAAAAATACAAATATTTGAAAAAAGTGCAATGCAAAATGTTAGAATCTTTTTCATTTTTATATCCTATTTTATTTCAATACAAGAAATTGTGGAGTTTTTCCCAACGTACAGTTTATTTTCATAAACTTGAATAAATGCTGCGGAAGCCTCAAAACTGAAACGGCCGATGAATGTCGCGAATGGCTCAACTGTGTAAACTGTGTATTTTTTTCCATTTTTTGTAAGGACAAAAAAATATTTTTCTGATTCTTGAATCGAGATTGCCTGTCCTTCGATTTTTAAGTGTCTTTTCCTTCCGGTTTTTACATCAACGATTCCAAGCACATTGCCTGAGTTAAAGTAAACTGTTTTGTCATCGCTGCTGAATTTTACCAGCATCTGGTTTGTGCTTTTTGAATCCAAAAATTCGTGCGCAATAATTTTTGTCTGAGCCGTATCTTTTTGGGCAAGAACAAAGCGTTGTTTGTTTTGTCCGCAGACAGAAGCCACATATTTTCCGTCAGAAGAAAGCGCGATTCCCAAAATAACAGGAATCTCGCTTCCGCCTGGAGCAAACCGCTGTGTAAGGTTTCCGTTCATTTCAAACTGGCAGATATTTCCGTCTGCAAATCCAACTGCGACTCCCGCTTTTGAAGAGTCAAACGCTGTGATGGGAACTGCGCCGCTGTATTCCCATTTTGTTTTTCCGTTTTTATCGCACATTGAAAAAGAGCTTCCGCCCGGAAGAAATGTAAAAATCCTGTCATCATCAATCATTGGAAAACCACTTTGAGTTGAAGAAAAAAGTTTTTTTCCGTCCGGTGAATAAAAAGTTGCCGCGCTGTTGTTAAAATTGTAGAAAGTGTAGCCAAATTTTGAAATTGATGATTTTTGTGGAAATGTGACAAAATTTACAACTTTTCCACTCGGTGTAAAGTATCCCATTGACTGACCAAGCTTGAAAGGCAAAAGCGGCTCGTTCTCTGAATTTTCGGAGATTGTCGGGTTCGTCACGTCAATTTTCCATTCGGGTTCAAACTGATATTCTTTTCCTAAAGGTCTGATTGCAAATAAAATGTAGACAACGCAAAAAATCGCGGCAAAAATTATATATCCAGAATAATGTTTTTGTGAATTCATAAATTCTATTCTACAAAAAACAAAATGATAGGTCAAACGTTGAGTTATGCAGATTTTTATCGAATAAAATTGAATTGAAAATAATTGCCCAAAAATGCCTGCACTTCCAGCGGAAAATCAAAATTGGCTATGGTTGCAATTTTTTTTAGGAAGAAAACTTCAATTCGCAATGCTCATTTTCAGTTTTCTTTTATGCCTGTCGGCAAAAAAATGGCAAATTACGCCATTTTGACTTTTCCGCTTACGTTCCGGCATTTTTTATTGATTCAGATTTTCAATTTTTTTATTATTTGTGTGACAGAAATCTGTAGAACTTGACAAAAAACTGTAAATATTGCAATCTTTTTCAAGTTATTTCAAAAAATTGTGGAGCTTTTTCATCATGGAAGATGACATCCTTACAATCGAAGAAGTTGCAAAATATCTTCGTGTATCAGACAGAACAGTTTATGATTGGGCGCAGAAAGGCGAAATTCCTGCCGGAAAAATTGGTACTGTATGGCGTTTTAAAAAATCAGAGCTGGAAAGATGGGTAAATGAACGCCTTTCTTCTTCATCTGTAAAAAAATCTGATAGCGAAGTTCAGATAAAAAATTTTCTTTCTCCAGACAGAGTTATTTTTGTAAAAAATTCTTCAAAAAGAGATGCGATTATTGAGCTTGCGGATGTTCTTGCGGTTGCTCCACAGGTAAAAAACAAGGAAGAGCTTGTTACAGAGATTTTAAAGCGGGAAGATTTGATGTCTACAGCTGTTGGCCGCGGAATTGCAATTCCTCATGTTCGACTTTCTTCTGTTACAGATTTGGTTATGGCTGTTGGAATTTGCAAGAAGAATATAGAAGATTATCAGACTGTTGACAATGAGCCTGTAAATCTTCTTATTATGATTGCGGCTGCTTACAATCAGCATACATATTATTTAAAGACGATTTCTTATCTTACTGCAAAGCTAAAAAATCAGACGCTCCGGGACACATTGAAATCTGCTGCGACTCCGCGCGAAGCCTACGATGCTCTTGTAAAAGAGTGATTTTTGCCGTGCGCTCCGTTTTGTTTATTCAAAACTTACAGGAATCCATTTTTCTGTGTCGTTTTGCTCTTGCGCGATAAGTCCGGGCTTTAAGTTTTTTACGGTTGTTTCTCCAAGAAGATATTCTTTTCCGCTGACTTCGGTTTTTGCGCCTTCTGCATTAAGTTCTGCTCCGTAAACTGCATGCGAATATTCCCGGCTTATGAAAAGCGTTGTGTTTATTCCATTTTGCTTTAAAAGAATGCACATCAGCATACTGCGGCTGTCGCAGTCGCTTCCAACTCCTGCTAAAGAGTCAAAGACGCTTGTGAAATCTGTGCTTTTTTCATCTCCTCGTTTGTATTCAAAGTTTTGAACCCAATTCAAAAGAATTTCGTTCAGCGCATTTTCCGGTTCATTTGGATTTTTTTTGCGTGCAATCGGATACAATGCTGAATTTATGTCAAACGCCGCTTTTGAAAGTCTAGAATAGCTGTCGCGGTAGATTGTCTTGTAGTATCGAATCCAGGCTTCTTTCCATTTTTCATTGTTTGCATAAAGTTTCAGAATTTCGTATTCGGATTCAATTACAAAATTGTTCGCTTCTGAAGAAATCGCGTCAATTTCCGTGGAGATATTTTTTCCAGCGATATTCAAGTTTATCTTTTTCTTTTCAGTTTCCGGAAACGCGTAGGAAGTTATTATTCCAGGCGAAAACTTGCTTTTTTTGCTTATGCAGAGCGAATTTAACGTTGAAAGTATGAATTGCTCGCAGTCGCTTGTTTTTTGCGAGTCCGCATAGCATAATAGGACAAGATTCGCGTTTTTTTCAGAAAGGTTTGCGCTTACAGCCCAGCCGGTTGCTCCGTTTTTCATTATCAGTTCTGAGGAAAAATTTGTGATGGAACATTCTGCGTTGTTCCAGATAAAAGTGTCTGTTCCGTCGTATGTTGCGCTGAGTTTTTTTAATGCTCCTTCAAGGGCGCTGTTTGAGTCTGGAAAAATATCTGTTGTGTAAAGTTTCAGCACAAATTCAACTGGAAGAAAAGTGTGCTTAAAATGATAGGACATTCCGTCCGGCGTGTAGCCTGAAACTTTGTAACATTCTGGAATATCCAGGGAATATCCAAAATCGTTGTCTATAACTTCTTCCGCATTTAAATATGCAGGAAGCAAAGTGCATAAAAGAAAAATTGCCGCCGCTGAAAAAATTGTAAGAATTCTGCTTCTTGTCATTTTGTTTCTCCTGTTTTATATTTATTTTCGGATGAAAAATATACCAATTTTATTTGAAAATGAAGAAATTCTTGTGATTAATAAACCGGCCGGACTTCCTGTTCAAGGTGGACAAGGAATTTTGCATCCTTTGGACAAAGAACTTGCCGTTCAGGTTGGCTATCCTGTTTATTTGGTGCATCGTCTTGACCGCGACACGAATGGTTTGATGATTGTTGCAAAATCTGCTGCGGCGGCTTCAAAATGGACAAAACTGATTGGCGGAAAACTGGTGCGAAAGGAATATACCGCTGTTTGCATTGGAACATTGAAATCAAAAAAAGGGACGATTCGGACTTCTGTTGTTCAGCATGGAAATGAAAAGCCGGCTGTAACTCATTTTCAGGTTGTTGGTCAAAAGGAAATTTTTTACGAGGAACAGAAAATTGTGCTTTCAACTGTAAAACTTCAGCTTGAGACAGGACGGATGCACCAGATTCGTATTCATCTTGCTGAGCAGGATTGCCCGATTGCCGGTGATGACAAGCATGGAAATTTCAAGATGAACAAAATTCTAAGGAAAGCCGCTGGAATAAAAACTCTTCAGCTTACTTCAAGCCGTCTTTCAATTCCGCTGAATGGCCGCGAATGTGTGTTCGAGATTTAAAAACTCCTTATGGAATGTCTGCATAAAACCACCTGCATTTATTGACATTATTTAAAATTAAAGCTATATTAATGCAGTACATTTTAATAACATTTTAAAGTGGACTCGTCAAAGCGACGGGTCTTTTTTTATGTTATTTGAAATATTGCAAAAGAGGTAAAATTGGAATACGAACCATTGGAAAAAATGCCGCACTATTCAGAATGTGCGCCATTGGTGGAAGGCCTTGGTTATACTCTTGTTGAGCTTCATATTTCGCCGGCAAAAACTGTCACAAAAATCAATGCGGTTATTGCATCAAAAGATCCGTCTGTTGATATCGGCGTAAACGATTGCTCTAAAGTTCACCATGCGCTTCTTCCTAGGCTTGAGGCAATTCTTGGAACAGAAGACACTTACATGGAACTTACTTCGCCTGGAATGGAGCGGAACTTGAAAAATGCCGCGGAATTTTCAGTTTTTGTTGGCCGGGAAGTTCGCGTGTGGGACAAAACTGTTTCAGATTGGGTTGGCGGAAAAATTGTTTCCGCAAATGAAAAATCGGTTACTTTGGAAAAAGATGGTGAAAATCAGACTATTTCCTTTGAAGATATAGCAAAAGCAAAATTTATACACTTATAATAACTACGGGGGCTTAAAATGTCAGAGATGGCAGAAGCAATTCGTGCTCTGATTGACGAAAAAGGATATTCAGAAGCGTCAGTAAAACAGATAATCGAAAATGCGCTTAAAGCAGCTTACAAAAGAACTTATGGAACTTCGGACAATGCGATTGTAAAATTCGCGGATGATATGTCGGATGTTTCAATTTATTCACGGAAAACAGTTGTAGACGGAGTTTATGATCCTGTTACAGAAATTGAGCTTGAAGAGGCAAAACAGCTCAGTGATGAAGTTGAAGTGGGCGATGAAATTGATATTCTGGAAGATCCGAAATCATTTGCGCGCTCAGCAGTTTCCACAGGTAAACAGACTGCTCACCAGGGATTGAACGAAACTGTAAAAGATTCCCTTTACAATCAGTATAAGGACAAGGTCGGTGAGTTGATAAACGGTTATATCCAGCGCGAAAAGAACGGAAATCTTTTTGTTGATCTTGGAAACGGTGGCCGCCTTGAAGGATTCCTTCCTGCGAAATATCAGTCTCCTCGCGAAACTTATGAGCAGAATGACAGAATCAAGGCTGTGATTGTTGAAATCAAAAAAACTCAGACAGGACTTCAGCTTGTTCTTTCACGTTCAGATCCTCGCCTTGTTGAAATAACAATGGAACTTGAAATCCCGGAAATCGCTGATGGAACTGTAAAAATTGAAAAATGTGTCCGCGACGCCGGCTACAGAACAAAAATGGCTGTTTCTACAACGCGCGAGGATGTTGATCCAGTTGGTGCCTGCGTAGGAACAAAAGGTGCCCGAATCCAGACAGTTATCCGTGAGCTTCTTGGCGAAAAAATTGATGTTTTGCGATATGACCCGAATCCTGCTGAATTTATTAAAAATGCGCTTTCTCCTGCACAGGTTGACCGCGTTGTGATTCTTGATGAGGCAAAGCGTCAGGCTCTTGCAATTGTTGAGGAATCGCAGTTCAGTCTTGCAATCGGAAAGCAGGGACAGAATGTTCGTCTTGCAAATCGTCTTTGTGACTGGTCAATTGATGTAAAGACTCAGGAACAGTGCGAAGGAATGGATCTTTCTGGAAAAGCTACAACTCAGGCGGCTCTTAATCTTTTCAAGAATGATGATGAGCAGGAAGAAGATATTACAACAATTGCTGAGCTTTCAGGTGTTGATGAACGTGTTGCAGATATTCTGAAGGCAAATGGAATTGAAGATATTGTTCAATTTATGGAAACTTATGACAACGGTTCTTTGGAAAAGATTGAAGGTCTCAAAAAAGAGGAGATTGACGCGGTTTACAATCTTATTAAAGAAAACGTTGAATTTGTTGATGAAGACGGAAAGGAAGTTGCTCCTGTTGCTCCGGAAGAAACTGGACCTGAACATCACGAAGAAGAAAAATATTACTGCCCGGAATGTGGAGCTGAAATCACGCTTGACATGGATCACTGTCCAAAATGTGGCATTGAGTTTGAATTTACAGAAGACGAGGAATAAGGATACAGAATGGCTGAAGAATCAGAAAAAAAACAGACATTTGTTGTTCATAAAAAACAGGCTGACAACACGCCTCATGCAACAACAGCTTCCAACGCAAATAACGCTGGAGTTGCAAAGAAAAAAGTTGTTGTTGTAAAAAAACGTGCGCCAGCCGCAGAAAATTCTGGCGCTAAACCTGAAAACACCAAAAAAGAAGGCGTAAGGGTTGTTGTAAAAAAATCAGAAGGAAACGCTCCTGCTGCTTCTGAAACTCGGAATGTCCAGCAGCCGACTCAGAAATCATTTTCTCAAAAGCCTTCTGGTTCTGCGCAAAACCAGAATGGAAATCAATATTCAAGAAATGAAAATTCCCGTTCTCAGCACAGAACTTATGAGCTTAATACAGCACGCCCTAACGTAAAAGCCGGAAATCTTTCTGATTTTGGAAACCGCGACCGCAATAGAAACGGCTATAACAGAAATGGTTACAATAATGGTGGTTATGGAAACCGTCAGGGTGGCTACCAGAACCGTGAAGGTGGCGGATTTACTGGTGCTCAGGCTAGACAAGGCTACCAGAACCGCAATCAGGACGGAAACCGACAGGGCGGCTATCAGAACCGTAATGGTCAAGGTGGTGGCTATCAGGGAAATCGTCCTGGTGGATTCCAGAACCGAAATGGTCAGGGTGGTGGATTTAACCGCGGATCAAGATTCGGTGGCGGTCAGCCGGGCGGATTCCGTATGGGCGGTGGTGCAGGTGCGCCAGTTCCAGCTATGATGCAGGGAAAAGCTCCTGCAAAAAAAGCATTTAAAGGCAAAAAACAGGTTTATAACCGAAAAGATCAGGAACAGTACGATGATAATCTTTTTGAAACAAAGAAGAAGGTTGAAACACCAGCTTCTGTTGTTCCAAAATCAATTGAAATCATGGAAACTGTTTCAATTTCTGACCTTGCAAAAAAGATGAATCTTAAAGCTTCTGAAATTATCGGAAAACTTTTTTCAACTTATGGTCAGATGGTTACAATCAACGAGTCAATTGACAAAGATACAGCTGAACTTTTGTGCAGTGAATATGGCTGCGAGGTAAAAGTTGTTTCTTTGTATGATGAAACTGTAATCAAAGGTGATGAGGATATTGCGGAAAATATGCGTCCTCGTCCGCCAATTGTTACTGTAATGGGACACGTTGACCACGGTAAGACAAAAACTCTTGACGCTATCCGAAACGCTCATGTTGCAGAAGGCGAGGCTGGAGGAATTACCCAGTCAATCGGTGCTTATTCTGTAACAACTCCAAAAGGAAAGATTACGTTCCTTGATACTCCAGGACATGAAGCATTCACAATGATGCGCGCGCGCGGTGCTCAGGTTACTGATATTGTTGTCCTTGTTGTTGCGGCAGATGATGGTGTTATGCCTCAGACTTTGGAAGCTATTGCCCATGCAAAAGACGCTAAAGTTCCGATTATTGTTGCTGTAAACAAGATTGATAAGCCGGAGGCAAACCCGGACAGAGTAAAAACTCAGCTTTCAGAACAGGGGCTTACTCCGGAAGAATGGGGTGGAGATACTCAGTATGTAAATATTTCTGCAAAGCAGAAGATGGGTATTGATGATCTTCTTGATGCAATCCTTCTTCAGGCAGAAATGCTTGAACTTAAGGCAACATATGACTGCCGTGCAGAAGGTAAGATTCTTGAAAGCCGTATCGATCAGGGACGTGGTGTAGTTTCTTCTGTAGTTATTCAGCGCGGTACTCTTAAACAGGGAGACCCGTTTGTAGCAGGTATCTATTCAGGACGCGTAAGAGCCATGTTCGATGACCGTGGACGCAGAATCCAGGAAGCCGGTCCTTCTACACCGGTTGAAGTTCTTGGTATGGAAGAAATGCCTAATGCAGGCGATCCGTTCCAGGTAACAGAAGACGACAAGGAAGCACGCGCAATTTCTACAAAACGTCAGGAACTTAAGCGCTTTGAAGCAGCTAAGGCTGTTAAAAAGACAAATATTGATACTCTGTTTGACGATATTGCTGCCGGTGAAATTCAGGAACTTAAGGTTATTATTAAGGCTGACCTTCAGGGATCTGCAGAAGCTCTTAAAGCAAGTCTTGAAAAGCTTTCTACTAAAGATATCCGCCTTAACGTTATCCACAGTTCTGCTGGTGCTATTAACGAATCAGATGTTACACTTGCAGCTGCTGACAGCAACGCCATCATCATCGGATTTAATGTTCGCCCGACACCTAAGGCTAAGCTCCTGGCAGATACAGAAAAGGTTGATATCCGCAAGTACAATATCATCTATAAGTGTGTTGAAGAAATTCAGGCCGCTATGGAAGGTATGCTTCGTCCGGATACTAAGGAACAGGTTATCGGTAGTATTGAAGTTCGCAATACATTCAAGGTTCCAAAAGTTGGTACAATTGCCGGTTGTTACGTTACAGACGGTATTGTTAAACGCAATAGCATGGTTAACCTTGTACGCGACGGAATCGTTAAGTTTACAGGTAAGATTGCTTCCCTTAAACGCTTTAAGGACGATGCAAAAGAAGTTGCAACAGGATTTGAATGTGGTCTTAGCCTTGAAAACTGGCAGGACATTCAAGTTGACGATACAATGGAAGTATTTGAATATATTGAAGTTGCCCGAAAACTTGGTGATGAGCTTCATGATGACCGTGCAGAGAACGAAAAGAAAGCTAAAGAGGCAGCCGCAAAGGCAATGGCAGCCGCTGAAGCTGAAAAAGTTCACGAGGCAGAAGTTCTCGCCGCGGAAAAAGCTGCTGGAAAAGCAAAGAAAGCTGGTAAGCCAAAGGGCAATGGAACTCAATTCCCAGGTGAAGCTGAAAAAGGAGCCGCTGAATAATGGGTCAGTATCGAATGGAACGGCTGAACGCTCAGCTTAGGGAAGAAATTTCCAAGCTGATTCTTCAGGGTGAAATAAGAGATCCTCGCGTAATCGGAAAAAAAGGCTTGAAAGAAGCCCGGATGGATGTAGCTCCATTCCTTTCCGTGAACCGCGTTGAAGTAAGCCAGGATTTAAGCTATGCAAAAGTTTATGTTTCAAGTTTTGCAAGCGATGATATGCTTGAAAATGGAGTCGCAGGATTGAACAATGCGGCTGGATTTATACAGTCATCGATTGCAAAAAAAATGCGCATACGAAAATTTCCAAGGCTGACTTTCATTGTTGATTCTGGCATGAAGGAAGGCTTCCATATGGTTCAAAAATTGAATGAACTGGAAGCCGAATCAAAAGCCCGTGAGAATTCAAATCCTGATGAATCAGAATAGAATAGTTCTTCTTGCAAAAAAGCCGGGTCTCACAAGTTTTTCGAGCCTTTTCACTGTGAAACACGCTTTTAAGACTTCAAAAGTCGGACACACAGGAACGCTTGACAGTTTTGCTGCCGGGCTTCTTGTTGTGTGCGTTGGCTCGTTGACTAGGCTTGCAGGAAGAATAACCGAATTCAGCAAAACTTATAAAGCTGTAATAAAATTTGGCGAAGAGACAGATACTCTTGAATGTACCGGAAATATCGTGCGCCGTGCGGAACTTCCGACACAAAAAGATTTGGAGGTGGCTGTAAAAAAGTTTACCGGAAAAATAATGCAGCAGCCGCCAAGTTTCAGCGCAATACATATTGACGGAAAACGTGCAAGCGATTTAGCCCGAAGTGGAAAAACTACTGAGATTCCGTTTCGCCCGGTTCAAGTTTTTTCCGCAGAAATTCAGGAAATTCTGCTGGATTCTTCCGTAAAAAATGATGAGAAACGCGTTCTTGCATGTTGCATTGAATTTTCAGTTTCAAAAGGAACATATATTCGTTCTTTAGCCCGGGATATTGCCATCGAATGTGGAAGTGCAGGGCATCTTGTAGGGCTTTTGCGCACAAAAGTAGGAAATTTCCGGCTTGAAGATGCTGCAGGTTTTTCTGAACTTGAAGAATTTAATATTGAGAATGCGTTTATTTCCGCTGAAAAAACAAAAAAACTTGAACAGATTGCGCAGGAAAATAAAAAAAATAATATTCATATAAAAAAAGAACCTGATAGTGCAGAACTTGAACTGGAAAGTCAATGTGTAAAAAAATCTGTTCCAATGATAAAGGAACTTGCTTCTTTGTGCGGTTTCGGCTGTCTTACGCTTGCAGAAGGAAAGAACGTTCTTTTTGAAAATGGAGCAAAACTCCAGAGCAATATGTTTACAACATCTCCGTTTGAAGTAAAAGAAAAAATCGCGGCAGTTTTTACGCCCTCAGAAGATTTTAAAGGTCTTCTGGAAAAAAATGAGCAGGGCTATTTTTCTTATTCATTTGTCGTGCATTAAATAACCGGTGCCTGAACTTTTCCATTCCTTATTTCTTTCGGAAAAACCTTTATTCTAAGTTTTTTTTCAAGTGCGGCAAATGCCTTCATTTCGTATTCATCACCAATCACAACATTGATTCCAGTTTTTCCAGCTCTTGCAGTTCTTCCGGCTCTATGTATAAAAAAATCAGAGTCAGAAGGTAAATCCATCTGTATTACATGTGAAATACCGTTTATATCAAGTCCTCGCGCTCCAAGATCGCTTGTAATTAAAATATGTTCTTTTCCGCTCCGGAATCTGTCAATTGCCGCTTTTCTGGCTTGTTTGTCAGCTTTTGCGTAAAGACAGGCACATTCAACTTTTTTGTATTTCAATTTTGAGTAGATATTTTCAACTTGATCAGCGCGGCTGGCAAATACGAGCGCTTTTTCTGGATTTTCTGCTGCAAGAAATTTTCTGAGCGTATCAATTTTGTCCCGAGTTTCTGCGTAGATTGCCCAATGTGTAATATTTTTTGCAAGAACATCTTCTTTCGGAAGAATTTCAATCTCTGAGTCAGAAAAGAATTTTTTTGTTCCGCTGTCAATAGTTGCGGTGCAGGCTATGATTTGCGCAATTTGTGGAACAAGATTTTTTAGTTCAGTGCATTCCTGGATAAGTTCTTTTTTTACAAGGCGGTCGGCTTCGTCAAAAACAAGCGCATTCACATATTGAGTTTTAAGTTTCTTCAGACGAATAAGTTCCACCAGCCGGGCAGGAGTTCCAATCACAATTTCAGGTTTTTCCTTTAAGGCTTCTGTCTGCCGTTTGATTGGTGAACCGCCGATGAAAAGTGCTGTTTTTATTGAAGAAATGTTCTGAACCGCCATTTTTATCTGCGATGAAAGTTCAAAAGTCGGAGCGCACACGATGATTTTTGCGTGTTTTTCGTTCGGATTTTCGGTTTCAGCCGCTTTCTGGAGTTTTGTTATAAGCGGCAATAGATATGCGAAAGTTTTTCCAGTTCCTGTTTCAGACTGAAATACAAGATTTTTTCCTTCCATAAGAATTGGAATAACTTTTTGCTGAACTTTTGTTGGTTCAGTTATATTCATAGAAGTCAATTTTTCTACAAGATTTTTTGGAAGCGAATTAAATATATTTTCAGTCATAGATAAAATATAGCATATAAGAGATTTTTGTGCTATAATTAAAAAATTATGAGGATTGGTATAGACACCTTTGGTTGTGATCATGCGAGATCTGGTTTGGGAACTTATCTTCTTTCGTTCATTGCAAATCTTCCTAAGATTGAAGGAATTGATTTTGAACTTTTTGGACCTGAACTTGACAGATTTACATATAATTCTGGAAAAGATATTCCGTTTGAGGCGGTTTCTGTTGGTGACAATTTAAGTTCTGAGCGTTTTTGGCATTTTACGAATTCTGGAAAATTTGTGGCATCCAGAAAATATGATGTTGTTTTTTATGAAGCGCCAGAAAAAGTTCTGCCAATCAGCTTTAAGACTCCTGGAATTGCAGTTGTTAATACTGTTCTTTCCGGTCTGATAGAAGGAAAAAAGGACTGGATTCAGAAACTTCAGATAAAGCGTGGACTTCTAAAAGTTCAGAAAATTATTGCAGCTAGCTGTTATATCCGCGATGATCTTGTTTCTCATGGAATTGAAAAATCAAAAATAGAAGTTGTTTATAACGGAATTGATCACAAATTGTTTTATCCGCAAATTGATGTTACTGATGATGTTGTAGACATAAAGCCTTTTGCGATAAAGAAGCCATATTTCATTTATGGTTCAAGACTTTCCGGTGCAGAAAAAAAACACGTTGAGCTTATAAAGGCTTTTTCACTTTTCAAAAAGAAAACTGGACTTCCGCACAGGCTTGTTATTGCCGGCAGTGATGATTTATATTCGTCGGAAGTCCATAAAGAGGCTTTTAATTCAGAATTTGCATCTGATATTTTCCTTACAGGATATTTTCCACATGAAAGTTTTCCGCAGCTATACGCTGGCGCAGAAGCACTGGTTTTTCCTTCTGTATGTGAAGGGGTGGGGCTTCCAATTCTAGAAGCAATGGCGACTGGAATTCCTGTTGGCTGCTCGAATGCGGGTGCTCTTCCAGAAATCGGTGGTGATGCCGTGGTTTATTTTGATGCTGATAATATTATTGATATTGCCTGCACGTTGGAGAAACTTGCAACAGACAAAAAACTCCGTGAAAATCTTGTGAAGCGAGGTTTTGAATGGTCGGCCAAATTTAATTGGGAAAATACAATCACAAAGACAATTGAGATTGCAAAAAATCTTGTAAAATAATCAAAAAGGTCTGGAAAAAAATCCAGACCTCTTTATTTTAAGCATTAAGTTTTTTTTGTTCTTCCGGTTCAACTTTTAGGAATTTCATCAGGTCATATTTTCCATTTGACTCAATGATTTCCTTTGTGATGTTAAGAACCTTATGTCCTTTTATGCTTGGAACTTCATACATTGTATTTGTAAGGCATTTTTCAACAATTGAACGAAGACCACGCGCTCCAGTTTTTTGCCTGATTGCTTCGTCTGCAATCGCTTCAATTGCGTCATGTGTGAATTCAATATCCATGTCATCCATTGCAAAAGAAGCCTTGAACTGTTTTGTAATCGCATTTTTTGGTTCTGTAAGAATATTTACAAGATCTTCTTTTGTAAGTTCTTTTAATGCGACAGTCATTGGCATACGGCCGATAAGCTCAGGAATGATTCCGAATTTTACAAGGTCGTCCGGTGTGCAAAGACTTAAAAGTTCGCGCTGCTGTTCAGGAGTAAGTTCTCCTACGTTAGAGCCGAATCCCATTGAATGTTCTGCAGTTCTTTGTTCAATGATTTTGTCTAGACCAACAAAAGCTCCGCCAAGAATGAAGAGAATATTTGTTGTGTCAATCTGGATCATTTCCTGGTTAGGATGTTTTCTTCCGCCCTGCGGTGGAACGCTTGCTGTTGTTCCTTCGATAATTTTTAAAAGTGCCTGCTGAACGCCTTCACCGGAAACATCACGCGTAATTGAAGTATTTTCACTTTTTCTTGCGATTTTATCAATTTCATCAATAAAAATGATTCCCCGTTCTGCTGCGGCAACATCACCGTCTGCGGCATTTATGAGTTTCAAAAGCACATTTTCAACATCTTCACCAACATATCCAGCTTCTGTAAGAGTTGTTGCATCAGCAATTGCAAAAGGAACTTTCAGTTTTTCCGCCAAAGTTTTTGCAAGAAGAGTTTTTCCAGAGCCTGTCGGTCCAATCAGAAGAATGTTTGATTTTTCAATTTTCACATCACCGGTTTTTTGCTCCAGCTTTGGAATTGACATTCTTTTGTAATGGTTGTAAACAGCAACTGAAAGAACCTTTTTTGCGTCATCCTGACCAATTACATACTGGTCAAGATATTCCTTGAATTCTTTTGGCGTAGGAACTTCTGTAAGATTGATAGGTGAGACTGTATCTTCTTCCTGACGCAGAATTTCCTGGCAAACTGCAATACAGTTGTTGCAGATATTTATATTTCCAGAAGGACCTGCAACAAGATGTCTTGAAGCATCTTGCGGTTTCCCGCAGAATGAACAGTAACGAGCATCGCTTCCAAATCTTCTCATTATTTCTTCCTCTTTTCCATAACTTCATCAACAATTCCATATGCGAGAGCTTCTTCTGCATTCATAAAGAAATCCCGTTCCATGTCTTTTGCAACTTCATCAAAAGATTTTCCTGTCTGCTCTGCAAAATGTTCGATTGTAAGTTTTTTGAGACGCAAAATTTCCTTTGCATGGATTGCAATATCTGATTCCTGACCTTCAACACCGCCCCAAGGTTGATGAATCATAACCCGCGCAGATGGAAGTGTGTAGCGTTTGCCTTTTGTTCCTCCTGCAAGAAGAAAGGCACCCATGCTTGCTGCCTGACCAAGACAAATTGTCTGAATCGGGCACTTTACGTATTGCATTGTGTCATAAATCGCGAGTCCCGCTGTTACAGAGCCGCCTGGGGAATTGATATAAATGCTTATATCTTTTTCAGAATTTTCTGATTCAAGAAAAAGAATCTGTGCCACAACAAGGTCTGCTGTAGCATCGTTTATTTCTCCATCAATAAAAATAATGCGTTCCTTTAAAAGACGCGAGAAAATGTCATAGGATCTTTCACCGTTACCACTGCGTTCAACAACGTATGGAACTAAAGTATTCATCTGTTCGTTCATTTTTAATCCTTTTCGTTTAAGGGATTTTGAAAAACTTTATGGTTTTTCGCTATGTTTTAAATATAGCGATATTTTGTCTGTAAGTCAAAAAAAAGGAATGTACGGAAAGTACATTCCTTTTTTTATTTCAAAATAATTTTATTTTATTGCAAATAAGTCAGAGAATGAAGTTTTGTCACCCTTTGAAACTTTTACTTCCTTATAAAGCTCGTTGTAAAGTTTCTGCTCTTTTGTGTCGTCAATAAGCCATTCTTTTGAGCGTGGGTCTGAATAGTGCTTTTTTACTTCCTCAATATCCATTCCGCCTTCATCTGCGATTTTTTTGTACTGTTCCTCAATTTCTTCTGGAGTAACAGAAATATTTCTAGCTTTTATAAGTGAATCAACGATGATTCTGCTCTTGAGCATTTTTTCGCTGTCGCCAGTCCATTCCTTGAGCATAGCTTCTTTTGTCTGGCCTGAAGAAACAACCATTTTCTCAAGCTGTTCTGGTGTTGTCTGGAACTGCTGGGCCATCATGCGCCAACGTCCGTCAAGTTCTGCTGCAAGCATTGAAGCTGGAATTTCAAAAGGATTCTTTTCTACAAGCTGTTCGAGCAAAGACTGAGACTTAAGTTCTGAAAGTTTTCTATTTTTTGCAACTTCCATATTGCGGGAAATATCTTTCTTCAAATCATCAAGAGTCTTGAATTTTTCATTTACATCCTGTGCAAGGTCATCATCAAGAGCCGGAAGGTTGCGGACTTTTATAGTCTTTACAGTAACCTTGATTTTCTTTGAATCCTTTTCAAATTCTTTTGTTTCATCTTTCTTCATTCCGATTACCTGGTCGTCAATGCCATATGCATCATCACCAGAACCGATTGTGAATACATAACCGTTGCGCTTTTCACCGTTTTCTTCTTCGTAGTCAACAGTAACAATATTATCTTTTTCTGCTGGTTCATCAGCTTTTTTGTCGATAACAACTGCATTACGTTCCTGGATTGCCTTAAGCTCATTTTCAAGGTCTTTGTCTGAAATTGTAACTTGTGGCTCTTTGATAGTGATTCCACTAAAATTCTTTACTTCAACTTTAGGGAAAACATCGTAAGTTACAGTGTATGAAAGGTCTTTTGAAACATCCATTTCTGGAACTTTTTCCATGATTGGCTGCTGATAAGGAAGAGGGCGGTTCTCAGTTTCCTTTTCAAAGATTTCGTTAAGAGATTTGTCGATAAGTTCGCTTAGAGCATCAGCCTTGATTCCTTCGCCATATTTGCGTTCAAGAATATTTGCCGGTACGTGTCCTTTTCTAAATCCTGGAATCTGTGCATTCTTAGTATATTTTGCCAAAACTTCATTGTAAGATTCCTGAACATCTTTTTTTGCGATAGTTACTGTCAACTTAACAGCTGATTTTTCAAGACTAGTGAATTCTGTTGTGAGTTTCACTTTTTGCTCCTTAAAATTGAAATAAGCTGTTTTCAAAACAAAATTTTGAAAGCGGCTCAATATAACAAAAAAGCGATTCAGACGCCCTGAATCGCTTTTAAATTTAGAGCGGAAAACGGGAGTCGGACCCGCGACATCCACCTTGGCAAGGTGGCGCTCTACCACTGAGCTATTTCCGCAAATCTGGCGCTTTTCCGGCCATTTAATCTTGTTAGAGCGGAAAACGGGAGTCGGACCCGCGACATCCACCTTGGCAAGGTGGCGCTCTACCACTGAGCTATTTCCGCAAAAAAAGAATAGTGCGAAAGGAGGGACTTGAACCCTCACGCCGAAGCACTAGATCCTAAGTCTAGCGTGTCTGCCAATTTCACCACTTTCGCTAGATTTGTTTTCGACGATGTTTAGAACTTTATACAATTAATCAAAAATTGTCAAGTAATATGGATTGTGTTTTTGGATTTTTTTTCTTTGCTTGAATTTATCCGTAGAATTAATAGAATAGATAAAATCAATTTTTATTTTGAAATCCGATTTTTTGTGAATGTAATAAAAGCGCAGTCGAATTTGCGATTTGTGAAGACTTTGGGCGATTGAATAAATTTAAGTGCGTAGCACCCGAAAAACTACAAGCGAAGCTCGAGCCCAACCGTCTGGAGCAAATTGCAAATCCGACGAGAGCGGTTGTTTTGAAGTTATAAAAAAATTGGATTTCAAAAGGGGATTTTTATGGAATTTCTTGAACTTTGCAAAAAACGTTATTCTGTCAGAAAATTTTCTTCCAGGAAAGTTGAGGACGAAAAAATTACGAAAATTCTTGAGGCTGGAAGAATTGCTCCGACTGCGAAAAACAGTCAATCTCATAGAATTTTTGTCCTGAAATCTGAAGATGCCTTGAAAAAAATATATAAGGCGACTCCCATGAGTTACAATGCGCCTTTGATTCTTCTTGTCTGCTACGATGTTGAAAGTAGCTATAAAAATCCGGCTGATACAGTTTACAAAAATTATGATGGCGGTGAAGTTGACGCGGCGATTGTTGTTTCTTCAATGATGTACGAGGCTACCGAGCTTGGACTGGGAACATTGTGGGCAAGGGGATTTGATACCCGGAAAATAATTGATGCTTTTGATTTGCCCGAAAATCTTCGTGTTGTATGTCTTTTGGATATTGGTTATGCGGCGGAAGAAAGTGAACCTGGTGAAAGGCATTTTTTGAGAAAAAATCTTTCTGAGACAGTGAAGGAACTTTAAATTGGAACTTTATTTGGTGCGGCACGGACAGACTGTATGGAACAAGGCTGGAAAACTTCAGGGGCGGACGGATATTGAGCTTAACGAGAACGGCAGGGAAGCGGCTGGAAATCTTGGGCGGGAGCTTGAAAATGTTGAATTTGATGAAATTTATTCTTCTCCGCTGATAAGGGCTTACGAAACAGCTTGTCTTATCCGCGGGCATAGGAATATTCCTATAATACGGGATGAGCGTCTTTTGGAAATCAGTTTTGGTGATGGGGAAGGTGATTCTTGGGAAAGCTGGAACAAACCGGAAAGTCCATATCACGCTTTTTTCAACGATACGGAAAATTACGTTCCTCCGCCGCATGGCGAAACTTTTGAGCATGTTATGGAACGCACAAAGAATTTTATTCAGATTGTTGTTGAACCTCAATTTAAAACTGCAAAAAGGATTATGATTGTTGCGCATGGAGCGTTGGACAGCGCGATTATCTGTTATCTTGAAGGAAATTCCAAGGCGAATTTCTGGGGAAAAGGACTTTTAAAGAATTGCCAGGCCGTTGTTTTTGAATTTGACGGAAAAAAATGGCGCCGGAAATAGATGTCGTTGATTCTGCCATATTTTTTTAAGTCCAAAACCTGTTGAATCGCTTTTGCTAAAATAATAAAATATGAGCATAGAATAATTATCCAGGGGCTTTTTATGGTGGCACAAATAATTGTAGTGACGATTTTTCTTGTGATGTTTCTTTTGATTATTGCTGACAGGTTTCCGAGGCAGTATGTTACTTTGATTTGCGGTGCGCTGACTTTGCTGTTTGTGTTCGGGCTTGGGATGTCTGTTGACAACCGTTTTTTCAATGGAAATTATGAACCGTTAAAGGCGATAAAAGAAACGTTGAATGTTCACAGTATTTTTACGCCGGGATTCTGGTACAGCGTCGGCGAGTCTGAGTCAAAAGGAATAAACTGGGCTACGATTCTGTTTATTGCCGGAATGATGATTATGGTTGAAGGAATGGCTCGCGTCGGATTTTTCAGATGGCTTTGCATGCGGCTGGCTAAAGCTGTTCATTATAAAGTTACCTCGATTTTTGTCGCTTTTATGCTGATGTCGTTTGTTCTTGCGATGTTCATTGATTCAATCACAGTTATTCTGTTTTTGGCGGCAGTTTCTGTTGAACTTTCACGTCTTTTAAAATTCAATCCGGTTTCCATGATTCTTGCGGAGGTTTTTTGCGCGAATCTTGGTGGTTCTGCTACAATGTGTGGTGATCCGCCGAATATCATTATTGGAACTTCCCTTGGATATTCATTTGCAGATTTTTTGATGAACACTGGAACAATTGCTCTTGTTTGTCTTTTGTTTACGGTTGTTTATTTTTATTTTATGTGCCGAAAGCAGTATTCAGCTGTTGGTGCGGAAATTGACACATCTTTGTTCCCGACTCCGGAATCTGCGATTACAGATAAGGCTGGTTTTGGTGTAAGCTGTGGAATTTTTCTTGTTGCGGTTGTCCTTCTTGTGACTCATTCAAACACTCATCTTTCTGTTGCTACGATTGGAGTTGGAATTGGGCTTATAACTCTGATTACTTCTGCAAGGCATATAAAGGAAATTCTGGGGCGCGTTGATTATCAGACGCTTCTTTTCTTTGTCGGACTGTTCATTGTTGTTGGCGGTTTGGAGCAGACTCATATCCTTGAGCTGATAGCATTATTTATTGAAAAAGTTTCCGGCGGAAATCTTTACTGCATGATTGCCATTATTATCTGGGTTTCTGCGGTTGCATCTGCATTTATTGATAATATTCCTTTTGCGGCTACAGTTGTTCCTGTAATCCAGAATCTTGCGGCTGTTACAGGTGCGAATTTTCTTCCGACAATGGCTTGGTCTCTTGCTATTGGTACAGATATCGGCGGCTCGGCGACACCAATCGGGGCTTCGGCAAATGTTGTTGGAACTTCTGTTGCGGCAAAAGCCGGACATCCGGTCGGATGGGGAAAATACTGCAAACTTTCAGCGCCGATTACAGTTCTTGTTTTGCTGATAAGTACAATTTTTGTTTTTGTCAGATACCTTTAATGGTGTTATAATTTATCTGATTTCATGTTTCACTTGAGGGGTACTTATATGGGAAAACAGATTATTATTTCAATAAGCCGTGAATATGGTAGTGGCGGACACGAAATTGGAAGAAAACTTGCGGAAAAGCTTGGGCTTCCATTTTATGATAGAAATCTTTTGGATGAGGTTGCAAAAAACAGCGGTTCAGATGTGAGCGAGCTTTCTGCGTATGATGAAAAGCCACGGCATTTTTTCCTGAGCAGAAGCGTGCGTGGTTATTCCAACAGTCCGGCTGAAAATATTGCGGAACTTCAGTTTGCGCTTTTAAAATCAAAGGCTGCGGACAGCGATTCTTTTGTTGTTATTGGTCGTTGCTCAGATGAGCTTTTTGATGAGATGCCTGATATTTGCGTTCTGAAAATATTTGTAAGTGCAGATTGGGATGAAAAAGTCAGCCGTGTTATTGAAAAGCGAAGCATGGACAAAAAACTTGCTGAGAAGACAATTCTGCGCCATGACAAAAACAGAATCGCATATCATGATCATTTTTGCAAACATCGTTGGGGCGACGCAAGAAGCTATGATTTGAGCGTAAATTCTTCAAAGCTTGGAATTGACGGAACTGTTGATATGCTTTTTGATTATGTTCAGCGTTTTGAAAAATAAGGACTGGAGCAAAAAATGGTTCACGGAACAATAAAATTCAGCGAAAGCGAAGCGAAATTTTGTATTGTTGATGAAGAAAATATGAAATTTCTTGATTTTCTGGAATTTGGTGATGAATTTGAGGCAAATGTTGATGGCAAATGGATTCACACAAAACTTGAAATCATTACAAATGAAGCTGGGGAACTTATTTTTTCTTTGAAAGGAACTCCTTACAATGGAGTTCTGGACGGAGTTGAAATCAGAAAATAGTTCTATCGGTTTTTGTAGCTTACAGAAATTCCATCGCCGTCATCGTAGAAGTCGGTGTGGAATTCTGTGTTCGCTTTTAAAAAATCAATATATTTTATTATTTTTTTTACAAGTTTTTTTGTGCTGTAGTTGTGCGTAAGGTTTAAATCTTCAACCATTCCGTGGAATTTTAGATTGTCGGTCATTATTACGCCGTTTTCTGTAAGATTTTCCTTGAATTTTTCAAAAAAACGGATGTACTGTGCTTTTGCCGCATCAATAAAAATCAAATCAAATTTTTCATCAGTTTCCCATTCCAGGGCATCTCCGTAGACAAGCGTGATTTTTTGCTCAAGACCGCAGTCGCTTACATTTTGTTTTGCCTGGATGTGCCGGTCCAAATCGTATTCAATTGTTGTGACGTGAACATCTTCGCTTGCTTTTGCAAAATTTATTGCCGAATACGCTATTGCCGTTCCGATTTCCAGGATATTTTTTACGTTGTGATTTTTTATATATTCGCACATAAATTTCAGTCCACCATCCTGGATGATAGGAAGATAGGCTTTTTTTGCAAAAGATTTGATGTCTGAAAGTTCGTCCATGAAAAAATCCTGTTTTTATGAATTTAAAATTTAGTAATTCTGAAAGAAATTGAATAAACTTCCAGTCAAAAGTCAAGTATTGGCTATGGTGAAGTACTTTTTGGGAAGAATTATTTGCGGTTTTACTTTGTAAAATCCTCAATAATTCTTTTATGCCATTCGGCAAAAGTCACTTCAAGGACGCCAAACTTGCCTTTTTCCTTCGCGTTTATTCAATTTATTTTCTGAGAAAATTTGTAATTTTTATTCATAATATTTAAAAAGATAATCTTTTGCAATGGAATTTGTTTTTGCGGATGGGTTAGCGATGTGCAGGGCGCGCTTTGCGCGTTGTGGAATGAGATGAGCGGGCGCGAGCCGTTTGCGGCGAAGCGGTCGCGAAATTGAATGCAGCAATGAGTGTGAACGGAACCCGGAACGTAGCGACCTGAAATGAGTTTTTGCGAAGCAAAAATCGAATGTAAGGAAACCCCAAAAGAATGAAGAAAAAAATGTGTAAATTTTATGATTTTTATAAAGTCGCTTTCTGGAATTCCGATAATGAAATAGAGAAAAAGTTTTTGCTTTTATTGTGGAGGAATTTATGGCAGATTCAAAGAGATATAAGGAGATTTTGCTGCAGGAAGATGCTGTGCTTTCGGATGTGATTGCGTCTCAGGCGGAGCTTAGGACTGCGGTTAATGCAAAAGACTGGACGAATCTTATGAAAGTTGTTTCGGACATAAATTTGGAAATGGATAAATTCAACCATCTTGATGATGAAAGGGAAAACTTTTTGAAGGCTGAAAAAGGCGGAATGGCTGGTTCGGCTGATTTTGACAGGGAAACAAATGAGCTTTTGGCTAAGGTTCGCGGTAAACTTGTTCGTTGCCGCACGGAAAACAAGGCTTTGGGCGATTTTATAAATATCACGCGGAATTTTGTGCAGAAAATTATTGAGACGGCGCTTCCGCAGAGCAGGACAAAGGTTTATGGAAAGGGCGGCGGTTTTGTTCAGAAGCAGCCGGACAGCGTTGTTGTAAACACTTTGTTTTAGTTTTTGGGATTTGCTTTTTGCAGATTTTAAGTTGAAGTTGAATGAAAAAATAGAGGCAAGTTATGGGATCAACATTTTCTGGAATTGAATTGGGCAAGCGCAGCATAATGGCGCACACTGATGCAATCAGCACTGCCGGTCATAATATTTCTAACGCAAATACAGAAGGATATTCGCGCCAGCGTGTGCAGCTGAAGGAATTTGATCCTCTTTACAGACCGGATCTTGAGCGTCCGGAACGAGCCGGAATGATTGGGCAGGGAATTGATGTTCAGAGCATTAACCGCATTCGGGATGAAATGCTTGACCAGCGCATTACGGCTCAGCAGAACCAGGAATCTTATTGGGACACAAGAAGCAAATATTACACGATGATTGAGCAGATTTACAATGAGCCCGATGAGGTGAGCGTTCGTTCAAATATGGATAAATTCTGGGAAAGCTGGCAGGAACTTTCTATGAATCCTGAAAGTCAGGCGGCTAGGCAGGCGGTTGTAACTCGTGGTGAATCTTTGACGGATGCAATAAAATCAAAATGGGAAAATCTTATGGGCGTTGGCTCGTTGCTTAATTCCGACATTGATTCAACTGTTAAGCAGGTGAATTCCTATGCGAACCAGATTGCGGCTTTGAATTCTGAGATTATCCGTTCGCGTGGAATGGGCGATAATCCGAACGACTTGCTTGACCGGCGGGATTTGCTTGTTGATAAGCTTTCAAAACTTGCAAATATTACGACTGATCAGCGAGATCCTGATGAATTTATGGTTCATCTTGAAGGAAAAGTTCTTGTGCAGGGTGGAGTTGCCCGCAATTTTGATTTGGTTTCACTTACAGACAACAATGGATATGAAAAATTGGTTTGGGCTGACACGCGGGAAGATGCGTTTGTTTCTGGTGGAACTTTGGGGGCGCTGATTGAGCTTCGTGATGTTGATATCAGAAATGAAATTCAGTCTTTGAACACAATGACAATGAATTTTTCAGATCTTGTGAATGATGTTCACCGCAACGCCTACGGCGCAAATAACGTGACCGGCCTTGATTTTTTTACGCAACATTCGTTTGTTGAGAATGTGAATGGAAATTTTGACCGTGACGGTGATGGAAATTTTGACCACAGTTATATCTTCCGCTTTACTGGAACAACAACGCTTAATCCGCAGGAACAGATTGGTTTTGAAGGTGTTATGACTTTCAGCGGACCTTCCGGCAATGTGCAGGTTCCTTATCATCCTACGGATACGGTTGAAACTGTTATAAACCGTATAAATGATTCAAATGGAGAAGTAAAGGCGTATCTTGACCGGAATAATAATCTTGTTTTAAAGGGAACTACTGCGCAGAATGTTGAAAATCCTGATTTTGTAATCCGCCATGTTGAAGATTCTGGATTTTTTCTTACAGGTTACTCAGGAATTCTTTCAGCAAGCGGTGCGGATGGCGCTTATGATTTTGCGCATGCCGATGCGGTAAATTCTTTGGCAGGAGCTCAATTTGCTGTTAGTCCGGTGCTTAATCCGGCCGGATATATTGAAGTTAATAATGTTATCAAAAATGATGTGAAAAGCGTTGCCGCTGCATTCCGCGATGATTCTGGCAATGTGAATGCTGGTGATGCTAGGGCTGCAGTTGAGATTGCTTCAATCAGGAATACAAAGGTCATGATTGGCCACGAACGGACATTGGATGATTATTTTGCTGATTCAGTTACAAATGTCGGTTTAAAAGGTGAGCAGGCAGAAAATAATCTTAAGAGCCACATGGCGATTATGAATGACCTTAGGACAATGCGGGACAGCATAAGCGGAGTAAATATTGATGAGGAGCTTTCAGACATCATAAAATTTCAGCATGGATATAATGCCGCCGCAAAATTTGTAACGATTTGGGACAGCCTTATCGATACTGTAATAAACAGGCTCGGTGTCTGATAAAATGAAATTTAGAGAGGTAAAATATGCATAGAATCAGTTCTGCAATGAATAATATTGATACTCAGTCGGCACTCAGGCTTCAGGAAAGCAGATTGAATTCAGCAAATAACCAGATTGGAAGCCAGCGGCGCATTCAGCAGTTGCGCGATGACCCGATTTCTGCCGGGCATCTTGTTCGCTATCAGTCTTATTTGACACGCGTGAATAATTTTGAGAAAAATGCAAAAACTCTTACAGATGAATTTGCCTTGCGTGAAGGATATATGAACAATTCTCTTGAAATTATGCAGCGTGTCCGGGAATTGGCTGTAACAGGCGCGAATGGAATTTATACAAAAGAAGATATGTCGAACATGGCTGTGGAAGTTGATGAGCTTCTGAAGGAACTGATTCAGAATGCAAATGCAATTTCCAGCGACGGAAACGCATTGTTTGGTGGAACGAATACAAAGGCAACTCCTTTTGAAGTGGAAATGGGAAATGTTCAGGGCAGTGGAGTTCCACTTATAGAAAATGTCCGCTACAACGGAAATATTGACACAAATAAAGTTGAGGTTGATGAAAATAAATATCTTGACATTGATAATGCCGGTAACCGCGCCTTCTGGGCAGAACAGCAGCAAATTTTTGGCGGACGCGATGCAAGTGCCTGGCAAGCTTCTTCAGATAGCACAATAAGCATTGACGGTGTAAAAATAAATATCAATGCCGGTGATAACGTTTACGCTTTGGCTGCAAAAATAAATGATTCTGGGGCGGCTGTGCGCGCAAGCATTGATCCTGTTACAAATGGCTTGAATTTTGAGTCAACAGATGCACGTCAGCTTTGGATTCAGGATGTTAATGGCGCGGTCTTGAACGAACTTGGAATTGTAAAGGATTCTAGCCAGAAACCGCCGTACAATCTTGGAAACAGCGTAAAAGTTTCAGGCGGCTCAATGTTTGATGTTGTGATAGCATTCCGCAATGCGCTTTTAAAAGGCGATACAGAAAGTGTAGGTGGAAGAATTCTTGGTTCTCTTGATAACGGAATAAATTCTCTTGTAACAAGAGTTGCAAAGTCCGGTTCTGAATACGAACGTGCCCAGAATAATGCGCTCAGAAATTCGAATACAGCATTGAATGTGAAACAGCAGGTAAGCCGCGAAGGCGATTTGGATTTTACAAAAGCGATTACAGATCTAAAAATGCTCGACTACACTTATCAGGCAACGCTCAGCAACGCAGGAAAAATGTACAGCAGCACACTTTTGAACTATATGAGATAGTCAGTTTGTTCTAGCAAAAGAATGAGGAAAACATGGAAGTAAAGACAAAAATAAATGGAATTGTAAATGTTGAGGAAAAACAGCTTGTGACTTTTCCAGAAGGACTTTTAGGTTTTGAAAAATACACAAAATTTGCGCTGATTGATTCTGAATATGAACCGTTCATTTGGCTTCAGTCAACAGAAGAGAGCAATCTTGCATTTTTAATGATAGATCCTTTTCTTATCTGTAACGATTACGAGGCTGATATTGATGATTCAACATTAAAAAATATCGGTGTTGAATCTGCGGAAGATATAATCATCATGACGCTTGTTACAATTCCAAAAGATGGTTCTGCCATAACAGCAAATTTCCTTGGCCCGATTGTCATAAACAAGAAGAACCGAAAATGCCTTCAGGTGATTTTAAATGATAACCGCTGGACAACAAAATTTGACATTGTAAAAGCTTTAAAAAAGAAGGGGGAATGATATGCTTATTCTTTCCCGAAAAACAGATCAGCAGATAAAAATCGGCGATGACATTACAATTACAATAATTGATATAAAAGGCGATCAGGTAAAAATCGGTGTGGAAGCACCAAAATCTGTAAAGGTGTTCAGACAGGAAGTTTTTAACGCGATAAAAAATGAGAATACCGCCGCCTCAATTGTAAATAATGATGTTGTAAATACAATTTCTAAGATTTTAAAAAAGTAAAAAAAATAACTTTTTTTAGAGAATGACAGATTTTAATATTGACTAAATTTTATCAATATTATATATTTACATCACGTCTTAAATGGTGCCTGTAGTTCAGCGGTAGAGCGCCAGATTGTGGATCTGGTTGTCGTGGGTTCGAGCCCCATCAGGCACCCGATTCTAGTTGCGCCCGTAGCTCATCTGGATAGAGTTCCGGACTTCGAATCCGGCGGTAGCAGGTTCGAATCCTGTCGGACGCAAATTATTTTGGGCCATTAGCTCAGCTGGTAGAGCAACAGACTCTTAATCTGTGGGTCGCAAGTTCGATCCTTGCATGGCTCATAAAAAACTCCAACAATTGTTGGAGTTTTTTGTTTTAACAAATCCTAAAAAAATAAGCGGCAAACATTTCTGCTGCCGCCTTGTTTATATTTTATGCTTCCTGTTTTTTTACTTCTGCTTCGCTTGCACGCAGGTAGAATGGTCCGTCATAATCGTTTAAAGGTTTTTCATTCTTGGAAATCTTTTTTTCAGTCATTGAAAGAAGAATTTCTCCAACATTTATATGAAAATCCTGTGGAAGAAATTTTTTTTCAGAGAAAGGTTTTAGTTCTTCTGCAAGCAGATGCGCGTCGCTTCCGCAGATTAATACTGTTTCCGTTGCGTTGGATTTTTTTAGAAGATTCGCTATTTCTTCAGCTGTATAATCACCTGCTGGAATTGTTTCTGCCGCATTAAAAAATGCTTTTGCATAAAATCGGTCTTTTTTGGCATTGATGCAGCTTAAAACTGTGAATGGAAAATCCTTGTAGCTTTCTGCGTAAGCGTCCAGTGTGCAAATTCCGTAAAGATTTGCATTTGTAACCATTTCAATTGCTTTTATTGCTGAAAATCCCAGCCTTAGTCCTGTGAATGAGCCCGGTCCATTTGATACGCAGAGATAATCCAGTTTTTCTGGAGTCAAATCAGCTTTTTCAAGAACATATTGAATTGCCGGCAAAAGTGTTTCTGACTGTTTCATTCCGATATTGAACACAGCGGTAACAGTATGCGAATCATTTTTTGCGGAAATAGTAATTTTTGTTATAGCAGAATCAATTGCAAGTCCGTTCATTTTATTTCTCCATGTGGCCAATTTTCAATTGTTATGGTTCGTGAGCCATCTTCGTGTGGAATGAGCTTTAAAATAATTGTTTTTTTTGGAAGTTCCTCCATTATTTTTTCGCTCCATTCGATGATGGAAACGCCTTCTCCGTAAAGCATATCTTCTGTTCCGAGATTTGCGAAATCTTCCGCACTGTCAAGACGATAGACATCCATGTGGTAAAGCGGCATTTTCCCTTCATATTCACTTATAAGGCAAAAAGTAGGGCTTGTGATTGTATCCTTTATGTCCAAAGCTTCTGCGATTCCTTTTGTAATTGTGGTTTTTCCTGCCGCAAGAGTTCCCTGCATAGCAATGATGTCACCTTTCTGCAAAAGGGAACCGATTTTTTTGCCTAATTCAATAGTTTCTTCTGCGGAATTTGTTATAAACGTAATCATGGCAGTTTTCCTTCAGAATCTTGCTTTAAAATATAATCTTTTAAGGCTTTTTTTATTGGAAGAATAGGGTAATTTATTGGCTTTTTAAATTGAATGTCAACAGTTTTTTTTCCTAAAGGATCTGTTTCTATGCAAAAATCCACATCAGTTTCTAGAGTTTGCCCTGGAATCTCAACATCAGCTGTGCCAGAAAAATTGCGTCGGTAATAAATGTATCCTTCCTCGCGGAATAAGTTTTTTAAATTCAAAATTTTCATTTCTTTCTATTTTAGTTATATCCGTAGACTTTAGCAAGAATTTTATTTTGTACTTCAAGCGATATATTGTTGAATTTGATATGAAGATTAAAAAGTCCCTGTGTTTGCGATTTTCTTGTTTTTACAATTGTTCCGAAAACTCCATATTCGCCGTCTGCAAGTGAAAGCTCGATATAAGTCATCTGGCTTTCTTTGATGGGAAGTGTTGTTGAGATGCAGCAACCTCCGCCGGAAATATTTGTAATCATGCATTCATATTTTTTTTCAGCGGGAATATATTTCTTTTCATTTTTTTTATTAGTTTCTATTCTGATTGAGGCGATTTTGCATTTTTCGTTTATATTGATTCTTTTGAAGTGCCGCTGCTGTTTTGTGATTAAATCGTTGCTGTGCGAAACAATCATCTGGTGGCCGTTTGCATCTGTCTCGTAGCGGAGAATTCTTGAGACAAATGCGTATTGCATTCCAGTTGCGGAGTGAAATGTGAATGCGACTTTCTCAAGATTTTCAGGTTTTTTCTGCGACTCAAAGAATTCGTCTGTGATTTTTATTGAAAGATAATCTTTTGTGTTTTCATATACAAAAAAGTCGGATTTTGTTCCGTCCGGAAAAATCTCGCTGATTTTTGAATTTTTTGGCAGAAGTTTTGTTGATGAGATTGATTCAGATGCCGCAAAAATTCTTTCAAGGCGGAATTTTAATCTGAACATCAAATTTATGTCTGCCTGGGAATTTTCCTTGTTGGATTTATAATATTTTTCAAAGTAAGGTTCAATTGACTTTAAATCTTTTATTGCAAAAAGAATATTAGTTATTCCGTATTTTCTACAGATTTTCCATAAAAAAACTTCTTCATCTGGTTTAAGCTTGTATTTTTCAGAAAAAGTCGCGACATCTTTTCGGTTTGTTTTTCTTTTTGCTTGTGCCGCCTGCCATTCTGGAGTTTCTTCAATTTTTTTTCGTTTTTTAAGGATAAAGAAAATTGCTGCTAGAATTGCGGAAATTACAAGCGCGATTATTAAAACTGTGTAAATAGCCGGATTCATTCGCGCTGCAAGCGGTGAACCTCCTGCCTGGAAATCTAAATTCATGCCAGACCTTCCAAAGTTTTTGCGATTGAAACAAGGCGAGGGCAAATTTCGTATTCTGCAAGATCTCCCACGCTTACAGTGTCATTATTTTTAAGCGCATCCTCAAAATCGGAAAGCACCGGCGAAAATTCCTTGAAAAATTCGGAAAAAGGTTTATCTTCAATTTTGACTTCTGTATAATTCTGGAAAAGGCTGGCAAGAGTTGCAATGTGGCAGAATTCATCAATGCTGTCTGCAAGCGTTAAGATTGATTCGTTTGCTTCTTTCGCTTTTCCGCTTTGAAGCTCTACCGGAATTGTCTGCATTTTTTCTGAAAGTTGTTTAAAAAGTTCAGAAAGATTTTTGAATGCATCTTTTATGTTTTGTCTTGTTACAATGCTGAATTCAAATTTCATGTTGTCGTTAAGCGTTTTCTTTGCATATTCATCGAAAAGCTCGGCTGTAATCTGTTTTCCGTCAATTCTGATTCCTATTACAGCTGTATCATTTTGCTCGCAGGTTATTTCAAAAGATTTCAGGACATCACCGACAGTTTTTTCTTCTTCCAGTGTGATGTCAATTTTTTCATCATTAATATAAAAATCCATAGTATTTCCGCCTATCTATTGTTGTTTCCCGAGTTAGAGAAATTTTTTATCGTGTTCTGCTGGGATTCAAGGCTGTTCAATGCGCCTTCCATTTGTCCATATTTATTTCTTAGTTCAGCTTCTTTGTCATCCATTTGTGTTTCCAGGCGCGCTATTTTTTGCTCGGAAGATTTGATTCGTGAGTCAAGCGCTGATGTTTTCATTGCAAAAATTCCACCTGACTGAACATAAGCTGTAAGTTGCTTGTCAAGTTTGAAACCGATTCCGGAATCTATTATCAAATCTCCGTCTGAATCGTATCCGAACATATTTTTTACGTCGTCAAGATTTTTTTCAAGTTCTGAATCAAGTTTTTTTTCATCAATTTCAAGGTAGCCGCGCAGTTTGCTTGGCGTGTAGCCTGAATAATTTGTTGCGTTTGTTGCAATTCCAATCTGCGAAAGCATTGTGATTTTTGCGTCTTCGCTGAATTTATAGTTTGCCGTTGTTGTTGTCTGCAGCGCGGATTTTAAGCTTGTAAGAGAAGAGTCCATGTTGAACATTCCAAGTTTTTCTTGCTCAGCTTTTTTTTCATCGGAAGAAAGATAGTCTAGTTCCTCGATGATTTCGGGCTTGTTCTGGGAAAGAATATTTATTTCGGCTACAGACTGATTGTATTTTCCCACAAAAGTTATAAGCGCTTCCTTTGCGGATTCAACGTCAGGTTTTACGGAAATTGTCGCGGTCTTTTCAGTTTTGTCAAAAAGATTTAAGGTGACTTCTGGAACAACGTCGTCGATTGTGTTTGTCGGGCGTTTTATTGTGATTCCTTCGTATTTTATGATTGCGTCATCCGCGGAAGAAATTGCGTGCTGCGGAACAAATCCTCGGTTTTCGCTTGGGTTCAGGGCCGAGGCGGAAGAAATTGAAAGCGCTGTGCCTGTGTTTCTGTTTTTCAGCACAATTGAGTCAATGTTCTTGTAGTCATTCAATGGAATATCGATTTCAGTTTTTTCGCTGGAAAGAAGGTTAGGCGTTGAAATCAGTTTTTCTGTTCCATCTTTCATTTTTACAAAAAGAACATCGTTTGTGGAGATTGATTCGAGAGGCTCGAACTTTTTTTCCGGTTCTTGTGGTAAATTTGCGTCAATCGGCGCATTTATGATTGTTACATCTTTAAAACTCGCGCTTCCTGAATTTGGAAAAACAGGTTTTGATTCCTGTTTGTTCAGCGCAATAGTGATGTCAGAAACTTCCTGTTTTGAAATTGTAAACTGAATATGAGTGTTTGGAGTTTCTAGAACTGTTGCCGGAATTGAAAGCGCATATCCACCGCGTGGAGGAACTGTAATAGTTCCGTTTGAAATTTTAATTCCTGCTGCAGAAATTTGCGGAAGACGTTCTTGCTCAGAAATTTCCGGTTGAATATTTCTGTAGTCATTTCTACTTGTTCCAAATTCAATTGTTTTTGGTTTTACGCGGATTATCATTCCGCTGGATTCTGCAAAAGTTTTTGCGTCATCTTCAAATGTAAGCCGGTTTTCGCTTCCTGTCTTCTGGGATTCTATTGAAAGAGTTTTTTTTCCTTTTGAAGCGCCAATTACTCTTGTTTTTAAAAGATCTCCTCCGCGTCTGTTCAGCGCATTTGAGAAATCTTGCAAAGAGCCGCCTTTCCATCTCATTGTGATTGATTTATCGTTTATTTTGTATGTATATGTTCCTGCCGGAACTTTTGTGTCTGCGTCAAGTTCTGATGTAAGAAAACGGTCTGCTGTGGCCGGCTGAATTACATCAACTTTAAAAGATTCATAAGCCGCTTTTCGTGTGGCATCAGCTGTGATTGCATATTCTTCTGTTGAAGAGGTTAATTTATTGTTAAAAGGATTATCAAAAGAGTAAAGTGTTTTTACGCTGTCCCTAAGTTCTGTCATTTTCCTGTTGACGGAACGCCAGGCTTCTTGTTGGGCCTTATACGAATCAAGCGTTTTCTGCTCCCTTGTAAGCGGAATCCGCTCGATTTGCATAAGTTTTTCAACAGTTTCATTTGTGTTGTACTGGTTAGTAACACCAGGTATGTTGATTCCTGCCATAATGAATAAATCTGAATCTGAATTTAAACAATTTGATCAAAAAGAACACCGATTGCCTTTCTGATCCGAATCTTTAAATTTTGAATTTCTTCAGAAGGTATCTCCTTTACAACCTGATCGGTACTTGGATCTACTACTTTTACGACAATGCTGCCAAGTTCTTTGTTTACATTGAACTGTAGTTCTCTGCCCATAATTCTGGCGGACATATTTTGCATCTGCTGAGCATCTGCTTTTATTTCTGCCATGCTTTGAACAAGATTGTCAACAACTTCTGAACCTGTAGGGGTTTTCAGAGTGTTTACAGTGCTGTTTTTTTGTGTAGATATACTTTTTGCCGGAGTAACAGCGCTGCTGTTTAGATTCAGGCCATCCATGGCCAGCGTCTGCCCAAATGAACTTATTGTATTCATAAGGCTTCCTCCTTGAATAAAAAGAAATGGGAGAGGGGCGCACCCCTCCCACTCCACGTTTTAATTGTCAAAAGATGACATCCAGCAATCTTTTAACATTAAATTCCGCTTTTAGCCCAAAAGAGCAAGAACATTCTGAGACTGGCTATTAGCCTGAGAAAGCATTGCAGTACCAGACTGTGTGAGAATCTGGTTCTTTGTGTATTCTACAATTTCAGAAGCCATATCTGTATCGCGGATTCTTGATTCAGCTGACTGAGTATTTTCAGCAGCAATATTTATACCGCGAGCAGCCATTTCGAAGCGGTTCTGGTAAGCACCAAGGTCAGCGCGTTGTTTTGTAACGTTTGTCAAAGCTGCATCTACTGTGCCAAGAGTTGCATTTGCAGACTCTGGGTCATTGATAGTGATAGCATCTGTTGAACCCTGAGCACCTTTAAGACCAAGAGCCTGAGCTGTCATTGTTCCAATGAAAACTCTTGTGTTCTGATCCATATTTGCTCCAATCTGGAACTGCATTACATCATTTGCTTCTGATGCAAAGCGTCCTGTAAGCATGTTCATGCCGTTGAACTGAGCCTGGCTGGCGATTCTGTCAACTTCAGCAACAAGCTGAGAAACTTCAACCTGAATCTGCATTCTGTCTTCATCTGTGTAAATTCCGTTTGCAGACTGAACTGCAAGTTCACGTACACGCTGAAGAATATCTGTAGTTTCTGTTAAATATCCTTCTGTTGTCTGAATGAATGAAACACCATTCTCGATGTTTCGGCTAGCCTGGTTCAAACCGCGAATCTGGGAACGCATTTTTTCAGAAACAGCAAGTCCTGAAGCATCATCCCCAGCACGGTTAATTTTTTCACCTGAAGAGAGTTTCTCGATGTTTTTCATGATACCGTCATTTGAAATGCCAAGTACACGATCTGCATACAAAGAACTCATGTTGTGATTAATAATCATATCTGTGCCCTCCATGTCATTAATCCAGAACATCATGTTCCGCATTCTGCCTTGTGCGGGCTGAAAAGGATTTGCGCCTTCCTTTTTCAGTTTCAGACCCATACAGCAGAAACAGTAAGTTTGTTTCCACACCCACTGTTTCTGCTGTCACAAAACAGCATGGACTGCACTTTTTCAAAGAACAAACGTGTCTGAAAACACGTTAAAACAGTGCATAACAATGTACGATTTTTTAGAGAAAAGAGTAGAGTAGAAATGACCGTACAATATTGCGTATGGGATTCTAAAATCCCATACGCAATTATATTACACTATCTTAGTAAAGACAAGACATTCTGTGACTGGTTGTTAGCTTGCGCCAACATAGCAGTACCTGCCTGCTGAAGCACAGAATTCTTTGTGAACTCTACCATCTGGCTTGCCATATCAGTATCGCGGATACGAGATTCTGAAGCCTGAAGGTTTTCTGCAGAAATATTAAGACCACGAACTGCATATTCCATGCGGTTCTGGTAAGCGCCAAGGTCTGCGCGCTGTTTATTAATTTTCTTTAAACCTTCATCGATAGTTCCGATTGCACGGTTGGCATCTTCCGGTGTTTCAAGTGAAAGTTTTGTTTCTGTACCGATTTCACGGATTCCCAATGCTGTAGAAGACATTGTTCCGATGAAAACCTGCATACGCTGATCCATGTTTGAACCGATGTGGAACCACATAGAACCTGTTACAACATTTTCACCTGTTGGCTGAGCAAAGCGGCCTGTAAGCATGTTCATGCCGTTGAACTGAGCAGAAGAAGCGATTCTATCTACTTCAGAAACAAGAGCAGAAATTTCAACCTGAATCTGCATACGATCTTCTGCGCTGTAGATTCCGTTAGATGACTGTACAGCCAATTCACGGATTCGCTGCATGATATCTGTAGTTTCCTGCAGATAACCTTCAGTTGTCTGTATGAAGCTGATACCATTTGAAGCGTTCTGTGAAGCCTGGTTCAATCCTCGGATCTGTGAACGCATCTTTTCAGATACAGCAAGACCTGAAGCATCATCGCCTGCACGGTTGATTCTTTCGCCGGAAGAAAGTTTCTCCATATCTTTAGAAATACCGAGTCCTGTAACTCCCAGCTGACGATTGGCATACATTGCCGACATGTTGTGGTTGATAACCATAGTTTGTTCCTCCTTGGAATCTTTAAGGACAACATCCTTGCTGTCCCGAAAAAATGCAAATGGTGTATCTGTTTACAAGGCCACATCTACACTCATTTGCAGCAGAATTATCTGACTGCCGTGCCTAAAAAGCCGTGCGGTCATAACACTTCTTTTTCAATTATCGGAAACTAGGTTATAAAACTTTAAGAAAAAATGAAAAAAAATTAAAAATTTTTATCAGTTAAAATCTGGTAGAGTTTTCATTAACTGAACCAGAGCCCTTGTCGCTTTTCCGCGGTGTGAAATTGCATTTTTTTCTTCTGCGGAAATCTGGGCAGAAGTTTTTCCATATTGAGGAAGAAAGAAAATCGGGTCATAGCCAAATCCTCCTGAACCTGCAGCTTCCTCAATGCTGTTTACAATTGTACCTTCCATCGTGTCCTGGGCAACAAAAACTCTGTCTGCACCGAGATATAGAACCATTGCACAGGTGTAATGAGCCGAACGCGGCCCGTTCCTGAATCCCGAAGTTTCAATTTTTCCGCCCGCGAGCGCAGAATTTAAAGATTCAACAAGAAATTTGTTCTGTTCTTCCTGCGGAGTTTTTGAACCGTCTGGTTTTCCCTGCGGAAATTCAGGTCCGCCATAACGAGCTGAAAAAATTCCCGGGATTCCACCCAAAGCATCAACGCAGATTCCTGAATCATCCGCAATTACAGGGCAATGGACAATCTCATACAAGGTTTTTGCCTTTATGATGCTGTTTTCGTAAAAAGTTTTTCCATTTTCTATAGGATTAAAGTCAATTCCTTCGTCTGAAGGTGTTACAATTGTATGCTGCGAAAGAATTTGACTCATTTCTCTTTTTTTGTTTTTGTTTCCAGTTGCTAAATAAATTTTCATGCTTCAATTTTATTCAATTTTTTTTTTCTAGTCTATGAGTTTTCTGAGTTCTCATTTATTTCTTTCTTGATTGACTCTGCGACAATTTCCGCATTTTTGATATAATTTCCAATCTGGCGTTCTCCGATTCCTAAAACTTCAGCGAGCTGTTTATTGGTCGGACACAATTTTACGTTGTTTGTCTTGATTCTGCTGTTTCTTTCCTGCCATTTTTTAGTGTAATATTCGTATTTTTTTGAAAGTTCATTTTTCTTTTCAATATCAACTTCTTCGGAAATCCATTTTTGCAGTTTTAGATGAAAATTGAATGATTTTGCCCGCCGGTTTTGAAGAATTTCAATTTTTTCATGTTTTTCAGGAATTTTGCTTTTCAGCTCGTCGATTGTCTCCTGCATAATCTTTTTTGAGATTTCGCAATAATCGCAGACCGAGTCAATATTTTCTTCCGTTATGTAATAACTCGATTTTAAGGCAAGAACCAGCGCAGTTTTTGCTTTTGAAGAAGTTCTGCTTTCCCAGTATGAAACCAAATCCCTCATTTTTATTTTTGGTTTTTCTGCAGAAATCTCTTCTGTATCCATAGTTTTCTTTTGTTTTTTGCTTTTGCGCTTTTCTTTGTAGGTTATTTTGTCTTCAGTTTTTTTGATGAAAGGTTTTACATGCGCAATCTTGAACGGAGCCTCGTCCATTTCGTAAAGTTCACTTTGGTTTTCATAGTGAAGGTGCGGATATTGTTTCACAAGTTCATAGCCTGAGCTTTGCCGCTTGTTTTCCCGTCTGATTGTAAGAATTTGATATTTAAAAATCATGCAGATATATGTTTTGAATGCGCATTTTTCTTTCTTGTAATTTTTGAAGATAAAATCGCTTGACTGTAAAATTCTAAGGCTAAGTTCGCTGATGATATCCTCATCATTTGAAATAAGATGATAATCTTTTGGATTTCTTATCAGGTCTTCTGCAATAATTTTTGCGGCATCTTCTTGAGTTATGATTTTTGATTCAATCATTTCTGGAATTGAATTCAAATTGATGTGAAATTTTTCCATTTTGATACTCCACTTTTAAATAATGTACAATTATTTAAAAGCAAGTATCGTGCCAACTTTTTAAATTTTTGCGTTTTTTTACATTATTCTTGAAAATTCTTTTACAACTGACGGAATCAGTGTTTCAAGTTTTCCATTGCAGCTGAATCCCGATGCATTTTTGTGTCCTCCACCGCCGAATTTTGAAGCGACAACACTTACATCAATTTTATCTCTTGAACGAAGTCCAGCTGTGCAGGTTGAATCTGTGTCCTGCCGCAAAAAAACTACTGCTTCAACGCCATTTACGGCAAGAAATGCGGAATATAAGGCATCTGAGTCACGTCCTTCTTGTCCCCATTTTTTTGTGTCATCCATAGTTTCGTAGGTAAGAACAAGTTTTCCGTCGACATATCGTTCTGCATGGTCAAAAAGAATTCCTAAAAGTTTTCTGGTTGAATAAGCTTTTCCGCTTGTTATGTAGTCGTAGGTTTTTCGTGGATCTACGCCGGCTTTTACGAGTCTTGAAAGCGCCACAAGAACATCCGCGTCGTTTGGCGAAAGAAATTTAAAGAATCCTGTGTCGGTCATTGCCCCGAAGAAAATAATTTCAGCAAGTTCCAAGGGAATTTCTCCAACCAGATTTTCATATAAAAACTGAACAAGGATGGAAGCGGCAGGGCAGGTTGAATCAATTATTGCTTCTGCGCCCTCTGGAATTTCCGCGGTTTTGTGATGGTCAATTATAAAAGTGTCAAATCCGTTAAGATCTCCTTCTATGTCACCGATTCTTGATATTTCTGAACAATCACAGATTATAAGACCAGTTTTTTTTCGTTCCTCATTTGTCTGGAAATCCATTTTGTCTGTAAAAAAATCTGCATATTTTCTGATTTCAATTCTTTTGAAAGGGCCGGCATTCAAAAGAACATAAGGCTTTTTGAAGTGTTCAATTATTTTTGAAATTCCTATGCTTGATGCGACGCAATCGCCATCAGGTTCTTTGTGTCCTGCGATATAAAAATAATCATGATTTTCAACAAATGATTTAAAAGCGTCAAATTTTTCTTGAGTTATAGTTTTCATTCGGTAAAATGTCCGTTTTTTGTGTGGTTTTTATAATTTTATGAAAAAAACAGGCTGTTCTTTTGAAACAGCCTGATTAAAAAATTAGTTCAATGATTCAAGGGTGTCTTTTTCGGTGTCAAGTTGAACACCATTTTCTACAACACCCCAAGCCGAATTTGATTTTTTCAGCGGCATTGTAAGGATGACGTATTTAAATTCTCCGTCATTTTTTACAACTGTAAGATACGGCTTAAGTTTACCGCCTGGCAAAACTCTCATTCTGAGTTTTGGACCTTCCTCTTTTGTCCCTTGCGCCCATTTTTTTGGGAGAGTTGTGTTTCCGACACCATATTTTCCCTTCTGATAAAGGACTACAAAAGCTTCTTTTCCTTCAAGAACCTTGTAAACAGGAACATAGTCGTAGGACATACTGCTCCAGTTTGCTTCGCTGGTTTCGTTGTATGCAACAGGAACTGCGAAAGCGGCTGTTGCTAAAGTTGCTAATGCTAAAAGTGTTAGGATGATTTTTTTCATAGTCATCTCCTTTTTGGAAATAGTAATCGGCATTCTGCTAAAAATTAAATTAATCCCAGCATAATTGCTTTTATGGTGTGCTTTCTGTTTTCAGCTTCGTCCCAGACACGGCTTGCTGTGCTTTCAAATACATCTTCTGTAACTTCCTGGCCTTTTACCGCCGGAAGACAATGCATGAAGATTGTGTTTGATTTTCCAGTTTTTTTCATAAGCTCTGAATTTACCTGGAAAGGAGTAAGCAATTTTGTGCGCTGATCTTTCAGCTTTTCTTCTCCCATAGAAACCCAGACATCTGTGTAAAGACAGTCTGCACCTTCCACAACATCCATTTTATCACTGATTTGAATTTTTGCACCTGAAACTTTTGCAAATGGTTCACAAATATCGATTATCTGCTGGTCTGGAAATAATTCCTTTGGACTATAGATTGCGAAATTTATTCCAAGTTTTGCCGAGATGAGCATCATTGAGCGGGCAACATTGTTTCTTCCGTCTCCGCAGAATGCCCATTTCAAGCCTTTTACGGTTTCAAAATTTTCTTTTAGAGTCATTACATCTGCAAGCGCCTGGGTTGGATGAAAATCGTCTGTAAGCCCGTTGATTACAGGAATTCCTGAATATTTTGCAAGCTGCTCAACGTGTTCCTGCTTGAATCCACGGAATTCAATTGCGCTGAACATCCTTCCAAGAACGCGCGCTGTGTCCTGGACTGATTCTTTTCCTCCAAGCTGAATGTCGTCTGTGGACATAAAAACAGGGTGACCGCCTTCTTCACCGAAAGCAGTTTCGAATGAACTTCTTGTTCGTGTGGATCTTTTTTCAAAAATAAGGGCGATTGTTTTTCCTAGAAAACGCTGATGGATTTCGCCACGGTGAGATTCTGCCTTTACCTGAAAAGCGAGATTTAATAATGTTTCAATTTCTTCTGGTGTCCAGTCGATCCAGTTTAATAAGGAACGACCTTTAAATGGTGCTTTAAATGTTTCCATTCGCTCATAATAAATCTTTTTGAATCAGTTGTAAATAAGATAGCTGTAATTATTTTTTTGTTGAAAATTTTATGGATAAAATGAGCAGGAGTTTTATAAAAATAAATAAATTGATATAAAATCATATAAAAGTGTATAAATCTGTATAAAATTGAATAAATTTGTATAAGACTGTAGAAAAACTAAAAATGCAAAAAAAAAAAAAGACCTGCATAATGCAAGTCTTTTTAGCGATGATGGGGCTTGAACCTATGACCTACCGGATATGAGCCGGGTGCTCTACCAGCTGAGCTACATCGCCATACGATGTTTATGATAATAACATTTATTTTATGGATTTGTCAATAGGCGAAAATTGAATTTTTCAAAAATTATCTAAGTTTTGCGTTTTTGATTCTTTTCTGCGCGATTTTTACAAATTCTTCAGCCTGTTTTTGTGTAAAAGGCAAAATCTTATTGAATTCAGAATTCAGGCAGTTTTCATTTATGAATTGTGCAAGCTGCCAAATTGAATCTGACGGAATAATTTTTGAGATTTCCTCAATATCTTCTTTCTGGATAAGAGTCGGAACAAGAACTGTGCGGAATTCCCGGTTTTCAGGCGGATATTCAGCAATGATTTCTATTGATTTTAGGATTTTTTCTGGAAATTCCGTTTTTTTGGAAAAATCAGGCGGAAAAATCAGTTTTTTTTCATATTTGTATGGGCTTGTTTTTATATCCATTGCAATAAAATCGGGTTTTGTGTCTTTGCAGGAAATTATTTCTTTCAGTTTTTCTGGTAAAGTTCCGTTTGTGTCTAATTTTATTTTGTAGCCAAAAGATTTTGCTTCTGAGATTATTTCCTTTAGATGAGGATTCAGCAACGCTTCTCCACCGGTCAATACAAGCCCCGAGAGCACATTTTTTCGTTTTTGAAAATGCGCATAAAGTTCTGGAAGTGAAACTCTGTCTTGAGGGGGAATAATTCCTTTTGCAAGTTCGCGGTTGTAGCAGTACGGACATTTTAAATTGCATCCGGGCACAAAAAATGTACAGGCGATGCGCCCTGGAAAATCCACGAGAGTTGTTTTTATAAGAATTCCCTGGGGC